>Ga0210042_1001886_pt1 | contig 16584 bp, 21 predicted proteins | sample CryGeymeta201518_FD_183982 | JGI IMG/M metagenome (GOLD analysis project Ga0210042, IMG submission 183982) | Groundwater microbial communities from Crystal Geyser aquifers in Utah, USA - Crystal Geyser metaG 2015-18 (SPAdes) (version 2) | ecosystem: Environmental > Aquatic > Deep subsurface >... | reverse complement strand
TTCTATCTTCTGTACTTGTGCTTCGTCTGTAATATTTACCACCAGCAGCAAAAGACATCCACCATATCTTGTTATTACCTTTCTTGTCTTTACGCCTGTAGAGTCCCATTATTTTTCTTCCTCCTTTCCGGGACCAACAAGGCTTGAAAATACCGGTTTTTATTATAACACGGCTAATCAGCCTTGCAGTCCAGGTCTTAGTTTTTAATTAATATCCTATTGACCCGCCCTTGCAGCCCGAGCAAGCCATGTTACTGCCCGGCACGCATTTTTCAGCGCCCCAAAAGCAATCCAGCTTGCCTTTTACTGTTGCCATGTCTCACCTCCTCGTACAAAAAATTTAATGCGATCACTTTTTCTCTTTTCCAAATTCGTCAATAGCCTTTTCAAACTCCTTTTCAAAATCCTCTGACTTCTTTTCCTTCTCTTTTTCTTTTTCTTTAATTATTTTTAACTCTTCCTCTGCTTCCTTTACCCTGGCTTCATACTTCTGTTTTTGTCCTTTGTCCTTTGCAAATTCAGCCTCGGTTTCATTCCAGCTGCGTTCAAGCTGGATATTCTCTTTCTTCATCTCGGTATCAACCTTGGATTGCTGGCTGACCACATAGAACATTACAAGAGCCAGAACCGGAGAGGTAAAAAGCAGCACCTTGAATAAATTCGACATTTAACACCTCCTTTTTTTTATTAATGCATCGGCTGCAGGAGCTGTGATACATTCACAGTCTGCTTGCCGGTTTTAGCGATCTCCCATGCCTTTTTACGGACCATTGTTGCCTCTTTCGTTCTGCCCTGGCTTTCCAGCTCCTCGGAGTATTTTGCGACTTCCGCCGCCCACTTAGAGTACTTTGAGGTTGCCTTCAACTTTTCAATTGCATCCTGATAAGACCATGATTTTGAGAGCTTGTAGCTGCCTTGGTAGCCCATATACTGGCCGCCGTATATATGAATTCCTCCATACGCGAGTTTAGGGATCGTCCCCAGTGTCATAAGTGAGGATCCGCATTTGATGTTTTCAACGGATCTATCGAACTGGCAGCCGGCGGTATCATTAATAACACGCTCATATACTCTCTTAATTGTACCGTTTGAGAAGCCCTGTAATGCCTTCTGCAGCGCTGCATCCGCTAATAGGATAAAATCATCGTAGCCCATGCCCTTAACGTTAATTTCACCGTTTCTGCCTTTTAAAACACTTATTTTAAGGCTTTGTAGGTCCTGGGTAAGGTTAAGGTATGCCTGAGCTATCACAGCGCCGTAATAAGCCAGGCAATCACGATAAGAGCGGATTCCCGGCTCATCTGCGATATCCGCTATATAACTACTGCTCTGCGCGGCCTTAGCGAGGTAATCCGCTTTGATAGTGTCTATTACTCCGGGCCGTACCTCAGCAGAGAGTCCAAAATCTCTGCCCGGCTTCGGCGCCGTGACTACCTTGCATTGTGCAAAGGGATTTGTATCTTTCTCTAATTCCGCAATCCTATCTAAGAAAACTACTTCTAAGGGCATCGTTACATCAGCTCCTGCGCTGCTCATTGCCTGCCCGATGGCCTTAATGGTATCACTGTCCGTCTTATCGCGGCCTATTGATGCTGTATCGCTCTTCTTTTTGCCTTTGGTATCCTTCTGCTCATGGCTTTTCTTAAGGCTCTGCGATTTCTCTTTGTCGGATTTTATGTTCTTATTAGTGTCAACGCTGGTATCTACAGCAAAGGCGTTGCCGGTAAAGATAAGGATTGTGAGTAGGGCTATTAGTGTTTTCATTTGTCTACACATCCTTTTTTGAAGGATTTCAGGATTGCTTCGCCTCTCTTGCTGCGAGTGTATTTTTGGATGTCATTACCTTTTAACATATCAAGGAGCATATTAAGCTTGAACTTTATCCAAAATATCTTTCCAGGCTTATCCTCTTTATTTGCGATTATCTCGGCTATATTACGCATAAGGTTACCTGCAGTAAGTTCTGCGGGACTAAGTAATGTAAAATCTGGGGACAAGGAGAAATATGGCTCATCCCCTGTCTCAAAATCTTCTCCGTATGAAGAGTAAAAAATGAAAAAGAAAGTCGCAATATCATCATGAGACATACGAGCAAGATTACCAGAAAAGTTTCTACATAAAGTGGCGTAAGATATTCCCCTTGTTTTCTGCACATAGTCTTTAGATGGCAAAATTTGAGTCAGATTAAAGATTATATTCCCATATCTCTGTTGCATATCTTCAGCCACAACCTTACAAGCTTTCATTTCCGACATTGTATCTACATATGAGTTCCCATGCTCCGTTTTTTTAACGGTAGCTGCGATATCATTTAACATATACCTTGCACCCTTACACCAATTAGAGGCTTTCCATTTGGCATCCGCTTCCTCCTTAGGAATATATTTATTACTTTTATCATCCCATACCAACTGCCTTATCTTTTCTCCTGCTGCTGCTTGTTTCTTTATAGCATCTACCCGGCGTGTGAAATTCTCATCTATTTGTCCGCTCACCAGCTTCGCCACCTGTATGCTAAACTCAAAATCCTCTTCTATTTTTTTCCAGCTATTTGTAAGACATGGAAGCACGCCGACTTTTTAAACTCTTCAATTACTCTGTTGCTTGCCTTTTCCATTTCAGCGGTAGGAAATTTAATAGTCTTGTCAAACATGCCCAGCTTTGTCTCTATCATCCTTAAAGCGCTGCGCTGCTCTAATATGCAATTTGCTGTTTCCTCTGGTGTTACATCCTGTTTTATCTTTTCTCCAGCAGCTGCTTTCTTTTCGGTAGGTGTCAACGATTGACCCGTTGCTTGACTCGCTCCCATTGCCAATACCACCATCACTCCTACTATTAGTGTTTTCATTATTTCTTCCCCTTTGCCTTCTTTTTCGTGCTGCTCTTCTCCTTTTCTTTTGCATCTGTCAGTTTCTTTTCGGCAGCTGTCAGCTCCTGAAATTTTGATTTTGCATAATCAACTCTTTCTGTGAAAAATTCTTTTTCGCCCGCAGGTGCGTCTTTTTCAGTAAAATTTTCAAGCGCGGCAAGACCTTTTTGAAGGTAATTAATTGCCTGTTCGTAAAATTCTTTTTTTCCGGAAATGTCTCCTTTTTGAATGAAGCTCCCACCAACGCAAAGATGCACATGCGGATTTTGATCATACATCTCAATTGCCTGTTTCCCGTCCAAAATCGCAGCATCATAATCGCCTTTTTTCTCCTTATCCCAACACCCAAGAATAAGAGACTCAAACTTTTTAAGGTCTACTTTTGAAATATCGTTGTTTTTTGGGGTAGATGTGGCAGGTATCTTCTCTGGAGTTAAATTCACTAGGTATTGTTCGCTCCATGTTAGAAATGTCTCTCTAAATGAAGGATCTAACAACAATGAGTTTGCAAATCCATATATTTCACCGAGCTGTTTATTGTTGGCATAGAATGCGTTAAGCAGCTTCATAAGCTCATTGTGCCGAAAACTCACCACCTGATTTTTGCCAACCATATTTGCAGTCTCAACTAATATCGGTAAATAGGCATCAATAAACAGACCTCTATCCGGTTCCACCTTAACATAGTTCTTGCCATCTGACGCTTTCCAGTATCTGCCGTATTCTGAAATTTCATAGTCCAGAGAATTATTCCCTGTCTCGGTCATGCGGATAATTTTCCAATTATTGAAATAATATCTCCGTGCATTAATGACAAATATTCCCGCTCCGGTATTACAGTTAATTGTGGATCCGGGGTAATCCCCATTGATTCTTTGACTTAAATTTGACATGGTTTTGAAATTAAAAAAATTTGGCGGCCCCCCGAAATAACCCTTGCTACAGAGGCGAGCGATTTCACTTTCCTCATGCATAAATTCCAATGCTGATCCTATTGATGCAGTAAAAATTAAAAACAATATAATTAATATCATCAGTTTTGTTTTCATTAATTTTTCTCCTTTATCTAAGGGGAGAGATAATCCCTCCCCTTATTTTTATCTTATTTCTCCACAGGTAAGAGCAAACGGAATCCGTTATCATTAAACCGTAACATAGGCAGAAGGGGGTAACTATCCGTCGCTTCAGAATTCCTGAGATTTATTTTAAAATTCCACACAGTAGGTGCCTTCCAGCTGCTGCCGCATATTACCCTGGCTTTTCCACTCTGTGGCCCTTTAGGATTATTTCTTAAACTATCTTTATTGTAATCGACTCCGAGATCATACTTCCCATCTTTAATTTTTCCTCTATTTTCTGTGTTTTCATAGTCGAGGGCATACCAGTCGAAAACCCATTCCGAGACATTGCCACTCATATCATATAGGCCGATTTTATTGGGTTTCTTCTGGCCCACTGGATGTGTGGTGCCTTCTGCGTTCTTATTCCACCAGGCATAATCCCCAAGCTCTGATTGATTGTTCGTGCCTGACCATCCTTCTCTTTCGTTCCTTCCGCTTTTATATGCGCTATATTTCCATTCTGCCTCTGTCGGAAGACGGTACTTTTTGCCTGTCTTTTGGTTGAGTTTGTTTATAAAATTCTGTGCATCAAACCAGTTAACATTTTCAACCGGGCAGTTATCCCCACAGTCTTTGAAATTAGATGGGTTATCGCCCATTATCGCCTTCCACTGTCCTTGTGTTACTTCATATTTCCCCATATAAAAATCATTAACGCAGACTTCATGGATGTTAAAAGAGGTGCTGCTTATTTCAAAGCATCCGCCTTTAATGTGAACCAGTTCTATCTCCGGAGCGGCAATATTTAACGTCTGGCTTTCTGTTGTTGGTTTTGAAATTTCAGGCTCGGCGCCAAGTTTTGAGAATGCTGTCAAAAAATTTGAAGGTGTATCTATCAGCCATAACTCCTCCGGTCCGTCATATGATACAGGTAGTTTTTTCATGATTTCAGCATCTTCCCATAAGCTTACTTTCTTATACCCAAGGGCTTTTTCCGGTGAATCTGATTGCGGATCTAAACCATTATAGGCTTGCTGATAACCGCCCCGGCGTTCAGCTAAATATTCCAACTTCCCCTGTAAAACTCTTTCGCCAATCACACAATATTTCTCCGAAAAACCATCATCTTCCACGTAGACACCATCGGTGTCGGCCGCTTTCAGTTTTGCGCTAATTTTACAGGCCTTGTCTTTATGCTCTGCAAAATAGGAATTCATCTTATCTACTATTGGTTTTTTATCTAATGGGCGGTTCTTCAATATATTTCTGTAATATGTCATCGTATCGGCAAAGGAAAAATAGCCGCGCAATTCATTTTGGTTTGTAGATAGGAGCTCCAAAAATTGTTTAGTTTTCCCTACAGGCCTATAAAACTGCAGGAGATCGTAAATATTTTTTCCGCTGGCAGTTCGTCTGTAACCATGTCCTTTTCTATTGTCATTAGGCACACGTACGACCAGATTTACTCGAGGGTTCCAGATATATATCCCATACACCCGGTTCTCGGGTGTGTAACCCCTGCCAAATGCGTCTAAAGGGTTATATGCGGTTTTTTGATTATGATTACTATAAAATATGGTTCCATTGGCAGCATAATCGTTAACCACATAAAAATCCCATGTAATGCCGCTGGTTCTATTTCCTTTTTTGTCCATATTCGCGCCCTTGTCCGACACATGCCTGAATAAAATTGAATCCTTATCAGCCCGGAGAGGGTTCACCTTATTCGCCGTCTTTTGCTGCGTCAGCTCCTGCGCTATCCTTTCCATCCCTGCACATGCAGTTAGCGTTAAAATCATCGTTAATAAAATAAATATCCGCTTCATTTTCTTCCTCCTTTTTTGCGGGGCTGCCTGAGCAGCCCCTTTAATGTTCTTAATTTTTTCTAATAGCGAAATCCCATTCGCCATCCTTCAGCGGACACCGCACTTTCAGCGCTACGATGTCATCCTGCCACTCTTTCAATATCTGCTTTTCGCAACCGCCGCAATCCATTTCAGTGGTTTTTGCAAAGGCTATGTGGAGGTTTTCTACTGTGATTTTTGAGAAATCTACACCCCGATAATGCAGTATGTGAGTGGTTTGCCTCGGAAACAGTCCGAAAAGTTTTTTCCTATAAAAAGTGACCGCACAAGTAGAAGTCCCCGCCTCTACCTCTCCTGTTTTGGTTTTGCTGACAATTTCGCCCAAATATTCGGACAGCATATGTTTCTGCTCATCACTCAGCACTGGCGCTGTATCCCCTGCTGTTGCTGTCGGTCCTGCTACTGACCCGCTTACGGCATCTGTCGGTCCTGCCTCTGTGCTTGCAAATGCCGTAATAACCATAAATAAGATTATTCCGACAATAGTTAATACAGTTAGGCCAAACAAAATACCCGTCTTATCCCCTGTCCTTCTTTCATTTTTCTCTGTCATTTTTTACCTCCTCCATTTTTTCTAATTTTTCGGACTGTTGTTGAGCAGCTATCTCTATCTCCTTTTTTTCCTTGATATTCAGAAACACCACTCCAGTTACAGCAGCGCCCACAAAGTGGATTGCGGTTAGAATCGCTAAGACCTCTAAAACCACAAAACCCTTTAATCCCATTTTCCTTTTCTCCATTTTCTAATCCTCCTTTTAAAGTTTTTAATCTGCTAAACTATTGCTGCAGGATGCAGTCCACCGCAGGCTTTTAGCCTGCCCGGGTCCATCGGATTGTGTCCTGCAGCTCCTCACCTTAGATATTCACCTCCTTTTTCCTTTATCCCAGCCTCCCTCACCTCCTTCTAAGTTAATAGGGACATACTGTATTCCATCCTCGAGCTTCATATACCCACAATCAGGGCAGAAACCCCATCCGCGTTTTATGGGACTGCCTTTATACTCTTCTTTGACAGTAGCGCCGCACTTGCACAGTGTGATAATAACTCCCGCCATGGTTATCTCCTTTTTCCTGGATGCTATCTTTTAAAAACCGCAGCTGACCCGCCTTATCCGCAAAAGGTCCGTTGCAACTAGCTCTCATCTTTGCAGTGAACATGCAAAACCGGATTGCATAACAGCTACTGCATTTTGTGCTTGTTGTGCTTGAATTTTTAAAATATTTCATTTCACTCCTCAAAATGTCAGCGTAATCACTACCACATCAATATATGCTCCGCTCCTGCCAACTACGGAATTATCGGCTTTAAATATCTTTGCGTAAATCAATTTTGCCGCATAATTTGCTACGGTGATATTATTTCCGGTTGTTATCCCGATTTCCTGAGTGTAGCCGCTATCGTTAAAAAGCCTATATGCCAAATATCCGCCGCTGTAAGACGCCCTGCGGAGTTCTCCTATAGCATTATTCCCGCCTGACAAACTCATTTGGATAGGATTTGATCCCTGTCCGCACGTATAAGTAAAAGAGAAACTCCCTGTCACATCCGCACTGCCGTTGTAGCTCATTGTGACATTGCCAGTGCTATAGATAAGACAGGATTGATTGAGTGTTACAGTCCCGCTTGGTGATGCATAATATGTGGTATCAGCAACCAGTTTGAAAAAATTTGCTCCCCAACCGGGAGTTATGGGGTAAGGATTTGCCTTACAGCTGTGGTATGTGCAGCCAGTGATGCATATGCAAGTAGTTCCAGAGCCTACAGTCCTTGTATACATCGTAACCACCTGAACAGCGCCTGTGCCGGTCCCGGATGCAATTACAGTGCCGTTATAAATGTCTGAGCTTGAGCAAGGCGAGGCTTTACAATAATAAGTATAGATAACATCACCAGCAGCGCTTTTAAATTGGACCCATGTACTTCCTGCTCCGTTGTTGCTAATAAACTGCCAAGCCTGTCCGGAAGGACAAGTAATATTGGCGTTCCATGTGTTGTATCCAAAGGGGTTTACACTGCCGCTTCCGCCTGCGTCATACGAATAGCCTATTGGGTCGAGGGTTAAGGTACAGGCAGCATCCGCAGCGCCTGCCAGTGCGCCTGCCAATGAAACACATAAAATAACAGTTATAATTATGTGTTTCATAGTTTTTGCCCTCCGCAATACTCCTTTCCCTCTTCGTCTTTAAGGGATACTTTTTGTATCGTTATTGTCTTCCCCTGCATAACATACAGCGGCGCTTTTTTATTAACGATAAATTTCAGGTGAGTGTTCCCGCTATTTTTAATCGTAATGTTATCTCCGCATATAATGCGTTTGGAGATATTTTCTTTCTCTGCCTTCACAAAGACTGGAATTGATAATTCCAGGAGCGCCTTTATCCCTGTTCCCTTATCAACATCAATCTGTCTCACAATAATCCGGTAGTAGCTCTCTGTAGAACGGTCAATAGGACGATTAAGAACCAATTTAAGGCTTCTAGGAGCCTTAAAGACGGTAGGATATACAATGATATCCTCACTCTCAATAAGAGTCTCCTTGCCGTCTCCAGATTGCTCTACGCGGTATACATATGCCTGCCAGGTGTGGTCATCATCATTGATGTGTAAAGTCACCGCTTTCTCGCCCTTCGGTATTTCTATTTTTGGAAGAGGGGTAACGAGTAGGGCATAAGCACTACTCGTCAGCAGCAGCGCCGCTATAGAAATTATAGATGCGATAATAGTTTTCATACTTATGCCCTCCCTCGCTAAGTTAAAATGTAACCGTAAACGCTACGGTATCAACATAAGATCCTACAGCCGCAGCAACGTTATCAGCTGCCTTCACCGCCGTATAGACCGTTGAAGTCTGAACAGCCCCATTGCCATTGCCCGTTGATACAGTGTTAGCCGAGACAGTAACTTCCTGTGCCAAGCCAGCATCCTTAAAAAACCTGTATGACATAAAGTTGCCGCCCGTCTTTGCCCTCCGCAACTCTCCGGATACATTCTGTCCGCTGCCTGCTGTTAATGCCCAGGCAAGCCCGTTAGAGCAGTTAACGTCTACTCCAAACGACCCTGAAGTGTCTAATTCTGCATATGCTATGGTCAGACTGTTCGCCGTTATAGAACACGATCCAGCGTAATTAATTGTTATTGTTGAGTTGCTGTTTGCGGTGCCGGCATACGCCTGTCCTGCAAACACCACGAATAGCAGCGCCATTGCTACTGCAAAAAACTTCCTCATTTTGTTGCCTCCTATGTTTTTGGTTTTTACTGAACTACTACAACTCCGACCCTTTCTACTTCTACTTCTTCGTTGTTTTTGAGTGAGATAATCACCTCCTTTTTTTCTGCGGATATCCTTACCTGCTTGGCCTTTGCAGGGATATTCTCAATATAGAAATCCCCTTTTGTGGAAGTCATATATTCCTCGTCTTGACCCTCCACTGTGAACTCTGTTAAAGCAAGTGGATATCCGTCTTTGAATAACCGTCCTGTTACGGCTTTCATATACGACATATTCATCATGGCGCCCTGTCCAGGGCGTAAAGATATATCCCTTAAATGAGATGTTAAAAAACCTTCCTGCGTGATTGATTGTGTTAAATATGGAGCTACTGTCAGCACATCGCCCCGGTCGCTGTTGACTGCGAGATTCTGCCCAGCAACAAAACCACCTGCCGGCGATATAGGCTCTCCTATTCCACAAGCCCATTCATTACTCTCCATTACACAAGCATATGAGCCTGATAAGCCTGCAGTAGTAGAATTACGGTGTGTCTGACTGTCATATATGTTTCGACAGTTCGCAAGCATCCCATCTCGGCCCTTAACTTCTGTGTCTACGGTGGTTTTATGTCTATCAAATGTAGTCTTCGCATCAAAGCCGTATGAGGTTTTTTTGTCTTTTGTTAACGTCATCTGCAAAGAGGCATAGACAGTGTTGCCCCTCAATTTGTCGTGGGATACACTTAGGCTGCCTGTGAGATTTTTGCCGATTGACCGAATGGCTGTTAAAGTGTAAGAGTCCTTATCCTGCTTGGAATAGCCGGCATCCGCTAAAATAGTTGTTTTTGCAATAGGGTTAAATGTCCACCCGAGACCATACTTCGTATCTCCGTTATTGTAATATCTAAGGTTTATGTTTCCCCATTTATTCCCGAAATCACGGGATAAAGACGAAAAAGGGAAGCCTATCTGAGTTGTAAAGTCCCTTTTCCTGTCTTTAGTCGTTAAATCAGCTATCGCGCTGAATTTAGAATTGCTGTATGAGTAGCCGAGACGATAATCATTCAAATCAAAATTGAAAGAGGCAACTTTCTCGGCGTTAAAGATTCCATACAGAGTTGAAAACACTCCAGAGACAGCAACTCTATTCGATGCGGCTATCCCCAGTGTGATATTGTCGCTAATCCCTCTCCGGTAATAGCCTCCGCCAGTGAGACCTGAATAAAAATCATTTTTATACCTTTTAACTCCTGCGGCAAAGTGAAAATCATCAACTCCCTGTTTCAGATTTGTTTGCGATACAAAATAAGGGATATCAATAATCTGTTCGTTGTTATAAATATTCCTTATCTTGATTTTCAGATTTCCTGCAAAAGAACTGATAGGCAAGTTTCTGATATCATAAATGCCTGCTGCCATCTCTCGCCTGTCTATAAGGGCGCCGTCCCTGTAAATCTCTACAATACTCTTTGTAGTGAGTGTCAAGGTCTGTGAGAGTCCGGAATATGGAGTAAAAGCCGGGTCAACGGAATAATTTTTTCCTATGCTCATACCTGCAATAGGAGAAGATTTTAAGAATACTGAGGATGATGAGATATATGTATCTCCAGCTGTGATATTGACTTTCTCGGGAATAATGTCGTGTGAAAAATATGAATTACCACGGATTAGCCTTTCATCTGTACTCTTAGAAAAATCGCTATAAATTATACTGTCAAATAGGAATAACCCTGTGCCGAAGCCGTAATTTATACTATCATCTTCCTGGCTTAGTACATCAGAGACGGTATAATTAAAGAATAAGCTCTTACTATTCGTAAGATGTAAAGGTTTTATACTGCGATAATCAACCACCTTGCGGTCCAGACATTTTTCACGGGGTGAAAGATAGATAATATCCCCGGTTGTATTTGAGACATACCTAACGGCTCCAAAATCATTTAACACTTTTGACCTGCACTCTCCCATAATAATTTCCTCTTTTGAGATATATTTTTCGCCATTCTCAGTTCGTTCAAACACCATCGTCCCCCTGTTTTCCCCTGCTGCATTCAAATCTGCTACGATTACCTCAGCAGCAGCAGGGACCGAAATAAATAAAAAAACAACAAAAATGAAATCAAACATTCTGATCACTTCCTTCCAAGTTGAATGGTCCTTATAATTTTTGTTATCAGGTCCTTCAACGTGAATTTTTTAACTCGATCTCTTTTAACGAGAAAATATGGCTTCCAGTCCGGAATTTTGAAAATATAAACTATAGTGAAAATTCCGTAAGTATAAAAAATAAGCCTTTCAACTATGTTCCATGAGTAGGAAAATTCAACTAAGAAAATAACAACAATTAAATTCAGAATCATTAGAAGTTTCCACATATTCTTATCGCCAATCCTCATAATAAGATGCCAGGACATCTTCAACTTTTTTATCCTCCTTATAATATTCCTCAACTGAAACTTGCGTGAGCGTGAGAGACACAGTATTGTTCTTCTGTGCCGGTGTCGCCGTAGCGACGCTGCGCAATATTTCAGGAGATAGAAATGGGATACTGTCGCTTGCAATGTCACCTGCGAGCATAGGGAGCATAGCGGCCAGTAGTAATGTCATTAAATTTCTCATCCCTCACCTCCCCACCAAGCTTGAAATTATTGAAATGAGAATCGAAACCACCAGCTTCAGCGCGGATCCAAGAATCTCTGGGAATGCCATTATCAATCCTGCTCCGCCCAGCATCAATGTCCAACTCATTCTTTCGACGATTGTATTCATGTTTTTTTCTCCTTATTTTCTTCTTGTTCTTTTTCGCATTTTTCCCACTCCGAAAAAGCCCGAAAAAGTTCTATGTCATGTTCCTTCCTGTCTTCATATGTCGAAGCAGAAAACAACATCCGGAATTGATTAACGAATTTGTATATCTCTTTTCTATCCATTTTTTTCTGGTTCTGTTTTTACAAGTTTCATGTCCTCGCGCATAATAAAAGGATCATTACGGTTTGGGTAACCTTTCCAGTCCAGTTTTATTTTTGTGACCGGGTAATTAGGCAACTTCAGGTAACACTCAAGGTCCTTTAGGTTCATTATCTCGCTCGCCATGACCAAACGCCTATCCTTAAGCTGCTTTTGAACCTGGACGCTATCTCGTGAATCCTCAGGGCCATAAGTCGCGCTTTTCCGTTTTTCTTCAACCTCAGTATCACCGAGCTTTCGCGAAATATACTCACCTGCGACAGGATCCGAGACACGGAAAATTAGTGAGGTTGAGGATGCGGAGATTAAAGTTTGTCTTGTTGGTTCGCCGTATATCTTATCGAGCTGACCAATATCTTGGATCGCATCAAAAATAACGCCGCCTTTGGAACGTGCGAGTGTTTTGAGTCGTGTGATTGTGCTTAGGCGCTGTAATGTCCCAAATTCATCCAGAATAAAAAAGATCCTGCGGTTTAGGTTGTCAGGCAGAGACAATAATTTTCGCCCCAGCAAATCTATAAATAATGACAAAATAGGTTTTAGCGTAGCCTCAATTTCGCTGTAATTGGTTATAAAAATCCACTGCCTTTTTTCTGGCTCTTTGGAGATCCAGTCTGATATACAAAAGTCGCCATCGATTCCTGCCATGTATTCGAAACTTTTGGTATATTGCATCATCACACTTAATATACTCATCGCTTGTTTTGAACTCGCATCTTCGACATACCGTAGACCCCTTTCACCGCCTTTCGTATTTTGGAGCCAGTCTCGAATCTGTGTTGCTGGCGCAGACACAGCAGACCAAATGTCTGCATTCGTTTTCATATTGTTTTGCCAAAGGTAATGCAGTAGGCCTGAAAAAACATCTCTGGCTCCGTCATTCCAGAACGGCTCTGCTTGCATGGCCGGCGGGATTAGAGAGGCGGCTATAGCATCAATGTCAGTGATTGCCAATATCTCATTTGATACCGTCCACCGTACCGATCTAGAATCAATAGGGTTGAAGAGAATATCTGTTTCGGAATCGTAAAATTTTTCCACACTGTCGCCCTTGAAGGCATAGATAATTACCCTTTTTTCTCCCCGTTTGTGAAGTGTCTCAATGAGCTGATTGAAAAATGTGGTCTTCCCACTGCCCGGCCCTCCGATGACAAACGAATGCATTACTTCAGCCGATACAGGCATCATCACCGGCCCGATGGGTATTGATGTTTTTTCTCCTGACTGCCTGATTTTTTCGTTTAAGTCCTCCGCTAATATAAGGCTTGCGCCTCGCTTGAATTCATCTGTAAGCTCCTCTATGCCCTTCTTTTCGAAGTGAGCTTTCACCTTCAAAATCACAAAAATCGTAAGCGGCAGCAATAACAAGGAGAAGCCGACTGATTTCAGAAACACTACTTTTGAGATGAGAAAAACCCTATCAACATCAGGGACCTGCATGTTGACAACCGAAGAGAAAAGGTATGAAAAAACCAGACCGTAGATATGCCGGTTGAAGACATATGAGATAACAAAAGTAACTATAATATGAGCCGTGAAAAAAACAAATCCCATCAGCATATATGCCTTTGCATTCATCTTCCAGCCGGTCCAAAATGGCTCCATACCGTCTGATATAGTTGCTTTTTCTTTCGCTTCTTTTTCTTCCATTATTTCTTTCCTCCAATCAAGTATTCGAAGGCTTCCGGCTCATCTTTTTGGAGTCTCTTCAACCCGCCCGGCAAGACCTTGCTATAGTGGTATAACATCAGCGCCCGAAGATGTTTGATATCATTTCCCCCGGCCGAGCCTCCCCCTGTTTCCCTTATTTTTTCCAGGTCAGCTTTGAGATTTTGCAGTTCTTCCGCCAGCAATCCGACTGATGCGATGGCATCCATATCATCCCTCATTGATTTCAGGTCTTGGACAATTTCGGCATTGGAACTGTAAAACTTAATCATTGACCTGATCACTTCGGTCACCGTCGCACCGCGCATTTTTGCCAAATTTTCGAGCTGAATATAATCATCCTCACTAAGCCTGATGCTTAATTGTCTCACCTCGCCCCCATCTTCTTCATCCGCCCCCTCCTCCTCTCGGCTTTTTCTTTTTTTATCAGCAGCGCTAATTTTTTTTCAATTATTTGCATAAACTCTTCTACTGTTATTTTTCTTACTTTCATTTCCAATTTTTCTCTCCTTTTTTCATTTTTTCCTGTCATACAATTGAATGACATTGTTTTTATTGTCTTTTCTTGCTTTAGTTTTTCCCTCTGTCACACACCCCGTCATACAGTGATACCTTTCCATTTCAATCACTTACGTTACGTTTGTATTGCAACCCCGTTGCGTAACGTGTCCTCCTAAAAAAAGGGGTATGGGGCATAGCCCCAACAAAACAAATCCTAATCACAAAACTATTCACATATCCCCCTTACCGCAGCCTGAAACTTTTCAAAATCCTGAAACCCATCCTTAGCAAAACCAAGAGTGAGCTTTCCTAATTTCATTAGACAAGCCGCTTCAATTTTGGCTTTCTCTTCCTGCAGCTTTTTAATTTTTGCTTCAATAGTGTCTACGGATTTTCCTGTAACAACTTCCTTTACTTTTGCCATTTTTAAAACCCTCCTTCTTTCATTTTTCCAATCCCGTTGATTGGGATTTTTGAGTTTCAGTCTTTTGATTTTTCCCTGCATCCGCTCCCTGAGACTTGCCGGATTTAGATTTGTCCAATTGAGCTATTTGGGGTTCTGGCCCCAGAGCTTTTGCATTTTTTGGTTTTAACTGGCTTGCGAACTGCCTGTATTTGGCTTTTTGCTCTGGTGTCATTTTTGAAACTTCCTTTTTAATCTTTTCGGTCATTCGATTTGCCTTGCCCACGTCCTTTGCTCCCAACGCCTGCTCCTTCTTTTTGAGTAATTCAATGGTCTTATTTGGCGAAAAATGATTTTTTTCGATGTCTCGTATGAAATTTTTTACGAGCGGTATTTTGTCTACCAGCTTTTCCTCTATATACCCGATTTTATTCAGCCCGGGATATAAATCCTTCTGCATTTTTGAAATTGCCTTTCTCTCTATTTTAGTTTTAGTTTTTTCATAATCGAGGGTTGAGGATTTTTCAAAAATCTTTTTTGTGGATTCTTGCAGTTCCGATTTTGAGGTGGTAATTATTTTCACATCTCTCTCGCCTCGGGTTATCCCTGTGTAAAATTGTCTGAAATGCTGGCCCGGCTTTGAGGTGTCGCTCGGCATTATTACCTTGCCTTCTGTGCTCCCCTGTGCCTTATCTGTGGTCATCGCATACCCATGACTTACATAAGCATAGTCCCGGATTCGCCATGAGATTTCTCTCTGCCCGACCTGTGCTACAATTTTTTCACCGCCTATGGATTTTACGATTCCTGTCTGGCCGTTCTTGACATTTATCCCTTCTCTTTTGTGTGCCTCTGTTGAATTTTTTAGAAAAAGAATTTTGTCGCCGCTCGCAAACTCAATATTCTTTTTCTCATAAAGGGATAGACTATTTCCATAGCGCATAACATTGATGGTCCGCTTCTGTTTTCCATATCGATTTTCGTATTCAATGGTGATTGTATTTTTCGACAGGTCCCTGTTTGTGATTTCAGAAATCACCCCCGATTTCACACCTAACCCTTTAGCTCCAAGGTCAACAGAAATGTAATTGCCGGGCTCATAATTGTGGGCTAATCTCTTATCAGTATCCCCTAATGTTTTACTTTCAAAACAAGTAAATCTCTGCCCTTCTTTGGATACCTCCCCCTTTTCTTTCAGCTTCTCACGAATCATGGAGTTATATTCGCTTCTATCTTTATTTGTACTTGTGACAATGAGACTGCCCTTATAATTTTTCAAGTACTCCTTGACGGTTTCTTTTTTCAGCGAGGCATCGTTTTTGACTTCTTGAATTTTTCCGAGCTTATCCAATTTGAAAAAAGCAAAATCCACAGCCCTATTGGCTCTCTGCTGGTCGATACCTTTCTGGTTCTCTACAGACGAGAGCTCTGTGGTAATCTCCTTGTACCACTCTGGCTTCTGCCGCAGGATTTCCGACATCTTAGTTGGTTGGAGGCCAGCGTGATCCTGCATGTCCCGGATGGGCTTCCCAGCCTCTATAGCGGCTTTTTGTTTCGTGTCTCCCACACTGATGATTGTTGCATTATGTTTAGCTCCTAATTTTGCTATCTCGTGGTATTTTTGGGAAGATAACATACTATGTTCATCCACTATCCAGAGTTTTGGGTTTCCATCTGGCGTACTTTTCTTGACATCGATCAACGCTCGGTCAACTGTGGTTGCGGATATGCCTGTCTTAGCCTCCAGCTCTGCGGCCGCCTTGCCGGTAAAGCCCATTGCCCGAATTGGAGTACCTGCATTGTGAGCTACTATAGAAGCGTTAACTACATCCATTGTATGCGTCTTCCCAGAGCCGGCATGACCGGCAATAAGATTAATCCTATCTGTCGTAGTGAGGATCGTTTGCGCAGCATCTTTCTGTCCTGTCGTTAATATGGTTTCTTTTTTTATCTCGTAGTCTTTGATCGCCTTCTCCGCCTCTTCCCTCGCCATAATCGGCTTTACAGCGTCCTTTCCTTCTTGCGCCATCTGCACTATC
>Ga0210042_1001841_pt1 | contig 16892 bp, 20 predicted proteins | sample CryGeymeta201518_FD_183982 | JGI IMG/M metagenome (GOLD analysis project Ga0210042, IMG submission 183982) | Groundwater microbial communities from Crystal Geyser aquifers in Utah, USA - Crystal Geyser metaG 2015-18 (SPAdes) (version 2) | ecosystem: Environmental > Aquatic > Deep subsurface >... | reverse complement strand
GCCTAAACAGTGATAAAAATGGTGTCAACTCTATTTTTTAGTCAATTTTGACCAAAACAAAAAGTCGAAAAATTAGTTGAGAAATAGAAATTATGAAAGATAAAATTTATCACAATAAATTCGCTGGCTTCTACGATTATTTCCAGCATGGTGTGAAAGGCGATGTTAATTTTTATCTCAATTATTTTAAGAATTTTAAAGGTAAAATTTTAGAAATTGGAGCGGGCACAGGCAGAATAACTATTCCCTTATTAAAGAAGGGCTTAGATGTAACCGCTTTAGACATTTCCTCTCGGATGCTTGCTATTTTAAAGGAAGAAGCAAAGAAAGAAAGATTGTCGCCGAAGTTAGTTCTTGCCGATATGCGGACTTTCCATTTGAAACAAAAATTTGAGGCGATTATCGTAACCTTTAGAGCTTTTCAACATCTTTATTCAGTTGATGACCAATTAAAGGCATTAAAGTGTTTTAAAAAACATCTTAAACCAAATGGTATTTTAATTTTTGATATTTACACTCCGAACTTGAAATATATTCAGAAAGGGGACTGGCAATGGCATAAAGATCAAGATATTAATTTACCAAGCGTGAAGGGAAAAGTCAGGATTGATTATCGTAATCGTTATGATATGGCCCGACAAATGATGAATCAGGAATATCGTTTTAGTTATCCCGGTGGCAGAAAAGAGGCGGTACCGCTTCGAATGCGTTTTTTCTTTCGTTTTGAGATTGAGCATTTATTAAGATTGGCAGGGTTTAAAGTCAAAAATCTTTATGGTGATTTCAGTAAAAGTAAGTTTAAAAGTGGCTCTCCAGAAATGATTTGGATAGTATCGCCCGAAAGAAAATAAACATGGTTCAGTAAAAAATAAATTAGACTTAGAAAAAAATGGTAGAAAATGGGGTCAACTCTATTTTTAACAAAAAGCCAAAAAATTAATTGAGGAATAAAATTTGAACTAGGCTATTTGAAAAAAATGGTTGGTAAAAACTTGACCTCACAACTACGAAAAACAAATTAGATAAAATAAAAAATAGTAAATTGATATTTTAATGAAACAATTTTCACATTCAAAACTAGAAACTTATGAAAGATGTCCATTGCAGTATAAGTTTCAATGTCTGACTAATCTGAAACCAGAGAGAGAATCTACTATTGAGGCTTTTATGGGCAGTCGGGTTCATGATACTTTGGAGTTACTTTATAGGGACCTACTAAAAACAAAATTAAACTCTCTTGAGGATTTACTTAAGTTCTACGATGAAACATGGAGAGTGGAATGGAAAGATGACATTGTAATAAATAATGAAAGATATAATCAAAAACATTATTTTGATTTGGGGAAAAAGTGCATTGAAAATTATTATCAAAAATATCAGCCATTTGATCAAGACCAAACTATTGGAATTGAGAAGGAAATTGATCTGAAATGGGGAGAATATAGCGTTACTGGCTATATTGATCGTTTGGCCCGGGAGAAGGAAGGCGTTTATGTTGTTCACGATTATAAGACCAGCTCTTCAATTATGGAACAGCAGTATGCGGACAAAAATCGCCAGCTTGCGCTTTATTCTATCGCCGTGAAGCAGAGTTTCAAAGAGGCGAAAGAAGTGAAGTTGGTTTGGCATTATGTGGCTTTTGGTGAGGATGTAATTTCTAAGAGAACAGATAAAGAGCTTAAAGAATTAAAGAATGATATTTTAGCTCTGATTAAAAAAATAAATATCGCCGAAAAGGAGAATAATTTTCCGGCAGTTGAAACGAATTGCGATTGGTGCGGTTTTTGGCAGCATTGTCCCAAGAAAAAACATTTATATAAGGTTAAAAAACTTCCTGAAAATGAGTATTTAAAAGATGACGGAGTAAAGTTGGCTAAAAAGTATATTGAATTAGTTGATAAACGAAGCACGATAAATCGCCAAGCGCGTACCGAAGCGACCTTAATTGAAGCAGAGATGATAAAAGCCGAAGAAGCCATCCTTAAGTATAGCGAACAACATGAAGTAGATACTCTTGATAGCGGTGAGCAACTCGTGGTTATTAATAAGACACTTGATTATGCAATCCCCACCAAGTCTGGCGACAGTGAAAGGTACAATCAACTTGAAACATTACTTAAAAATACTTCTTATTGGTCAAAAATTTCTTCAATCAATCCTGCCAAGCTGTCTCAATTATTGGAAGAAGATGCGTTGGATAAAAAATTAAAGAATAAAATTATTGAATTAGCACCTTTGGAAAAAAAGACTAATATATCAGTTAAAAAGAAATAAAAATAAGGCCATATGAAAAAAGTGGTGGAAAAATGGTGTCAACTCTATTTTTCTTTAAGTTCAAATTAATTTTTGACATTGAAACAATCGGAGAGAGTTTTGATGAACTGGATAAAACAACCCAATTGGAATTTATGTTATGACACAAAAACAAGCGCTGGAAATTTTAAAGATGGGGTACAATGTGTTTTTAACTGGTTCCGCCGGAAGCGGAAAAACTTTTGTATTGAATCAATACATCAATTATCTAAAAAAGAAAAAAGTTAATATCGGCATCACCGCTTCCACTGGCATTGCCGCCACGCATATGAACGGCATTACTATTCATTCCTGGTCCGGTATGGGGATTAAAGACAAATTATCCGACAAAGATATACAGAAACTTTTAAAAAGAAAACGGCTTAAAAGAAATTTTGATAGAACAAAAGTTTTGGTGATTGACGAAATATCAATGCTTCATCATTTTCAGCTAGACTTGGTTAATAGAATTTGTAGGGCTTTCAGACAAAATGATGAGCCGTTTGGTGGCATGCAGGCGATATTATGCGGAGATTTTTTCCAACTGCCTCCGATTAGCAAGGAAGATAATAAAGTTTGTTTTGTGAACGAATCGGATATTTGGTCTAAGATGAATTTGAAAGTTTGTTATTTGGACGAACAACATCGGCACAGCGACGCTAAATTAACAAAAGTATTAAACGATATCAGGACAGATAACGTGGGAGAAGATACTTTAGAGCTGTTGAGGAGAAGATATAAAAATAGTAATGTTGGCTTCCCGAATTTAACAAAACTTTATACTCACAATATTGATGTGGACGCGATAAACAGCAGAGAACTTGAAAAATTGGAAGGAGAACCCTCTGTTTATATGATGACCTCCAAGGGCAACCGTCAGTTAGTGGAAGTCTTAAAGAGAAATTGTTTAGCGCCAGAAGAGCTTATTTTAAAGAAAGGCGCTTTGGTGATGTTTATAAAAAATAATTTTGAAGAAGGCTACGTTAATGGTACTCTTGGAATAGTCGTTGATTTTAACGATGAAGGATTGCCAGTAGTGAAAACTAACAGAAACAGAATAATCCATGTGACCTATAAAAGTTGGGTTATTGAAGACGATGGGAAAATTATAGCAGAAATTACACAACTGCCATTGCGTCTTGCCTGGGCCATTACGGTTCATAAAAGCCAGGGCATGACTCTTGATGCCGCCGAAATTGACCTTTCAAAATCATTTGTTGAAGGAATGGGTTATGTCGCACTTTCAAGGCTGTGTTCGCTGAGTGGATTAAAGTTAATGGGGTTAAACAATATGGCGTTGAGGATAAATAAAATCGTACTGGAGATGGACAAAGAATTTATAAAAATGTCCGCGGATGTATGTTTGGATTTAAACAAACTGTCTGTTCGGGAAAAAGAAAAAAGACAAAAAGAATTTTTGAATTCTATTCCGGCTGCTTACAAAAAATGGACAAAAGATGAAGAGAAAGAATTGGTTTATTTTTAACTCCAGTAATTGAAAAATAAAAATATCAGGAATATCGTTTTAGTTATCCCGGTGGCAGAAAAGAGGTGATACCGCTTCGAATGCGTTTTTTCTTTCGTTTTGAGATTAAGCATTTACTAAGATTGGTTCAGTAAAAAATAAATTAGACTTAGAAAAGAATGGCAGAAAAGGTTTTAAAAGTTGTTTCTCATATTCCCGAAGGAAAAGTTTTAAGTTATAAGAAAGTAGCGGAACTAGCTGGTCGACCTCGCGCTTTTCGAGCGGTCGGGAATATCTTAAGCAAAAATTATGACCCGAAGATTCCTTGTTATCGGGTGATTAGAGCAAATGGAGAAATAGGCGGGCATAACAGGGGAAGAGATAAAAAAAGATTCTTATTAAAGAAAGAAGGGGCGATTTAAAAATCGAGCTTATTAAAAGTACTTGACAGGTTGTTTCTGTTGGTATACAATAAAGTATATTATGAGAAACAATATCAAAACAAAAATTGGGAAGATAATGGCCTTAGTAGAAGAGCTGCCTTATTTTACTTTGGATGATTTGTCGTCAATTGAAAGAAACAAGAATTATCTCAAAATTCTATTTTCTCGTCAGGAAAAATTCGGCAAAATTATTCGTCTTAAAAAAGGAGTTTATGTCTGTGAACGTTTTCTCCTTGCTCATCTTAGCCGTTCAGAAATGGACTTTTACTATGAGTTTTTAGCTAACATTCTTTATCAGCCTTCTTATTTAAGCTTGGATTATATTTTATACGAGAATAATCTTTTGACCGAGATCCCTAGAAATTTTACCTCTATCACTAAAAACAAAACGGCCAATTTTTCTAATAAGTTTGGCAATTTTTTTTATCACAAAATAAAAGATGAACTTTTTTGCGGTTTTGAGATTGTGGAAAAGGGTGATTTTACAATTTGGCGCGCTAGCAAAGCCAAGGCGCTTTTTGATTTTCTTTATTTTAGAAAGAATTCTTTAATTAACAAAAAAATATTCGAGGAATTAAGAATAAATCTGGAAAATTTGACAAAAAGCGACTTAAGAGAAATAGAAAAATACGTAAAAATTGAGGGTTCAAAGAGGATGAGAGAAATTTTTAATTATTTGGTAAAATAATATGGAAGCAACAAAAACCTTTCTTAAAGATTTAATTAAAAAATCAATCTCTAAAAATAAAGTCTTTAAAAGAAATATTTTAAAAGAATATTTACAGATTCTGGTTTTGGATTTTTTTTATTCGCACAAGGATTATAGTCAGCTGATTTTTTATGGCGGTTCATGTCTTTCGCATTGTTATGGTCTTCCGCGTCTTTCTGAAGATTTAGATTTTGTTGATATAAAGAAAAAAATTGAACTTAAAAAACTGGCTAAAGATTTAGAAAATTATTTCAAGAAAAATACTGATTTGGTTGTCAAGGCAACGGAGCAAAAATTTCGCGTCTATTTAAAATTTTCTTTACTTCACGAATTGGAACTATCAGGGAAGAATGAGTCAGACCTGCTTTTTCTAAAAGTAGAAATTTTTAAAGGTTTTGATTTTTGCAAGGGTTATAAAACAGAAATCATTCCCTTGTTTAAATTTAACAAAACAATTTTGGTTAAAACATTTGATTTGCCTACTTTAATGGCAACAAAAATCAGAGCGATTTTACATCGGAAATGGGAGAAAACTGATAAAAAAGGAAAGATAATCGCTAAAGTAAAGGGTCGAGATTATTTTGATTTGATGTGGTATTTAGAAAAAGGAATAAGGCCAAATTTTACTTGCCTTGAAAAAATTAAAAATTGCAAAGTGCTTAAAGAAAAATTATTAGAAGCAGTTAAAAAAGTGGATGAAAGAAGTATTCGTTTTGATCTTGAGCCCCTCATTGACAATCCGCTGCTGGTGGGGAAATTAAGCAAAAATTTAAAGGATATCCTGAACAGAGAAATTAAAAAAATAAGAAATGATTAGTTTAATCAAAACAATTTATCGCTAAAGGATTTTATATTACTTCGTTGGGCAGCATTTCAGAAATTATTTAAAAAGATGATTAAAAATCAGGTAAAAGATAATACAGAAAAAATTAATAAAATAAATTTATGAAACCTCGAGAGGTATCGCCATATAAACTTAATTTATTTCTTCAATGCGCTAGACAATATTATTTTGAATATTTAGATCCCCAGATCAGTCCAATTAAAAGAGAAATCAAGAAAAAAAGACCCGAGCTTGAAATGGGCAATTGTGTTCACGACTCTTTGACATTATTTTTCAAAAAGCCTCTTGAAGAGAGAACCCGTCAAACAATGTCTACAGTTTTTAAAAATGTTTGGGAGGGACCTAAAGGAGAATTATGGGGGTTTAATTCAATTGAGAAAGAGAGACAATGTTATAGGGAAGCGTTGGTAATGCTCAAACGGTTTTTAAAAAATGAAAATCTAAATCCGTCTATTTTTGCTTTACCGGTTTCGCCACCAGGTAAATCTTTCGATGATTATAAAAAAATACCTTTTACTGAAGATTTAGAATTAGGCGGGAAAATTGACAGGGTTGATATTACGCCAGAGGGTAGTTTAGAGATTATTGATTACAAGACTGGTAAAGAGAAAGATGGTACGCTCCAGCTTATGGTCTATGTTTTTCTTGCCGAAGGTTTATTCAACAAACCGGTGAGCAAGGCAAGTTATCTATACTTAAAATCTGGCGGGTGGAAATCTATTATTCCGGAGAAAATCCTTCATGAAAAGGCGAGAAAGGAGATATTAGAAATTGTAGATAAAATTACTATCGAAGCCGAGTGGAGTCCTAATATCTCTAAACTTTGCGCTTACTGTGATTATATTGATTTTTGTCCGGCGAAAGAGGAAGCTAAAGAATTCATCAAATAAAGAAGGTTGAAAAATTACTTATAAAATATAATTTAAAAATGCAGAAAGATAGCTCAAAAAGGAAGAATTGGTCTCGGTATGTGAAAGGTCATAGTTTTGCGCTTCAATTAGAAGAAGGAGTTTTTACCTGGAATGATCCCAAAAAGATTGCCAAGTCATTAAAGAAATCAGCCGAGGAAAGTTTAAATCGTAAAGGCACGCCGTTTCAATCAGCGATGTCAATGCTTAATTTTTACATCAACCGCGCCGGAAAAAATTTAAAAACGGCCAGAAAACGAATTTTGGAGCAAACAAAAACAGAACTCCGTAAGCTATTTAATAAATAAAACATTCCAAAGTGATAGAGAAAGAAACAAGAAACTGCCAGGAGGCAGTTTCTTGTTTTTGTTTTATTCAAACCTCAATTAGGGCTGAGCGTCTGCGCCTTCTGAGGTATAATCATCAGAAGCAGCGGTTGATCCGCAAGCTCGAAGGTCAAGTTTAAATTGTTTCCAAGCGCTCGATTTTGCTTTACGCCAAGTTATGGTTGCAGTTTTTTTAGTTTTTGTAAAATTAGTCCAAGCGGTTTTAAGGGCGCTTCTTCTTTCTTTCCTGTCAGTGATACTCCAAGCAGTTTTCAAAGCTGATTTGCGATTCTCAAGTGATGCCTTGACCGTGGTATAATAGGCGTCAGAAGCAGTAATGATGGCTGAGTCTCTTTTTTCCACAGCATTTTGCATGCAAACAGGATCTAAGATTAACTTATTTCCTGTTCTAACCGCATTAGTTGAGGTCGCTGATTTTGCCGCGGTCAGCTTATTTACTGTTCCAGTGACAGAAAGGGCCGTAAGAGGAGAGACCGAGATCACCATGAAGGTCAATAAAACGAGGATAAAGACGAATTTTTTCAGCATATTTTTAAAAAATTGGTTTACCTAAATCATCGACCTTTATTTTTAATAATACAATCAAACAGGTTGATTGTCAATCTTCTTCATTAGTCGCTCCGCCAAAAAAGCGGGGTTGATTTTTTCTATCACTTTGTTAAAATAAACCTGTATGGAGTGTAAAAAAGAACAAAATTTGAAGCGCTGTCCTTGCAGTTACCCTAATTGTCCAAGAAAGGGGATTTGTTGCGAATGCCTAAACACGCATTTGGTCAAAGGAGAATTGCCGGCTTGCTGTTTTTCAAAAGAAGCAGAAAAAAGTTATGATCGGTCGATTGAAAATTTCATTAGAGAACAAAGAGGGCTGTAATTTTATAACATCAGAGCATACTATTTGGCCAGGGGCATAGAAAGGTCGGGTTATTTAACTTAAAATTTAAAAACAAATTTATGGCGCAATCAATACAACAAGCAACTCTATTTCTGAATCAAAACGCTTGGGCTCTTTATTTAGTCGTTGTTTGGACGATAATTTGGAAGGGTTTAGTACTTTGGAAATCGGCTCGATCAAAAGATCTTTGGTGGTTTATCGCCCTTTTAGTGATTAATACTTTGGGCATCTTAGAAATTCTTTATTTCTTCATTTTTAGCAAAAGAAAATCATTACAGATAAAAATATAAATATGCAGCAGGAAAAGAAAAAGGCCTGGGTGGTGACGGTTGATATGGGCTACGGCCATCAGAGAACCGCTTATCCTTTAAGGGACTTAACGCCTGAGGGCAAAGTAATCAATGCCAATAATTATGAAGGAATCCCGCCAGAAGACAGAAGGGTCTGGGAAACAACTCGGGGTTTTTATGAGTTTATTTCAGATTTCAAAAGAATTCCTTTAATTGGCGATTTTTGTTTTGGTCTTTTTGATCAGTTTCAAAAAATCGCCGCTTTTTATCCAAAAAGAGACCTATCCAGACCAAATCTTTCTCTAAAACAAATTTTTTCCATGATCAAAAAAGGGTGGGGGAAACATTTAATTGAAAAATTAAAGGCTGAAAGCGGAGGGAAGCCGATACCCTTAATTGCTACTTTCTTCACTCCGGCTTTTATGGCTGAACATTTTAATTATCCAGGAGAAATTTATTGTGTGATTTGCGATGCAGATGTGGCTAGAACTTGGGCTCCTTTAAATCCCCAAAAAAGCAGGATAAAATATTTTACTCCAAATCATCGCACCGCCAAGCGGTTAGAGCTTTATGGGGTGAAAAAAGAAAATATTTTTTTAACCGGCTATCCAATGCCTAAAGAGGACATTGGCACAGAAGAAATGGAAGTTCTAAGACAGGACCTAGAAAGTCGTCTTTTGAACCTTGATCCGAAAAGATTATATTTCAGCCGCTACAGTGGTTTGATTAGAAAATATTTAGGTTATTTGCCTTCAAAAAGTAATCATCCGCTGACTTTGATGTTTGCGATTGGCGGAGCAGGCGCGCAGAAAGAAATAGCGATTAGTGTTATAAAAAGTCTGAAGAAAAAAATAAGAGGAGGGGAAATAAAAATTATTTTAGTGGCTGGAATAAAGAGCTTTGTCAGAGATTATTTTTTAGAAAAAATTGAATTCTTAGGATTAAAAAACTCTAAAAACATTGAAATTCTTTATGCGGAAAAGATAAACGATTATTTTGAAAAATTCAACCAGGCCTTGCGGACAACCGATGTTCTTTGGACAAAGCCAAGCGAGCTTTCTTTCTATGTCTCTTTGGGCATCCCGATTATTATTGCTCCTTCTATCGGCTCGCAGGAAGATTTTAATCGCGAATGGCTGCTGTGGCATCACGCCGGCAGAACACAGGATAATCCGAATTATACTGATGAGTGGTTTTTCGAATTTTTAGAAAGAGGCGAATTTGCCGACATGGCGATGCACGGCTTCATTGAAGCAGAAAAATTAGGAACCTTTAAAATTGGAAAGATAATTAGTAAAAATTTATGATCTGGTTAATCATCAGTCTGGTTGGTTATTTTTTACTGGCCATTGCCGGCTTGACTGATAAAATTTTGCTTAAAAAATCCATTCCCGAGCCAGTGGTCTATGCTTTTTATATTTCTCTTTTAAGCTTAATCGCTTTATTACTTATCCCTTTTGGCTTTGAGTTTCCCGGCTTTCATCTTTTGTTGATAAGTTTCGCCGCTGCTTTTATCTTCACTTTAGCTCTTTTACTTTTTTTCTCTCTTTTAAAAAAAGAAGAAGCTTCAAGGGTTATTCCTCTGGTCAGCGGACTGAGTCCGGTTTTTGTCTTTATCCTTTCCCGAAATTTTTTAGGCGAGAGTTTGTCTTTAAAGCAAATCTTAGCTTTTATTATTATTCTTATAGGAGGACTTTTGATCTCTTTGGAAAAGGGAAAGAAGAAGGAATCTCTATTTCAAAAAACATTTTTTTTAGGCCTGATTGCTTCTTTTCTCTTCGCTGTTTTTTATGTTTTATCTAAATATGTTTATTTGCATCATTCTTTTATCAGCGGTTTTATTTGGATAAAAATAGGCGGTGGATTATCAGCTTTAATTTTATTTTTGATTCCCACGCTCAGGAAAAAAATATTACAAAAAACAGGAAAACCAGATCTTCAAACTGGAAAAGTCTTTATTTTTGGCCAGAGCTGCGGCGCTTTAAGTAATCTTTTAATTAATTATGCCGTGGCAATCGGCCCTCTTTCTTTGATCAACGCTCTTCAGGGCGTTCAATACGGTTTCTTATTTTTAATGATTCTTGTTTTTTCTCGAAAATTTCCCAATCTTTTGGAAGAAAAAACGACACCTTTAATTGTTCTGCAAAAAACATTAAGTATTATTTTGATTAGTTCTGGAATCTTGCTATTATTTTTAAAAATATGAAAAAAAAATTTATGATTCTTTTAATTCTTATTATTCTTTTCCTTCTTTATTTGCTTAGCTGGAAGCTTGACTTTAGCCGAGGTCAAAAACCTAGTTGGGGAATAACTTTTAGCCAAAAGTATGCGGAAGAATTAGGACTTGACTTTAAAAAAGTTTACCTAGACATTCTTAACGAACTTAAACCTGAGAATCTTCGTTTGGTTGCTTATTGGGGCTATCTGGAGCCGGAAAAAGGGAAATTTAATTTTGACGATCTGGACTGGCAAATCAAAGAAGCAGAGAAGAAAAACAAAAAGATAATTTTAGCGATTGGCCATCGGGTGCCTCGCTGGCCTGAATGCCATCAGCCAGATTGGACCAATAGTTTGAATCAAGAAAATTTCCAAAACTCTCTATTAGATTATCTTAAAGAAGTTGTAAATCATTACAAATCGTCTCCTTCTATTGTGACTTGGCAAGTAGAAAATGAACCATTGTTATCCGTTTTTGGTCAATGTCCGAAGCCAGATCGAAATTTTTTAAAGAAAGAAATTGAATTAGTTAAAACCCTTGATCCGACAAGGCCAATCCTTGTCACTGACAGCGGGGAATTAAGCTTATGGTTAAGAAGCTCTGGGCTTTCCGAAATTTTTGGAACAACGCTTTATCGGATTGTTTGGAATAAATACATCGGCTGGTTCAGACATCTTTATCCGCCTGTTTTTTTTACTCTCAGGGCAAATTTGGTTAAAAAATTTTCAACCACCAAAGAAGTGATGATTATTGAATTGCAGGCCGAGCCCTGGGGAGTAGGAGCCCGGCCAATAACTGATATCCCTTTTGATCAGGAAATCAAGCATTTCGATTTGAAACAATTTAAAAGCAATCTTGAATTTGCTAAAAAAACCGGTATCAAACAAATTTATCTGTGGGGCGCTGAATGGTGGTATTGGCGGAAGACAAAGGGTGATGACAGTTTTTGGCAATTAGCTAAAAGCACCTTTTAATTTTAAATAATGAAAAAGAAAATATTAATTTTCCTTAGTTTTTCTTTTCTTTTATTAGGCGGAATAGTTTCCGGGCCGCAAGTTAAGGCCGCTTCTTTAGATTCTGCTGGGGAAAAAATTACTGATTTTAAGGTTAAAATTACGATCAATCAGGACAGCTCTTTGATAGTTGAAGAAAAAATCCTTTATGATTTTGGAGGGCATGAACAACACGGGATTTATCGCGATTTTAAAAAAGATAAACTGAAAGTTAAGGTTTTAGAAGTTTCTCAAGATGACCGATCTGTTTCTTATGAAACTTCAAAGAGCGGGAATTATCTAGGAATAAGAATTGGAGATCCTGATAAGTTGATTACGGGTGTTCATCTTTATAAAATTGTCTATCAGATAAAAAACGCAATCGGATTTTTTGAAGATCACGACGAGCTTTACTTCAATGTCACCGGCGATGAATGGACAGTGCCGATAGAAAAAGCAAGCGCCGAGGTGATTCTACCGCAAGAGATTGAACAGGATAAATTAAAATTAACCGCTTATACCGGTTCTTACGGGGCAACGGGCGCAAACTATGATAAAGCCGTTCAGGGGAAAAGCATTGTTTTTGAGAGCATTGATTCTTTTAATCCCCAAGAAGGCCTGACTATTGTTGTTGGCTTGCCAAAGGGGATTCTCAAAGAACCTTCTTTTTTAGAACGAATTATTGGAAACCTTGATATTTTTTGGCCATTTTTGATTCCATTCTTTGTTTTTATCTATCTTTTTAATTTGTGGTGGAAGAAGGGAAAAGATTTTAGAATTAAAAAAACCGTGATTGCCCAATACGAACCGCCGGAAAATTTAAGACCAGCTTTAGTTTCTTTTTTAATCAAACAAAGAAGCAGTGAAAAAGAAATTTCCGCCACTTTGATTGATTTAGCGGTCAAAGGTTACCTTAAAATTAAAGAGATTAAAGAAGGTTGGTCCAAAGATTTTGAATTGATAAAACTCCAAAAAGAGCCAGAGCCAGAAGGCCTTTTATATTATGAAAAAGAACTTTTAGATCTACTTTTTAAAACAGGGGATAGTGTTAAAATTTCATCTCTTAAAAATAAGCTTTCTGATCATAAGCGATTTTTTGCTTTAAGGCTTAGAACAGAAATGGAGCAGCTCCTTTATTTTAGCCCTGCTTCTTTAAGGATACAGTCCGTCCTTTACTTTTTGGCTGCGATACTGATTGTTAGTTTCTTTGGTTTTTTGAGAATTCAATTTATTTTGGCATTTTCTAATGCGATTTCAGGTGCCATAATGCTTTTTTTCTCCTCTATCATGCCCAAAAGAACGCCAAAAGGAGCTGAAGCTTATTGGCAGACCTTGGGCTTTAAAGAATATTTGAAGACAGCGGAAAAATACCGTTTGGAATTTCAGGAAAAAGAGAAAATTTTTGAGAAGTTTCTGCCTTATGCCATGGTTTTAGGAGTTGTTCGTTTTTGGACCAAAGCCTTTGAAGGAATTTACAAAGAGCCTCCTTCTTGGTATGAAGGATATTACATTGGCGTTTTCAGCACTACTGTTTTCGCTGATTCGCTCGGTCATTTTGAAACCGGGATGAGGAATGTTTTTACGGCTGCAGGAGGCGGCGGCAGTGGCTTTAGCGGAGGGTTCTCCGGTGGCGGAGGTGGTGGTGGAGGCGGCGGCAGCTGGTGATAAATAATCTATAAATTATGGTATTGGTTTTTGATTTTGACGGCACGATTGTAGATTCCAAAAAAATGAATCTTTTTGTTTTTGAAAAATCCTTTAAAAAATATGGTTTTTCATTTAACTGCTCACAAATTGAACCGCATTTCGGCCCTTCAGCCAAGAAAGTCATTGAAGAATTAATTGGGAAAAAGAATCAAAAAATAAACAAGAAGATAGAAAAAGAAGTTGATTTTTTAAAAAGAACAGTAGGCCTAAAAATGATGAGATTGAGAGCCGAGCCGGCCTTTTTTCAAAAACTGAAAAAGCATCATTGTTTAATTTTGCGGACTAATGCCGATCGCGCTTCAACCATCAAATATTTGAGAATCCACAAGATTTTTAATCTTTGGCAAAAAATTATTACGCCAGAGGATAAACTCGGCCAATCAAAAATTAAAACGCTTCAATATCTTAAAGATAGATTTAAAAGGCCAATCGTCTATATTGGCGATATGAAAAGCGATATTAAATCGGCAAGGACGGCTGGCGTCGTCTCAGTGGCGATAGCCGGCTGGGAGAAAGAAAAAAATTTACGCAAAGCGAAGCCAGATTTTTTGATAAATCGTTTAAATAAATTGCCTAAAATTTTAAAAATAATAGAGGGATAAAAAAGTTAAAATAATAATATGAGACCATCAAAAAATAAATATTATTTAATGATTGCCAAAGAAGTATCTTCGCGTTCTACTTGTTTTAGGGTAAAAATTGGAGCGATAATCGTCAGAGATGATCAAATTGTCGCCACTGGTTATGCCGGAGCGCCAAGAAAAACAAAAGATTGTTTTGAAAGAGGTACCTGCCTGAGAAGCCGATTGAAGATACCGCATGGCGAGCGATATGAACTTTGCCGCAGTGTCCACGCTGAAATGAATTGCATCTTAAACGCAGCCAGGGCCGGGGTTAGTCTACTTAACGGAGATATGTATCTTTATGCAGAAGATGGGAAGGGAAAACAAATAAATGTTCTTCCTTGTTTTATTTGCAAAAAAATGATTATCAATGCTGGTTTAGAGAAAGTGATTTGTTCTACTCAAGCCGGGAAAATGAAAATTTTTTCAGTTAAAAATTGGGCTCGTAATTGGCAAAAAAAAGATATTATTGACGACAAACATCAATATGGCCAAGATCAAAATAAAAAGTAAGGAGGAAATTTTATCTTATGGACATTAAAGAACAATTAAAATTAAAAAACCCGGGGGAAATCGCAGAAAGAATTATTGAGTTTATTAAAAATCAGGTAGATATTTTGAATAAAGAGGGGATTATTATCGGTTTAAGCGGGGGAATAGACTCTGCTTTAGGCGCTTTTCTCTCCGTTAAGGCGTTGGGGAAAGAAAAGGTTTTGGCCTTGTTTATGCCGGAAAGGGATTCAAGCTCAAAGAGCGAAAAAGACGCGAAATTGGTGGCTGACCTTCTTGGCATAAAATTTAAAAAAATAAATCTCACCCCGATTCTCAGGACTGTTGGCATTTATAAACTTTATCCGCCTGCTTTTCTGATTCCAAAAAAGATTCAGGAAATGTATGCTTTGAAAAAATATAAAGATTTAGGATCAAATAATGAAACGTCTCTTTTAAAAAATTTAAAAGGCGGGAAGGGAGAAAAGGAATTAAAAAAGGGCATTGCTTATTACCGAATAAAACACAGATTACGAATGGTTATGTGGTATTATTACGGCGAATTAAATAATTATCTAGTCGTTGGCAATTGCAATAAAACAGAAAAACTAACCGGCTTTTTTGTAAAACATGGCGATAGCGCGGCAGACGTTGAACCGATCAGCTCTCTTTTTAAAACTCAGGTCAGGGAGCTCTCGTCTTTTTTAGGCGTCCCTCGCGAAATCATTAAAAAAGCGCCATCTCCTGACTTGATACCAGGTATAACCGATGAAAATGCCATACAAATGAAGCTTGAAAAACTTGATCAAATTCTCTATGGGCTAGAAAATAAAATAAAAGAGGAAGAAATAAAAAAAGAAACAGGAGCAACGGAAAAAGAAATTCAATATGTTAAAGAACTGATGCGATGGTCTTTGCCGATGAGAGAATTGCCTTTTGCTCCTTGTCTTGGAGACCTTCTTTAATTAATAAATATGTTTTGCGATCGAACTGAAGCCGGAGAAAAATTAGCCGAAAAATTAATTAAATATAAAGCAAATAAAGAAACAATTATTTTAGCCCTGCCAAGAGGTGGAGTGCCGGTTGCTTTTGAAGTAGCTAAAAAATTAAAAATTCCCATAGATTTAATTATTGTTCGTAAACTGCCAATACCTGACAACCCTGAAGCTGGCATCGGCGCTCTTTCCGAGACAGGGGAAATTGTCTGGCAACCCCAGAAAGAGTCATATCCTAAAGATGTCATTGAGGAAATTTTAATTGAACAAAAGAAAGAGATAGAAAGAAGAACCAAAATCTTAAGAAAGGGGAGAGACCTCCCAAAACTCAAGAATAAAATTGTTATTCTCATTGATGATGGTTTAGCCATGGGTTCAACTATGATGGCCGCCCTAAAAACAGCGAAAAAAGAAGGGGCGAAGAAAGTGGTGGTTGCGGTGCCAGTGGCCGGAAAAGATGTTTTAGAAAGAATAAAGAAAGAGGCTGATGAAGTTGTCTGTTTAGAAGTCCCTTTATTTTTCCAAGCCGTGGCCCAGGTTTATGAAAATTGGTATGACCTTGATGATCAAGAAGTATTGAAAATTATGAAAAAAATTTATGTTCAGTAAAGAACTATTAGTCATTTTAGTTTCTGCCTTGCCTATCTCAGAACTGCGAGGAGGCATTCCTTTGGCTCTTTATTATAATTTTAGCCCTCTTAAAGCTTTTCTTTTAGCTGTTTTAGGCAATGGAATAATCATTTTGCCCTTGCTGATGCTCGTGGGCGTCATTTTTAAATACCTTAAAAAAATTAAAATTTTTGCTAAATTTTCTGATTGGTTTGAAAAGCATACGCTCAAAAAAAAGGACATCGTAAATAAATACGGACTTCTCGGCTTAATGCTTTTTGTGGCTATTCCAATGCCTTATACTGGCGCTTACACCGCCTGTTTTCTCAGCCATCTGCTGGGATTAAAAATAAAAAACGCCTTTTTATTTATTTTTTTAGGCGTTTTGATAGCGGGTATCTTAGTTCTTTCAGCTTCTCTCGGGGTTTTAAAAATATTTTCTATTTAAAATTTTCCCCGTTTCAGGAAGGCAGCGAGCGAAGCGAGCGCGAGTTGTCCAAGACGGGGGTCGGGGAAAATTTCTATTTAATCATTTTCAAAAAATCTTCCTCAGTTAATATTTTGACACCCAATTTTTGCGCTTTAGCATCCACGCACCAGAACTCCGTTCAGTACGGGACTTCGCGTTTAATTCCAGTAATACGAGACTATCTTATCATTTTTAGAAATTCCTCCTCATTAATTATTTTAATATTTAATCGTTTAGCACGCTCGAATTTTGAGCCGGGCTCTTTACCAGCCACGACAAAGTCCGTCTCTTGAGATACAGAGGAAGAAGTGTCGCCTCCGAGTAATCTTACTTTCTCTTTTGCCCCATCACGCGTCACACTTTTAAGTATGCCGGTAAAAACAAAATTTTTTCCTTTTAATTTCGTTTCTACTTTGGCCGGAGAGATAATTTTTATTCCCGTTTTTATTAAATTCTCAACGAATTTCAAATTTTCATTGTTTTTAAACCAGCCATAAACGCTTTTCGCCATTACATCTCCAATATTGGGGATTTTATTTATTTCTTCAAAGCTTGCTTTTTTGATTTTATCAAGGGAACCAAAATAATTAGCCAAATCAA
>Ga0210042_1001831_pt1 | contig 16969 bp, 13 predicted proteins | sample CryGeymeta201518_FD_183982 | JGI IMG/M metagenome (GOLD analysis project Ga0210042, IMG submission 183982) | Groundwater microbial communities from Crystal Geyser aquifers in Utah, USA - Crystal Geyser metaG 2015-18 (SPAdes) (version 2) | ecosystem: Environmental > Aquatic > Deep subsurface >... | reverse complement strand
CAATCCATTTTTTTTTAGGAAATTTGCATAAATAAATTTAGAAGTTAGATTTTAGAAATTAGAATTTAACATCTTAATACAACACAACTTACTTTCCAATCTCTCTCTTGAAACAAACCAAATCAGAATCGCTACTCAACAGGGTAAAAGAAACTCAAAACGAACCTACAAAGGCTTTTCAAAGACTGCTTTTTGTGATGGACGACCTTAGAGAAAACTGTCCTTGGGACAAAAAACAAACGCTAGAATCGCTTCGTTATCTTACGATTGAGGAAGTCTATGAACTTTCGGATGCCATTCTTTCTAAAAATGATGAAAATAATACGAATGCAAAACAAGAAATCAAAAAAGAACTTGGCGATTTGATGCTTCATTTGGTTTTTTATTCCAAAATGGCTTCCGAAGCCAACGATTTTGATATTACAGATGTTTTGAATTCAGTTTGTGAAAAATTGATTCATCGTCATCCTCATATTTATAGCAATGTTATTGCAGAAACAGAAAGGGAAGTAAAGCTGAATTGGGAAAGAATTAAATTACAAGAAAAAAATAATTCTGATTCTGAACAAAAAATTAAGAGTCTTTTTGAAGGTGTTCCCAAATCTATGCCTGCGCTTGTAAAAGCTATCCGAATTCAAGAAAAAGCTCGTGGAGTTGGTTTTGATTGGGATAAAGCAACTGACGTTTGGGAGAAAGTAAAGGAAGAAGAAACTGAATTATTTGAGCATATCGACATTTCTGATGAAACTGTTCATAAAGTAACCAATCAAGAAGAAGCCGAAAACGAATTTGGAGATTTGCTTTTTTCGATGATTAATTATGCTCGTTTTTTGGGAATAAATCCTGAAAATGCACTTGAAAAAACAAATCGTAAATTTATCAGTCGTTTTGAGTTTTTGGAAACAGAAGCACACAAAGACGGAAAAAAACTAGAAGAAATGACCTTAGCCGAAATGGAAAACTATTGGCAAAAGGCAAAGAAAATATAACCAAAATAAACAACAGACCCTAAGGGTTTTCAGAAACCCTTAGGGTCTGGAAGCAAGAGGGAAATAATACATAACAAATGGAACTAACTACACAAGCTATCGCCAATTTGGTAGGTGGAAAAGTGGAAGGAGATGAGAAGGCAAAAATCAATACAGTTGCCAAAATACAAGAAGGTACAGCAGGTTCGATTGCATTTTTGGCAAATCCAAAATACGAAAATTTTATTTATGAAACGAAAGCAACGGCTGTTTTGGTAAGTGAAAATTTTGAAGCAAAAGAACCTATTTCTACTACACTTATTCGTGTTCCTGATGCTTATACGGCATTTGGAAAACTTTTGGCTGCTTATCAACAAATGACACAAATGAAAAAAGTAGGTATCGAAAAACCTTCTTTTCAGTCTAATACCAGCGATTTGGGGCAAGACGTGTATTTGGGTGCGTTTAGTTATGTAGGCGAAAATACCAAAATAGGAAACAATGTCAAGATTTATCCTAATTCTTACATTGGAGATAATTGTAAAATAGATGACGATACCGTTATTTATGCAGGCGTAAAAATCTATTCGAATACCAAAATCGGCAAAAACTGTGTCGTTCATTCAGGCGCAATCATTGGAAGTGATGGTTTTGGTTTTGCACCTCAAAAAGATGGTTCGTACCAAGCTATTCCTCAAATTGGAAATGTAGTTTTGGAAGATAATGTCAGTATTGGTGCAAATACTACCATTGATTGTGCTACCATGGGTTCTACTTTGATAAAACAAGGTGTCAAAATTGATAATTTGGTTCAGATTGCTCATAATGTTCAGATAGGAAAAAATACCGTTATTGCTGCACAAAGTGGCGTTTCGGGTTCGTCTGAAATTGGAGAAAGCTGTATTTTAGCTGGACAAGTTGGCGTAGTCGGACATATCAAAATTGCTGATAAAGTAACCATTGCTGCACAAAGTGGCGTTTCGAAAAGCTATACCAAAAAAGGAGGAAATCTTTTGGGTTCGCCAGCCAACGAACACGGACAACAAATCAAAAACTTTGTAGTTATTAAAAATCTATCTGCTCTAAAGAAAAAAGTAGATGAATTGGATAGGAAAGTGAATGGTTAATTAAATTGTGGAGATTAATTTCCTTGTAACTTGTTTATTTTCAATACCTTACAAGCCTTTTGTTTTGCAAAAGGGTATTTCATTTAACCCACAACTTTAGTTGTGGAGCAAGAAAAAGAATATATTTTGTAACGGTTTTAACCGTTTTGTTCTATAAAAAACCGTTAAAACGGTTACTAAGTGCCAATTCGCTTTTTCCCACGAATAAATTCGTGGGTTTAATTTAGGATACCTTTTGCAATGAGTAAAAGGATTAAATTGTTAATAATCAGATATTTAAATCATAATTAAACTCTACAAAGTAAATACAACAGCTTCACTCATTTATAGTTTACCATTTGTATTAATAATTCATTATTCAAAAGAAGTTTTTACCTTTGTAAATTAGTAATTCAAAACCTCTTGTATTATTTATCTTATTATTGATAATAAGGTCATAATTGGCTCAATAACTTGCCTTTAAACTTGTCTTTTTTACATATATGAAAACCAATCAACACACAATAAAAAAATCCGTTACCGTTTCAGGAATCGGTCTGCATACAGGCGTAAAATCTACCATGACTTTTTTACCTGCCAAACCAAATCATGGGATAAAATTTTGCAGAATAGACATAGAAGGAAGACCTGTCGTAGATGCAGACGTAGATTTTGTAGTTGATGTGTCAAGAGGAACAACCATCGAAAAAGGAGAAGCACGAGTAAATACAGTAGAACATACCTTGGCAGCTCTTGTCGGTTTGGAAATCGATAATGTAATGATAGAATTGGACGGACCCGAACCTCCAATTATGGATGGAAGTTCGATTGAGTTTATGAATAGATTAAAAGGAGCAGGTTTAGAAGAACAAAACGTACCTCGTAACTTTTTCGAAATCGATACCAGTATTCATTATTCTGATGCCGATAAAAATATAGAAATTGCAGCTCTTCCTTTGGATAATTATCGGCTTACGGTAATGGTAGATTATAATTCGCCAGTTTTGGGAAGTCAGTATGCAGCCTTGAATGACATCTCAGAATTTGAGAAAGAAATTGCTTCTTGTCGCACTTTTTGTTTTTTGCACGAATTAGAAACGCTGTACAACAACAATCTTATTCAAGGTGGCGATTTTGATAATGCTATCGTAATTGTAGATAGAGTTTTGTCTGATGAAGAAATGGCTCGTCTTGCCAAAATGTTTAATAAAGACAAAATAGAAGTCAAAAAAGAAGGAACACTCAATAATGTAGAATTACGCTACAAAAACGAACCTGCAAGACACAAACTATTAGATTTAGTTGGAGATTTGGCTTTAGTTGGTCGTCCATTGAAAGCTCAAATTTTGGCTGCTCGTCCAGGTCATGCTGCAAATGTTGCTTTTGCTAAAAAAATAAAGAAAAGAATTCAGAAAGCATCAGGCGTTCAGATTCCAAAATACGACCCCAAAACACCTCCTGTTTTAGATGTAAATCAAATCGCAAAAATCCTTCCTCATCGTTATCCATTTTTGCTTGTCGATAAAATTATTTATTTAGACGAAACTTCGGTTATTGGAGTAAAAAATATAACCATGAACGAACCTTTTTTTCAAGGTCATTTTCCAGAAAATCCAGTTATGCCAGGAGTTTTACAAATCGAAGCGATGGCACAAACAGGTGGAATTTTGGTTTTGAATACCGTTGATGACCCCAATAGTTATTGGTCTTATTTTATCGGAATTGATAATTGTCGTTTTCGTCAGAAAGTTTTACCAGGAGATACTATTATTTTCAAATGTGAACTTGTTGTACCCATTCGTAGAGGAATTGCCAAAATGAAAGGACAGGCTTATGTAGCAGGAAAGTTAGTTTGTGAGGCTACCCTTACGGCTGGTATTGTGAAGAAAGACTAGAAAACTAGATAATCACATCTCGCTAAAATTAAACAATAAAAATAAAATTTGTAAACTTGCTGCAGGAAAATAAAAACAGAATGAGTTGATGACATTCCTTGGGTGCATAACAAATTAGCTACGCTGCTCTTCGGGTATCGCTTAGTCAATTTGTATTAAGTAGGGGAAAAGGCTTGCCTTTTCCCTACAAAAAACGACAATTTGTTATACACCCCTTGTAATGCACCTACTGATAGATTGACAACTGAGCAGGCTCTCTCATCTGCTATCGTAATGAATATAGAATTGAGCATAAATTTGATGAGTTACTCAACCGAATTACGGCACTACTCCCTGTTTTTTTCAAAAAGAACACCGAATCAAATCACTTATCAGACTTTTACTGCTCGCACTTAAATTTGTGAGTACAATTTAGCATCAAGTTCGTACTAATCTCAAAGCTAAACAACAGAATATCAAAGAACTTTATCCAGAAAATTCAACAAGGGCAACGGATAATCTAACTACTAATTTACATTTTGAGAGCCTTTAAAAGTATCCATCTCAGTATCGTGTCAATAGAAGGAAAAACATCTGTAAGTAATCATACAAAATTAACGTATCTTATTTTTTAATGTAATAACTTGATAATCAATGTTTTATGTAATTATCAATTATCCATTTTAAATTAGCTTCGCTGCTTTGGCAGGTGTCCATTTACTTATCTGTTTCGGATTTAACACAAACTAAAATACAAATTCTTGGACTATTAAACATGAAATCTGAAATTTATCTCGGTATGAATAAATTATCTTTTTCTGATTATGATTTCAGCGAAACGTGAATAGATTAGAAATTTATTGAAAATTTGAAACGCATTTACTAAAAATAAAGTGAATGCGTTTTTTTTAACCAGATTAAATCAATCCAGAAACCACCCCATTCAAAACAACAAAACGCTTTTTAGGATTTTCAATATTCTCAAAAACTAGACTTGGATTGCTTTCAAGTTCTATTTTTTTGCTTTGCATAACTATTTTATAATCTTCAAAATTATGTTCTTCGTGTCCGTAAAACGTCGATAAATCTCCCATATCTACTATTTTACTCTCAAAAATATACTTGTTTTCAGTTTTATCAAATTTAGAATATCTTTCAAAAGCTATATCGGCTCTAAACTTTACAAACTGTGGAAATTCAATTTCTACATTTCTAAGAATCACATCATAAAATTGTGTTCCATTTAAAGGCAAATCTTCATAGGCTTTTATTGATTTATTTTTATGCAAATCATTTGCAACACTTAAAAGTCCATTCAAAATAGCTACATAATTGTATTTTCTGACTTCCTGTTTTTCCCAATCGTTTGGATAGTGTCCTGATTCTATCAAAATTGTTCCGTAACCGAGTTTTTGAAAATTATCCCCAAAAGCACGAGGTTCGAATTCGTCATCATATTTTGCCATTTTACCTCCTAACTCTTCCTCCAATCCTTCTACCATCAAAGAAATTACTTGCATCGCTTCCAAACGGTGCATTCCTTCTTTTTTGATTGTTGTTTCCTTGTCAAAAGCAGGGGCAAGAAAAGCGAGTGTAGTCGGAACTGGATTTTTTCCTACTGAATATTTTGAGCGTTGGTCGTGCAAATTAAAGCTAAAATGAGGTTGTATGTTGGCAGCCAAATCAATTAATAGATTTGCTTCTGGAGTTTGACGTTGTAGAAAATCTCTGTTCATATCAATTCCTTGAGCTGTTCTGCGTGTAAAAAGTGCTGTGCCGTCAGGGTTCAAAACAGGCACAAAATGCAGCGTAAAGTAATTTTTTATTGTTTCGACAAGTTTTGTATCTTCTTCTGTTTTTGGATTTTCTAAAAAATGAAAAATATCCAAAAGTGCCATCGTTGCTGTCGGTTCATTTCCGTGCATTTGCGACCAAAGCAAAACAGGCGTTTTTCCATTTCCAAAAGTAAGATGATAAATAGGTCGTTTTTGTGCTGACTCTCCTAATTTAGTTTTGGTAAAGTTAGAATTTTGTTTTTTGATAGTATCCTCTAAAACTTCATTAAATTCTTCAGGCTGAAAATGTCTATAAACAAGTAATCTTTCTTTATAGAGGGAATAATTTTCTAAAAGTTGTGATGTAAAATTCATTTTTATTTATTTTTGATTTAATACAGGAATGCTGTAAGGTAATTCTTCTAAAAATTTACTCCAATGTGGGATTTCCTTTTCATGAAAAACAGTATAGTATCTTACTTTTTTGTCTTCGTGAGTCAAAAACTCTAAGGATAAAATAAACTGATTGTGTTTTGCACACTCTTTAAAAGGCATATAAATAAGAGAATATTTTAATTGATTGATTTGATTAAAACCTATTTTTATTTCTTTATTTTCTTTCTTATAATTTATAGATTGATTTTTCAAATCAATAACTAGATATGTGGTTTCAGAAACAGCAGAAGTTATTTTAAATGTTTTTTTCTTGTAATGGTTTTGCACAAAAAAAGAAATCACCCACACAATAAGAGAAGTAACAATCATTCCTCCAAGAACCAAAAGAAGACTACGAAGTAAAATTATAGAAACAATAAATAGGATTAATGCCAAAGCAGTTCCTACAATTAACGATAATGTAAGTTTCCAATATTCTTTATCAGCCTCTTCTTTGCTCCAAGGATAATAACTTCCCTTTCTGAACAAAAAAGGCAAATATTCTAACGGCTTTGCAACTAACTATAAAGATTTAGCAATAGGAATTTCGGAAAGTGTTTCGTCTTGATTACAATGTTCATTTCCCAAATACTCCCAACTTTCTATAAAAAAAGCAGATTTACACGCAGCACAAATCACAATCGTATGACCTTCCTCTATTTTTTCTCCTGTAATGGGGTCAATACGTTCTTGGTTTAAAAAATCTGAATGAGTAGTTGTGTTTAAACGATGTTCGTTTATCATTTATAGACCGTTATTTTTGATGTCATAGGTAAATGGCATACGTTGTATTATTTTTTTATAGACTTTTCTACATTTTTAATAAATTCAATAGAAACTTCTAAATATTTAGAAATAGTGGAATAATCAAGTCCAGCCTCTAACATGTTCTTTACACCTAGAGTAGCTTTACTTTCAAGTCCTTTCTCAAGTCCTTCATCTCTTCCTTGCTTATAGCGAATATCGTTTTTGATGTCGTAGGTAAATGGCATACGTTGTAATTGGTTTACGATTTGTAATTGTAATTTTCTTAAAGTAGATAAAATCTCTAACTGTTTAACGACTTTTTCACGCTCTAGGTTCGGTTTTGTAGTGGCTTCTATTCGGTTAAAGATAGTTTCGATAATTTTTTCAGATTTTTCGTTTTCAAAATCTGCTAAAATAGTCAAAATTACTTCCTCTGGCTTATCTGAATTAATAAATTTTTTGTAGCTAATATCTTTGAGAGAATACAAATTATACGAAAATGACAAATTGAGCAAATCTAGTTTTGTTGTCATGGTACATTTTTTATCACCAATGTAAAAAACTACTTGCAAGACATTAATTTTATATTTTCGATGCAAAAGTGCATAATATTCGTGCATTCTATATTTCATCTCTTTGTCATTCGCAACTTGAAATTCAATATGTAAAATATAATCCTTTTTAGAATCTTTGTGTACTACCTTTTTCAAAAAATCTGGTTTTCGTTCTAAAGTACGCTGTAAATCGTCTCCAATTTCTTCTAATTTTTCTGGATGAATATCAAGCAATTTTTCAGCTAAAGGAAGAATTATTTCCTCAATATTTTCTTTTATAATTTTATCGTAATCATGGGACATGAATAAATTTAGAAGTTATAAATGAAATACAATTAAAAAAAATAATATAAATTTAGAAATAAAATTATAAATTCTACCTTCTAAAATCTAAATTGGTTTATCCCACCATTACGTGAGCATTCGGATAACGATACGAATTTGTAACAACAGCATTACTAAGCGCAAGAGCAAGTGTAAGCGTTCCGACACGTCCCAAATACATAGACATAATAATAATTACTTTTCCCCAGAAAGAAAGCTCAGAAGTTAGGTTCATACTAATTCCGACGGTTGCAAAGGCTGAAACTTGTTCGAAAATAATTTTTAGAATAAATTTTGTGTCGTTTGGCGAGGAGGGTTCTTGCACTAAAAGCAAAAGAAAAATAGCCAAAATATTATAAGCAATCGCAAAAATAAAGATGGCAAATGCTTTTCGGATAAGCTCGTCTGGAATAGTTCGCTTTGCAATTACGATGCGTTCCTGCCTTCTAATACTAGCCACAGCAGCTACAAAAACCAGTACAAAAGTAGTGATTTTGATACCACCAGCCGTCGAACCCGAAGAAGCACCAATAAACATCAAAACCAAACACATCATAATCGTTGCAGGATTTAAGGCTTCAAAATCCATTGTATTAAAACCTGCCGTTCTTGTTGTCATGGACTGAAAAAGTGCCGTTACGAAGGCTTGAATAATTGTTCGGTCTGTTAGCTTTTCGATTTCTAATAATAAAAAACCAATCGTACCGATGGCAAGCAACGTAAAAGTAGTATAAACATTGATTTTGCTTACTACATTCCATTGTTTCCAAGGCTTTACAAAACGCTCTTTTATACTTTTGAATGAAAAAATGTCTTCAATAGTTGTATAACCAAGACCACCCAAAATTACAATCCAAATAATGACAAAATGCAGGTTATACATTCTACCAATTTTGTAATCTATATCTGCCATTCCCCCAGAAAACAAACTAAAGCCACCATTACAAAAGGCTGAAACAGAATGGAAAAAGGAGAAAAATATCTTATCACCAATCGTTTCAAACTGCTGATTTTGATCCCAAAGTTCTTCATCCCAAGCATAATAAATGCCGATTGTTCCCAAAATTTCTATGAAAAGAGTAATCAAAACGACTTTACGGAGAAGTTTGGTAGCCGAAACAAGCGATTCACTACTCAAATAGTCTTGAATAATAGATTGGTGTTTTATTCCTACTCCTTGTGTCAGAAAACTAGCAAAAAATGTCGCAAAAGACACCATTCCAATTCCTCCTAGTTGTATCAAAACTAAAATTACAATCTGCCCTTTGAGCGTAAAAGCCGTAGCTGTATCGACAACAATAAGCCCAGTAACACAGGACGCACTTGTAGAAGTAAAGATGGCATCAATCAAATCCAAACTATTCTTCCCTGGTGTCATAGTAGGAAGCATCAAAAGACCTGCTCCCATAAAAATCAAAAGAACAAAACTAAGAAGGAATGTGGTGGCAGGTTTATAACTAATTTCTGAAAGATGTGTCGTTATTCGTGTCAAATCTAGCCCTATCATCAAGAGCATATAAATTGACAAAAAATGTTGATTGGAGAGTTCGGGATTAGAAAAACCTAAAAGCTCAAAATAATAATAGGTTATTCTAAAATTAAGAATGTAATTAATTATTCCACAAAAAATTACAAAGGCAATCAACAAAGCCTCAAACCAGTTTTTTCGCAAAAAATCTATCCAATGGGAATCATAGATAACACGAAAAACAAAAAAGACTGCAAAAGCAAAAAAGATGATATCAAGCGTTCCGAAAATCACACGTTCGATGGGTGCATCTACATAAAAACCATAGCGATACACCAAAAACCCAAGCGCAATAGCCGAACAGATTACTGAAAGTGTCTTTATCAATAATAAAATTCTGTCCCGACTCTCATACACATGATTTTGGTAACGTTCCCGAAAATTATTTTTATAATTAAAAAAATGCGTTTTAAAATTCTTCAACTAGGATTTATAATTTTACTTTTTAAAAGAAAAACAGAGGTTACTATTTTTTATACGAACACGAATTGAATTTTAGTTCAAAGAAACAAATTTTTTTGGCAAAAAAATAATCAAATAAAGTTGAAACGTAGTAGATGAAGTCTAATTTTATAAAAAAATGAACCTTAGAAGGACTATTTTGTGTTTCAATTTTACATTTTGAAAAAAATGATGTTGTTTTGTACTACGTAGCTGTCAGCTTCCAAGCTGTCAGAAAAATACAGAGACTTTAATTTACGATACTTTAAACGATAGCTTGGAAGCTATCGCCTACATTATGAAAAGACAAGATATAAAAGACTTATTAGAGTCAAAACAATTTGACCAACCTGTACATACAAAAGGATGGATTCGTGGAGAACGTGGAAATGCGTATGTTCGTTTTCTAGGGCTTAATGACGGCTCTAGCCTTGAAAATATTCAAGTGGTGGCTGATGCCGAAAAGTTTGATGAAAATCTTAGAAAACGTTTTAATGTAGGTGCTTCTGTTTCCATTACAGGAACTCTAGTAGAATCAAAAGGAAAAGGTCAAAGTGTAGAAATTATAGCTGATACAATAGAGATTTTGGGCGATGCTGATGCTGAAAAATATCCGATTCAACCAAAAGCACACTCTATGGAGTTTTTGAGAGAAAATGCACATCTTAGAGGTCGTACTACTACTTTTGGGGCAATTTTCCGTCTTCGTCATGCGCTTTCGTTTGCTATTCATAATTATTTCAACGAACGTCGTTTTTATTACTGGCATTCTCCAATCCTTACAGCGTCTGATGCAGAAGGAGCAGGAGAAATTTTTAGAGTAACGAATTTTGATATTGATGATTTTGATTCAATTCCAAAAATTGCAGAAGGTAAACACAAAGGAAAAATAGACAACAAAGAAGATTTCTTCGGAAAACCAACCAACCTTACCGTTTCTGGACAGCTAGAAGCAGAATTAGGCGCTTTAGGATTGGGAAGAGTTTATACTTTTGGGCCTACTTTTAGAGCTGAAAACTCAAATACTGCTCGTCATTTAGCTGAATTTTGGATGGTAGAACCCGAGATGGCTTTCTATGATTTGAAAGACAATATGGATTTGGTAGAAGATTTCTTAAAGTATTTGATAAAATATGCTTTAGATAATTATAGAGAAGAAATTGAGTTCTTGGATGCAAAATTTGTAAAAGAAAATTCGCAAAAGAAAAAGGAAGAACGTGCAGAAATGGGATTGATTGAAAAATTAGAATTTGTTTTGGCAAATGATTTCAAGCGAATCACTTATACAGAAGCGATTGATGTTTTACTTAATTCTAAGCACTATAAAAAAGGAAAATTTACGTATGATGTAAAATGGGGCGTTGATTTGCAATCTGAACACGAACGTTTTTTAGTAGAAAAACACTTCAAAACGCCTGTTATTCTTTATAACTATCCAAAAGACATAAAAGCATTTTATATGCGTCAGAACGATGACGCAGAAGAAGGAAAAGAAACCGTAGCAGCAATGGACGTACTTTTCCCTGGAATTGGAGAAATTGTAGGAGGTTCGCAGCGTGAAGAGCGTTTGGACAGATTACAAGCACGTACTGATGCAATGGAAATTACAGAAGAGCTTTGGTGGTACTTAGATACTCGTAAGTTTGGAACAGTCCCACATTCAGGTTTCGGACTCGGTTTTGAGCGTTTGATATTGTTTGTTACTGGAATGGGAAATATTAGAGATGTAATTCCTTTTCCTAGAACGCCTAAAAATGCTGAGTTTTAAATATTTCCCTCGTTGACGACTGCATTTTGAGCCTCAACGACGGTTAATAAACGTAAACTAAATTTAAGAAAAGTCTTTTCTAATTAAATTGGAAAAGACTTTTTTGTTTTATTGGTGATTTTACAGCTCAACAGTAGTTATGGATATCACAAACTTTTATTTAATCTAATTTTGAGAAGATTTTTTCATTGAATCATTTTCTATACGGTGTTTATCGAAAAAAGTTTTAGGTTTTTTGGAACTTTTCCAAAATTTTTGCTTCTTTGCATTACTAATCTTTAGTTAGATACACTCAAATGTTATGATTATCAATTATTTATCATTTCAATAAAAAATATTCAATTTATTATAAATTTTGTTTTAAATTAATACAGAAAAGCATTCATTATAATAATGAGTACATTCTAATATCTTTTAAAACAGCTTAATAAACGTTCTTTAAATACCTTTTAACCTAAGTCGTAACATAGATTTTGAATCGAAATACACTTACATTATTAGTTATTTTGTCTAACAGGGATTAGCAACAAACACTAATTATATGGCAAAAGTAAAATACTATTATGACACCGAAACGTGTCGTTACGAAAAAGTAAAAGCGTCTAAAGCAGATATTGCATTTAATATTCTTGGACTCTTAGTAGTTTCAGCAGTATTAGCAGTCGGTTTTGCGACATTTTACACTCAAGTGTTCCCTTCAAAGGAAGTGGCACAGCTAAAAGAAGAAAAACAAGAGCTTTTAACTAAATACCAAGTACTAGACAAAGAAATTAGTCAAGCAACTGATATGTTATCTCACCTTCAACAGCGAGATAATAAATTGTATCGTTCGATGTTTGAAGTAGAACCAATTCCCATGGAAATGCGAAAAGGTGGTACAGGTGGTTCGGAAAAATACAAACATTTGTTAGATGATAATCTAGTAAATGAAACGCTTATCGTAAATACTCACGAAAAACTGGATAACTTGAAAAAACAAATGTATATCCAAACCAAATCGTATGATGAGCTTATGAAATTGGCACAAAACAAAAATGATATGATGGCTTCTATCCCTGCAATTCAGCCACTTTCAAGAAAAGACCAAACAAATTTTGCTTCTGGTTTTGGAATGCGTACACACCCTATCTACAAAGTTCGTAAGATGCACGCAGGTTGTGACCTTAGTGCAAGAACAGGAACTGCTGTACACGCCACAGGTGATGGAGTAGTTGTGAAGGCAGATTGGTCTAGTGGATACGGAAGATTAGTAGAAGTTGATCACGGTTATGGATACATTACAAGATATGCTCACCTTTCAGCTTTTGATTGTAAGAAAGGACAAAAAATCAAACGTGGACAACTAATAGGAAAAGTAGGAAGTACTGGACTTTCAGTAGCTCCTCACTTGCATTACGAAGTACGTCATAATGGAGTGCCGTTAAATCCAATTAATTACTTCTTTAATGATTTGTCTCCAACAGAATACCAACAATTAGTAGAGTTATCTTCTCACGACGGACAATCACTTGGTGGTGGTTCGGATGACGAAGATCATAATCATATTAAATAATAAAACTTAGTTTTAAATTTTCATAGAAATACAAAAAAGCACCATAAAAAAAAATTATAGTGCTTTTTTTGTGTCTGAATTATTTTTAGTGTAGGCAAAGATAAGCCACTTGACCTACAATAAATTACAAATAAAAACACTTCTATTAACGTAGTTTAAAACGTTTGCTATCTTTTACTTGACTTACCGTATTTTTGATACGAGTAATATCCTCCATAGAAGCTCCTGCTGTCAGAATATCCAAATCTGCACTTGAAACGATGACTTCTACATTTTCCAAACGTTGGCGCAACTCTTCATTTTCTTGCATTATCATGTTAAGTTGTTGTTGTTCTTGTTGGCTAAGGCGACGAGCAACTTCTAGTTTTTTTACTTTGTAGAAATAATTTGTAACAATCGCACTTGTGGCAGTTCCAAATACAGCACCAAATATAATTAAAAGCTCTATCATAAATTTTTAAATTAAAGTGATATTAATGTTATTCTAATGTACGAAAAAAAACTAAATCAAGTTATCTCAAAAATGGCTTTCACAAAAAAAGCTATTCACTCAGATTAGAATGAATAGCTTTTTTAATAATTATCTATTTTGGAAAGAGTTACTTGACTTTTTTTGTCCATTCAGCTAAACTAGCTTCAAGACTTGCTTTACGAGCATCATAAAAACCACCACCATTTTCAGCACCCATGTCTTGTGCTTTTTTGGCGTGCGCAACAGCTTCTTTATAATTTCCTTGTTTTGCTTTTACTTGTGCCATAATCCATTGAGGGAAAAAATGATTTTCATTTAATTTCATAGAAAGAGAAGCCCAAGTACTAGCCTTTTCTACCTCTAAATCATTCTGGACATAATATTCAGCAGCCGAAGCATAATCATACCATGCTCTGCCATAAATTCCCATTCCTTGATTGATAGAAGCAACAGCATTTGCTTTTGTATCTGTCGTAACTTTAATAGCTACTTTCATTTTTTCCCAATTCATTACCAAATGCGCCTCCGAATCTGACTGAGGAACAACCGTAAAAGCCAAATATTCATGCATTTCAGTTTCTTTTGGAGTTACTTCTACACGAATTACATCATCTTCTTCTAAATAAGAAAAAACACCGTTTCCTTTTGAATCTTTATTCAAAATAACTGTCCAATTTTTTTCTGTTGGAATGGTAATCAGTGTATAAGAACCAGCTTTCACTTCTTTACCTTCTACCATAACATCTGTACTAAAAGTTACTTTTGTAGGAGAGTTTGCACCTGTACGCCACATTTCGCCGTAAGGAATAAGTTTTCCCCAAATTTCACGATCACGAACAGCAGGGGCAGAATAATCTACTGAAATTTTGGTAACTCCAATAACCTGTGAAACCGAAGCAGCAGGACTAGGAACAGGCATTTCTACTTGAGCGCAAGACTGTTGAATGGCTAATAGAAAAAGCGCAATGATAATCGGAACAATTAAAAGTGTGTGTAAATGTTTCATGGAAAGAAGGGTATAATAAAAAATAGTGAGTAGTGAATATTACTGTATGAATACTAAAACCTACCCAAAATTTACGTAAAAAATTGATTCAAAGATGCGATAAACCTTTATTTATGAAATGATTTAGTTTTTTTTAGGAAAAAGTAGTTGCCTTATCAATAAACTCTCTTAATTTTGTGCCTTTAGACAATGAAAATAACTATTTAGTGCAATTATAAAAAAGACATTTATGGAATGGATTGAGGCTCTCATTTTGGGTATTTTACAAGGATTGACAGAGTTTTTGCCTGTCAGTAGTAGTGGACATTTAGAACTTGGAAAAGCTCTTTTGAGAATAAAACCTTCTGATGATCTTCTTTTTTCTATTATTCTTCATGCTGCAACTGCTCTAAGTACAGTTATTATTTTTAGAAAAGAAATTGGTTTTATTCTGAAAGGAATGCTCAAGTTCAAATGGAATGATGAATGGGAATTTGCTGTAAAAATTGTTATTTCAATGATTCCTGTTGGAATAATTGGCGTGTTTTTCAAAAAATGGGTAGAATCTTTCTTTGGAGGAAATATTCCTTTTGTAGGTGGAATGTTGATGCTTACAGGGGTTTTGTTGCTTATTACTCGCCTAAAACAAGAAAATAGTGTGCCTACAATGGGACAAAAAAGTATTTTAGACGACGAAACGACACCAAAAGAAACACACAGCCAAACAACTTCTCTCAATCAAAATATTTCTTATTTACAGGCTTTTATTATCGGACTTGCTCAAGCTATTGCAGTTTTACCAGGGATTTCTCGCTCAGGTGCGACGATTGCAACGGCTCTTTTGATTGGTGTTCCACGTAGTGAGGCTGCTCGTTTTTCATTTTTGATGGTTCTTGCGCCTATTTTTGGGGCTACACTTTTGGAAGTAAAAGATTATTTAGAAAACCCAAATCCTGCTTCTTTAGATATTTCTTTTCTAACTATTGGATTTATTACGGCTTTTGTAGTCGGTCTGATTGCTTGTTATTGGATGGTGGAGCTAGTCAAAAAACGTAAACTTATTTATTTTGCAATCTATTGTTTGATTGTGGGATTGATTGCGCTTTTTGTGTAATTTGAAAATACTGGAACTGATTGGTTAATGATTAGTAGTATCAATAGGATTTTGAATACAGATTAATACGAAATGTTTTTTTGATTTTATTTTTAGCCAAAAACTAAAGTTTACGGTACTTTATTTCTCATTCTAAAGAATGAGCTACATTTACTCACTTATCGCTATTTCTACACGCCTATTTTTGCTACGCCCTTTTTCTGTGGTGTTTGTTTGTGTCGGACTGTTTTCGCCTTTTGGAGTGATTTTGATTTTAGATTTATCAATTCCTTTGCTTTCTAAAAAATTTTGAACGGATAAAAGACGTTTTTGTGATAAAATTTCATTGTACTCATTACTTCCTTTTGAGTCGGTGTGTCCTGTGAGAATGATTTTTTGCTCATTATTTTTAGAAGAATTTTGATTGAATAGTTTAATAAGATTTTCCAAAACTTGAATAGAATTTTGGTCTAATTTATCAGAATCAAAATCAAAATAAACGATTTCTAATTTTGTTATCTTTTCTATTTCTTCTTTACAATCGCTTATCTGTGTTTTTCCTAACTCAATTTTTGTATATTTTTTTGTCTGTGGAATTTCTATTTTCTTCGTTTCAAACAAAATTTCAAAAAAAGGCTCTTGTTCAAATCCTTTTTCTGTTTCTATGATTTGTTTGTACAATTTTTTAGTTTTTGGAGGATTAGGAATAAGCAAAACATACTCGCCTTTATTTCTTGCATTGGTAAAACTAACACTAATTTCGTTGTCGTTTTCATCATACAAACTCACTTTTGCATCAATCGGATTTCCATCACAACCCACAATATTTCCTTCCAAAAGCAAAATAGGCGAAGGTTTTATTTCAGGCGAAGCATTGATTAAGTCAGCATAAAAAATATCGCCTTCCCTCACAAAATAAGCAGCCTCCCCAGAAGCCGTCAAAACAAAACCATAATCATCTTTATCGGTATTGAAGGGTACACCAATATTAAAAATCTCAATCGCATTGCCATTCTCATCTAACAAAGCCTTAAAAATATCAAGTCCACCAAAACCACCATAGCCATCAGAAGCAAAATAAATCGTTTTATTATCAGCAGCCAAAAATACCGAACGTTCATTTTTTGGTGTAGAAATAGGCATTTCTGTACAAACAGACCACTTTCCAGTCGAATCTTTTTTACTCCAATACAAATCCATATCGCCATTATAATCAGCACCAGCAGCGACAATAAACGTATTCATATCAGAAGAAACACTCATTCCGTCGGTCGCATAACCTCCATATTTTGAAAATTCTCTTTTGAAAAAAGTGTTTATTCCTTGTCCTAATCCTCTCATTCCTGT
>Ga0210042_1001801_pt1 | contig 17203 bp, 9 predicted proteins | sample CryGeymeta201518_FD_183982 | JGI IMG/M metagenome (GOLD analysis project Ga0210042, IMG submission 183982) | Groundwater microbial communities from Crystal Geyser aquifers in Utah, USA - Crystal Geyser metaG 2015-18 (SPAdes) (version 2) | ecosystem: Environmental > Aquatic > Deep subsurface >... | reverse complement strand
CAATAGTCCGTTTAGGTTTTAGCATTTAAAACGCCAAAATTTCGTATCTGGTCTAGTTTGGGATTATTTATGTGCTGTTTGGGATTTATACCGAACGTTTCAAAAAACATATTTAGCAATAACTCATTGTGATACAATACTTTAAGGCTTGCCATTGAAAAACTTTTCCTGTCTTCTTTTGGAATGCTCAAATAGTGAATTGCCTTCATTACAGATACTGTTGTTAGTGCTGTATTAAAATGAAAATGTAGTTTTTCTTTATCTCTTGCTTGACATTGTTCAAGTCCTGTAAATTGATTTGCATCTCTATATAAAAACTCTATTTGAAATCTATTTTGATAGTATTTTACGATGTACCAAGCAGGTAAATTTAAGTCTGTACAAAAATAAAGTTTTGTTCTTAGGACTTCTCCTTTTTCGTTTATAAATTGAGTAAGCGCTAATTTTATAGTTCTTTTGAGTGCTTTAGCATTTAGAGTAGCTTCATAAATACGTATTTTTTCGTCACTATGAGCTAATTTAAAATAGTTCAAATCTGGATTTTTAACATCTACTTTACCATCGTATAGTTTTGGTCTTCCTTGCTTTCCAGTAGGTGCTCCTCTAAAAAAATACCTTAGATGAGCATCATCTCTAAGTCGTGAAACAATGTGCATATTTGTTTTTGTACATACATTTTCTATAAAATGATATTTAGAAAAATAAGCATCTACACACCCATAAACACTAAGTTCTTCAAATGATTTGGCATTATTAATCCATAACTCAGTATAATAAGCCAGTAGATTTTTATCTTCTTTTTTTAAGTCGGATAAACTAGGTGTTTGAAAACCTTCTAGGTGTAAAGCTGTTGAATTATCTATATCACAAGCTGCAAAACCTCCTAATTCTAACCCTTGTTTCATAGCAGAATCACAACCCGACCAAAACTTTCCTTTTCCAAAAGTAGATGCTCCACTTTTACGAATGTGTGTGGGGTCAAATGCAATAACGTAGTGAGATGAACCTACAGTTTTAATAAGTTTTTTATTAAAAAGATAAAAGTCAAATGGTTTACTAAAGTTTCTACGATAGGTACTTTCGTTGTAAGTTCCATAGCGTCCCATTTGCATAAAATTAATACGCCCTGAAATTTGCATAAAAAGAAAGAATAGATGAGGCAAAAATATACGTTTCCATTTGCCAACATAAGGCATTTTTTGTAATATTGTTTCTAAGAGGATAGTATTCTCCATAAAAGCGTTATGATTAGTGAAAGTGGTTTTTCTTTTAATCTAACGCTTTTTTATTCGAAATAAAAAAAATAACGAAAAATTGCACGGACTATTGTAATACTAACCCTTTGATAAAGTTAAAATTCATTTTTTGTAATTAATAAATGTATATGGGTCAATATGTACCCTTTCAAAATATTCTATTTCTATTAAGAAAACTTAATAAAGCACAAAATTAAGATAAAATTTTATATAAGAATAACTAGATATGAAATAGAATGACTTTTTGTGAAAAAATATCAGAATTGGATTCTAAAAGTAGGTAAATAGTTTTTTAGTACTATTTTATATGCACTGCAAAATTTCAAAAAAACGAATTTTGGGTAGACGTAACAGAAGCATTTTTTGAAAGATTTAAAACAAACGATTATACATTTTTATCCAACGTTCTGGCATTTCTCCTCTATTTGCCTGTTGATAATCATTATAACTACAAGGAATAATTGAGGGACGTTGATAGGGAGTTTCGTCTAAATCAGGCGCAGGAACTTCTAACCACCATTTATCAGTCAGTTTACTTTTATAGAAAACCATCATAAAATCCGTATCTATATTTCCTTTGCCACCCATCGGAACAAGATATTTTATATAAAAAGGACTTCCAAAATCATATTCAGCTTGGCGATTATAAAATCCTTCTACAAAATACCAAATCATCGTCGAAATAATACTTGCCGTATGTCCGTACAAATCCAAATCGGGATTATATTCATAAAATCCTATCGAAGTCATCTGAACATTATTTCCTGCATACCAACAAATACGTGTTGCTTCTTCTGCTGAAAGTCCGAACGGTTGAGCGAGTTTATTTCCTGCTGCATCGGCTGCACGAATGGCACTCAAATCAAAACTAAGTAAATCTGCCGTTCTTACAAGTGGCTCAACTTCTTCTGGTTTGTCTCTAATTTTTCCAACTCCAACAATATCAAAATTTAGTTTTTGATATAATTTTATAAAATCTAACGGAATCAAATATTCTTGACTAGCCAAATGCGTAATATTAAATAAATAATTGGGCTGTAATTTCAAGATTTTGTCCATAAAACTATCTGCCAAAGAAGTACTAGTTGTGTCCAAATCAATCTTGGCATCGACACACAAAAGCGAAAGCATTTTATCTAATGGTTTGTAGGCTTCGTATTGCGCCAAAGTCAAATCATGACTTCCTCCAATAATAATGGGCAAAACATTTTTTTGTAATAATCTATAACAAACTTCACTCAAACGTTTCTTTGTTTGGCTTTCATCTTCTGTCAATCTCAAATTTCCTAAATCGACAATATTGTATTTATGCGCTCTTCCTTTCTGCAAACGATATAATTTTTGGCGAACAGCATCAGCAGCATTGAGCATAGATTTGTTTTCAGAGCCGTTTTTATCATCAACTCCAATGATTGCAATTTCGGCATCTTGCCACGAAATATCAGCCGAAAAATCGCCTGTCAAGATTTCAAACCATGTATTTTTATGGTTTTGTCCATCAAAATTAGATAGAGAAGGTTTGTTGAAGAATAGTTCTAGGTTCATTTTTTAAATTATTTATGGATTGAATTTCAGCTACAGAATAGCGTAACTCAAAGTTCAGAAGTTGGAAATGACAAGGTTTCGTAACTCTGTTGCTCTACATTACTTCATTATACGTAAATCTACAAAGGTTATGTTGCTCTGCAACTAAGAATGAGTTACTTGAGTGATTTTCAAAAATAGTTTTACGATAAGTTAGGTTCATAAAAAAATAATTCTTACCTTTGCAACTCATTAAAGAAAGCCATAGGAAAAAGCCTAAGCTACTGCGTCTAGTTAAGTTATAAAAAAAGGATATATATTATAAAAGTTATAATGTATATTAAAGTTGAAACTTAACTATTGAAATATAGAAAACTTTGATTTAAAAGTACACATCAAAATTTTTGAACTTAAAATTCTAAACTCTAAACCTTGAATTCTAACTTCTAAATTTGTATGATGTACCTCTTTTCTGTTCACTACACACGAAGCCTTTGTTGAGTTAGCTTGCGTTGTGAAATTTAATTTTATTACAATAAAGTAATTTATATAGTAATACGGCTAAATTTCAAATCACAAAACAAACCGTTCAACGCCTCCTACAAAAGCTTCTCACTTAGCACAAGCCTCAAAGTCATCTAGGTTTCGTCTTTTTGCTCTTATCAACACTTGATAGAACACCATATTTGTTTAAAATACTAATAAAAATAAATTACTAAAATAAATCTTGACAAAATAAAATTCTACATACATACCATGTAGTTTTTATTGACTGTTTTTTATTTTCTAATTTTCTATCTGATTAGTTTTGCAAATCGTTTTGTTTATCCAAATTGATACACACTCTGACCGTCTGCTTACCCGTTTTTCTGAGTTGCTTTCTAAAATTATTTTATACCCTATAATTTATATATTTTCTATATGGAAAATTTGAAAGAAACAACAAAGACAACAGAATCTACTAAATCAACAGAGATAACATTGAAATTTATAGACATGAATTTGTCTGACGAAGTAAAACGTGCCGTTGAAGCCATGGGATTTGAATCTCCATCGCCAATTCAAGCAGAAGCAATTCCTCATTTATTGGAAGGAAAAGACGTAATCGGACAAGCGCAAACAGGAACAGGAAAAACGGCTGCATTTGGTATTCCTCTTATCGAAAGAATCATCAAAGCAAATGCAAACAGCGAATTTGACAGAAATTCAAGACTTCCAAAAGGAATCATTTTGTGTCCTACTCGTGAACTAGCCGTTCAGGTGGCAGGAGAGTTAGAAAAATTAGCAAAATACCGTAAAGATATTTTTGTAACAGCTATTTATGGTGGCGAATCGATTGAAAAACAAATTCGTAATCTTAAGAGAGGCGTTCAAATTGTAGTAGGAACACCGGGAAGAACGATTGACCATATCAAAAGAGGAACTTTGAAGCTAGAAGAAATTACAAACATAATTTTGGATGAAGCTGATGAGATGCTTAATATGGGCTTTAAAGAAGATATTGAATTGATTTTGGAGCAAATCACAACAGAACACCAAACTGTTCTTTTCTCGGCTACTATGCCAAAACCAATTCTTCAAATTGCTAGAAAATACCAAAATAATCCAGAAATTGTAAAGGTAATCAGTAAAGAATTGACAAGTGATAACATCGAACAATCATTTTTAGCAATCAATCCGAATTATAAAACTGACGTTTTAGTTCGTTTGTTGGCTTACAACGGTTGGGAATCAATGCTTATTTTCTGTAATACAAAACAAAGAACTGATGAGGTAGCTGAAACGCTTATTCAAAAAGGATATGCAGCAGAGGCATTGCACGGTGATTTGGCGCAGCACCAACGTAATTTGGTAATGAATAAATTTCGTCATGGGCGTGTTCAGATTTTGGTAGCAACAGACGTTGCAGCTCGTGGAATTGATGTGGATAATGTAGAGGCAGTTATTAATTATGATGTGCCTTTAGATCCAGAATATTATGTTCACCGTATTGGGCGTACAGGTCGTGCAGGTAATAAAGGTGTTTCGATTACATTTATTTCTGGTCGTAGAGAAGTGTATCGTTTGAATGATATTGAGCGTTATTCTAAATCTAAAATTACACAAGGAACAATTCCTACACAGCAAGAAGTTTTGGCTAAAAAACAACTTCGCTTTATGGAAAACTTGAAAGCAACTATCAATGATGAGAAAAAAGCTGAAGAATTAGAAGGCTATACGGCTCTTATTGAAATGCTAGAAATCGAAGGAATTACTCCAAAACAAGTAGCTGCTGCCGTTTTGAGTCTTCAATTATCAAACAAACCAACTGACAAACTTTCAGAAGCTGATATTTTTGATAGTGGAGATAGAAGAAGAAATGGACGTGGTGGAAGAAATGATAGAGGTGGTCGTAATGACAGAGGTGGACGTGATAGAGGTGGAAGAAATGATAGAGGAAGCCGTAATTCTTCTCGTCGTGATGACAGAGGTGGAAGCCGTGATAGAAATGACAGAGGAGATAGAGGAAGCCGTCCTTCTTACAAAGATCGTGGCAATCGTGCTGACATGGTTCGTTTGCGTATTGATTTGGGAGCAACTGAAAATGTACGTAAAGGCGATATCTTGGGTGCGATTGCAGGAGAAACAGGAATGCGTGGCGACAAAATCGGTGCTATTCGTGTAAATGAAAAAGAATCGTTTGTAGAAGTACCACAGTCCGACGTTGATAACATCATCAGAGTAATGAACAAATCTAAAATAAAAGGTAAAAAAGTAGAGTTTGAAAAAGCATAAACTTTAGTCCTTTAGACAACATATTTTAACATGAGTGACATTTATAAAATCTAAAATAGTCCTTTCCTAGCAACAAAGTTGCGTAACCTTTGTAGAATGATAATAAAAAATAAATTTCAAAAGCTACAGAGTAGCGTAACTTTATTATTAATTCCAAATTACAAGGTTTAGCTACTCTGTAGCTCTAATAAAGTTCATTTTTGAGGTTCTACAAAGGTTACGTTGCGCTGCAACTGAAAATCAAATACTTAAAAATGTCACTCATGTTGATATTTAAAATCCATTTTTCTAATTTAATTTAGGAAAATCGATTTTTTGTGTAAAAATAAAGTCTAAGAAGAGAATAGCTGGACAGTATCCAAAAAACGTTTTCTTTATGGTAATTAAATAAATTCTGTATTTTGTTCGAAAAGAAGTATTAAAATAATGATAAATTTTGTATGTTTGAAACATTATATTGTAATAGACATATTTTACAAGCTATCAACTATTAGGATTCATTGAAAATTACTTTCATTTTATATTTATTTACTACCATTCACAACAATGAAATACAACTATCCGTCTTTCTTTTCTTTGAAGCATTCAAAGATTTTTTCTCAAAAAATTCTATTTGTCCTTCTCTTAGGGATAGGACTTTTGAGTTTTGACATGCAATCTGCATTTGCTCAAAATTCATCTCCTTCTTTACGTCTGAAATCTTCTACTGAAAAATATGTTTCTAATACGGAAGAGTTTATACAGAATAAGAATGATTTTGCAGACGCACTTTTCGGAAGCCATTATTTTATGGTGGTACAATTTACTACTCTTCCATCGCATCAAGAGCGTCAGAATTTAAAAAATAAAGGTGTTGAACTTATTCAATATCTACCAGATTTATCTTATACTGCCAAAATTAAATCAACCATTCCTAGTGCTGAATTAGAATCATTGGTTAGAGATTTCAAAATTCATGCTTTTGTACGGCTTTCAACAGCTCAAAAAACAGAAAGTAGATTGATGCAAGGAGATATTCCCACTTGGGCTATTCCTGCACCTAATCAAGTCGTATTAAATATTATTCCTTTTGATGCTATCAGTCCTATGCTTACCTCAATGGCGATGGTAAATATGGGAGGGAAATTAATACATGAAAGCGAAGTATCAGGTATTCTGACAGTAAGTGTACCTCAAACAGCAATCATGCAAGTAGCTAACTTGCCTTGGGTACTTTGGGTAGAATCTTTTCCAGAGCCTCCAAAAGAAGAAAATTATTACGGAAAATCAGCTCACCGTTCGGCTATCTTAAATTATGGTGCTAGAAACCTAGATGGTACGGGAGTAAATCTTGGAATTTGGGACGGAGGAAATGTTGCTAATCACTTAGATTTTAGTGGAAGACGTACTCTTGTAGAAAATACAGCAGATAGCAATCACGGAACACACGTAGCAGGTACTATGGCAGGAGCAGGTTTATTAAATCCTAGAAATACAGGAATGGCACCTAATGCTCAAATATATTCTCATAATTTTAATGGAGATATTGCAACTGAAATGCAAAATGCTATTACTAACTTTGGCATTGTAATCACTCAAAATTCGTATGGCAGTGGTCCTAGTTGTGCTACTGGTGATCCTTATGGAAGTAATAACAGAGGGCAAGATTTATTAGTAAATGATAATCCTCAACTTGTTCACGTATTTTCAGCGGGAAACTCTCAAGGTTCGTGTGCTGGTGGTTTTGGTTCTACGACAGGTAAGGCTGCTAAGAATACAATTACAGTAGGTGCTTTGACAAACAATGATGTTATTACTACTTTCAGTAGTTTTGGTCCTCTTCAAGATGGACGTATCAAACCTGAAGTAAGTGCATTTGGTCAAGGTGTAGTTTCTACAGAGCCTAATAATACGTATGCTGCAAATAGTGGTACTTCAATGGCTGCACCAGGGGTTTCGGGTACAGTAGCACAACTTTATCAACGTTATCGCCAATTAAATGCAGGTGCAGATCCTATTGCTTCACTTATGAAGGCTGTATTATCAAATAATGCCGACGACTTAGGAAATTCAAATCCTGATTATAAATATGGTTTTGGTAGAATAAATGGGCTAAAGGCTGTAAAAGCATTAGAAGCTACTAATTATGCCGTAAATACAGTAACAACAGGAGGACAAAATGATGTTACGATTGCTGTTCCTGCTGGTACGCACGAGCTAAAAGTAATGTTGTGTTGGTCTGATCCTGCTGCTGCTGCAAATGCAAATCCTTCTTTAATCAATAATTTAGATTTAGAAGTATTAGACCCAACTACAAATACATGGCTTCCTTGGACATTAAGCGGTGCAAACCCAAATAATGGAGCTGTTAGAGCTGTCAATAATGTGGATATTATCGAACAGGTAACTATTCCTACACCAGCAACAGGAACTTATACCCTTCGTGTAAAAGGAACGGCTGTTCCATCTGGAGCAAATCAACAATATGCTTTGACTTGGACGGTTACAGAACCTTATATTGAAGTAACTTATCCATCGGCAGGAATGACTTTAAGTCCTTCTGCTACTGAGCTTATTCAATGGGATATGGAAGGTATTTCTGGAACTACATCAGTCGAATATTCTTTAGATAATGGAGCTACTTGGACAGTAATTAATGGTGCTGTGGCTGCAAATACTCGTCGTTTGAGTTGGGTCGTTCCAAATGTAATGACTAATCAAGCCAAAATTCGTGTTACTTCTACAACGCCTGCTTTAAGTGCAACAAGTGAAGCATTTTCAATTATTGGAGTGCCTTCTGGAATCACAGGGCAACCTTGTAGTGGCTCTGCGATTTTATCTTGGAATGCAGTAACAAATGCAAACGAATATATTATTTATCAGTTAAATACTGCTACTGGTGTCTATACACAGATAGGAACAAGTGCAACTACTTCATTTACAGCAACAGGGCTTACAGGTTTGAGTTGGTTTAGTATCCGAGCAAGAAACACAACAACAGGAGCAACAAGCCAACGTTCATTAGCATTTTCTATTACTCCTGCTGCTGGTTCAGGAACAGATTTAGAATTGTCTTCTATTGTTTCTCCTACACAAGGTTGTGATACAAGAACGGCTGCTGAAACTATTACTATTCGTATCAAAAACTTAGATTGTTCGCCTATAACAAGTGGAACTTCTATCCCTGTTTCTTATACTGTAAATGGTGGAGGTGCTATCAATGAAAATTTTGTTTTGACAAGTGATTTGAATGGTGCTTCAACAGTAGATTATACATTTACTACCACAACTGATATGTCAATAGCAGGAAGTAGTTATGTGCTAACAGCTTCTGTTAGTTTCCCTGCTGATATAAATGCAGGAAATAATACTATTTCAAATCATACCGTTCAAAATAGTCCTTCTATTACCTCATTACCTTATACAGAAGATTTTGAAAATCCAAATCCTGCTCAGTGTTGGGAAATAAGAAATGATGGCACAGGAACTGGAACTTGGCAATACGGAACTAACTTAGGAAGTAGTTTTTTTACAATTCCATCAGTTCCTGCTGGTAATCAATATGCTGCTGCCAATGATGATGCTTGTCCTAACCCTGGTTGTGGTGCGCCTTTTCAATCTTGGTTGATTAGTCCAAAATTTAATTTTTCAACTTTCTCTCAAATCGAACTAGACTTCAGAGCTGTATTCCGAACTGACAGAGGAGAAGTTCGTGTAAGTACAGATAGAATAAATTGGACGACTATTCATTCAATGGCATCTATGACTGGTGTTTGGCAAGATATTACATTAGATTTGGATGCGTATGCTGGAGAACCTCAAGTATGGATTGCTTTTTATTATGATGATTTGAATACTTGGGGATATGGATTTGCAGTAGACGATGTAGTAGTAAAAGAAAAACCTATTACTTTGGTAAGTATTTCTCCTTTACATAACGCTACTAATGTAGATATTACTACTTCTCTTGCTCTTACTTTCAATCAGCCTCCTGCTATCGGAACTGGTTCTGTTACACTTACTGGAGGAGCTACTCCGATTGTAATTCCTATTTCGGCTGCAAATACTACGATTGTAGGCAATACTGCAACAGTAACATTACCTTCTTCGTTGGCTTATGCTACTATATATTCTGTAAGTGTTCCTAGTGGTGTCTTTACAACTGCTGGAGGATTAGCTTTTGGAGGAGTTTTACCTGCAAACTGGCAGTTTACTACCAAAACAGTAGATACAGATTCAAGAATTGTAGCACCTACTACAATGCCTGCTTCTACTTCAATCTCTTCATTAGCTACTACCTCGGCAAGTGCTGTTGAAGTATTTGCTTTTAAAGTAGAAGATTTAGCTACTACTGATGTTTTGCCTACCGATGTAACTCGTATAGATATTACACAAGGAGCTGCAAATACAGTAACGGATTGGACTACACAGCTTCAAAGTGCAGAGCTTTGGTCTGGAGGGGTTCAAGTTACAGCAACAGCAAATATCACAGCAGATAGAATCAGTTTTACAATTCCTGCTGGTAATGCAAGTACAGCAAGTGGAGCAAATACAGACTATAGTGTTAAGGTATTTTTGAATACAACAGGAATTAGTGATGGTGAAGTATTACAATTTCAAATTCCTAGTACAGCACATGGCGCACAGACTTCAGCAACTTCTTCTCAGTTTGCTTCTACTTTTCCTGCTAATGTAACTTCAAATACATTTGCGTTAGATGTCGTAGCTATAAGTCTAAGGTTCACAACTGTACCTTCAAATGGTATCGTTAGTTCGAACTTTGCAGTAGTAGTACAAGCTCTTGATGCAAATGGAAATATTGATAGAGCTGCCAGAACAATTACTCTTTTGAGAGAAGGAGGAGCTGGAACAGGAACTCTGAGTACTAGTGCTGGTTCTGGATTGACAAGTCGTGCCATGACAAATGGAACACTAGGCTGGGCAGATTTACAATTTGATGTTATCGGAACTTATGGTTTGAGAATAAACGATGATGGAAGTGCTTTAACAGACCTTAGTCCACTCATTGATATAATAGATGCACCAACAGGGGGAGGTACTACTACACCATCTGTATCTATACCAACTCAATTTACTGCTGTTGCTTTGGATACAAGCCGTATAGACATCACTTGGGGAGCTGCTTCCAATGCAACTGGTTATCGTTTATATAGAGGTAATGTTTTGATTGCTACTTTAGGCGCATCGGTATTTTCTTATAATGATGAATTATTAAATGAAGATACATTTTATAGTTATAGACTTGAAGCATTTAATTCTGTTTCTAGGAATAGTGTTTCTACAAATGCTGTTACCTATCCAAAACCTCCAACATTGACAAGTAAAATTGATGCATGTGTCGGTGGAAAAGGTCAGATTACTGTAAATAGTACGCACAGAACAGGAGTAATTCGTTGGTATGCTTCAGAAACTGCAACAGAACCTATTCAAGCAGATTCTTATACCTTTGAAACGCAGAATCTTACTGCTGCCACGACATATTATGTTTCTACAATGGGATTACGTCATGAAAGTCAAACAAGATTAGCCGTTACTATTGATGTAAAAGAGCTTCCAGTAGCAACTATTTTGGGAGAAACAAGCCGTTCGACATGTGAAAATACATTGACTTTAGAAGCTGATGTTCAAACTACAACTACTGACTTGACATACACTTGGTACTTGAATGGAACGGCTATCGCAAATAGTAATACGCCAACTTATGAAGTTACTAGAAATGGTAATTATTCATTCAGAGTAATTAGAAATGGATGTTCTGATTTATCTTCTAGTGTTCAAGTAAAAGTAAAACAAATTGCACCTGCTCAGATTATGCAAGGTGCTCAAACTGTATTTTGTGAGAGTGGACAATTATCTGCTTTAGAAACTGATAATGCAACCTATCAATGGTTATTAGATGGCAATGAAGTCGGAACGAGTGCTTCAATTACAGCTACTCAATCAGGTGTTTACATATTGAGAGTAAGCAAACAAACATGTACGCAAGAAGCTCAAATAAATGTAGAAGTACGTTCATTCCCTTCAAATATCGATATTGCGACTAGCACAACACAATTCTGTGCAGGTGGTGAAGGAGCAGTTATTTCTGTTTCAGAAGTACCAAATGCAACTTATACATTATTCAGAAATGAACGTAGATTGGGTGCTCCTTCTCAAAGAAGAGAATATAACGTAGCCTCTTCAGGAGAATATTATGTTGAAATCTCTTTGGCAGCAGGTTGTGTATTCCGTACCGAATCAGTTGAACTAGAAAGAATAGCTATTCCAACAGTACGTATTAATTTGGAATCAGATAACATAGCAATAGTATCATCTGATGGAACAATTACAGAGGTAGAATGGAGTAAAGACGGAGAAGTAATTTCTAACTCTAGCACAACAGAACTTGACCTTAATGAAACAGGTAGTTATTCTGCTAGAGTTACCTATGAAACAGGTTGTCAAGCATATACTTCAAATGCTATTTTCTATCGCAAACCTACACCAGTTACAGGTACAGATGACGAAGAAGCAAATTGTTGTACAGTAGTTTATCCAAACCCTGCTCATGCGGAAGTTCGTTTAAAATTAGCTGCTAACTTACAAGATGCTTTCACACTTACATTAACTGATGGTATTGGTAGAACACTCATTACTAAATCCGTTTCAAAAGAAGAAGCACAACAAGAAATCCGTTTGGATTTGAGCAAGTATTCTTCTGGAATGTATTTTATTAATGTAGTTACACCAAATGAAACACTTACTTTCAAAGTAGCTAAAGAAGACTAATCTATTTGTATAGAAATAGTCATATATCAAAAAGGCAAATTCTTAATTTAAGAATTTGCCTTTTTTTGTTGAACTACATAAAAGGCAGTTTATTTAATTTGGTTAGTCAAATAAAAATTACCAAGTAAACCTAACTAATTTTGTGTTTTTGTTACTAAAATCCTATATTTAACGAATAGTTATCTCTATCAAAATTAGCTATTTGATTTCATTATAAAATTATTTACTTCTATTTATTTAATGAGAAAATTATCTTAATGAGAAATTATCTACGTATTTTACTTTGTTTCTCCTTTCTTGTTCAATTTTCTACTTTTTTCTGTATTTCTTCTTTTGCTCAAGACGAATATACAAAAGATGGTAAAAAAGTAAGTGTCGAAAAATATCTTTCTCTGTCCAAAGAAAAGGAAAAGGAAGAAGATTATCGTGGTGCAAGTGATTTTTTGAATAAAGCTGCTCTAATAAAATGGGAAGCCAAAGAATTGCGCCCTGCGATTGATTACTTTCAACAGTCTTTAAAATTGAATCAGAAGGTAGATAATCAGAGTGGAATGTATGGCATTTATAGCAATTTGGCAATGATTTATGCAGACTTGGCAAATTATGACTCTTCGCTTTACTTTTTCCAAAAAACATTAGAAGGAAGACGTAAAAACTCTGAAAATGTAACTATTATTTCTTCACTTATCAATATTTCAGTAGTTCTGAACAACCTCAAAAGATATGAGGAATCTGCTAAATTTTTGAAAGAAGCTTTAGATATAGCACAAGAAATGAATGATATAGCACAGATGAGAAGTTGTTATGGAATGCTTGCCGAAACCTACGAAAAAGCAGGAAATGACGAACAAAAAACCTATTATTTCAATTTGTATAAAAGTTTTAGTGAGCTTCTTCAAAAACGAAAAATAGAAAAAGTAGAAACAGAATTAGACAAGGAAAAACTAAAAGCTGAAATCATAGCACTTCAAAAACAAAAAGTTGATTTGGAGCTGATGAATAAAAATTTGGAGCTAGAACAAAAATCAGAAATTGTTGAAAGTCAAAAAGATAGTTTAGGACTGCTTACAGGTAAATACACCAAACAAGAACTAGCTATTCAGCTTATGCAAGAAAAAGCAAATGCTGAGCGTGCTGAAACAATGAATCGAATTCAAGAACAGAAGGCAATTACTAGAACAGCCATTTTGGTAGCTTTTTTTATTTTGGTAGTAAGTGGTCTTTTATTTTATTTTTATATCCGAACAAGAGAAAAAAATAAAGATTTGGCAAACCAGCGTAATCAATTACAAGAACAAGCTATTTTATTAGAAGAACAACAAGAAGAATTAGAAACTCAAAAATCAATTTTAGAAAAACAAAGAGATAAATTGAAGGCAAGTAATGGAGTAAAGGACAAACTATTTTCTATTATTTCGCATGACCTTCGAACTCCTTTTACCTCTGTAAATGGTTATTTGACCCTTATTAAATACGGAGCTTTAACTTTAGAAGAAGTTACTACACTAGCCACAGAAGTAAAAATTTCAGTTGACCATCACTTAGAAACACTCAATAATGTTTTGGAATGGTCAAAGGCGCAAATGCAAGGCTTGAAACCAGTGCTAGATAAGATTAATTTGAATAAAATTGCTCAAAATCAACAAGTTTTTTTTAAAGCTCTAGCCGAGAGTAAAGAAATAGAAATTTTAAATGACGTAGATACAAAAACAAGAGTTTTTGCAGACCCCAATCAAATTGATGTCGTTTTGCGAAATTTAGTAGGAAATGCTCTTAAATTTACGCCTAAAGAAGGAAGAATTACTATTTTATCAACAATCGAAGAAGACTTTGTAAGCATTACAGTAACAGATACAGGAATTGGAATGAGCAAAGAAACTTTGAATAAACTTTTTAAAAAAGATGAACATTTTACCACACAAGGAACAAACAACGAAGCAGGAACAGGACTAGGACTTTTTCTATGTAAAGATTTTGTTGAAGCCAATGCAGGGAAACTAAGTGTAGAGAGTGAAGAAGGAAAAGGTACAAGTTTTAAATTTGATTTGCCTTTGGTTGTGGAATGAGTGGTGAGAGATGAGGGACGTGAGGCGAGAAAAGAAAAAACTAGAAATTTCTTTTTTTTGGAAAAACTATCAATAAATTTGTAATTTTGATAATCAATTAGGACGTTCATTAATAATCACTAAAAACTAATCACTAGAAAAAATGAAAGTAACAGTAGATAAAAAATTAATTGAAGATATTTCGCATCTTTCTCGTTTAGAATTTTCAGAAGAAGACAAAACAGCAATGGCTGATGATTTGAATGAAATTTTGGGCTGGGTAGAGCAGCTTAACGAAATTGATACAGAAAACACATTACCACTTACGCATATTTCGGAAGAAGTAAACGTAATGAGAAATGACCAAATTTCAAATGTTCTTTCACACGAAAAAGCCTTGAAAAATGCGCCTAAGAAAGATTCAGATTATTTCAGAACGCCAAAAGTAATTGGGGAATAGGGAAATGGGAATTAGGAAATGGAGGTTGGGGAGATACAAATACACCAACAACTAAAATAAGTTTAGAAATTAGATTTTAGCCGTCAGAATGAATACAAATTAGCAATGAAATTAATTAGTTACGCTGAGTTTCAATTCTAACTTCTAATTTCAGAATTCTGAATTAGTGCTACAAACATATCTATTCCAGTTTGAGTAATATCATCAGGGAAATCATAATTTGAATGATGAAGTTTTGGTGTGTTTTTCCCTGAGCCTAAGCCAAACATAGCTCCCTCAAAACGCTGTGTAAACTGTCCAAAATCTTCTGACCAACTAAACGGCTTTTCTTTATTTTGATACTTCAAACCTAATTTTGTGGCTGCTTTTTGGATTAATTCTACACTTTGCTCCGTATTTGTAGTAGCTGCAAATTTTTCTGAATAACTGATTTTGAGTTTTAAATCGTATTTCTTGGCTAACTCTTGTGCTTTTTGTTCTGTTCTTTGAGAAAGTAATTGTAAGTCTTCATCTAAATAACTTCTTAAAGTAGCACAAACTCGTGCCTTTGCAGGAGAAACTCCAAAGGCAATATCATCAAATGATTTTCTTGAAGTTTCTCCCAAAATAGCATCTACAACAGTCGCCAATACAAAATCTTTATTTTCTTTTTCTTTGATTGTATTTTCTGACAAGAAATAAAGAAATTGAGTTAGTTCACTCAATGCTAAAGCTGGATTTTTTCCATTTTGTGGTTCGGCAGCATGTGAAGTCAAACCTTCAAACTCTACAATTATTCCAGTAGAAGCTGCTGCAAAGGTGTTTTCTCTACAAACAATCAAATTCTTTTGATATGAAGGAATATTATGAAGCGCAAAAAAGTAATCAATTTTGAGATTGAGTTTTTGCATTTTTTCGTCTTCAAGCATTTGTAAAGCTCCTTCTCCTGTTTCTTCGGCAGGTTGAAAAAGTAGGATTATTCTCTTACCTGTTTTTTGAATTATTTTATAAAAATTATTTTTCAAATAAGCAGCAACTCCTAGCAAAATTGTCATGTGTCCATCGTGTCCACATTTATGCGAAACGCCTTGATGTTCTGATTTATATTCAAAGTTATTAGGTTCTGGAATGGGCAGCGCATCTAATTCGGCACGAAAAGCAATCGTTTTGTGTTGAGTTGAATCAAAATTATCACTTTCCCAAATAGCTATAATTCCTGTATTTCCTATATTTTGATGAATAGAAGTAGGATTACATGTTGCAAGAAAATCAACTACAAACTGAGCCGTTTTGTATTCTTGATTTGAAAGTTCGGCTATTTTATGAAGGCTTTGACGAGTTTTTATCATTACAAATGAGAATACAGTTTAAACACAGGATTACAAAGAACACAGAGAATGAAAATACATTTTGAATCACAGAGAGTGAGCAGAGAAATCAAGAGAGTCAAAACGTTATTATGAATTTTCCATTTCCTAGTTCCCAATTCCTATCTCCTAGTTCCCTATTTCTTCCAACGCATTTCTAGGTATTTATTCGTAAAGCCTAATTTTTTATAGAGTTTTTTAGCTGGATTATCTGGTTCTACGTGTAACGCAATCGAACCATTTACGCTGTTCATTGCTTCTTGCATTATTTTTTTACCAATTCCTTTTCCTCGCTGCGAACCATCAACGGCAATATAAACTAAGATATTCTCTGGAATATAATCTTCCATTCCTGTTTCATTGATTACAGTTGCACCAACAATTTGTTCATTGTTTCCTTCATTTTCTACTGCATAAAAAATATAACCTCCTTTACCTTTTTCTTTTGAAAGTGAATACTCCATAGCTTTTCTGATGTCAGCTTTTGGGTCGCCGTATTGTTCTAAGTGTTTAAAAAGAAATTCGTTGATAGTTTCAATTAATGAAGTATCAAAAGTAGAGGTAGGAGTGAGTTTTTTTATTGAAATAGACATGAAATAGGGTTTAAGTTTAAAAAGTTGATTTAGATTTCTAAATCATTTCGAAGAACATAAAGATAGGCAAAAAAAGGTTTTTTTCAAGTCATTTGAAGATAGGAGTAGAGGACTTCTTTAGTTTTTATCTAAAAAAAGACTTGGCAGAACTCCACCAAAAACTTAGTTTGTTAATTTTATGAATTAAACCAGCTAGAAAAAATTTATTTTTTATATAATTATTTAAAGAGTTTTTCTCTTTTAGTAGCCTTATGTAGATTAATCAATAAAAAATCAATATCTTGTTTTAGTGCAATTCTTGTTTTTTTTGGTACTTTCATTATTAATTTAATTAATTGCAAATGCTGCTTTAAATTATTCACTAAATTTTTAACTTTCACAATGAAAAACATTCACTTTCTTTTTTTCTGTTTCTTTTTTATTTGGATTACTCTCC
>Ga0210042_1001796_pt1 | contig 17207 bp, 11 predicted proteins | sample CryGeymeta201518_FD_183982 | JGI IMG/M metagenome (GOLD analysis project Ga0210042, IMG submission 183982) | Groundwater microbial communities from Crystal Geyser aquifers in Utah, USA - Crystal Geyser metaG 2015-18 (SPAdes) (version 2) | ecosystem: Environmental > Aquatic > Deep subsurface >... | reverse complement strand
TTTATAGGTTAAAGGAACACAGATTCATAATTCATAAACATTTCCTATCAATTCATCCACTTATCAACCCATCAACTATTCAACTTATCAACTTTTTGTGTCTTCGTGCCTTTGTGGTGAGTAGTTACAGTAATTGCAATATTAGGCGACCTGTGCAATCGGAATTTCTTCTCGCAGAGACACAAAGCACACAAAGGACAGAAAAGAAGAAAAATCTCATATGTCTTTGTGATCTCTGTGGCTTTGCGAGAAGAAATAAGTGAGCTTTGTGATCTTTGCGTCTTTGCGAGAAGAAATAAAGGTTTTTCAAACTCTGCGAACTTTGCGTAATCTTTGCGTTCTTTGTGTTAAAAAACTCGCTTGCACAGGTCGATATTAGGGCAGACTACTCACCGTTTAACTATACAAAATTTGGAAAAATTTCAGGGCATGGGGTATTCTTATGCCCTGAAATTGTCAATTGAATCAGAAGGGCAACCGTAAGTGATTGCCCCTACAAATAATGGAGGCAGAATTATATGGAGGAAATGTTAAAAACCCCTCGTTTATCTTTTGCTAAGTATAAAGAGGTGGTTGATATCCCCCCACTTATTGCCATTCAGGAAGACTCATATGAATGGTTTTTGCAGCAACATGTTGATTCAAACAAACGAAAGCCGCAAGGACTACAGCAGGTGTTTTCAGAAACATTTCCTATTGCTGACTTTAATAATCGTGTAGTTTTAGAGTTTATCGGATATACACTCGGAGAAACAAAATATACAGAAGAAGAATGCCGTGATAGGGATGTAACCTATGGTGTGCCATTAAGGGTAAAATTACATCTGATAAATCGTCAATCTGGTGAGATACGGGAGCAAGAGATTTTTATGCGTGATATGCCATTGATGACAAAAAGGGGTACCTTTATCATTAATGGAGCAGAAAGGGTTATTGTCAGTCAGTTGCATAGATCCCCAGGCATACTGTTTTCCTATGATTCTCAAGAGAAATTATATTCATGTCGACTTATCCCCTATCGTGGGGCATGGGTAGAGTTTGAAATTGATTCTAATAATGTTATTAATGTCCGATTGGGTCGAAAGAGAAAATTGCCGGCTACAATTTTACTTAAAGCTATGGGGTACTCAGCAACAGGTGAGATTATAAAATTGTTTTACCCTGATATAAAATCCTTGCCTGTAGATGAAAAATTACTTGAAATGAGATTAGTAGAGCAGTTGAAATTTGGATCCATTGTTTTCCCTATTGGGACAAGGATAACCATGGCTGTTATAGAACAATTACAGGAAGCAGGGGTAGCTGAGGTCAAGGCTTTGTCTATAGAGGCAACAATCCTCTTGAATACCCTGGAAAAAGATAACAGTGTCTCAACAGATGATGCCTTGCTTAGATTATATGCAGTACTCCGACCAGGTGAGCCGCTAACTCAGGATAATGCCAAGCAGGCTTTTGAAAAGCTGCTGTTTGACCCGGAAAGATATAACCTGTCTGAAATAGGAAGATACAAAATAAATCAAAAATTAAATCTGAATATTCCTCTGGATCAATGGATATTGACCCATGAGGATATTATTGAATCCCTTAAATACCTCATAAAGATTGTGTTAAAAGAAGGAGAGATTGATGATATTGATCATCTGGGGAATAGACGCGTTCGACCTGTAGGCGAGCTATTGCAGGATCAGCTTCGTATTGGTTTTTCCAGACTTAAGAAAAGCATTAAGGAAAGAATGACCATACAGGATATTGAAACCATGACCCCTCAGTCGGTTATGAATATAAAGCCTGTTACTGCCTCTATAAATGAGTTCTTTGGCTCAAACCAACTCTCGCAATTCATGGATCAAACCAATCCTCTGGCTGAATTAACTCATAAACGCAGGCTTTCTGCCCTTGGACAGGGTGGGTTATCCAAGGAACGGGCCGGGTTTGAGGTTCGTGATGTGCATTATTCACATTTTGGAAGAATATGCCCAATTGAAACACCAGAAGGACCAAACATTGGGTTGATTGTATCCATGGCTATTTATGGTAAAATAAATAAGTATGGGTTTATTGAGACCCCTTATCGCAAGGTAATTGATGGTGTGCTAACCAATGAATTTGAATATCTGTCAGCAGATAAAGAAACAAAATGTATTATTGCTCAGGCAGGTCTTCCTACAGATGAAAATGGAAAGTTGCTGGGTGAGGTAGTTCCAGCACGATTCAAGGATGATTTTCCCCTTGTTCCGCCCGGTCAGATTAATTATGCTGGGGCAGCATTAAAGCAGATAATTAGCGTTTCAACTGCAATGATTCCATTCTTAGAGCATGATGATGCTAATCGGGCACTGATGGGTTCAAACATGCAGCGACAGGCTGTTCCACTTCTTTATACCCAATCACCAATGGTAGGTACCGGGATGGAGTATTTCGTTGCCAGGGATTCAGGAATAGTTGCCTTTGCTGATGTTGATGGGGTAATCAGCCGTAGCGTAGCTACAAAGATTATTCTGTCAGGAGATGATGGTAAAGAGTATCATTATAACCTGACAAAGTTTAAGCGATCCAATCAAGCTACCTGCCTTCATCAAAGATCCCTTGTAAAGAAAGGGGATAGGGTTACAAAAGGGCAGCCGCTCAGTGAGGGAACCGGCACACAGGGTGGAGAGCTTGCTTTAGGTAAGGATGTTCTGGTGGCGTTTATGCCATGGAATGGTTATAACTTCGAAGATGCTATCATTCTTTCTGAAAGGCTTGTCAGGGATGATGTTTTTACCTCTATTCATATTGAAAGGTTTGAGGTTGAGGCAAGGGATACCCAGCTTGGACCTGAGACAATTACCCGTGACATTCCTAACCTTGGGGATGAGGCGATGAAAGACCTTGATAATGATGGTATTATCAGAATTGGTGCTTTTGTTAAATCCGGGGATATTCTGGTAGGAAAGATTACACCAAAGGGAGAAACAGAGCTTACACCTGAGTATAAATTGCTTCATTCTATCTTTGGCGAGAAGATTCGAGAGGTACGGGATTCATCACTTCGGATGCCTTATGGAAATGAAGGGATTGTTATTGATGTTAAATATTTCTCTGCAAAGGCTGGCGATGATCTGCCGGCTGGTGTGGATGAATTAGTAAAGGTTTATGTGGCAAATAAACGGAAAATTACCGTTGGTGATAAGATGGCTGGAAGGCATGGAAACAAGGGTGTTATAGCCAAAATTGTTCCAGAGGCAGAGATGCCGTATATGGAAGATGGTACGCCTGTGGATATAATATTAAACTCCCTTTCTGTGCCGTCACGAATGAATATTGGACAGGTATTGGAAACACATCTTGGCTGGGCAGCTCAAAAACTGGGGGTAAAATATGCGTGTCCTGTTTTTGATGGGGCTACTGAGGCTGAGATTGCACAAGAATTGGTCAGGGCTGGACTTCCTGCAAATGGAAAAATGCCACTTTATGATGGAAAAACAGGGGAAAAATTTGAACAAGAGGTGACGGTTGGATATATTTATATCCTTAAATTAGCTCACTTAGTAGAGGATAAAATCCATGCCCGTTCTATTGGTCCATATTCATTGGTTACCCAACAGCCACTTGGTGGAAAGGCTCAATTTGGTGGACAACGGCTTGGTGAAATGGAGGTATGGGCACTTGAGGCTTATGGTGCATCCCATGTCCTGCAAGAATTCCTGACAGTTAAATCAGACGATATTATGGGTCGGGCAAAGATATATGAGTCAATTGTTAAGGGTGAAAATGCATCTAACCCTGGGGTTCCTGAATCATTCAATGTGCTTGTTCATGAGCTTCAAGGGTTGTGTCTGGATGTGAAGATATTGGATGAGAAGAACAGGGTATTAGAAATAAGTAACATGATTGAGACAAGACGGTCACAGGAAACAGATAAAATGTTGCGAGATAGAGAGATGCATGATTTGGCAGATATGGGGTAGGGGAAACCGACAAATGGAGGGCGGGTTTTCTAACCAGCCAAATGGCGGACAAGAATGTCCGTCTTCCGTTAAAATTAGGAGGAACGAGATTGGAACCAGTTGAATTATTTGACATACAAGAAAAAAAACAAAAAGTGACCTTTGATTCTTTGTTTGAACAAAAAAGCGAAGGAATGATGAATTTTTCTTCTATAGCAATTGGGTTGGCATCCCCTGATAATATCAAGTCATGGTCACATGGCAAGGTAAAGAAGCCAGAAACAATCAACTATAGAACCTTTAGACCAGAAAGGGATGGGCTTTTTTGTGAGAAAATATTTGGACCAACCAAGGACTGGGAATGTTTTTGCGGCAAATATAAAAGTATTCGCTATAAAGGTGTAATTTGTGACCGATGTGGGGTAGAGGTTACCCGCTCTGAGGTTCGGAGACATCGGATGGGGCATATTGAGTTGGTCTGTCCTGTTTCACATATATGGTATTTTAAGAGGGTTCCCTCTCAAATGGCACTACTGTTAGATGTTACTGTAAAGAATTTAGAATTGGTTCTTTATTTTGAGGGTTATGTCGTTATGGATCCAGGCAACACCCCTCTGGCAGAACGAGATGTACTTACTGAGGATGAATATCGAAGCTATCGTGAAAAGTATGGGGATAAATTTAAGGTAGGGATGGGTGCTGAGGCTATCAAGGAGTTATTAAAGAGGATTGATGTAGATGAATCAGCCAAAGAGTTGAGAAAGGGTATGAGAGATGAGACCTCCATGCAGAAACGCAAACGAATTGTCAAACGGCTGGAAATTATGGAGGCGTTTTGTCATTCAGAAAATAAGCCGGAGTATATGATTTTAGATGTTATCCCGATTATTCCACCAGAGCTCAGGCCAATGGTCCAATTAGATGGTGGACGGTTTGCAACATCAGACTTAAATGATTTGTACCGCAGGGTAATTAATAGAAACAATAGATTAGAGCGATTAATGGAGCTAAGGGCACCGGAGATCATTATTCGTAACGAAAAAAGAATGCTTCAGGAGGCAGTGGATGCCCTCTTTGATAATGGCCGTCGGGGAAGACCGGTAAGAGGGTCAGGGAATAGACCATTAAAGTCTTTGTCTGACATGCTTAAAGGTAAACAGGGAAGATTCAGACAAAATCTTCTTGGTAAACGAGTAGATTATTCGGGACGGTCTGTGATTGTGGTTGAGCCTACCTTGAATCTTCATCAATGCGGATTGCCGAAAAAGATGGCGTTAGAATTATTTAAGCCATTTATTATGAAGCAATTAGTGGCAAATGGCTTTGCCCATAATATCAAGAATGCTAAAAGAATGGTTGAAAAAGAAAGGGTTGAGGTATGGGATATTTTAGAAAAGGTTATTGCCGGTCATCCCATAATGTTAAATCGTGCCCCCACACTTCATCGGGCAGGTATTCAGTCGTTTGAGCCTGTTCTGGTTGAAGGGGATGCTCTCAAGATACATCCATTGGTTTGCTCAGCATTTAATGCTGACTTTGATGGTGATCAGATGGCTGTCCATATACCACTTTCAATAGAATCACAGATTGAATGCAGGGTCTTGATGTTGGCTGCTTATAATCTGCTTTCTCCGGCAAATGGTAAACCTATTGCTACCCCAACCCAGGATATTGTGCTGGGTATTTATTGCTTGACAAAGGAAGGAATAGAGGATGAGAGTAAATTCTTTGCATCCCCTGATGAGGCTTTTATGGCTTATGATCAGGGGTATATCAAGTTGAATGCCTTAGTTCTGGTTAGAATCAAGGGGCAAAAGATAAAAACTACGGTTGGAAGGATTGTCTTTAATAGAATTCTGCCGGAAGATATGGAGTTTGTCAATGAAAAGATAGATAAAAAGCTCTTGAGTAATATAGTAGCTGAGGTCTATCGGAAATATGGTATTCATCGGACGGTTAAGGCATTAGATGCAATCAAGGATGCTGGATTTGAGTATGCAACCAAATATGGGGTATCTATTGGGATGACGGATATTCTGGTGCCTGATGAAAAGGAAATGATTGTTTCAAAAAACAAAAAGATAGTTGAGGAAATAATCGGACAATATCAATTAGGTGTAATTACAGATGAAGAGAGATACAATAAGATCATTGATCTCTGGACAACTGCTGGTGAAGAGATTTCTAATATCATGTTTGAGAAATTGCGTCGGGATCAGGATGGGTTTAATCCTGTTTATATGATGATTGATTCTGGTGCCCGTGGAAGTAAACAACAGGTAAGGCAGTTGGCTGGGATGAGAGGGTTGATGGCCAAGCCTTCAGGGGAAATAATAGAGCTTCCAATTACATCCAATTTCCGGGAAGGGTTAACCATATTAGAGTATTTTATCTCAACCCATGGGGCAAGAAAGGGATTAGCAGATACTGCCTTAAAAACAGCTGATGCTGGATACCTGACCCGTCGGTTGGTTGATGTGTCTCAGGATGTGATTATTACCTTAGATGATTGCGGTACAATGAACGGGGTGGCTATTGAGGCATTAATGGAAGGGGATGAGATAATTGAATCGTTGGGAGAGAGAGTCTTAGGAAGAGTAACCCTTGAGGATGTCATTAATCCTATGTCCGGAGAGGTTATTGTTAAGGCAAATGAGGAAATAGATGAGTCAGTAATTCCGTCTATTGAAGAGGCAGAGATTGAAAGGATACAGATAAGAACGGTTCTGACTTGTGAGGCAAGAAAGGGTGTATGTGCCAAGTGTTATGGTCGAAACCTGGCTACAGGCAAATTGATTGATATGGGAGAGGCTGTGGGGATTGTTGCTGCTCAAAGTATCGGAGAACCAGGCACTCAGCTTACTATGAGAACATTCCATATCGGTGGTACAGCTTATCGTCAGGTTGAGGAAAGAGAGATCAGGTTTTCTTATGCTGTAGAACTGGTTGACTTGCCAAAACGGCTTATTCAATTAGAGGATGGCTCTTGTGTTGCCTATAGACAGGGGGAGTTGACTGTAAGGAAGATAATGACTGAATATGATCTGGAATCAGGTTTTGTTCCAGTTGTTTTTGATGGGGTATGGGTAAATATTGGAGATAAAATTGCTGATGTGTTGGATAAAAATCAAGGAATAAAGCCATTACTTGCATCTACATCAGGGATTATCAGGGTAATTGGGGATGAAAAGATTTATATTGTTGCTCGTGAAAAATCTATTTCAGTGAAAACTGGAACGCATATATTTCCAAAGATAGGGAGTATTGTTCCAAAAAACACAGTGGTTGCTGAGTTTGATCCATATAATGAGTTGATTCTGTCAGAGATTTCAGGAACAGTACGGTATAAGGAGATTGTCCAGGGCAGGACACTTTGCGAAATATTTGATGCTAATACTGGTCTCTATCGAAAGGAAATCATGGAAGACAGGGAAACACAACTTCAACCCACACTAATGGTAGTAAATACAGATGGGGTACCTGTTGCCAATTATATCATTCCTAATGGGGCACGATTGGCAGTAAATGACGGGGCTAAAATCTCAGCAGGTGAAATTTTAGCTAAGTTTCCTCAAGAATTGATAAAAACAAAGGATATTACCGGAGGACTACCAAGGGTAGCAGAACTCTTTGAGGCAAGAAAGCCAAAAAATGTGGCTATTGTAGCAGAAATTGCTGGTATGGTTAAATTTAAGGAAATAGGCGAAGGCAAGAGAACCATTAGTATTGTTAATGATGCCACTGCTGATGTGAAAGATTATGATATTTCTTTGGGTAAACATCTGAAAGTACATGATGGTGACATTGTTCGGGCTGGTGATTCGTTAACAGATGGTGTAATAGAGCCACATGATATCCTGCGGATTAAAGGAGATAGAGCCCTTCAAGAGTATCTAGTTAATGAGGTTCAAGAGGTATACAGGCTTCAGGGTGTGGATATAAATGATAAACATATTGAAGTTATCATCAGACAGATGCTTCGCAAGGTAGAAGTGCTTGACTATGGTGATACAGATTTTCTGCTTGGTGAACAGGTGGACAAATTTGTTTTTGCAGATAAGAATGCTGCTGTCATCGCAAGGGGTGGTCAACCGGCTAAATCAAGACCAATCCTCCTTGGTATAACTAAAGCCTCTCTGGGTACAGACAGCTTTATCTCAGCTGCATCATTCCAGGAAACAACAAGGGTACTGACCGAGGCAGCTCTTTGCGGGATGTCTGATGACTTGAGTGGATTAAAGGAAAATGTGATTATCGGACGACTTGTTCCTGCTGGTACAGGACTAAAAATACATCAAGCTGTAGAATTTGAGTGTAAACGAAGCGAAATAACAGAGGATATTCCTCTAACCCTCTTCAAAGTGGGAGTAGATGTGGCAGTGACAGGCGTTCAGCCAGATGAAGATGAAGTTGAAGTTGAAGAAGAGAGTGTAGAAGTGTAATTGGTAATCGTTCAGGGGAAATGGGGACAGCACCCTATTTTTAAAAGAAAAATAGGGTGCTGTCCCCATTTCCCCTGTCCCCATTTTCCAGACATCCAGACTACCTGAACGATTATAAAATCGTAATTTATGCCCCACTTGAGTATATGTGTTCGCCCATTTATTCGGGAGATACACGGGTAGACACATAAGTCTACCCCTACATGCGCCATTGCTCTCGTTGATTAATCCTCACACCGAAAATTCACAATTTATGCCGTCGCCTGAGTATATATCCAGACCCGTTTCCCTTGCCTGTGCCTCTATCTCCTTCAGGGTATCGGTCATCTCCTCTTCCAATGAACCCCCTACCCTTCCATTGTTCTGCATGTTTCTTTGCAATTTTTTTATATTCTTTTAGTCCCCTTTTTTTTGACTAATATCTTTAGATTTTTTCTTACATGGAGTTCTTTTATCATCACCTGTTGGTTCAAGTTTTGGATATATTTCCCGATAGGCTCAACACATGTTTTGAACTATATTGGAACAATGTCTCCGTTGTGATATTAATCATGTGTACTTATCCTGTTTTTGTATAACATGCAAAAAGTAACATTATACAGCTAAAAATTATACAAAATTTATTGTTTTGGAATAAATAGGGACAGCGACTATTTTTGTTAAGGAGATATTGGATTGGAGTAAATATCTATTTATGGTTAAAGAAAAGGAGATAATAGAGCGGATTAAAATTTGTACTATAGACAGGATGACCTGTGGGAATCGAAGGGTTTGTGATAAAATTAGAAGAATTAGGTGGACGAGAATTAATGGGAAAATTATAGAAGAATGCCCTGTAAAAACTAAATAAATGGTCGCTGTCCCTATTTATTCTGGGATTTGGCCGGGATGTTAAAACTGCTTTCGACTTGGGTTGCTTAGAAATTCACTTAGAGAATCTTGGTGAACAGGATAAACCAAGGTTATTGGATATAAGAAAAAAAGCGTCAGAAATCAGATTTGCGGACAGAGAAGATGAAGAACAAACAAAAGAAAAAGTCAACAGATGAATTATCGAAAAACTTAGCAGAACGATTGATGATACGCAAAAAGTAATTGACTAAACATAAAAAAATGGTATTATATAAAAAAGGGGTGATTTCAAATGCAAGAAGTGGTTATTCGTGATAAAGTAATGGAAGAAATTAAATTTATTCCAGAACATAAACTATCAGAGGTGTATGATTTTATTCATTATTTCCGAGTAGGTTTGCAAAAACCTAAGGTGAATATTGACCAGATAATGCAATTTGCCGGTTGTTGGAAAGATATGTCTGAAGATGTATTTAACGATTTTTTAGAAGAAACCAGACAGCGTAGAAGTCAGGCTTTTACAAGGAGACGAGTCAATGAAACCAGTATTAGTTGATACAGACATTCTATCCCTGTTTTTTAGAAACCATCATAATGTTGTCTTAAATTTCAAAAACTACCTTACCTTGTACGAAAAAATAAACTTAAGTATTATTACCTACTACGAAATTCTTAGTGGTTTAAAACACAAAGACGCATTAAAACAATTAGATTCGTTTCTGGAGTTTGCAAGGCATAATGTCATTCTGCCTTTAACCGAAGAAACAATCATAATTCCATCGGATTTATACGCTAATTTACGAAAAGTAGGGAAACCGATTGATGATATTGATATCCTTATTGCAGGTGGTGCTCTGTCAAATAATCTTGTTCTTGTGACCAATAATGAAGGTCATTTCAAAAACATTGAAGGATTAGAAATTCAGAACTGGAGTTTGCTTTGATAATAAAGATTACTAATATATTACAAAGTGAGGGAACTACAAACATGGAGATTCAGGAAGAAATCAACGGATTAAAGAAACAGCTTGATATTCACAAAAAGAACCTTAGCCATTTAGAACTTCAGAAGGCTAAATGGGGCGGTTTACATTGTCCTGCACATGTGAATAGAGAGATTGAGGACGAAAAAGATGCGATTCAACGGCTAACAAAAGAAATTGAAAGGCTAAAGCCTGAAATCCAATCAGTAGAACCCGATTCCACTCCCATTGATTGCCGGAAACTGGAGCGTGCCTTTCGGGAAGAATATCGACTGGATGAACTGGATTACGGACATCTGGGAACTACTCGTCAAGGTGAACAACTTCAACTCAAACTTGAACTCCAAAGTGTTTATGTCGCTTTGAAAGTGAAGGAGCGAACCTTTGCTCAATTGCTTGCATCAGCAAAGATTGAGGAACCTACTGAACGGCAGCAGAAAAATTTACCACTATTGTTCCAGCAGGTTGATGAATTGGTTCGTTTAGAACGGGAGAAAAATCAACGGCTCTTTGAAACTACTGAGGAGATGGATAAACAGCTTTCTCAAACTATTGCTTGCAAAATTCTGGATGAAGCCAATGCCGAAAATATTCGTGAGATTGGGGTCATCATTGACGAAATCAAGTGTAGTCATCAAAAGGAACAGCAACAGATATTACATATTCTTCAGGCATTGAGTAACTGGGTGCCCCGCCCTCTGGCAGAGATTCCCAACAAAGCCCGATTTCATCTGCTAATTGGTGATGCCGGTGCCGGTAAATCTACTGTTTGCCGCTATATGGCTCTGAGATGCTTTGAGGGTGAGTCTGCATTACAAAAGGAATTTGGCATTACAGACACAACACCCTTACCTGTCTATTTAAGGTTGGAAGACTTTGGGAAGATGGCGGCAGATTATACAGATGGAATTCATTGTTTATTAGCCTGTGCCGCAAACTTCTGGCGAAGTGGCGAAGGTAGCAATAAGTCGGAATTATTCTCTGCCGGGCAATTGCTCAATGCCATCAACAATCAACAGGTCTGGCTTTTCCTCGATGGATTAGATGAGATTCCCAATCCTGAGCACCGGCTTAAATTGGTTAAGATTGTGCAGAAAATAGTCAAATCAAACTCATTTCCTCAATTGCGTATTACTCTTACCAGTCGGCCGGCGGCGATTACAAATAAACTATTAGATGAATTAAATACACCATATTTTTATATCTTAGACTTAGAACAACCGCAAATTGAAGATTTTGCCCATAAATATTTTGCGGCTAATTTACCTGATGAGACAAAGAAAAAATGTGAAGACCGAGCTCAAAAGTTTCTTGATGCATTGGATAATGTGCCTGCAGCAAAGAAACTGGCTTCTAATCCGTTATTATTAACGGTAATTGCCGTGCTACATTACAAAGAGGGCAAGTTACCCCAATGTCGCGCAGAACTGTATGAGGAATGTATTAAGCAGTTAATGGCACAAAAAACAACTACCTCCGACCACCTAATTTCTTTTAAATATCCGTTAATCAACCCCATAATAGAATTGAATAATAACCAGATTATCAGGGTATTGCGTGATCTGGCATTTTACGCGCATCAAAGGACAAAAAATGAAGTGTTCTTAAATCCTGAGTTATTACGGCTTCGACTTCAAGAGAGTAATTTCATTCCAGCGGATAAAAAATCTGTTGTTGATATGGAACAAGTAGCTAAAGATCTTATGAATAAATGCGACCTGTCATTTGGGTTACTGGCATTTCGCGGCGGTCACTATGTTTTTGTCCATCGGACATTCCAAGAATATTTAGTCGCACATTGGCTTAGTTTACAGAGAGAACCCGAGCAAAAAACTCAGATTCAAAATATGTTAGAAAACCCTGCCCACTGGCAGGAAGTCATCCGTTTATTTTTCAATCGGTTGGGTAATAACGATTCTGAGATTGGTAACGAATTGGTTGAGTTGGTAAATCAAATCGCTTTGTCGCAAAATACTCCCGCATTGATTACCTTATCGGCTCAATGCCTGGCAGACTTTGAAGAGTCTCAGCCGCGATGCGATTTGCATGACAAAATAAAATCATCGCTACAGCAATTTAGAGATAAGAACCCTCGCCAGCCCCAACTCTTCCTTGCCTCAGGCGATGCCCTGGGGCTGATGGATGAACCTAAAATCGATGTCGCCAACCCACCGATGGTCTATTTTGAGCCAGATAAACCGTTTAATATGGGTAGCAACGAAAACGAAAGGGAACAACCCATCCATCCGGTTATGCTGTCGCCTTACTGGCTGGGGAAATATCCGGTTACCAATAAGGAGTTTGGTGAATTTATTAAGGGCGGGGGTTATGAAAAGGAGGAGTATTGGTTTGATGAGGAAAGCCGATTTGGGTTTGACGGCAGGAAATTTCTAAGAGGGCTCGCGGAGAAAGCACCGTTATACTGGTTGGGCGAGCAATTTGGCAAAAGTCGACCATTAACGCCGGTAGTGGGGGTTAGCTGGTATGAGGCTATGGCATATTGTCGCTGGTGGACACTAACTTGGAGCAAGGCGACCGTGTCGCCGTTTCAAGATAATACGGCATCACGGATGCCTCAGTCCAAAGGAGAAATCATGCAGTTGCCCACTGAGGCCGAGTGGGAGTTTGCGGCTCGCGGGTTTGAGGGTAGAAGATACCCCTGCCCTGGGGCAGGACACCGGAACCCAATCCTAAACGAGTAAATTATTATGAGGGCAAACTTAAGCAGACATCAAACTGTGGGTAGTTACCCACTGGGGCGACCCCTAAAGGTGTGTTGGATATAGCCGGCAATATGTGGGAATGGTGCTACGATTGGTATGGTAGTTATGAACTGAGTCCTGATGAAAATCATAGTGAACCAAATAATGGCGATTACCGTGTGCTGCGGGGCGGGTCGTGGAACTACGACTTTCGCGACTACTTCCGGTGTGCCTCCCGCAACCACTGCAGGCCGGGCAGCCGCGACAACAACCTCGGGTTTCGTATTGCCAGGACTTAATTATCCCTTGCTCCTTTTTCCCTTTACCCCTTATTCGTGCGAAGCACGGTCGAATTTTTTGGAGCAAGGCGACCATGTCGCTGTTGTTTGGAGCGAGCCAATCGTGTTGGCGTTTCAAGAGAAAACGGCACCACGGATGCCTCAGAAAATATGTTTTATAACTCTGTGGTTCTCTGTGCTTTTCTCCGTGCTTCTTCGTGTAAAAAGATTGATAATAGCTATGGAAATTTATGCCTTTTTTGATTTGCTGGATTCGTGATTCGTAGGGACAACCTGCCGGAGGTGCTACCTCCTGTCCCTACATCTTCTACCTACGAATTCAATCTTGAAGAGGCACTAATTTACTTTTCGTGTTTTCATCCTTTCGTGATTTCGTGATAAAAAAATCCTTCTCTGCGACCTCTGCGTAATCTCTTGCGAACTCTGCGTCAAAAAAAGTGCTGATGGATTAGTAACTCAAAACCGTGAATTTTGCTATTATTTTATAAATTTTCACGATTATGTTGACAAAAGAGTGAAAAAGGTATATACTGTAACTATGGCAAAAATATTACATGTTTTTAATACAATCAATCGCTTGAGAGAGCGGTATTATACTGCGTCTGTCGGGAAGCAATCGCTTCTAAAATTATTGAGTGAAGCAGAGGTTGCCGAGCAGGTGTATAATTCCAATGCCATCGAGAACAGCACCCTTACTCTTTCCGAAACAGAGAAAATCCTTTTGCAAATAAATTTAGATAGATACATAACTGAAAGAGAAATTTTCGAGGCAAAAAATCTCGCGCGGGTAGTTTCTTATATCGATACAAGAGCCAAAGAGCAAGAGCTTATCCTTGAGGTTATTCTGTTGCTTCATAAAATGCTCATAGCAAATATCCAGGATGATATTGCCGGAAGATTTCGCAAGGACGGTGAGTGGGTCAGGGTTGCGAATCACATAGCACCGGATTCAAAAGAAGTAGTAGAAAGATTGGGAAAAATGCTTGCGGAGTATCATGCAAACAGCCATGAAAATATTATAAAACGCATTGCACTACTGCATCTTACCTTTGAGTATATCCACCCATTTATTGATGGCAATGGCCGTATTGGCAGGGTAATAAATAATCATTTGCTTATACGGGAAGGTTTTGTGCCGGTAAATATTAAATTTATTGATAGAAAAATGTATTACGAGGCGTTTAAGGAGTTTGACGAAAAAGGCACTACAAAAATCATGGAGGAAATAATCGGCAAAGCGATTACAAATAGTTATTACAAGAGGCTTGCGTATCTGGAAGGCGCGCATATCATGACGCTCGCTGAATATGCAAAAACATACAAAGTATCACACTCTAATTTAATAAATAAAGCAAATCGCCAAACTATAGAGGCTTTTCTTGAAAAGGGCATTTGGAAAATTGGCATAAGACAGGATAAAAAATCTTCTGTCGGCATGGAAAAGGCGGCTAAAGTTTCTTAAAATAAATGCGACTAATCAATTTGCAGTGAAACTTTTGACATTACCTCTAATTTCTTTGGGATAATGGAAATTTTTGGTAACTACTCATCACAAAGGCACGAAGACACAAAAAGTTGATAAGTTGAATAGTTGATGGGTTGATAAGTGGATGAATTGATAGTAAATGGTTATGAATTATGGATCTGTGTTCCTTTAACCTATAAACTCATCAACCTATCAACCTATCAATTTATGTGTTCTCCGTGGTGAATTACTTTACCTGAGTAGTTACAATTTTTGACTAATAACCACTATACAAACTAAACCTACCTACATTTACAATCCGCACCCTACTTAAAAATTACTTGCTTTTTATAAGGATATTTGATATAATAAGTTTATCATAGTAAGAAAGGGGTGTGTTTAATGGAAACCGTTGAATTGGTTACTTCATCTTCAACTGGAACGCTAAGGTTACCAGAGAAAGTGAGGAAGAGTGTGGGAATAAAAGGTGGGATGAAATTTGCTGTCTTTAATGATGGGATATGATTATTTTGAAGAAACTGCAACCACCTACAATAGATGATTTTGAAGAATTAGTGGACTGGGGAGTAAAATTTGCTAAAAAGAAAGGAATTACCCTTAAGGATGTACTAAAAGATGATAGAGTATGAAGGAATAAAAATACGAGACCCTGCTGAATTTCTTAAGTCCTGCGGTGAAATGTCAAGTAAAAAATGAATCGATATTTAACTTTGCTGTCCCTGCAATTGGGGACAGCAATAGCGTCGAAGGTTAAATTGATGTAAAATGTTACAGGTTTTAATTAACCCAAGGTAAACGAATTAACATGATGGAGAAAATTCTCCAAATCAAATAAAAAAGTATTTAGCGATAGGCATTCACCCCCTATTAATAGATTTCGCAAGCGGAATAAATATTATTAATTTTGATTTAGCGAGGAAACGAGACTGTATTAACTTGTTTTAGGTAATTCATAAATTTTCTTTGAACAAAGCAAAGAAAATATTACCCTGACTGCTTTTCTCCTCTGAAAGAACCAGTGCCCTTTTATGTTGATGTTTAGTGACCTCAGCATTAATAAGCCTTAAAGACGAGATTGTGGATTACAAGGCAATTAGCTGCTTCCACAAGATAGTATCTGAGGTATTTGTTACCTGACTTAAGCTACGAGTTTCCTCTGCCTCAAAGTTGCCTTAACTGGTGTTGTTTCCACCATAGTCCAGCGAACTTAGCTAAGGCTGCATGATCATGGAAACGAGAAATATCGCCGATTTCAGCGATAATACCAGCAACAAGAACAGGACCTAATCCGTCGACAGATAGAAGAGTATGCTTAATAGGTTTAAGTTCCCATTCTATGGTTTTATCGACTTCCTTGACCTGAGATTCAAGCATCCTGATGGTGCCAAGAGAAGAGGCAAGGATAAAGTTAACAGATTGTTTTAACGGGTCAGGTAATCCATAACTAAGTCTTGCAAGTACCTGTAATTCCTGAGCAATATTTATTGGTGCAGTGAAACGATTTTGCCTTTTTCAACGATGAAGGCTGTTAGATCTTCAAGAGGCATAGATGCAATCTGCTCAGGGGAGCAAAACTCAGTAATGACCGCAGAGCTTGTTTTTCCAAAGATATTGAAGAATGGGGCATCTTTGGAATAGTTAGAGAATTTAAGGAAAAGATTGGTTAATAAACGAGTTTTCTCGCTGATAATAGATTCCATGAGATGGAATCTATGACGAGTAAGCCGTTGGAGAGAGAGGTAGGAATAATTAATGGAAGCAGGTTGAGGAAGTCTGCCAAAGCGAAGGTTATCAGCAATAACAAAGGCATCAATGTTGTCTGTTTTAGACAAATCAGGGTAAACCTTTTTGAAATTTCTGATTTGCTTAGGGTTAAGCTGATAAACTTTGGAATTAAAGTTAGCAAGGGCAGGATGAGAAGAGAGGAGAAAATGGAGTTGACAACCATAGATACCAGTGGATTCGAAACCAATAGAGATATCGGTTGTCATAAGCGATTTGGCAGTCTGAGTGAGGGAAACCATGAAGGATTCAGCACCTTCATGGTTGTTGGCAAAGGATAGGGCTTTACCTATCCTTTGCCCAGCATCATCAAGAAATACAGAAACATTTTTTGATGAGCCAATGTCGATACCAACGAACAAATTGGAAGACATAATAGATCACACTCCTTTTTTTATAATATTAGCAAAAAAGGGTATCCCTGGCAGCCTGAAGGCAACAGCCTCGCTAAAGATTAGAATAGTCCAAAACTTGTGGCGACCCTAGTCCGCTTAGCGATATACTCCAGGCACAAGAGATGGTCAAACATCCTGCGGGTTAGAAGACCACATCAGGAGCAAGGGGACAGACTTACACAAGAAGAAGCCGTAAGGAGGCTCAACAGGAGAAATTAGTCCTTCCCTATAGTGCTATAAACTAATTATAGCCAGAGATACCCTTTAATGTCAAGGAAAATATAGATAATAGTATCGATTTATATGGCGGCAGCGGGCAGAGGATGTGATTTGCTAC
>Ga0210042_1001788_pt1 | contig 17257 bp, 9 predicted proteins | sample CryGeymeta201518_FD_183982 | JGI IMG/M metagenome (GOLD analysis project Ga0210042, IMG submission 183982) | Groundwater microbial communities from Crystal Geyser aquifers in Utah, USA - Crystal Geyser metaG 2015-18 (SPAdes) (version 2) | ecosystem: Environmental > Aquatic > Deep subsurface >... | reverse complement strand
AAAACCCAGTATTTCACTATTAGATAATTCTTGATGGTACAATTATCAAAGTGTAATTACTATCAGTTCATAACCGCATAGATAAAATATTGCAAATATATATTCAAAGAAGATGGGAAGGGGGTGTAAAAAAATATGAAGCTAACTCGTATTTTTTTAATTATTTTAGTTTTTATTTTAGTATTAAATCCGGGATTATTAGTGGCAGCAAATGAAGATGAAATAATTACCATTGAGGCAGAACGTGTGTATGTTCATTATATAGATAATGCAATTATTCCGCCATTTTTTGGGACAGATACAGTTAATCGAGCATTAATTTATGGTGACTATGTACCATTGTATCTTTCCAATCCTTCAGTTTTTGAACCTTATCCAATATCTCAGTTATATAATCCGCCATATAAAATATTGTCTAGTTCTGCTGAAGGACTGATAAGTATTTGCGAAGATGAAAGTCATCCTGATCACAATTCGGCACTACTATGGCGTTCTATGGCAGACGCATTGGTAAGTATGGATAATAAGAAGAATCAAGTGCGTGATAATTTAGAATCCAGTTCACTTAATAATGCTTTAGATATAAATCATTTAGGAATTTCTTCATATACGATTGAAGGGGAAAATCCATCATCAGTATGGAAGTACGATTCAGTTAATAGCTTACAAAGGCTTTATAATACGGATTATTTAATGCAGCAGGATGCTCGGATCATTGCCCCAATGAATCAATGGAATAGTATTACCTATAATCCGGCCGAGGATTATATTGAGGCTTTTGACGAACTTTTGCATCCAGTACCGGATATGAGTTTTTTAAAAGAAGTTTTTGGGCGCAGTGGCCCTTTGGGGGATTTAGGATCAGCTCTTGCTGATGTGGCTACCCCTTACACTTTTCTTCCCGCCTTATTTATGCTTGGTATGGATATCTATTTGCAATCTCAAGAACAGATTGGTTTTCTTCATCCAACTACTACCGGTTACAAGCTATCTCCTTGTCCGGAATCAGGGATGATCATGATAAAAAATAATGGACAGCAGATGATTTACAATATTAGCGGAGGAAAAAGTGGTACTATTAAAAATATTCCCTCCGGTGATTTTGGTACTTTCTTTGTTGATGCAGTAAACAGTTTTAGTGGAGGGATAAGACCATCAGTATCTTTGATTAATGATGATATGTTAAATGGCGGCAGAGTTCAATATAACGATATATCTTCGGAATATCAATCCCAAGATTATTCTTTAAATTTAGAAAGCCATGTTGGAGTAGCGCAAAATAATCTTGAGCTTTGTAATACTGTAATATGTAAAATTCAAGGTTCTGGTCGTATAGCCATGATACCATTTAAAATAGGCAGTTGGTTTAAATGCGACCAGGATCAAAAAGGGGATATTAAAAGCAAAACAACTATAGGTGTTCGTTTTAAAGATGATGATAAATACTATACTTATGATTTAGCTAATTGTACTTTAAATAATATTAATAATAGTATTAGTGCTAATCAAAACGGAATTTTGATGTGGAGTGGAGTAATTTCTATCGATGCAGAAGAATATGGAAAAAGTCAGATTGAAGAAATATACCTTGCTCTTAATTCAAGTGCAAAAAAGACTTTCGGATTAAATAAACTGAATTGCCACACTTCCCTTTCTTTTTCGCCTTATTTTTTAAAGCCGATCATATCTTTACCCCAGGATATCGAAACCTTTTCTGGAGAAAAAGTGACCTTTCAAACCGAACCTTTAGAAGCACTTACCAATGCATCCGTAAATGTATCTTGGGAAATACCCTCGGTGGCAGAACCTTTAGAAGGATATATAACATCTCATACCTTTACCGAAATCGGTACATATGAATGTAAATTAATTATTGATCCAGAATATCAAGCTCGACCTCCTGCTGTCGAGGTTACGGATCCCCAAGAAAAATTTTGGAATACAGATGCCGGTAAAATGGTCTGGTCTTTTCAAGTAAAGGTTTTACCTCCGGTAGATCTGGAAGTAAGCTGGGAAATGTCTCCTTGCTTTCCCTTAAATTCTAAAAATTATCCCGGACACTTATTTTATCCGTATCCGGGAAGAAAATCTTCTTTTATCTTCTATTTAACTAATAAGGGAAATAAGGATTTTTTAATTGCAGAAAATGATTCCTCTTCTCTACCTTTAACCCTTTCTTTTTATATTGATCGAGATGATAATCAAATCTTTTCTCCCCAAGAACTGGTTTGGAGCAAGCAAATAACTGGAGTGAAGGCCCAATCTAGCGTTTTTTTTAATTTGGAAAAGATTTTTTCTATGGATAAGCTGGAAGGAGACCTATATGAAGATCAGACCATCTATAAAGCGGGATTTCATCAGTGTAAGTTACAAGTCAATACTTTATCGCAAGAGAAAAACCAAAAAAATAATTTTATAATAGAAGATAAAGAATTCGTGATTTCTCCGGAAATGGCTACTCCTGATTTTGCAGTGGAAAATGCTACTTACACTATCGATCAGTATAAAAATATAGCCATAAACTTTGATTTAGCAGAAAAGTGTGTAGATACCAATATAGTAGATAAGTGGAACTCTTATCATAAAGGTGACCCCTTTGTCCCTCAGTGGGGACCAATTTCCTATGAATTATGGCTGCGAGATGGTTATCTTCTATATTCGGGAGAGGTAACTGAGCTACTTTACCATGAAACCAAATCCCTTCAGTTAGATAGTATAAATCTTAGTTATATTCCAGCAGGGAGATACGAAGTATATTTGGGAATTAATCCGACAATGCTTTCACGAAAGCTTTTACCTGAATCGAACTGGAACAACAATGACGGTCATATGGGTTGGCTTACTTTAACTGATGATACCACATCTCCTTGGTATACTAAAGGAGGTGACCGGGGTCATACCGGGTGGAAAAATATCAATCTTAAACCACCCCTAATTACCGACTTGGTTATTGATACCGCTGGGATTCCGGTGGATATGGTGTGTAATTCTAAATATTTTTATGTGCTTACCAGTTCTGGTGCGATTGAAAAATACAATACTTCTGGAGAGTTACAATATACCATTTCTGGCTTTGATGGAACACCTCTACTATCATCGGTTATGCTTCTCATTTATCCGGATACTGAAAATGAGAAATTATTAGCTTTTTCAGATGATTATAGGCTAGTTTTAATAAATACTCTGACTGGGGAAAAAATTTGGACTAGTAGTCATAGATTTACTGAAACAACCTATGGTTCTAAACCTAATCTTAAAGAATACAGTAGAACCCTTGATTTTGATGGCCGTTATTTGGTTGCTGGCTGGCCGATTGCTTTATACCGTTTTGATTCTAATATGAATGCGCCGAGTCTCTCATGGGAGAAAGAAAAATCTAATGCTTATAATGATGGTGAAGCTTTTATAATAGGAAATAGAATTTTAGCCGGGCAATATCTTTATAGCTTGAACGGCGAAGAATTAAATCGTTTTGAGTGGATAGGTAATGAGGCAATACTCCGTTTAAGCAATATCTATACTGATAGATATAATTATAACTATCTTTCCGAGCAGTTAATGGAATTAAAAAACTTTAGAAATCCAGGAAGTCTTTTTTCCAATAATTTACTTTGTGGGAGTAAAATGCAATGTTTAGATAATCAGGGGAACGAACTGTGGGTACTTCCCACTAAAATAGAACAAGAATACTACTCTCCAAATTCTACTTCCCAGTCTATTCCAGTGTATATTCGTTCCAACAGTGTCATTAATTTATGGAATGGTTCTGAAGGTTATGCTTATGGTATAAATAATCATCGACAGCTATTAGCGGTGGATCTGGAAACAGGTACCCCGGTATGGTATAGAGAATTTGTCTGTCCACCAGAACTTATAACTGATTTAAGAGAAAAAATTCCTCCTTTTATGCTCCCTCAAGTCGGTGCTTTGCTTGGTCAATCTGCTTTAACTAGGGGAGAAGGGTTTTCGGTAAATATTCAGAAAATCATTCCTTTTCAAAATTCTTTATTAATAGGAACCATTGATGGTAAGATCTATCGTCTAAGCACAGCCCATCTTGATCATTTAGAAGTTCAAGGTTATATTCCCTCCATATTTTATGGACCTTCTTCCCGATTAAAAGTTAAAATCCAAGCTTTTAATGAACCAGGAGTGGAGATACCCTTAGAAGATAAAATAGTGGTAACCGGAGATTATATTGACCAAAATCATCCAAGATATTATTATGTTCAAGAAGAAATTTCTCTTCCTGTAGGACTTCCTGATTCAAAAATGTATTTAGTAGATTATCCTAATCCCCCTTTTATAGTAACTGATAATTTTAATTTTATTGATATACAGACTTTATCTCCTCGAATTTCAGTTCCCTTGGTTATTGAAAATATCCAGTCACGTCCCCTAATAAGAAAAGATAAAGCTCAGGCAGGAAAAGAAACTGAGCTGTCTATGAACGAGGAAGCACAATTAAAATATAAACCCAAAAATAGTAATAACGATATTAGGCTTTGGTATGATGATTATGGGAAAGAAGACCTTTCCCAAGTAGTATATGAACATTCCTATCATATAATAGTAGGAATCAGAGATGCTCTGGATATACCCAAAGATTATGACTTTATAGATTTGCAGATTAATTTACCGGAAGGAATGGATACGGATAACCTAACCGTAAAAATAAATAATGAGTTGTATAGTTCATGGTCTTTAAGTGGTAATCTTCTAATTATTCATTGTTTGAATGCATTTTTAGAACAAAATACTAATAATTTAACTATAATTATATTAAAATCAACGGAGTGAATTTTTTAAAAATAAAAATATAATAATTTTCTTGGTCTATTAATTAAATAAAAATTGAAGATAGATGAAGGATGAAGATGGAGAGATAAAATATAAGGGAGTTATTTATGATGAAACATAAAAAGTCTAATAAATATTTCAAAATAGTTATTTTTATTTTAGGGGCTACTTTTATAATTTTATTTTTTGGAGCGATAAACATATTTGCTTCGGAAATTTTGTCTAGAGCAGATCAAAATTCGATCCCCAAAGGAACTATATTTTTAGATGCACAGTCCTTTGGAGAAATTATTTTTATCTCTGCAGACCAAAGTATCCTGATTTTTAAAAATTCTACTCCTCAATTAGAAAAATTGCATCCAGGTGATATCCTGTTCTTAAGGGTAAACGAAGATAGCAGTTATGGTAACTTATATCAGATTAAGCACCTTATGAAAGGTGAGCTTAACCGCGACAACGAAGGGATAATTATTGAAATTATTCCCTGGGTTAGGAATCATCCTCCCCTCATCTCTGGTCTTATCGCTCGACCTTCTACCCTGGAGATTGGCCAGCAAAGCGATTTAACCTGTTATGCCGCAGATGAGGATAAGGATGAACTTTTTTACAGTTGGATTAGTACGGGAGGAACTCTTTTAGGAAATGGTGCTAATATTACCTGGATAGCTCCTCATCAATCAGGTAATTATATCATTAACTGTGAAGTAACTGATCGTAGAGGAGGCAAAGATATTAGAGCAGTGGAGCTTTGGGTAGCAGAAGAATTTCCCCCATTAACCTATGCAGAAAAAGAGTTAATTCAAAAGTACGGGTGGGGGAATAATCGAGTCATTCGTTGGCCTGATGGTTATGTAGAGGTCTATGATGCCACTAATTTTAGCCGAATACAGGAAGTTTTAGACCGATGGAATGAAGTAATCGGGGGTAAAGTTATTTTTTACTTAAGTAATAATCCTCAAAGCCCGGTAAAGTTGACTTATAACCCAGAATTAAGGGAAGAAAATCTTTGTTATCATATCGATACTCACTGGAGTAATTATCAGTTATATGCCGCTGAAATAAAGATAAACCCGGATACTTCTTCTTGTGGTTATCCCCAAAACAGTTATTCCTTATATCTCCATTCCTTCAGTGGAATCGCTGGTTTTGATGTCTGGAAGGGAACCACCATTGATCGGGAAGATTGGCAAAACTTTAATCTTATCTCCGAGATTATGCAGACTATGATCAGAGCCCTTTATCAACTGCCATCTGCTTATAACTTTTAGGTGGAGGTCAAAAATTAATCATAAATTCTCTATCAATATCTAATTAAGAAAAGTAAAAAATTATTTAAAAAAGAATGGTTTTTAATATTAAGGAAATACTTAATTATTTAAAAAAGTAAGTAAATTTAAAGGATAATAAAAAAAATAAAGGAGTGAATTATCATGAAAACAAAAAAAGTTTTGAGGTTGGTGATTTTCTTTTCTATTTTAATGGTTATGAATTTATTAGTGTTTGCAGTAGATAGTGAAAAACAGGCAAGTAATTTTCAGTCCAATGGTGATTTAATTGATGGCTGGTACTGGCTGCGAGATTCTGCTCTTCAAAATTACGCAGAGTGGAAATTCGAAAACATTTCTCCTGGTACCGAAGATTTAGTTTTAGATATTACTGCCCTCGCCACTGATCGACCAAATGGAGGTAGTGGATTTAAGGCAAAATTTAAATTAATCTATGGATTTCCGGGGAGTGGTAATATGGGAGGTGTTTTTAAGACTAAAATAGTTACCCTTCCTAATGTTTCACCTCCGAATGATCCTTTAGGTTATGCCTGTCAGGGTCAAGTAACTGTGGATAGAGAATTTATTTCCGGTGCATCTACTATTGTTTTTCGTGTAGAACGAGAATTAACTCAGGATAATCATGTAGCTTTTAAGAAAGAAAGTATAGTTCTACTTACAGAGGAAGCAGGAGAAGGGCAATTTTTAGAGGGGAACCAATTACCCGAGACTAATGAATTAGAAGGGGCAACTCTAATTCCACCTGGCACTTATACTGGCTGTCTTGGTGAAGAGCCAGTAGGAGGTCAAATCGACGATAACGACTACTACAGCATCAGCTTAGAAGAAGGACAGCAAATTACCCTTCAGCTTACTATTCCAGGAAATGCTAGTTACGGAATTTCATTACTAACTCCCACTACTCACTATGACCGAGGTTCTGTTACCACCCAAGGAGGAATGAAAACCTTGGATTATGTTGCTGACTCCACCGGTACCTGGTATATCAAGGTATCTCTTTCTTCAGGTGAAGGAGATTATCAGTTAGCCATTGATATTCAAGACCAAAATGATGCAGAAAGCGGGCAGGATGCCGGAGATTCTTATCAAGGAGCCATTCCGATATCTACCGGTACTATTACCGGATTGCTAAAGGCAGGGGATAATGTTGACTACTTCAGTATAGACCTGGAAGAAGGCCAGCAAATTACCCTTCAGCTTACTATTCCGGGTAATGCTCAATATAGCATCTCTTTATGGAATCCTAACCACAACTCTCGAGGCTCTTCTATCACCCAGAGAGAGATTAAAATCCTAGACTATGTAGCTGACTCCACCGGTACCTGGTATATCAAGGTATCTCTTTCTTCAGGAGAAGGAGATTATCAGTTAGAAGTGAATGCCTCTATCGATAACGAGGGAGGACCGGATAATAATCCCCCGGTAATTTCCTCACTTGATGCCAGTCAAAATTCTGTAGAAGTAAATCAAGCTGTAACCATTACCTGTAGTGCCAGTGATCAGGATACAGAGACTTTTACTTTTAGCTGGTCAGTAAATGGAGAGATTATTCAAGAAGAGAGTTCATCTTTAAACTGGAACGCCCCCGATACTGCCGGCACTTATAACATTAGCTGTACAGTGAGTGATGGTAGGGGTGGAGAGGATAGCGAATCAGTAAGCATTGAAGTAACCGAACCAGGCAATGGTGAAAATGATAATATAGGGGAAGTTAATTATCGGATTGAAATAACTACCGGAACCCGAATTGCGGCAGGAACTGATGCAAATGTCTATATCACTATATATGATAAAGATGGCCATGATAGTGGTGAGATTTTATTGGATGATCCGGGAGTTAATGATTTTGAGATAGGAGATACTAATATTTTCTCGGTCACTGCAATAAATATAGAAAACCTTGATTATATTATTATAAGACATGATAATTCTGGTAACTTCCCTGGTTGGTATGTCGATGAAATTCAGGTATCTAATGAGGAAATTAATAAAGAATGGACTTTTTTCCCTGACCAATGGTTATCTACCGATGAGCCACCAGATTATCAAACTCAGGGAAAATTTTATCCACAAGAAGAAACAGTAGAAGATAATGTCGAGTACGTACTATCTTTAACTAATAATGGAAGAACTCTTACTAGTAACCTACCAATTTTTGTGAGCGAAACTGAAAAGGGCTCTGAAATTGATTTAGATGGTGATGGAATACAACAACAATGGGAAGATAAAGCAATAGAATATATTAATCCTTATATTGAACTTGATGAAGAAGAGCCCTGGTTGCAACATCAAGATAGTGACTATGTGGCAAACTATATAAGAGTACATCCCTATGACCCTTTTTCTACTTCAACAACCTTTAATTCAGCTAATTTACCTAAATATATTATTTTCCGTTATGTAGTTACTTGGAGCCAGGATTATGGTAGACAAAGTTATGGGGGTGTTAATTTTGACATTTGGACCAGTCACCCAGGAGATCATGAACGTGTATTTATGGCCTGGAAGGTAATAGATAGTAATACTTTGAAATTGGATTGGGTTTTTACTTCTTCGCATGGGGATCCCGATGCTCATCATGCAGTTTGGAATGCCTCATATAGAACATGTAATAAGGGTGACGTTGCAACTTGGCCTCCTAAAGAATATGATCATAGTGAAGTGTTTTGTGGAGAGCTGCAGTTTAATGAAGACGGCCGACTAGTTATTTATGCCTCGGAAGGTAAACATGCTCTTTACCCTTCTTGTGATATATGTGATAACAAAGTAATGTTAGTAGATCTCCCTGGTCCCGTTAATGTAGGTGAGGATTGTGGTGGAGGAGGACGTTTTCGGTTTGATTGTTATAATGTTGGAGAACCTCCTAATTTAACAGATCCTAAAGTTCATGATCTTGACCCGAAGCTTGATACTTTTAAAAATGATTTGCCAGATATACTTATTAACAAGCTGAAAAGCCATTATAGGATAAGTATAAATACGAGCGATAGAGATTTGGCTGGTACAGATGCAGAAATACAGATTAAATTATTTGGAGAAAACAATATGAATTCCCAATGGTTTACAGTATATTCAAAACCAGACCCTCCTCGCCTAGCTAGCCATGTTGGAACTTTCGAAAGAGGAGATAAAGATAATATTATTGTAGAATGTTCTGATTTGGGCAAGATTATTAAGATTCAAATCAAACATGATAATAGTGGTTTAGGGCCAGGATGGCATATCAATGAAATCTGGGTAGAAAATTTAGAAACTAATACCACCTGGCATTCTCGGCCAAATACTTGGTTAGATAAAGTATTATGGAATGATAATACCGATAAAACTTTTAATTTGGAGTAATGAATTGAAAGATTATCAAGGGGACGGATGTCTGGGGGTAACCGTCCTCTTGATACTAATTAAATTAAATATATTAGGAGAGATATAAAATATGAAGAAATATATTTTTCTTGCTTTAGTGACTGTCGTAATCTTTAGTTTATGTTTTTTAGTTAGTGCCCAAGATAAAGAAAATACCGAAATACCGGAAGGGTTTGTTTTTTATCATTATCAGTATGCCTATATGGATATCTCTTTATTTTATCCGGAGAATTGGATTAACTATTCTTCCCAAGAAAGAGGAGTAATGATTTATCTTCCTGATTCTAACGGAACCCTGATGTTTCGAGCAACACCCTTATTTGGAAAAGAATATACTCTTGCCGAACTATATTCTGTGAATATGGATACCCTGAAAGAAGCAGGTGCCGTTTTTTTAGAGTCTGTTCCGGATAAACTTTCCGGATATCCTGCTCAGCGGACTTTGTATACCATGAAATTCGGAAAAGATACACTTAAATTTATTCGCTATGATTCAATTATCGGAGATTTATTTTATTCTTTTAGCTTTAATACCCAAGAAGCAGAATTTGGAAAATATCTGAATGATATAATAAAAATAGTCCGTTCTATTAAGATTAATCAATAAAAGAATTGTTCCTTTCAATTTCTAATTTATTGATTTGTAAATGACACAGAGAACCGTTCCATGCATTAGTAAAATTTTTAAAAATATTTTTTAAAAAAAATACTAAAAAATGCTTTATTTATGATATAATATAAAATCGAAAAATTTAGTTAAGTAAGGAGGTGAAAAAATGGCTAAAATACAATGTGCTGTATGCGGAATGGATATAAAGAAAGAAAAATATGGCACTGAACATGAAGGGAAACATTATAGTTTTTGTTCGCAAGACTGCCAAGATGAATTTGAAAGTGACCCAGAAGAATATTTAGAAAAAGAAGAAAAAGAAGAAAAAGAAGAAGAAGAAGATTGGAATTAATAATCTAAAATTTAATAACTAATAGTACTTAAAATTATATAAAGCAAATAGAGAGAATATTATTCTAAAAGTCCTTTGTTAAACCACAAAGGACTTTTAGAATTTTTTAAGGCTACGAAGCATGCTTTTAAATGAGCTGTCTTGATCATTCTGAAAAAGTAGAGGTCCACTCTGGTTCGGGCGGAGGATGGGAATCTAATATTTTTCTCCATTCCTCGTCAGTCAATCTATTTTCCATGGATTGTTTAAATTCATAATAACTGAAAGTTGGTCCCACTCCTAATACCATCTGCTGATCAGGAAGTCTATAGGCGATTACCGCAGTTTTAATATAGCCCACTCCCTCTTCTAAAACTTTTTTAGTGTTACCATCGGTATGGACATCTGCCACCAGGACCGTTTTAAATACCTCCTGGTTAACCTCTCCTCCCGAAACAGTCTGGATTAAACCTTCCGAGATACTGCCAAAATTTTCTATAAAACTATATTCCTGGTCCTCTAAGGGTATATTTTTTAATTCTTTCTGGGAGATATCTAATAGTAGACTTAAAATTTCTGAAAACTTACTCAGCCCTGCTTCTATCATTAACTTTTCTAATTCTTCTGGAGGAATTAAATTTTTAAAGCCCTGATTAGTCATTTCGGTTAAAGTTAAAAGCCGGGCATAAAATTCTGGTAGCGGTTCTACATAACCGACTACCGGAGGCTCAAACATTCCTCCCCTCTCAGCCATAGTATAACTCTGCTTGACATATAAAAGGGTATCGTGTCTTAATTCAGTCCAGGATGCCAAAGCAGTATTTAGTTCTTTATCTTGCCAGGCTATTGTTTGCATAAAAGTAGGATAACCTTCACCAAATTTAATTCCTAAGGCCTTTAAAACCAAGAGCCAATTTAGATAAAGATTTTTATACCAGTCGGCCTGGGAAAGAGAATCTACTTCTTTTTTCAATTCCGAGAATTTCTTTTCATAATCGGTATATTGGGTATCACCAGAGCTTTCTAAAATATCTTTAGCCCTTTCAGAACCTAAAAGAGCCATTAAATCCAATCCTCTTGGGAAACCTCTAACTTCGCGCGTAGCTGGCGGAGGACAGGCTTTTACTTCGGTCTTCACCCAGGTGAAAGGACGGTTTTTTCTATCGGGGGCATAACTATCCTCCCAGGTAAAAGTAAAGGGTTTTTCATCAGTAGGCAAAGGTAGCTTTAGTCCAGAATATTCACCGCTATAAGGGGAAACCATTTCGGAAAAGAGGTAAGAGTCTAAAGTAAATCTCTGACCCATTAGTCTGAATCCTTTAGTTTCGGTTAAAAGTTCCTGGGCTTGTAATTTTAGGGCTTGAATTTCTTCCTCCTCAAGAGGAGGGCAGGGCATTAATAATTCACAAGCTCCTAATCCACTATAGATTTTAGGATTATAAGCCACTGCCAGGATAGCTTCTTTGAGTTCCTCATATTTTTCCTCTATTCTTTGAGGAGAGAGGTCCTCTGGAAAAAGTTTTTCCAATACTTCGCCATATTCATTAGGGCCTAAATCATCGGAAAAGCCCACCAGAAAAGAGGTGATAGCATATATCCGATTCCATCTTTCTTGCAGGTCTTGGTTTTTCGAAAATTGATGGGCTAATAAAAAAGCCTGCAGGGTTTGGATTCGGGCCTCAGATTCAGAAATAATTCCTCTCCTATTCCCGCTGCAGACCGATTCTCCGACAGATAAAAGGGGAGAACCCTCGATTAAAGCAGTCATCCTCCCATACCACATTAAAGCTTTAAAGTAATTCTTAAGTTTCTCTGATTTGGTGTAATGTCCTCGGGGGATATATTGGGAATAATCTTCTTGATAGATAAAAATGGGAGAATATTCCCAGCCCTGATGTTTTTCAATTAGCTCTATTTCTTTTTCTACCAGACTTTTTACCGCCTCGGGGACTTCAAAATTATATTGCTCAAATTCTGTTGGACTAAAATATTTATAACTGGCCTTATCCCCGTAATATTCTTTTACTCCCGAGATCATTATCTCACAGTATTCGGGGTCTATCCCGGGGACACAATATTCTTCTCTTAAAGTTTCCTCGCTCATTACCTGATTTATCCTGGGTTTCAAAAGCTCTAAAGCAACAGAAAGATAAGCTACATTTCTTTTGGCGGCTTCTTTTAAATCTCCCCCGGTCTGGAAATATTCCTGCAAAGACTCGGCTAATAAGTTTTTACTGATTACCCATATATCTTTATAGAAGAGGTCTCTTTCTAATTTCATCAAAGTAGTGTCAAAGAAGATATGATAATAATGTAGAAGAGAATCGGTGGTAATAAAAATGGGTAAATCTATTTCTCCCATAGCTTTATAATAAGCTACGAAATCGTCACCTGGAGTAGCCATTTGGCGAGAAGACTCCAGAAATACTTCTCGTTCCGCAATAGGAGAAGGGGTAGGAATAACTACAAAACCGTTCTTTTTTAAAAGGAAGAGAGCTTCCGGGCTGAGCTTGATTTTTTCGGAAAATTTTTGATAATTGGCGATCTTTACAGTGCTTAAAGGCAAGGAATAGGCCGGGATAGAGGGAGAAATTTCTACCTCCTCGATTAAAATATCTTCCGGATTAATTAAATGTTTGGTTAAGATAACTTCACCCCCAGCCAAAACATTATTGGTAGCGGTTAAAATAGTAAAAGTTATTAAAATAGTTAAAAGTCTTTTTAAGAAATTAAATTCTTTGGTTTTTTTCATTTTATTTTTTTCAAAATTAATTTTTAAAATTAATTTAACCTTTCCATTTTTATTATACCACTTTTTATGGCGTCTACCAATTTTTTGTCTGAACCCGAACGTTCAGCTAATTTTATCAAAAATTCGCTTTCCTGGCTCTGCTTCATTAAAACCGGCTGAACCCGATTAATTTGCAGGGGAAAGAGCCGAAAAATTAATTTATCCGGGTGGACTTCTACACCTACGGCTAAACCCTGCTGGGTCTCTAAAGAGAAGCATTGGTCAAAGATAAAATTTCCCAGAGAATAAAAGATAAGTTTTCCCTGATATTTTTCAATGTTCTGTACTACATGGGGATGGTGCCCTATAATTAAATCTGCTCCGGCCTCAATTATCTGATGGGCTAATTTCTGTTGGGCTAAAGAATTGGTCAATTGATATTCTTCACCCCAGTGCAGACTGATGATTAAAAGTTTTTCTGAATTTAAAGATTTAACTGCCTTTACGGTCTCTATCATTTCTTCCTCTTTAGCTAAAAAGGGGAAAATTTGATTAAAAGCCAGAAAGATTATATTATCGCTGTTATCGCTGGGAAAATAAGCATCAAGCTCTCTCCAACTACCAGAAAGAGGATCACCCACAAAATTTATCCCATATTTTCTTAGCCAATCTTTCGTTTCTTCTAATCCCTCTTTTCCCCAATTTAGGGTGTGATTATTGGCTAAAGAAAATAAATTAAATTTAGCCCAGGAGATTCCCTTCATTACTTCTGGGTTAAAGGCAAACTTTAAAGAATTATCCGGAAATTCTGGCGGATTTTTTACTACCGGACCCTCTAAATTCCCAAAAACAATATCCACTCCTCTTAGCAGTTGACTGATTCTCTGGAAAGGATAATAGACACTATTTTGTTTTATTAAATCTTCTACTCCCCGATTTAACATCATATCTCCGGTTAATAAAATAGTTTTTACTTCCTGATTGGAAAAATTTTCTTCCACTTTTTTCTGCTCAAAGATTACACTAAAATAAGAGGTAGTCTCTTCTAAGTCTAATTTTAAAAAATCAGCAGAATTTTTATGAGCAATAATAAAAGGGGCTTCTTTCTGCCGTAGTTTAGCAAAAAGTCTGGCTGCATACAGTGCCTGCCAGCAATCAACCTCTATGTTTTTAAAATTTTCTTCCTCAAAATTTAATAAAACTCGGATACTTTTTAGATCATGGAAATTAGCAGCCTGCCAAGGAAGATAATGGGAGAAATCTACACTAGCAATGAGAATAGTCCGGACGGGAGCAACTTCATCTATAGAATTGACTAACTGTTTTACCTGTTCTTTAGAAATTTTAGCCGGTATTAGAAGCGGTAAAATTTTAGTTTCCGGGAAATATTTTTCCATAAAAGGTAACAAATTGGTTATTCCAAATTCAGAAACAACTGCGGGATTATTCAGCACTATTTTATTTTTTTCCGCTAATTTTCTTAATAAATTAGAGTCAACTTTTAGATGGTTGAACTCTTCCTTACCCGGCTCTAAGGCAACTGTAATAAATGAATTTTCTTGATGAAGAGCTGCACTGTGCCAATGGTCCGGGCTTAATAAAATAATGGTTTCTGGTTTTTCCCGAGAGAAAATATATTTAAAAAAATCATCTATTATCTCTTGAGCCAATAAATGATGGGGCACCACCCCGGAAGCAATATTTAATTTGTCCCTGGAAAAAGTTTCCGAGGTTATAGATAAAATAAGTAAAACCAAATATACTAAAATATATTTTTTCATAAAACCCTTCTTATTAAATAATATTTTAGCATAAATTTACCCATAACAATATACCCCATACCTCAGCTCCCTTCAGGGTCTTGACAAATATAACGCAGTGTAATTATAAAGGGTTGGGGCTATTCCGGTTCAAGGCAAGGGCAATGATATTAAACTTATAAAAAAAGCTATGAAAGTCTTACAGGCAGAAAGTTGCAGCATGCTAAAGTAACCAAAATCGGACTCGTTCTGGGAAGCGGAGGAGCTCGTGGATACGCTCATTAAGAAAAAAACTTCGAAGATTTAAAGAACCACAAGACCTTAATTAATTACCAAAAATAACTAATCTCGAATGGAAAGAGTAGAAGAAAAATAGATAATAATTAGTGTTAAATAGAAATAAAAAATTTTTCACAAAAAAGAAGGGTTCTATAATAATTTTGTCGTATTAATACTAAGATGTAGAAAAATAGAAAAAATTGATTTTTTAATCGCTGGTAATTATTTAGTAAGCTAAATATATATTCTTGAAGTGTGACAAAGGCCTTCCCCTGAAACATTTAGAATTTAAAAATCAAAATGGAAAAATAATCAATCGAGATGTAAGAGAGATGTTCAAGCTTTCTGACGAAGGAGACTTGAAAGAAATTAAAAAATTGGTAAATTTAGAGATTATTAAGAGCGAAGGCAAGGGTAGGGCTTTACATTATATAATCAAATAAGGTTGGTGAATGAGTTGGTAATACAGTTGGCGATTTGATAAGATTAAGATATTGTATTTCTATAAATTTTTGTTTAGTATAAATATTTTTTTGCGATAATGTAGTTGAATCTATATTATAATTATATAATTGAGTCCACTCTAAAAAGTCAATTATAGGATGAATTATTTTTAGTTTTAAGACGGAAAAGTTGTATAATAAAGGAAGTCGATACACCTGTCTGCATGCGTACAGTACACGCACAGGCAGAGAGGAGGAATAGAAAAAATGTTTCGCAAAAATACAACTCATCTACAGACATCTTTTTTCGATATAGAGAGACAGCTATCGGAATCAAAGAGAAAAAAGATAAGGGAATCGGAGGAATACAGTTTTTACCAACTGATTTTCCAAAAGATAAAAGAGGAAGACTTTGCCGTATTGTATTCCAAAAACGGAAGCCGGCCAAACTCAGCAGTAAACGTAATGGTATCGGCCATAATCCTTGCCTATAGAAAAGGCTGGACCATAAAAGAGATGCTGGAGCAGATAGATTTTAACCTTCTTACCCGGACGGCCTTAGGACTAAACAAGATGGATGATACGGCGTTTTGCGAAGCCACATTTTTCAATTTCCAAAACAGACTGCTGAAACATTTTGTAGAGACGGGAGAGAACTTACTGGAAAGGGTATTTGACGGACTCACCAAAGAACAGCTGAAGAAGTTAAAGATAAAGACGGACATTCAAAGATCGGACTCCTTTATGGCCTTGTCCAATATCCGCAGCTATGGCAGGGTACAGCTATTGATAGAGATGCTGCTCAGATTGTACCGTATTCTGAAGGAAGAAGATAAAGAGCGATTCAAAGATAGGTTAAGAGAGTATACGAAACAGACCTCGGGGCAGTATATATATAAATTAGAGCGGACGGAAATACCGCAAGAATTAGAGAAATTGGGACAGATCTATCATAAACTCTATGAAGCCTTAAGAGAGGGATATAAAGAGATAGAAATCTTTGGTATATTTGAGCGAGTTTATCAGGAACACTTTACCGTAGTAAAAAATAAAGTGGCAGTAAAAAAGAACGAGGAACTTCACAGCGGGATACTCCAGTCGCCTGACGATCTAGATGCCACCTACCGCAAGAAAGGGGAGAAAACGGGAAAGGGACAGAGTGTCAATGTGACAGAGACAGCGAATCCGGAAAACGAATTGAATCTGCTAACCGACATTGCCGTAGAATCAAACAACACGGAGGACAGCGATATAATGAATGACCGTATAGCACCCTTAAAAGAGAAGACCCCTGATCTGAAAGAGTTACACACCGACGGGGGATACGGAAGTGAAGATAATGACCAGAAGTTTGAAGAGCTTGGGATTACCCATATACAGACAGCAGTAAGAGGACGGAAAAGTAAAGTGGAGATGAAGATAGAAGAAACAGAAGGAGAATATGAGGTGTCCTGTCCCCTGCAGAAAGTAAAATCGGAGAAGACCAGAAGCAGATACAAAGTTTGTTTTGATAAAAAAATATGTGGCGGCTGCTTGCTTGCCGGAGATTGTCCGACACTAATCCAGAAGCAGGTATATTATTTTACCCGAAAGCAGTATCTGGCGAACCAAAGAAAGAGAAATATAAATACCCTGCCGCTTGAACGGAGGAAGT
>Ga0210042_1001773_pt1 | contig 17364 bp, 13 predicted proteins | sample CryGeymeta201518_FD_183982 | JGI IMG/M metagenome (GOLD analysis project Ga0210042, IMG submission 183982) | Groundwater microbial communities from Crystal Geyser aquifers in Utah, USA - Crystal Geyser metaG 2015-18 (SPAdes) (version 2) | ecosystem: Environmental > Aquatic > Deep subsurface >... | reverse complement strand
TACAACGGCATGAAACTGGTCGCGCGCGGCGCCGTGCCCATCAGCGGCGACACCGGCCTCAAGGCCATTCAAGCCTTGGCCGAGATTTCTGTGGGTCGGGTTTTAACCCGACAAGATCCTGTCGGGTTAAAACCCGACCCACAAACCCCCGCATCCTCCTGTGGGTCGGACTTCAGTCCGACAACCGTCGGGATAAATCCCGCCCCACACAAGCGCGGCACGCTCACCCGACAATCAATCCTCGCCCCCTACATCGAGCATCTGCTGACTTACATCGAACCATCCGCCATCCAGCCGCTCAAGCTCGTCGTTAATTCCGGCAACGGCGCGGCAGGCCATGTCATCGACGCGCTCGAAGCACGCTTTGCCCAACTGCACATCCCCGTCACCTTCATCAAAGTGCACCACGAAGCGGATGGCAGCTTCCCCAACGGCATCCCCAACCCGCTGCTGCCGGAGAATCGCGCCGCCACCAGCGATGCAGTCAAGGCGCACCAGGCCGACATGGGCATCGCCTGGGACGGCGATTTCGACCGCTGTTTCCTGTTCGACGAGCGCGGCGAATTCATCGAAGGCTATTACATTGTCGGCTTATTGGCCGCTGCCTTTCTCGCCAAACACCCCGGCGAAAAGATCATCCACGACCCGCGCCTCACCTGGAACACCATTGATGTCGTCCAACAATCCGGCGGCATCCCCGTGCAATCCAAGACAGGCCACGCCTTCATCAAGGAGCGCATGCGTGCCGAGAATGCCATCTATGGCGGCGAGATGAGTGCCCACCACTACTTCCGAGATTTTGCCTACTGCGACAGCGGCATGATCCCGTGGCTGCTCGTCACCGAACTGTTGAGCCGCAGCGGCAAGCGTTTGTCGCAACTGGTGGGCGAACGCATCAAAGCGTATCCGTGCAGCGGCGAGATCAACTACCGCGTGGATGACGTGAAGAAAACCATCGAACGCATCTTGCAACACTACACTAGCCCCTCGCCCTTCGGGAGAGGGGTTGGGGTGAGGGAGATTCCCGCAGTGGATCGCACCGACGGCGTCAGCGTCGAATTCCCCGACTGGCGCTTCAATCTGCGCGGCTCGAACACCGAGCCGTTGTTGCGCCTGAACGTCGAAACGCGCGGCGATATTCCTGCCGTCGCACACCATGTGCACCAGCTCGAAACCTTGATCAAGCTAACCGCCTGATGGGCGCCATGCTGAAATCGTTGTGGGCCTATCGCGGGTTCATCTTCGGTAGCGTCAAGCGCGAATTCCAGTCCAAATACCGCAATTCATTGCTGGGTGCGGCGTGGACAGTAATTAACCCTCTGGCCATGATCATCGTCTATACCGTGATCTTCTCGCAGGTCATGCGCGCCAAACTGCCGGGTATCGACACCACCTTCGCCTACAGCATCTACCTCTGTGCCGGTGTCATCACCTGGGGCCTTTTTGCCGAGATCACCGGCCGCGCGCAAAACGTCTTTCTCGAGCATGCCAACCTGCTCAAAAAGCTGAGCTTCCCCCGCCTGTGCCTGCCCGTGATCCTGATACTGAATGCCGGGGTCAACTTTCTCATTATCTTTGGCCTGTTCACTGCCTTCCTTGTCATCAGTGGCAACTTTCCCGGATGGGTTTACTTTGCCACCATTCCGTTGCTGATCATCCAGATCGCATTTGCAGTAGGTCTCGGCATCACCTTGGGTGTGCTCAACGTATTCTTTCGTGACATCGGCCAACTGTTCGGGGTGGTCCTGCAGTTCTGGTTCTGGCTCACCCCCATCGTCTATCCGGTAACCATCCTGCCGCAATCACTGCGCCCATTGATGGACCTCAATCCCATGGCCGGCTTGGTGGGTGCTTATCAAACCATACTCGTTACCGGGCAATGGCCGGTTTGGCAGAACCTGTGGTTCGTCACCCTGCTATCGATACTGATGTGCGGCCTTGCCATGCGCATGTTCCGCAAACATGCGGGTGAAATGGTGGACGAGCTATGACCGTGCCAAAGCCACTTGGGATATGCAGGGCGCGACAAGACAACCCGCCTGCATCTTGCATAGTCCCCGGGTTTAACGGGGGGCAAAATAACCTGCCACTTGCCAGGTTGCGTAAAACGTTTGTGCCTATCAGCAAGCCACGCAATCAACTCAATTGGATTCAAATCAAGGATCAACTTTGAAGAAGCTCATCGTACAAGACACGCTCGTGTCGTTGACCAGAGTTAATGAAGAGGATTACATCTCATTGACTGACATTGCTCGAGTTAGAAATCCAGATGAGCCCAAAGATGTGATCAAAAATTGGTTACGCAATCGTGCCACTGTCGAATATCTTGGATTGTGGGAGAAAATAAATAACGCCGATTTTAAAGGGGTCGAATTCGACTCCTTTAAAAGCCAAGCGGGCGCTAACAGTTTTACCTTGTCACCCAATAAATGGATCGAGACCACGGGGGCCATTGGAATTAAAAGCACAGTTGGGAGGGGCGGTGGCACCTATGCACACAGAGACATTGCTTTTGAGTTTGCATCGTGGGTCTCGGCCGAATTTAAACTTTACCTAATCAAAGAATTTCAGCGGCTCAAAGAAGCAGAATCAACCAAGCTGGAGTTGGGCTGGGATATCAAACGTGCCTTGGCCAGAATAAATTACAAGATACACACAGACGCAATCAAAGAGACCATCATTCCGCACAGCATCACGTCTGCCCAATATGGGCACATCTACGCATCAGAAGCCGATGTGCTGAACATGGCGCTATTCGGTATGACCGCAAAAGAATGGCGAGGAAGCAATCCGGAACTACCCGGAAATATCCGGGATGCAGCAACGGTCGAACAACTCGTCGTCCTTTCCAATCTGGAAAGCCTGAATGCTGCGTTTATTCGACAAGGCATCTCACAGCCCGAAAGATTAAAGACTTTGAATGAACTGGCGATTGGCCAATTGCGTTCCTTGCTCGATTACAATACGGCTGGGAAGCTCAAATGAAACCGAACCCCGTCTCCGCGCCCCAAGACTGACAAAGCCAAACTAAATATGGGCACGATCACCATCACCAACCTGGGCAAAGCCTACAAACAATACCCCACCCGCTGGTCGCGGCTGCGGGAATGGCTGGTGCCGTTCAGCAAGCCGCGCCATCAATTGAAATGGGTCTTGCAAGACATCAACTTCACCGTCAATCCCGGCGAAGCCGTCGGCATCATCGGCATCAACGGTGCCGGCAAAAGCACCCTGCTAAAAATGATCACCGGCACCACGCAACCCACAACAGGCACCGTGCAGATAACCGGCAGAGTAGCCGCCATGCTTGAGCTTGGCATGGGCTTCCACCCCGATTTCACCGGCAGGCAAAATACCTATATGGCAGGCCAGATACTAGGCATGAGCGTCGAAGAGATCACCCAATTGATGCCGGAGATCGAAGCCTTTGCCGACATCGGCGATTACATGGATCAGCCCGTGCGCGTATATTCCAGCGGCATGCAAATGCGCGTGGCGTTCAGCGTGGCCACCGCACGCCGCCCAGATGTATTGATCGTTGATGAAGCACTATCGGTAGGCGATGCCTATTTCCAGCACAAGAGCTTCGACCGAATACGCGAGTTTCGCAAACAGGGCACGACGCTGTTGATCGTTTCGCACGACAAGGGAGCCATTCAATCCATTTGCGACCGCGCCATCTTGTTGAACGCCGGCCAGCTGGCCATGCAGGGCGAGCCCGAGGCCGTCATGGATTACTACAATGCCATGCTGGCCGATCATCAGAATCAAGCCGTGGAGCAGGAAATTAGAGCGGATGGCAAGGTGCAAACCATCTCGGGCACGGGCGAAGCAGAAATCGAATCTGCTGTGCTATTGAATGATGCGGGATTGCCGCTGGAGGTGGTGAATGTGGGCGATGACATCACCCTAAAAATCATTGCGCGAGTCAACGCTGACCTGCCGGAACTGGTGTTGGGTTACCTTATCAAGGACCGGCTTGGGCAGCCGGTTTACGGCACAAACACCTATCATCTTGGCCAGCCGATACAGCAGATCAAGGCGGGGGAGCGCGTGACATACCAGATAACCTTTGCTGCCAATATGGGGGAAGGCTCATACTCTGTCACGCTCGCTTTGCATGCATCGGACTCGCACATTGCAGCCAACTACGTTTGGAAAGACAGGGCCATTCTATTCACCGTGGTGAATATCAATCAGCCGCATTTTTCTGGAGTGGCATGGCTACCTTCAAAGTTGGAGTTGGTTCGTGGATAAAACAGACTTCTATCGAGCCTTTGAAGACCGTTATCGTGGCTCGCGCGAGTTGATCAAATCGCGCTTGGCGGTCTATCTCCCATTTGTATTACCACTCAAGCATTTTTACCCTGACGGTGTTGGTGTCGATCTAGGTTGTGGCCGTGGCGAGTGGCTGGAGTTGATGCAGGACAACGGACTTAATGTGCAAGGCATCGATCTGGATCAAGGCATGCTGGAGGCCGCACAGAAACTGGGATTGAATGCCAAACAAGCTGATGCGATCGAATACTTGCAAACACTGGCCTCCGAAAGCCAAACGATGGTCTCCGGATTTCATCTGGCTGAACATCTCCCTTTCGAAGTGCTGCAAATTTTGATTCAACAGGCATTGCGCGTGCTGAAGCCGGGCGGGCTGATGATCCTCGAAACGCCGAATCCGGAAAACATCGTGGTTGGCACGGCGAACTTCTATTTAGATCCAACGCACCATCAGCCAATCCCATCTTTGTTGTTGTCATTTATGGTTGAGCACGCCGGATTTGAAACAACAAAAATATTAAGGCTCCAAGAACCTGCAAATGTGGCAGAGAGCGACTCGTTAACTTTGCTGGATGTTCTCGGCGGCGTCAGTCCGGATTACGCAGTAGTTGGGCAGAAAGGCGGCGCAACAGAGATTGCGGCTGCAACTAAAGCGGCTTTCGCTAACGACTATGGCATCTCGTTAGAAAATCTGGCAAACAAGTATGACCAACAGATAAAAGCCAAAGCAAGCCAAGCTGAAGCTAAAGCAAGCCAGGCTGAAGCTAAAGCAAGCCAGGCTGAAGCTAACTTCACAAATTTGTTGAACAGTAAATCTTGGCGCGTTACAGCACCTTTGCGTTGGCTTGGGCGAAAAGTACGAAGCGTAAAATCTAGGTCATTGAAATCTCGTGTGAGGTCGTTACTTAAATTCTTTGCAGGCTACGTTGCTAGTAACTCACTCCTGAAGTGTGCAGTGCAAAGAATTTTGAACCGCTACCCAAGTATTAAGGTGCGCATTGCACGAATTATTTCAGATACAGAAACACAAATACAACGGACGCAGAATAAACCCTTGGATGTCTCACATCTCTCCCCACGTGCTCGCCAAATCTATAAGAATCTAAAAGCTGAAATTGTTCGGCATCAGAAGGAGAATGGCTGATGCGAATCGTAGTAGACATGCAGGGCGCGCAAACGGAAAGCAGATACAGAGGGATTGGCCGCTACACCCTCTCATTTGTCCAAGCCATCGCGCGCAATCGGGGAAATCATGAGATATACCTCGCACTTAGCGGCATATTTCCTGACACCATTGAGTCAATTCGCATCGCATTTGATAGTTTGCTTCCACAGGAAAATATACGTGTTTGGCTTGCTCCCGAGCCGCTGGCAGAAATATACCCCGGCAACCAAGCGCGTCGCGAAGTAGCAGAGCTGTTGCGCGAATCTTTTCTCGCCAGCCTGAAGCCAGACGTGATTCACATATGTAGCCTGAATGAAGGGTATTTGGATGATGCAGTCACTAGCGTTGGTCTCTTCGATACGCGCACGCCAGTAAGTGTTTCCCTGTATGACCTTCTTCCGCTTCTCAGTCCGGATGAATATCTAAAGCCTAATCCGTCATATGCCGAATTTTACCGGCGCAAGCTGGAAAACTTGAAGCGAGCTGCCCGTTTTCTCGCAATTTCAGACTTTACCAAGCAGGAAGGCATTGCTCATCTGGACGTTCCTGAAAATCGCTTTATAAATGTATCAATCGCCATCGAGCAACATTTCCAACCGCTTGCCATCCCGGCTGCCATCGTTATCCAGTTACACCAGAAATTCGGGATCACTGGCTCGTTCATTCTTTACACCGGTGGAGCAGACCAACGCAAAAACCTCACTCGCCTTATCCACGCCTATGCCGCATTGCCTGTATCGTTGAGAACTGGTTGCCAATTAGTATTTGCTGGGAAAATGAGTGAATTGGAGGTGGCCGGCTTTCAGAAAACGGCCAAGGCGGCAAATCTAAAGCCCGGTGAGTTGTGTTGCACCGGCTATGTCACCGACGAAGAACTCACCCAGCTCTACAATCTATGTAAGCTATTTGTGTTCCCATCATGGCACGAGGGGTTCGGCCTGCCAGTGCTGGAGGCAATGGCCTGCGGTGCGCCAGTGATCGGTGCCAACGCCACCAGCCTGCCAGAGGTGATTGGTCTGGAGGCTGCGTTGTTTGACCCGATGGATGTTGCGGCCATCACGGCAAAAATGACCCATGCATTGGAAGACGAGGTGTTCCGTACTACGTTGCAGAAACATGGGTTGCAACAAGCAAAGCGGTTCTCGTGGAATGAGTGTGCCAAAGCAGCCGTAATTGCACTTGAGCATGTAGTAGATGCAAGACCCTCCAATACAGCCTGGGATGATGTGACGATACAAGAAAGGCTGCTGGAATCAATAGCAGAGCTTAAATACGCTGGAAAACTAACAGAGGTAGATTTGGTTCAGATAGCGGACTGCATGGCCTTTAATGCGGGACACGAGAAAAACAAACAGCTTTTTCTCGATATTTCCGTGATTGTTCATGGAGATGCCAAGTCCGGCATCCAGCGCGTTGTGCGCAGCATTCTTCGAGAGCTACTTGAACATCCGCCCTTACATGTGGATGTTCGACCAATATACTTCGATAGGGGAAGTTACAAATACGCGAGTAAATTCACAGCTTCATTTTTCGGGGGGGCGAATGGGGAGATATCAGACGAAACAGTTGAATTTTATCAGGATGACATCTATTTGGCATTGGATTTAAATACACACTTGAGCGTAGTAGCTTATGACTTTCATATGCAACTTCAGTGCCGTGGTATCAAAATGTACTTCATTGTGTATGACATTTTGCTGGTACAACATCCCGAGTGGTGGCCCCCTGGCACAAGTGAGGAATTTGAAACCTGGTTGAAAAGTATTTCGAAAGTGTCAACAGGTTTGATTTGTATATCAGAATCAGTGGCAAGTGAGGTGCGCGCGTGGCTCGAACAAAATCCACCAAAACGATTAAACATGCCTCATGTAAGCAGCTTCCATTTGGGCGCCGATGTGGAAAACAGCATGCCGAGTAAAGGTCTGCCAGCGGATGCGCAAATGGTATTGAATAAATTAAGCGCAAGCACTAGTTTTCTGTTGGTGGGTACGCTAGAGCCGCGTAAGGGGCAAGCGCAAGCGCTTGGCGCATTCGAGTTGCTATGGTCGCAAGGTGCTGACCTTAATCTGGTCATTGTGGGCAAACAGGGGTGGATGGTTGATGCTTTGGTGCAGAAAATACGGAATCATCCTGAGCTGAACAAGCGCATGTTCTGGCTTGAAGGAATTAGTGATGAATATTTGGCAAGACTTTACGATGTCAGTGCCTGTTTGGTGGCCGCATCGGAGGGCGAAGGTTTCGGCTTGCCGCTAATCGAAGCAGCTAAGTACCATAAGCCCATTATTGCGCGAGATCTGCCGGTATTTCGAGAGGTCGCTGCCGATAACGCAATATATTTCAGCGGTCTTGAATCAATAAACTTGGCTGAGTGTGTGACAGCTTGGCTGGAGCAATACAAGCAAGATGCACATCCAAAATCGGAAGGCATGACCTATCTCACTTGGCAAGAAAGTGTGATGCAGCTCAAAGATCAACTAACTAGCTGAGCGAAAAGTGTTCTAGAGTTTGTCTTGGATGGCAGAATATCATGTCTAGTAGCAAGCAACGCTACAACGACACACGTGCTAACCATAGTGACTGTGAATCAAATAAGCCGTCTGAATAATAAGAAATATAGAAAGCAGTGTGTAATTGTTACGCAGGCTGTAAGTGAAGCAAGTCACTCGAATGGTGTGCAAAGTGCGGCTCAAAAGTTGAGCTGTGACTTCCTTCTGTAATTTTTACATTAGAACAGTAGTGTCCGGTTAAAAGTCGAACAAATTTAGTTGGCTAGAAGAGTCAGTCTGATTTTGAAACAGATCACTGCCTGCGAAGGCTTGAGATAGCTGGGTTTTCTCGAAAACAGACACCGAAAGAATCTGTAGCAACGAGTATAGAGAGGCATCAAGTTGAAGCTCCTTTTTGACAATAGCGATCAGCACGTAAGTGGAGACAGCGCACCAGATTTGCGTCTTCACCGCGTTCTCGCTGTTGCCGATGAAACGCTTGATGCGCAGATGCTGCTTAATCCACTTGAAGAACAATTCGACCTGCCAGCGACTCTTGTAAAGCGCGCAGATCGTTGCAGCAGACAGCGTAAAGTTGTTGGTCAGGAACACCAGCGTCTTGCCGGTTTCCGGGTCTTTGAAGCGGATACGCCGCAACTGCTCTGGATAATCCTGCGAGATGTAGTAGCCGTCCAAGGCGATGCGCTGGTCGCAGATGATTCCCGTACTCCGGTCGACCGGCATCGAGTACACCCTGTGCGCATCCATGCCGCGCTTGGCTCGGGTCACGAAGAACGCTCCGGTCTGATGCAGCGCGAACAGGCGGGCGAAATCCAGATAGCCGCGATCCATGATGCAGAACGCTCCTGCTTCGAAGGCCAGCATATCCAGCACGTTGACCTCGTGTGTCTTGCCGTCCGAGATATGGATGAAGGCGGGGATGTTGCCGCGCAGGTCGAGCAAGGTGTGCAGCTTTACCGCAGCCTTGGCAGTACGAAATGGCGCCCATGGAAACAGCGACAGGCACAAGTCTATGGTCGTCGCATCCAGTGCATAAACGGTGCTGTCCAGATCGATACCGAAGCTGTCGTTGCAATACAGCTTGCGCGCACGTCGGATGAGCAAGGCGGCCAAGTCCTCCCATATGTGCCAGTCGCGTCCTTCGTTGGCATCGGCCAGCGTCGAACGTTTGACTGGCGAGCGAAAGCCCATGCTGTAAAGCTTCGTTTGGTTGGCCAACAAACAGGTTTCGATGTCGCGCAGACTCTCGCGGTAAGTCAGTTGCGCGAAGGCCATGGCGCGGAATTGCTCCGGGCAACTCAGACTGCGCACTCTGGAATCGCCGCCATAACGCGCCACGATGCGCGCAAAGCTGGTCCAAGGAATGAACTCCATAATCTGTGCGAACAGCGTCTTGCCCATGTTCATAGCTCACCCCCAGAGAATTCAATCTCTGGACGTTACTTGAACTGGAATATGGGTGAATTGATTTCAAATCGGCACCAACATAAATCGCTCTGTAAGCCCCGCCAATATTCAATCTTGGCTCGGGAATTTGTAAGTTAACCGGACACTACTGAGGGTATTTATTCTGTGATGAAGCGATTGAAGAACGGTTGGGGCGAGAACCTACTGATAGCGCTATTGGTTTTGCTAACGGCTAGCTATTTGATCCGTGTGAATTACCAGTTGCCTTTCTTAACAATGGATGAACTTGCATATATTGGAAAAATGCAAGGAGGTATTGAGACCCGCCTGCTTTACGGCAGACCATCGCACGTAATAGGAACGGGAATAAACGAAGTAATTGGATTTTATACGCCCGATATTTTAGGGCTAACAAAAAGACTGATTACCATGCTGGCGCTTTTTGCTAGCGTTGCAGTGGCATTAATTCACTTTAAAATAACACCTCTGCGAGCAATAGCAGTCGCCGCATTTGCAGTAGTGAGCCACCAAATCGATTGGCAGCACAACGGCTTTGTTGCGTTTTTTGGTGGGTACAACCTTTTTCTAAGTTTTTTCCTATTGGCGTTGGTTTTGAGTGAACGGTCTCGGGGCCGGCGTGGCGTTTACGTCCTGTCACTATTTTGCTTATTTCTGTCATTTACCTCAGAGGTATTCGTTGGTCTTGCAGTTATATACGCGACTGTAAGGGCAATACAAGCTAGAAGCGTAGACAATCTATACAAGAGTCCCGTTGGCTTCGCCGCAGGCTTGTATATTGTCTTGTTTATTCTTCTTCGAGCTATCTATGAAGGAGATCCAACACAGAATGGAGGAGTCAGTTCGGCAACCTATGCGATGGGCAGCTTGGCTGCGTTCTCGCCTGTCGAAATACTCGCAGGAAGCTTAAAGAGTTTGATATTTTCAGTACCGTATTTTTCGGAACTTAGGCTTTCTAACTTCACGACAATTTCAATTGCTTCTATCGCGGCAGTAAGCTTGCTGGTTCTCTCGCTAAGAGTTTTCTTAGAAAGCCTAAAGCCAGGCAAGGGCCCCAGCGATATAGTCAATAACGGCGGCTCAGCCGCATTTTTAGTAACCCTATGCGCGCTTGCAATCGCCCCGCCCGTTCTGATGGCGTTGCAACCGATGAAGCTGGAATGGATATTAAGTGGAGCTTCATGTCGTTATGCGTTCAGTTTGTACGGGTGGGTTGCTCTGGTGATGATCGTGTCTATCTGCATAAGCCGAAGCCGCGCGGCTCAATCTACTCCAATAGCGATTCTCGTAACGGTAGCGGCGGCATCCTTTCTGAATTACACGGTGCCAAGAAACATTGCCTTCGCCGACACTTATAGTGAGTCGCTGGCAAAGTGGAGGAATATCGATAGCACAATAAGAGAATCAAAAAGCTCGCCAGTAAAGTTACCGATAGAGTTGTTGAAGCATCCGTATATCATTCCATTTGATACAAGCAAAATGGGGCACAACCTAGGTGATATTCTGAAACTGATCGCAATCAACGTATATGGCAAAAAGGTCATCTATTGTTACGATTCGAACAGCTATGACCTGCAAGTAGGTGGCGCGGTAGGCGCAATTGATCCAAAGGGTTTTGCAGAACAAGAGGGGGACGCGAGATGGACAAATGCTGCGGTATCCGAGATTCAATTTCAGAGAAAATTTGAAAAGGATGATGTCATAGAGATCTCATTGGTGAACGCCTTTGCATCCAATGCGGAATTGCCGGTGGAGTACACCATCGGAAACAGTTCAACAAAATCGGTATTTCAACAGAGCAAGCAGGTGAGGATACCTATCAAGCAGACATTGGACAATCCAAAATTGATGATTCACATACCAAAGCCAGTCTCACCATTGGAGCTTGGCGTAAGCGCTGATCCCCGTAACCTGGGTGTGATGATAAGCCGTATTCGAATTGGCAGAAAGCAAAATGGACAAGTGACTTTTACACCGGCGGAGCAGTGCATTTAGTCATTCAGCCGGTTACATCAATCAATAGGACCTAAATCATGCGCGAAATTGCGATAGTTGTACCGGTATACAGAGAGGCAGGTAATCTGCCGCTTCTTTATACGCGCCTAAAACAGGTAACAAGTGGACTCGCCGACATTCGCTGTGAGTACATTTTTGTAAATGATGGCAGTCCAGATAACTCGCTTGATGTTCTATCTGGCATTGCTGCAAATGACAAGCAGGTCAAAGTAATAGATCTTTCTAGAAATTTCGGAAAGGAAATCGCATTAACCGCTGGCGTACACGCAGCTAAACACGTATGCGCTGTTATTTGCATGGATGCAGACCTGCAACACCCCCCCGAATTTATTCCACAGTTGATTGAAGAATGGCAAAAAGGTGCAGAAATTGTTGCGACCAAACGAATCAGTATTGAAAAGCAGCCCTTGTTGCGCAAAGTGGGCTCTTATCTCTATTACTGGCTTATGTCGAAAATTTCGGGGCTCAAAATAGTTTCACAGACGACAGACTTTCGTCTTTACGATAAGAAGGTAATAGAAGCTTTTTGTCAGGCAACGGAGCGAGAGCGCATGTTTCGCGGAATCATGGATTGGCTTGGTTTTCGAAAGGTCTATATTGAGTTCCGAGCTGATGCCCGCAACGAAGGAGCAGCAGGTTACTCATACGCAAAGCTGTGGAGTCTGGCTGTTAACAGTATTACTTCGTTTTCGTTGTGGCCATTACGAATTACCGGTTACTTGGGCGTAGTGATAACTGCTGTGAGCGGGGGGCTGTTGATATGGATGCTTGGTAGCTATCTTCTTGGAAACAAAGCCGCATTAACGCCAATTGCAATTGTTGTGGTTGCCAACACATTTCTTATAGGGATTGTACTTATCGCGATTGGCCTGGTAGCACTCTATATCGGCACCATTCACACAGAGGTTGTAAATCGGCCTCTCTACATCGTACGCGAACGCATCAACTTTGAAGAGAAAGTTGGCAACTAGTGCGCGTCCTTGGCAAAGAGCCGATTCTGAATATATATAACAGAATAATAAGTCTATTCATTGGGAAGCTTGCTAATGCCAGCGCCTGGATGTTGGTTGGCAGTATAGCGGCCGGTGTTCTTGGGTATGTACTACAGGTACTCATGGGAAGAATGCTGGGTGTGCAGGAGTACGCTCTTTTCAGTGCGATTATGGCGCTGTTCACCATTCTTGCAACTCCGTTGAGCACAATGGTGATGCTTATATCACGTAAAGTTTCTGAATATTTTGCGAACCAAGACAATAGCGCTATAACTTATGTTTACTACACCATTCATAAGCGTAGCATGGTTGCGGGTGTGCTGATTTTGGGGCTTGGCTTTGCTTTTGATTCTGAGATTCAACATTACCTTAAAGCGCCAACTAGCGTTCCCGTCTATGCATTGGCGTTGCTTTTGTTTGTGACGAGCTTCCCCTTTGTTAACAACGCGTTCTTACAAGGGTTGCAGAAATTCGCATGGTTGTCAGCGAGTAGCGCTCTAAACGCGATTTTCAAAATTTGTTTATCAGTCGTTTTTGTATGGGCTGGCTACGGGGTGTCTGGGGCGATTGGCGGAGCAGCATTAGCGTATATCTTGACTTGGGCTATTACCTATTTGGCGTTGTGGGGTACTCTGCAAAAAGGTTTAGGTCAAACAAGCAAAGCTCAGTCGATAACACTAGGTTCTGCATTCCCCGTATTTGTAGCAAACGGTGCGTTTGCAGTTATGACGCAGCTTGATATGGTTTTGGTAAACTATTTTTTCCCGGCGCATGAGGCTGGTTTATATGCTGCCGCATCCATTTTGGGTAAGGCGGTACTGTATTTGCCTGGGGGAATTGCGCTGGCACTATTTCCGATGGTTGCAGAAAGGCATGCACGTGAAGAAGGAAGCGCGCATTTGTTGATGCAAGCGCTTGGCCTGACGTTCATCTTGTGTGGTATTGGCGCCACCATATATTTCTTTTGTGGAGAATGGTTTGTGCAGCTGGTTTATGGTGATCAGTATCGCGAGGCGGGGGAATTGCTGCAGTACTATGGCTTCGCGATCTTTCCAATGTCTATTGTCATGGTGGTGGAATACTTCTTAATCGCAAAAGGGCGGGTGCTATTCGCATATCTGTTTATGCTGATTGCGCCGCTGCAGATAATGGCAGTCTACTATTTTCACGAATCACTATTTTCCATAATCGCAATCATGGCGCTCTTCGGTATGACGGTAGTGACTATAGGATTGGCGCTCCTTTGGCGAGCCTTTGTAGCAGGAAAAAGGTGAGATTTTGAAATTCTTGTGGATGACCTGGAAAGATAATAAAAACCCGCAGGCCGGCGGCGCGGAGTTCATCAATGAAACGCTAGCGAAGCGCTTAGTCGCCGATGGACATGAGGTAATTCTATTGGTGGCTGGCTTTCAAGGCGGTCTGGCGAAAGAAATCTGTGATGGATATAAGATAGTCCGAGTAGGGAACCGATATACCGTTTACTGGTTAGCATATCGCTACTATCAAAATAATTTGCTGGGTTGGGCCGATATAGTGATTGACGAGATGAATACGATGCCATTCTTCTGCAAATACTATGTCAAAGAAAAAAACATCCTTCTTGCGTATCAGTTGTGTAGAGAAATTTGGTTTTATCAGATGCGTTTTCCAATGAGCCTGATCGGCTTCATTCTTGAACCGGTGTATCTATGGTTATTAAAGGATCGGTACGTAATTACTGAGTCCGAAAGTACGAAGCGCGATATGCAGCGTTATGGATTTGAGGAAAAAAAAATAACTGTTGTGCCAATTGGCATAGTTGGCCCGACACTGTCTGAAACTACTAATTCGGAAAAATTCCCATGCCCGACCTTGCTCTCTCTAGGCTCGATAAGGAAAATGAAACGCACGCTGGATCAAATTGGGGCATTTGAAATTGCGAAAAGACATATCCCGAACCTGAAGTTAAAGATCGCAGGCGGTATCGCGGATGACTATGGACATAAGGTGATGCGCAGAATTGGGGCAAGTGTATATGCCAAAGATATCGAGTACTTGGGATATGTCGATAGCGCAAAAAGAACCGAGTTAATGCAGAAGTCACACCTTATATTGGTCACCTCGGTAAAAGAAGGCTGGGGGCTGATAGTAACTGAAGCAAACCGCCAAGGCACACCTGCTGCAGTTTATGATGTTGACGGACTGCGTGATAGCGTAAAAGCGGGAGAAACCGGAATGATCAGCAGCGCAAATACCCCACAGGGGCTTGCTGACGTAATAGTCGATATTTTGAGCGACGATGAAAAATACGATCAAATCAGGACCGGCGCATTGCAGTGGAGTCGAGAATTCACTGTAGAAAATTGCTATTCAAATTTCAAACAAGTGATTCAGCGTTTTCAGCAAGTGTGACACTATTCAAACAATTCAGAGCGCTTCGCTCCCAACTGCTTGGGATTTACTTATTTTATTTTGACAGGTTCGATTATGACTCTACCATTGGTTACCATTTCAATTCCGACATACAACAGTAGTAAATTTCTACAATTGTGTTTGTCGGCAATTGAAAATCAGACATACAAAAATATCGAAATCAACATAATTGATGGAAACTCAAAAGACAACACACTTGATATCGCACGCCAGTGCGGCGTTACGGAAGTACGTGTTTGTGGAGGCGGCCTGCTACAGGCACGGTATGAAGGTATAAAACTAGCTCGTGGTGATTACGTTCTTTTGTTGGATAGCGATCAAATCCTTGCGCCGGATACTGTAGGAAGATCCATACGCTGGATGGAGGATCGGGCTCTTGACATGCTTGTGTTAGAAGAAGATGTCTACCGCTGCGAGAACTTTATTGAAAAGCTTTTTCAGTGTGATAGAAGGCTGGTACATGCTGTAAAAGACCTAGATCCATACACAAGCGTATTATTGCCCAGGGTTTTCCGCAAAAATCTGCTGATTGATTTGTTCAGGAACATACCGGAATTCCTAATTCCCAAAGTCGGAGGGCCTGACCACGCGATGATATATTTTGAGGCATGGAAAATAAGTCAGAAAATTGACATGCTCCCAAAAGCAGTCAAACACATTGAGCCTAATTCATTGCGAGTAATGATTCCCAAGTTCTATCGATGGGGATACACGAGTGTCGATGCACATTACGAACAATATGACGAACTCCTAAATCGGAAAGAGCGATTTAGGAAAGGGTTGTTTAGCAAAGGTCAAATTAAAGACAGCTTGGGATCAATTCTGCTTCTGCTAATAAAAGGGGTGCCGTATAAAACAGGCTACTACGTCGGGAAGATGAGGAAATTGTTTTCGCGTGCTGATACAAATAACAAATAGGCCTGGCAGTAGCCAATGCATTCAATAGTCAAAACTTACAGGGTTGGATTTATATGAACTTAATTTTTAGATCGTTGCACCTTGATTGGCAGATGGCATTACTCCCAATGCCACTGGGCCGCAAACTAGAATTTTACTTTAAAAAATACTGGGTATTAGCCAAAAATATTTTGGTTGGCCATACAACTACCAAGTCTTACGTAAAACTGTTTGGTGAAAAATATTACTACGATGACAAATTTGGCATTGCTTTCTTGCAGAGCGTTTATGTTGATCATTACGATTTAGCAAGACACGTACCTCAGGGTGGCGTAGTAATTGATATCGGTGCAAATATTGGCCAATTCAATTTTTTTTCTCGCAATGAGTTGAAGGCATCCGCGGTCTATAGCTTTGAGCCTATAAAAGAAACCTTTGAGGTGCTCAAGCTGAATGCAGAAAAAAATATATATAACTTGGGTATTGCATCCGATGCTAGTGAGCAAATATTCTACATGCCGGAAACATCGCTCATGGCATCAAGCTGTAAGGCGGGCAATAACCTCAAAGAAATAAAAGTAAAGTGTACGCGCCTGGATGAAATGCCGGAATTATGTAACTTGAAAAGCATACAACTGGTGAAGATTGATACAGAAGGATCAGAGCTGGACGTGGTCAAAGCAAGCACTTCGATATTAAGGCACGCAGAATTCGCATTGATTGAGGCAAGTGTGGCTAGAGAATCAGCGGGTGATGTTGTGGAGTTGACGAGCTACATGCGTCAATGCCTGCCAGAATTGAAACTGATTTGGATTGGCAGGCACTTTGATTCAGATGTTGGCACAACGATGGCGGTCGACTATTTGTTCCGAAACGACGGTATGAAGGCCAATTAACTAGGCAACACTAGGCAAAACGAGATAAGGCAAATTTTAGAATGAAACTTAGTGAATTTTACCGTTCAGAAGACGTCTTTGGCGGCGCGTCGCAAGAAACCGACAATAGGCAAAAATTTGTTGTTGATCTAATTAATAAGCAGCCGACGCCATCAATACTGCTGGACTTTGGGTGTGGGACAGCCTTCTTAAGAAATAAGGTGGCCCCAGGTATCGACTACTACGGCTGCGATATAGCCGAAACGATTGTTGAAGATGAACATATAAGAAAGATCGTTGATGAAAGAATACCATTTGCCGATAACATGTTCGACATTTTGTATGTTGGCGAGGTTATTGAGCACTTGGTCGATACTGATGCCTTTATGCGTGAAGCTAGACGAGTGTTAAAGGATAATGGACTGCTTATTATTACCACTCCTAATTTAGCTTGTTGGCTAAATAGATTTATGCTGCTCTTTGGATACCAACCATACTTCACCGAGTTAAGTTTTATGGATAAAACGCTTGGGAGAATGTCAATATTGAAACGCTATGAAAAGCAAATCTCTGGTATGGGCCATTTACGGATTTTTACAAGCAAAGGGTTAAGAGATTTCGTCAAACTTCACCGGTTCACTGAGATATCACTTAGAACGGTACCGATTGAATTCAACTCCGCGTATTTCGCAATAGACAGAGTTTTTGCGGCTATTGGTATGGGGTCCGATATTGTCTGTTCCAGCCGCAATTCAAAGTGATCTAGATAGTTACTATTACGATAAGCAATTCAAGGT
>Ga0210042_1001770_pt1 | contig 17372 bp, 15 predicted proteins | sample CryGeymeta201518_FD_183982 | JGI IMG/M metagenome (GOLD analysis project Ga0210042, IMG submission 183982) | Groundwater microbial communities from Crystal Geyser aquifers in Utah, USA - Crystal Geyser metaG 2015-18 (SPAdes) (version 2) | ecosystem: Environmental > Aquatic > Deep subsurface >... | reverse complement strand
CGTGGTAGGGTTGGACAACTTTGCCACTGGTCACCAGCGCAACCTGGATGAAGTCCAAACCCTGGTCTCCCCAGTCCAATGGGCTAACTTCAACTTTGTCCAAGGCGACATCCGCAACCTGGCAGACTGCCAAAAAGCCATGACCTGGCTCGAACCTTGTGGGGCAGACTTCAGTCTGCCAAGGTCGACTGAAGTCGATGCCACAGCAAACCAGCAATCAATGCCCGTTGACTACGTATTGCACCAAGCCGCCCTAGGCAGCGTTCCCCGCAGCCTGGCAGACCCCATCGCCACCAACCACACCAACATCAGCGGCTTCTTGAATATGCTGGTAGCCGCCCGCGACGCAAAAGTGAAAAGCTTCACCTATGCGGCCAGCAGCAGCACCTATGGCGACCACCCCGGCCTGCCCAAGGTGGAAGACACCATTGGCAAACCCCTGAGCCCCTACGCAGTGACAAAGTTAGTTAACGAGCTGTATGCCGACGTGTTTGCCCGCTGCTACGGCTTTAACACCATTGGCCTGCGCTACTTCAACGTGTTCGGGCCCCGGCAAGACCCCAACGGTGCGTATGCCGCCGTCATACCCAAGTGGACTGCCGCATTGCTGGCTGGTGAGCCTGTGTACATCAACGGCGACGGCGAAACCAGCCGCGACTTCTGCTTTGTGGCCAACGCCGTGCAAGCCAATCTGCTGGCCGCCACCACCGAAAACGCTGAGTCCCGCAACCAGGTGTACAACGTGGCCGTGGGCGAGCGCACCACCCTGAATGAGCTGATTGCCCTACTACGCGACAACCTGGCCGCCCACGGCGTGAGCGCGGACACCCAGCCCGTGTACCGCGACTTTCGCGCTGGCGACGTGCGCCACAGTCTGGCCGACATCAGCAAGATCGCCACGCGACTGGGCTACGCGCCCACGCAGCGCATCGGGCAAGGACTGGCGTTGGCCATGCCTTGGTATATTTGCCAAAAATAATATAACAAATCAGGCTCTAGTCCCCGTCTAATAAGCACAAGCAGCTATTTATAAAATAGCAGTCATCAACCATGCAAAAACTCATTTATCTCGTAGCCGGTGCTCGCCCCAACTTCATGAAAATCGCCCCCATCGTGCGGGCACTGGACAAAGCAAGTCAGCACTTCAAATACCAAATCATCCACACGGGCCAACACTATGACCGGGAGATGAGCGATGTCTTCTTTGAAGAGCTGGGCATTCCCCAGCCAGATCACCACCTGGAATGCGGCGGCGGTAGCCACGCCGAGCAAACTGCCAAAATCATGGTGGCTTTTGAGCACATCTGCCAAGCGCAAAGACCAACCTGCGTGTTGGTTGTGGGTGACGTCAATTCAACTTTGGCCTGCTCCATCGTGGCCAAGAAACTGCACATTCCGGTAGCCCATGTCGAGGCCGGCTTGCGCAGTGGCGACCGCGCAATGCCCGAAGAAATTAACCGTCTGGTTACCGACAGCATCAGTGACTGGTTTTTCTGTACCGAGCCCGCAGGCGTAGAAAATTTGGCAAAAGAAGGTAAACCGCCAGAGTCCATCTTTCATGTTGGCCACGTTATGGTGGACAACCTGCTCTTCCAGTGTGAGCAACTCGCAACTGCCAACGCTGCGTCGTTTCAATCAACTGCGCTCAAAGCCCAAACGCCGCGTTACGGTGTTATCACCCTGCACCGTCCGGCCAATGTGGATGACGAAAGCACATTGACCGGCATCATCAGCGCACTGAACACCATCGCAGGGCAACTGCCGTTGATCTTTCCGGTGCATCCACGCACACGGGCTAACCTGCAGCGTTTTAACCTCACCCCCGCCCCAGGCATCACCCTTACCGGCCCTTTGTCGTATATGGACTTTCTGAGCCTTTGGAAAGACGCCGCCTTGGTCATGACCGACAGCGGCGGCCTGCAAGAAGAAACCACCGCACTGGGCATACCCTGCCTGACCTTGCGCCACAACACCGAGCGTCCCATCACGGTGGATGAAGGAACCAACACACTGGTGGGTACTGACCCTAAAGCCATCGTGCGCGAAGCCACACGCATCATCACTGGGCAAAGCAAGGTCGGTAAAAGACCCGTGCTGTGGGACGGGCGTGCCGCAGAGCGTACTGTCCAACATCTGATCGAGGTTTTGTAAGGTGATCCAAGGTCGCATCCTTCACCTTTGTGGGTGGGATCAAAAGTTTGTTCTATCTTTCAGAGACCTGATCCACGCGCACTTTGCTGATGGACGGCATAAATTCATTATCTATGGGTCGGTCGATCAGGCTGCGCTGCCGCAATCGATGGATACCGTGGTTTATGGCAGCTTGCTAAAAAACATCTTCGCTCTATCAACGGCGATGCAGCACGCGGAGAAGATCATTCTTCACGGCCTATTCAGTAGCCATCTTCTTTATGTCCTGGCCTTGCAACCGTGGCTACTCAAGAAATGCCACTGGGTGATTTGGGGGGGTGATTTGTATGTTCACCAAGCCGAGGTAAAAGACTTGCGCTGGAAAAAAAATGAATTCTTTCGGCGCCTTGTCATTCAGCGTCTTGGCTATCTGCTTACCTATATTCCTGGCGACGTAGCATTGGCAAGGCAATGGTATGGCGCAACAGGCCAGTATCAAGAGTGCTTGATGTACACGAGCAATATTTTTAAGGAACTTGTCATACCGCCTAAAACGGGTTCAGTAGTAAATATTCTTGTGGGTAATTCGGCGGACCCGACTAATAATCACCTGGAAGTTTTTGAAAAACTAGCTGCCTTCAAGAGCGAAAACATAATGATCTACTGCCCACTCTCTTATGGCGGTGTTGATGGCGGCTATGCAAAACAGACGGCTGAAAAAGGGACTGCAATGTTTGGTGACAGGTTTGTGGCGCTGACGAATTTCATGCCATTTACGAAATACCTGGAATTCTTAGGGCAAATTGATATTGCAATATTTGCACACAAGCGTCAACAGGGGATGGGTAACACGATCACCCTGTTGGGGTTAGGCAAGAAAGTATACATGCGCAGTGACATAACGCCGTGGCCTCTATTTTCATCGCTTGGACTTGTTGTTTTTGATGTTGAAAAAATTGATATAAGTTCTCTTAGTCAGAATATGACTGGACGAAACAAGACAATAATTTCTGGTTATTTTTCAGAGACAAAATTAATTGAGCAGTTCTCGAAAATATTTAGGTAAAGCAATGAAAATCGGCTTCTATGTACTGGGCAAAAAAGGATATTTTGCATTAGATGATTTTAGAAAACAATTTGGCGTAGATTCCATTGCCTTTGTGATGAGTGCGCATGATAAAGGCGTTGAAAATGATTGGTATAGTGATGTAGCTGAATTTTGTTCCGTGCATAATGTGGTTTTCCATGCAAGAGGCGAAGCAAACGAAAGTTTTCTTCCATTCGCTGATTTTCAATTTGCTATTGGCTGGAGATGGATGATAAAAGATGCGTCCAATTTAATTGTGTTCCATGATTCTCTATTGCCGAAATTCAGGGGATTTGCTCCATTGGTAAATATGCTAGTGGAAGGGGTAAATGAAATTGGGGTTACTGCACTATTAGCTTCAGATGAATATGATAAGGGCGATCTTATCTACCAAGCAAAAAAGAGTATTTCATATCCAAAAAAAATATCAAATGCAATTGATGAGATAATTCCACTTTATGCGGAGTTGGTTATAAAAACTGCAAATGATATTTTCTCAATAGGCCGGCTTAACAGTTTTCCTCAAAAAGAAGATTTGGCTAGTTATAGCTTATGGCGTGATGAAAGAGATTATTTAATTGACTGGAGTTCGGATGTTGAGAGCATTAGACGGTTTGTGGATGCTGTAGGCATGCCATACCATGGTGCAGCTGCTTTCCTTAATGGTGAACTTATTCGAATATTTGATGTTGAGCCAATGGATGATGTCGCCGTCGAGAATAGATCGTCATGCGTTGGGAAAGTAATATTTATTTATAAAAACAGCCCTGTCGTTGTATGTGGGATCGGTCTCTTGAAGATTAACGATCTTCGTTCAGAAGAAGGGAATTCCCTCGTTGGACGAATCCGATTTAGATCAAGGTTTGAGAATAAAAAATGAGTTATAAAATTCCCTTTAATCGCCCCCCCCACACCGGTAACGAGGACCAATACGTCCTGTCTGCCATGCACAGCGACAAAATATCGGGTGATGGCAAATATGGCGACCAATGTCAGCATTGGTTTGAACAACAGCTCGGTTGCAAAAAGGCATTGCTGACACCGTCCTGCACCCAAGCCTTGGAAATGGCGGCGTTACTCATTAACATCCAGCCAGGTGACGAAGTCATCATGCCGAGTTACACCTTTGTCAGCACCGCCAATGCATTTGTGTTGCGTGGTGCAAAAATCGTGTTTGTAGATATTCGACCGGACACGCTGAACATGGATGAGACGCTAATTGAGGCCGCCATCACGCCCAAGACCAAAGCGATCATTCCGGTTCATTACGCCGGGGTTGCCTGCGAGATGGACACCATCATGGAGATTGCCACGCGCCACAGCCTGTTTGTGATTGAAGATGCCGCACAGGGCGTGATGTCTACCTACAAAGGCCGCCTATTGGGAACCATTGGACACATGGCGGCCTACAGCTTCCATGAAACGAAAAATTTCACCAGTGGTGGCGAAGGTGGTTTGCTCATTATTAACGATGCGCAGTTTATTCAGCGCGCCGAGATCATCCGAGAGAAGGGAACTAACCGAAGCCAGTTCTTTCGGGGTATGGTGGATAAGTATTCCTGGGTCGATGTTGGCAGCAGTTACTTGCCCAGCGAAATTCAAGCCGCTTACCTTTGGGGTCAACTTGAGTGGGCTGAGAAAATAACACAGAACCGTTTGACCATTTGGAATGAATACTACGCAGCATTAAATGACCTGGAACAGAAAGGCGTTATTGAATTGCCCACAGTTCCGTCAGACTGCAAGCAGAACGGTCACATGTTCTATCTCAAGACAAAAAACTTGGAGGAACGAACCGACTTGTTAGCGCATCTAAAAGCCGATGATATTTACGCTGTGTTTCATTACATTCCCCTGCATAGCGCACAAGCGGGTGGGCGCTTTTCCTGCTTCCATGGCCGGGATAAATTTACAACCAAAGAAAGTGAACGTTTGATTCGGTTGCCAATTTGGTACGGCATGGATGATCTAACGACCAAGTACATTGTGCACAGTGTGAAAAGTTTTTACAAATTCAAATGATCAGTAAAAATCACTCCAACCGCCGAGCGCACAACTGGCTTATCTACGATATTGGCGACCGGTTTTTACTCAAAAATACCAAACACTATAAAGGCGTTCTGTACGATCTAGGCGCGGGTGAATCCCCCTACAAAGCCTTCTTCCTGCAGCATGCACAGCAATATATCGCCGTCGATTGGGCTGGCAGTTACCACAACACCAAAGCCGATATTGCAGCTGACCTGAATAAACCATTGCCGATAGAGCCTGAAGCGGCAGACACGGTGGTGTCACTCTCTGTCATGGAGCACTTGTGCGAGCCGCAAATGATGCTCAACGAAGCTTTTCGTATTCTGAAGCCGGGGGGGGGGATTGTGCTGCAAGTGCCGTGGCAGTGGTGGATACACGAGGCGCCCTATGATTTCTTCCGCTACACCCCCTATGGCCTTAAGTACCTATTTGAAAAGGCAGGCTTCGTGAACGTCCTTGTCGAACCACAAGCCGGATATTTCACTACTACGGTTTTGAAGTGGAATTACTTCACGAGCCGTTTTATTCGCGGGCCCAAGGCGTTGCGTTGGCTAATCAAGGCTAGTTTGCTGCCTTGCTGGTACCTGGGCCAGAAGATGGCGCCATGGCTGGATAGGCTGGACCGCAATTGGGCGCTGGAGACTTCCGGTTATTACGTGACGGCCAGAAAACCTTGACGCTCAAGCACCAGACCTTTTCAGCGGTTCGTTGGACGACGTTTGCCATGGTCGGCAAGTCGGGCTTGCAGTTCGCTCAAGTGGCGGTGCTGGCGAGGTTGCTTGCGCCCGCAGACTTCGGATTGATGGCCATGGTATTGGCGGTCATGGCCTTTATTCAAGTGTTTACTGACTTAGGGGTAAGCAATGCCATCATCCATCATCAAGATATTTCAGCCAATCAGTTGTCTAGCCTATATTGGCTCAATGTGACCGTTGGCGCGGCGTTGATGTTGGCGCTCATGACATTCAGTAGTGGTATCGGCGCACTCATGTTCAATCGGCCAGATTTGCAGCCCGTTCTGATTTCAATCAGCGTCAGCATATTGTTGTCGGCTGCGGGGCAACAGCTGCGGGTGATGGCAGAAAAATCCTTGCGCTTTGCTATTCTGGCCAAAATTGAAATTGCGGCTGCACTTGCCGGATTTACTGCCGCCGTCTGTTGGGCGTGGCTTGCGCCCGGTGTCTACGCGCTGGTGGCAGGGGTACTGGTTAATGGGCTGGTCCAAACCTTGTTACTCTGGCTACTCGCCGCAGACGGATGGCAGCCGGCATTCAGGCTCAGACTGAACGAAATCCGGCATTTTCTTCAGTTTGGTGGCTACATGATGGCCAACAACTTCGTCAATAGCTTTAACGCACAGGCCGATATATTGATTGCCGGTCGGCTGTTCCCAGCGGCAACACTCGGTGTCTATAGCTTGCCGCGCAGCCTTAGCTTGAGCGTGGCTGGCGCTATCAATCCTGTCATTACCCGTGTCGGCTTGCCGGTCATGGCCAAGGCGCAGCATGACAAGGCATTTTTGAAGTCAATCTACCTGAAGACCATGCGGATGACCGCATCAATCAATTTCCCCATCTACATCGCGTTGGCTGTATTCGCGAAAGAGTCCGTTCTATTGGTATTCGGCCCCAAATGGATTGAATCTGCACCGCTGCTGGTTTACTTGGCTATCTGGGGTATGTTTCGCTCGTGCGGCAACCCGGTCGGCAGTCTGCTACTGGCCGTCGGCAGGGCCGATTTGTCATTCAGATGGAATTTGGGTTTGCTGTTTGTCGGACCCCCTGCACTTTGGATAGGCGCGCATTGGGGTATCGTTGGTCTGGCCATCACGCAGGCGGCCTTGATGGTAACCCTCATGATCCCAGCCTGGTACTTTTTGGTTTGGCCGCACTGTGGCGCACGAGCTTTGGAATATGCACAAAGTATGTTGGGGCCGTTGGTAGCCGCGCTGCTGGCGGTTACGCTGGCTTACTTGGCTGTGTCTGGTTTGGCGGCATCGCTGTGGCGCTTGGGCGGGGCTGCTTTAGTGGCTATACCCGCCTATTTGATGCTCAGCTATGTGTTTAACCGTGAATGGCTTTTCGCCATGCGACAACTGATTACTAGAAAATGATCAAAAAACAAAAAAAAGCCATCCTTTTTGCCCCCTTCTGGCGGCAGGAAGGGCATGTTGGCAACAACAGGGTTGATCGTTTTGTGCGGTGGTTGTCGGAAGCCGGCTACACCGTTGTCATGATTCGCGCAGGCAGTACTAATAGTGAGCGGCAGGAGTCATGGGGGCAAGAAATTACCGTGCGGGACCGGTTGGGCCTGTACCGCGATATCGTGCCTGGGGTTACCACCACGGCAACATCCCGCAAACCAAACAGGTATCGGCGTGCGCTGGCGAATTGGTTGTTCAATCCTGATCCTACTGTGGTTTGGGCGCACGCGGCGGCTAAGCATCCTGCCGTGTTACGGGCGATGGAAGGTGCTGCCTTCATTTTGTCGTCTAGCCCGCCCGAATCTGCTCATGTGGGCGCGTGGATGTTGTCGCGCCGCACAGGCGTGCCGCACATTGTGGACATGCGCGATGGCTGGCTGGATGAGCCGCTAAAACCCTTGTTGCGCAGCTCCGCCCTTCGCCGCTGGTTAGAGGGTCGCATGGAGGCCCGCATTCTGCGCGATGCCAAAGCCATCCAGGTGACGTCCGACGTTTGGCAAGAACTGTTGGTCAAGCGCTTGCCATATCTGCGTTCCAAGGTGCAGGTACTAACCAACGGGTATCCGCAACATGAGCCAGAGCCACAGCCAAAGACCATCAAAGGACCTGATGATGAACTGGTGCTGATTCATGCAGGACGCTTTACGGGGTCACGTTTGACACAGATGCCAAGCCTTTTGCTGGAGCCATTGCTGACGAATTTATCCATGAAACCAGCCAAAGGCGTCATTCAATTGATCGGTTCACTTTCAGCCGACGAGTTGAAACTTATCGAACCGTTCAAACCACGTTTCCAGGCCATTGGCTGGCGCATCGAATGCTCAGGCAGTATGCCCCGCGACGAGTTATTTAAACTTTTGCCACAGGCGGATGGGCTACTACTGTTGTCAGCATCTTACGCTGCTATTCCCAGCAAGTTGTTTGAATATATTCCAACGGGGAGGCCAATTTTTGTGGTGACCGAGAAGGATAGTGCTACATGGCAGATATGCAAATGTTTAAAGCAGGCGAGCCCTATAGAAATAAAACAACCTAAGAAAATGTTAGTTAACGATCTTGAAAAGCCCATTTTTTTTAATAAAGATAGCAACGTGCCCCATGAGTATTCTGAAGAATATTTATCCAAACGCTTTCACTTGATATTGAAACTCAAATGAAGTTAACTAACCTATTGTCGTTGAATAGAAACCATGTGATTAAATTGGTGGTTAGCATCATGTTTCTTGGTTTGGTCATTGATATGGGGGGGGAATTTGGTTTGCGCACCATTTTATTCCCGGTTTGTACACTATTACTGATGATGACGCATGGTTTAGTCTTTCCAAAAACGTGGCTAATCCCTTTTGGAATTCTTGCGGTCTATCCAACGATTTCACTTCTTATCGGAATATTGGATGGAGCACAATTTTCTATTGCAATTTCCCAATATCAATCAACAGTTCTTGCGTTTGTAATATTTATACTAATATCAAGAATACCCTATGAAGTAACAATGAATGCGCTTCTTTACTCATTGTTTACTGTTGCGGTGTTAGCTATTGGGTTAGCTGCTGGTCTAGTGATTGGCGTTGATGTAATCATCAAAATTGTTCAATTTATGGCAGAACAAGGTGGCGGGTACTTCGGCGAGCGTAGCGTAGGGATTGAAGCATTCATTCCCAATGTGTATTTTAAGGCTACTCTTTTTCTTGTGCCTTCTTTTACAATAGCCTTGATTACAAAAAGAAATTGGATTGCAATAGCATGCTTTCTGGCCTTAATCACTGCTGTTTCGAAAACCGGTATGGCAGTTACAAGTCTTATTACCTTAATATACATATCAAGAAATGTGAACAGAAAGGAATTTATTATATATGGCACATTATTAGCTTTGGCAATTGCAGCGGTGATGATGTCACCAATATTTTTTCTCTTTGAAGAGATATCACGAAATGACTCTGGAACGTTAAATGTCCGAGCTGGTCATTTCAATTCTATTATTGAAGTCTGGAGCAACAATCCTATTAATCTACTTTTCGGATTTGGATTAGGATCAACGTTTTACTCATCAGGCGCAGGAAAAGTGGTTTCAAATATTGAAATTGATCATTTGAACGTTATTAGGAAATATGGCCTGTTATGGGGAACGGTTTTCTTTTTTTGGGTCATGCAAGTTGCATTTTCAGCCATAAGAAACAGGCAGGATGACGTACGTAGTTTAGGGTGGGGTCTACTTGTTGCCTTTTTGGTGGCCGGAACTAATCCGGTTTTAATAAGTCCAATTTTCTTTCTTTTTCTGTTTATAGCAATGAACGCCAATTATCAAATAAGTAGCAGGAATAGTAAATGAATACAAAGAAAGTCGCCATTCTGCTCGCAACGTACAATGGTGAAAAGTATTTGCCAGAATTTCTAGAAAGTTTAACGAAACAGACATTTGGAGAGTTTCAACTCATAGTCCGTGATGACGGATCTTCCGATGGAACCTTAACTCTAGTTAGTGGCTATTCCGAGAAGTTAAACATAACTATTATGGATGGTTTGCAGCGGTTGGGCGCTGCGAGGAGCTTTTTTCAACTGCTAACGGATTGTGGAGATAATTATGACTATTACTTTTTTGCTGACCAAGACGACTATTGGCATGCTAATAAGCTTGAGCGTGCATTATCAAAATTAGGCATTCACAATAATTGTTCAACTTTGTACTGCGCAGGCTTAGAGTTGGTCGATGCTCATCTCGTTCACATTTCTTTTCGACCGCATGCCAGAATTGTTGGATTTAATAACGCTCTAGTCGAAAATATTGCAACTGGTTGCACGATCGGTCTAAATAATAAAGCACGCAGTCTTATTATTGATAGAGTGCCAAATATTATTTGCATGCATGATTGGTGGTTTTATATCGTTATCTCAGCATTTGGAGAAGTAATTTATGATGATTTTTTTGCACTAAAATATCGTCAACACGATGCGAATGTGGTAGGGGCGGCCACAAATATATTTCAAGAGTTCTCACGAAGGACAAAACGTTTCTTTTCAAAGAGTAAGGATGGGGTTTTTTGCATTACAGAACAAGCATTAGAATTTCAACGCTGTCATTCCAAACGCATGTCCGCGGCGCAATCTAAATTAGTACAAGGTTTAATTGATGGGAAAGTCACGCTCTTGGGTCGTGCTAAATTGGCGTTAGCGTCAAATTTTCATCGCCAACGAAAATTGGATACTTTTATTCTAAGATTGTTGTTCTTAATTGGGAAATTTTGATACTTCAGATCCTATTAGTACCGATTCGATTGAGTTGCGAAATAGATATCTTTATGTTTCGTTTCCGTTTTGCGATGGGAATCCATTTTGCATAAGTAGGTGACTATTGGAATAGTTTGCCCATTGCATGTGGCAAATCGGGCCAAAGCTGACTGAGTCTCGCCGCTCAACAAACGTGGAAATCTTTGCATGTGTGGATTCGCTGGATATTTAGGGGAGTTATCTTCAATCGTTGATGGGCAGGCTCGCCTCAACGCCATGACCGATACGATCATTTACCGTGGTCCGGATTCGAAAGGCCATTGGCTGGCTGTACACGAGGGTATTGCGCTAGGGCATCGCCGTTTGGCCATCGTGGATTTGTCGCCTGCTGGGCATCAGCCAATGGTGTCGGGTAGCGGGCGGTATGTAATTGCTTTTAATGGGGAAATTTATAACCACCTTGATTGCCGCGCTGCGCTCGCCACGGCGGGCTGGGGCTGGCGCGGGCACTCGGATACGGAGACGTTGTTGGCGGGGTTCGAGGCCTGGGGAATTCAGGCCACTGTGGAGCGGTGTATTGGCATGTTTGCCTTTGCGGTGTGGGATAAGGCCACGCACACGCTCACGCTGGGGCGTGATCGCTTAGGTGAGAAACCGCTGTATTACGGCTGGCAGGGTCAGGGTCAGCATGCTACGTTTCTGTTTGGCTCAGAGCTCAAGGCGCTTAAAGCGCACCCGGCGTTTGCGGCAGGCATTGACCGCAATGCGTTGTGCTTGCTGATGCGGCATAACTACATTCCAGCACCGTATTCCATTTACCAAGGCATCGCCAAGCTGGAGCCAGGCTGTTTGCTAACCGTGTCTCTGGCGCAGCCTGAGCCTAAGGTTGTGCGCTATTGGTCCGCCGCTGAAGTGGCTGTGGCCGGGTGCGCTACGCCATTTGCCGGCACCCCCGAGCAGGCTGTGGATGCGCTGGATGTGTTGCTTAAATCTGCGGTGCAGCAGCAGATGATGGCGGATGTGCCGCTGGGGGCATTTTTGTCGGGCGGCATTGACTCTTCCACTATCGTGGCGTTGATGCAGGCGCAGTCCAGCCGCCCGGTCAAGACCTTTACCATTGGTTTTAATGAGGCGGGCTACAACGAGGCAGTGCACGCCAAGGCAGTGGCCAAGCATTTGGGCACCGAGCACACAGAGTTGTATGTGACGTCGCAGCAGGCGCTGGATGTGATTCCGCGTTTGCCCACGCTCTATTGCGAGCCGTTTTCTGATTCGTCGCAAATTCCGACTTTTTTGGTGTCGCAGCTAGCCCGCCAGCAGGTCACGGTGTCGCTGTCGGGCGATGCGGGGGACGAGCTTTTTTGTGGCTACAACCGATACCTGCTGGCCAATAGGTTATGGCAAAAGCTTTCTGTGTTGCCCACGGGCAGTCGCCGTTTGGCAGCCCGCGGTCTGACTGCCTTGTCACCGTCAAGGTGGAATGCCTTGCTGGGGCCGGTGCAGGGCTTGCTGCCAGCTTCGTTGCGGCAGGCCAACCTGGGCGACAAGCTGCACAAAGCAGCCGGAGTGTTGGATTCCGGCGATTTGAATGCGCTTTACCTTGGGCTGGTATCGCATTGGGATGACCCGGCAAGCGTGGTGATTGGCGGCAAAGAGCCGCCTACCTTGCTAACCGGCAACGCACCTGCGCTTGTTGGCTTGGATGACATTCAGCGCATGATGGCGCTAGATGCGCTTACCTACCTGCCAGACGATATTTTGGTGAAGGTGGACCGGGCTGGCATGGGTGTGTCGCTGGAAGGGCGCGTGCCGTTTCTGGATCACCGGGTGGTGGAGTTTGCCTGGAGCCTGCCGCAAAGCATGAAGCTGCGCGACGGCGTGGGCAAATGGGCACTGCGCCAGGTGCTGTATCGGCATGTGCCCAAAGCGTTGATTGAGCGACCCAAAATGGGCTTTGGTGTGCCGATTGGCGACTGGCTGCGCGGGCCTTTGCGTGCATGGGCCGAAGAGTTGCTGGATGTAGAGCGCTTGCGACGCGAAGGTTTTTTTCACCCAGCGCCAATTCGTCAAAAATGGGCCGAGCATTTGTCGGGCTCGCGCAATTGGCAATACCACTTGTGGGACGTGTTGATGTTTCAGGCTTGGCTGGCGGAGCAGTAGGACAAAATGTGGCGTTAACGGAGTAACAAAATGGCAAAAAATCGTTTGGTGATGCATGACATTGGCCCGGTGATGGATGCTGACATCACGTTTGGCGACCTGACGGTGATTGTGGGTCCCCAGGCCACTGGCAAAAGCGTGTTTTTGCAGGCTTTGAAGCTGGTGCTAGACCGTGACGCGATTCATGACGTGTTCAAGCATCACAACGTGGTGTTTGACGGCAACCCGTCAGGTTTTTTGGGTGGCTATTTTGGCAAGGGTATGGCATCTGCCTGGCGGGATGATTCTGCCCTGCAGTGGAATAGAAAAAAAATGTCGTTGCCTGATTTGGCCAAGCCCGGCAAAGCCAAAGACCGGGCAGCGCGCGTTTTCTTTATTCCTGCTCAGCGGGTGATGAGTCTTGCCGGTGGTGTTACCCAAAATTTTGGGCAATTCAATTATGGCGATCCTTTTACGCTGCGTTATTTCAGCAGCGTCATTCATGACCTGGTTCAAAACGAGTTTGGTGCCAAGGGGGAGCTTTTTCCCCAACCCAATCGACTCAACGACACGCTGCGCAAGCCAATCAATGAGCATTTGTATGGTGGCAGCAAACTGGTTGTAGATGCAAAAGACTTTACCAAGCGGCTGGTGTTGCAAGTGCCGGGGCACAAAGAAGGTTTGCCCTACACGGCATGGTCTGCCGGGCAGCGGGAATTTACCCCATTGCTTTTGGGTCTGTATTGGTTGTGCCCGGGCGGTGGCATTAGCCGCCGTGAACACATTGAATGGGTGGTGATTGAAGAGCCAGAAATGGGTTTGCACCCACTGGGGGTAACCACCGTGTTGTTGCTGGTTCTGGAGCTATTGCGCAGGGGGTACAAGGTGGTGCTGTCAACCCACTCAACCACTGTGCTGGACATGGTGTGGGCGCTGCAAGAGTTCAAGGCTTTGCAGGGCACTGAGGCCGATGTGCGAGAGCTTTTTCAGTTAGGCGGTAGCGCGGCTGCCAAAGAGCTGGGCAAGGCGGCTGTGGGCAAAGATTACCGTGTGTACTTTTTTGACCGGGGTTGCAAGGTGCGAGACATTTCTGGGCTAGATCCCGGTGCAGACAGCCAAGCCGAGTCGCAATGGGGTGGTTTGGTAGGTTTTGCAAGCCGCACGGGTGACGTGATTGCCAAGGTAGTGAACCGGTTTGAGGCGCGGCCCGTTAAAAAACGTGCAGTCAAGGCGAAGGCGCCAGCAGAGGTTGCGCCATGAAGCGTGGCGCAGTACAGGCATCACCCACATTTAAAGAAGCCGCACGCAAAGCATGTGTGCCGATGACCGCAGGCAAGGGGGCTGTTAAAGCGCAGTACCGTGCGGCAATTTTGACGAGTAAGAATGTCAGGGTGGTGGGTAGTGTGGATATGGATACTGCTTATTGCGCAGCAGAGCCCAACTCAGCCCGTTGGGACTATGGCCTGGGTTTGGGTTTGGGTAATGGCGCTGAGTGGGTTTGTTGGGTGGAGCCGCACCCAGCTTCTAGCACCAGCCAGGTTGCCAAAATTCTGGCAAAGCTGGATTGGCTTGAGGCTAAATTGCTGCAGCCAGCGTTTGCCGACTTTGCCCAACTCACAAGGCAAGCCAAACTAAATCAATCGCTGGTTTATGTTTGGCTCTATGAGGGCGCCAACCGCATTAGTGCCAATAGCCGCGAAGCCCGTGCTTTAGCGTTGCGTGGTGTAGCGTTGCCAAAGCGGCAAGTTTCGTTTTAGGCCGATGCATCACACCTTGTTGTTTGTAGTGAATGTGGATTGGTTTTTCTTGTCCCACCGGTTGCCTATCGCCCTTGAGGCGCAGCGGCTAGGTTATGAAGTGCACATTGCGACCGGTTTGACCGATAAGCTGGATGAGCTACAACGCCATGGCTTGGTGGTGCACCCGCTGGCACTGGACCGCAGCAGCGCTGGTGTGGGCAATGCGTGGCGCACGATGGTTGAGCTGTGGCGGGTGTTCAGGGCGGTGCGGCCCGACGTGGTGCACCTGGTGACCATCAAGCCTGTATTGCTGGGCGGGCTGATGGCGCGGCTGGCAGGGGTGCCCGCAGTGGTGGCAGCGGTGTCTGGTTTGGGCTTTGTATTTGTAGCCCGGGGGGTCAAGGCCAAAGGGCGCCGCTTGCTGGTCGGGTTGCTTTACCGGCTGGCTTTGGGGCACCGTAATCTGAAGGTGATTTTTCAGAATCCGGACGACCGCGCAAGCTTGGCCAAGGTGATGCATTTGCCCGCCAACAAGGTGGCAATGATTCGTGGCTCTGGGGTGGACCTGGCGCAGTATGTTCATTCGTCAATCCCCTCTGGCGTGCCTGTCGTGGTTTTGGCGGCCCGTTTGCTTGTCGACAAAGGCGTGCGCGAGTTTGTACAAGCGGCCCGGCTACTGAAGCAACGCGGCGTATCTGTCAGGTTTTGCCTAGTGGGCACCGTTGACCCAGCCAACCCAACCAGTTTGACCGATGCCGAACTGGCGCAGTGGGTAAGTGAGGGAGTGGTTGAAGTATGGGGCCACCGGTCAGACATGCCCCAGGTGTTAGCGGTTGCGCAAATCGTGGTGTTGCCTTCGTACTATGGCGAAGGTTTGCCTAAGGTTTTGATTGAGGCGGCAGCTTGTGGGCGGGCCGTTGTCACTACCGATCATCCGGGTTGCCGCGACGCGATAGACCCCGGGGTGACCGGCGTATTGGTGCCGGTGCGCAATGCTGCGGCGTTGGCCGAAGCGATTGAGGGTTTGCTCACTGACCCCGTGCGCTGCCAGGCCATGGGCAACGCAGGCCGTGCTCTGGCGGAACGTGCGTTTGATGTGCGGCAGGTGGTGGCTGCGCATTTGCGCATCTACCAGGAACTGATAGACAAATCATGAAAGCGCTGGTCACTGGGGCGAATGGTTTTGTGGGCCACGCGGTGTGGCAGCGGCTTAATAGCCTGAGTGGCGTGCAAGCCGTGGTTTGTGTGCGTCGTGCGGATGCGTTCACGGATACGCGGGCAGCAGTCGTCACGGTGGGCGATTTGTCTGCGCAGACCGACTGGTCTGCGGCCTTGGCGGATGTTGAGGCGATTGTTCACGCGGCCGCTCGCGTCCATGTCATGCACGACACCGAGGTCGATCCTTTAACCGCGTTTCGCGCCGTCAACGTGGGAGGCACCTTGAACCTGGCCCGCCAAGCTGCAGCGGCAGGGGTCAAGCGCTTTGTGTTTATCAGTTCGGTCAAGGTCAATGGTGAGAGCACACAGCCTGGGCGCGCATTCACTGAAAGCCATGCGCCCGACCCGCAAGACGCCTACGGTCAGAGCAAGCATGAGGCTGAGCAAGGCTTGCGCCAGCTGGCTGCCGACACCGGCATGGAGGTGGTCATCATCCGCCCGCCGCTGGTGTATGGCCCCGGCGTCAAGGCCAATTTTGCTGCCCTCATGCACGCCGTGCAGCGTGGCTGGCCCTTGCCGCTGGGCGCGGTGCACAACCAGCGTAGTCTGGTAGCTCTGGACAACTTGGTTGATTTCATCGTCACCTGTATCACCCACCCCCAAGCGGCCAACCAGACGTTTTTGGTAAGCGACGGGCAAGACCTGTCCACCACTGAGCTGGTGCGTGGCATGGCGCAGGCGGCCGGTGTGCCCGCGCGTCTGCTGCCAGTGCCCGTGTGGGCTTTGCAGGCGGGGGCTAGGTTGTTGGGCAAGGGGGATGCAGTGCAGAGGCTTTGTGGGAATTTGCAGGTGGATATTGCCAAAGCGCGCAACCTGCTGGGCTGGGTGCCGCCAGTTTCTGTGGACGAGGGGCTGCGGCGGGCGGTGGGGGGGTGCGTTACATGAAAAGACTGTTTGATTTGATCGCGGGCACTTGCGCTGGGCTTGTCTTGTTGCTGCCGATTGTGTTGGTTGCCTTGGCGGTGCGCCTGACCTCAAAGGGGCCAGCCTTGTATTGGTCTGACCGGGTGGGGCGCAACAACAAGATTTTCAAAATGCCAAAGTTCCGCAGCATGCAGATCGGCACCCCTGCGGTGGCGACGCATTTGCTAAGCAACCCGGACGCGTACTTAACGCCCATTGGCAGCTTCTTGCGCAAAAGCAGCCTGGACGAGTTGCCGCAGCTGTGGAGCATTCTGGCGGGTGACATGAGTTTTGTAGGGCCGCGCCCTGCCCTGTTCAACCAGCACGACTTGATTGAATTGCGCACCCAGCAAGGTGTGCATGCACTGGTGCCCGGGCTTACCGGCTGGGCGCAGGTGAATGGGCGCGATGAGCTGCCGATTCCGGACAAGGTGAAGCTGGATGTGGATTACTTGCATCGCCAATCGCTGTGGTTTGACGTTCGGATTTTGTGGCTGACGTTGGTGAAGGTGCTGCGGCGGGATGGGGTGTCGCACTAATTAATTGGGGTCAGATTCCAATTAATTTATGGCTTTTAGGGCTGTAGCCCCCGTCAACACTGCGTGAGTAGCTATTGTTTCTAAAAGTATGGTGTCAATGTTCATTCAGAAGTTTCCAAGTAGAAGTCAGGCTGTATAGCCCTTGTAGTTCATGGTGT
>Ga0210042_1001759_pt1 | contig 17475 bp, 20 predicted proteins | sample CryGeymeta201518_FD_183982 | JGI IMG/M metagenome (GOLD analysis project Ga0210042, IMG submission 183982) | Groundwater microbial communities from Crystal Geyser aquifers in Utah, USA - Crystal Geyser metaG 2015-18 (SPAdes) (version 2) | ecosystem: Environmental > Aquatic > Deep subsurface >... | reverse complement strand
TGGCTTTTTTGGGCGGAAAAGTGATTATCAAACAAGAGTTAATAAAAACTGAGTTAGTAGTTTTTTTTATTGCCACCGTTAATTTTATTGCTGTAGTTTTCGATGGAAGAGTTGATCGGGTGGAAGGGTTATTATTGCTCGGAACATTTTCTGCCTATATTTGGTATTTATTTATGGAAGCCAAGCAACCAAAAATTGGTTCTAAAATAATAAAATCCAATAGTAGTTTTCCATTTAAAGCACTTATCGTAAGTATCTTCAGTTTGACTGCTCTTTTGGTTGGGGCTTCATATACTATTGATATGGCGGTAAATATTGCCACTGCTTTTGCTGTACCGATTGGTCTTATCTCCATTACTGCGATTGCTATTGGAACTTCATTACCTGAATTATTCGTATCTATTCAAGCGATTAAGACTAAACAAACCGAAATGGCCATTGGTAATATTTTTGGTTCAAATGCTTTCAATATGTTAGTAGTCGTTGGTCTGCCCGCGTTAATCGTACCGCTTTCGGCAGGTGTGGTAGTGATGAAGCTGGGATTAGGAATAATGATCGCTTCGTCAGCTATTTTCTTTGTTATTGGTTTAGCTAGACAGGTGATGCGATGGGAAGGTTTAATGATGTTAATTTTCTTTCTTTTCTTTCTAATTAAGCTCATGGCCTTTATCTAGTTAATAATTCATGGATGAAATATTACTTATAGACAAACCAGCTGGAATTACATCTTTTGATGTTATAAGACGGTTACGCCCGCGCCTTGGTGTTAAGAAAATTGGTCATGCCGGAACCTTGGATCCATTAGCGACCGGGCTAATGATTTTAGGAGTGGGACAAGGAACCAAAAAGCTGACAGAGTTTATTGAGCTGGACAAGGAGTATGTTGCTGAAATTTTATTTGGTGAATCACGTACTACTGGTGATATGGAAGGAGAAATAGTTGAATCAGTAACAGAAATTGCCATAACACCTCAGGCGCTTTCGGAAGCGATATCATCACTGGTTGGCATTTTAACATTACCAGTTTCTGCCTACAGTGCTATTAAAAAGGATGGTATACCCATGTATAAGCGAGCAAGAGAAATGGTTAAGATTGGAAAAACAGTGACAGATGTACCATTGCGAGAAATGAAGGTTTACGAAGCTGAAGAACTTTCTATCGCGATTAATCGCGATAGAAAACAACTGGCTGTAGGACGAGTGGTGGTCAAGGTTAGATTTTTTGTGGGTAGCGGTACCTATATCCGTTCACTTAGTGAGGAATTAGGAAGACGACTTGACTATCCTGCCACTCTATTAAGTTTGCGCCGGACAAAAATAGGGAGGTTTGATATTAAAGATGCCAGAAGGATTGAAAATTTTTAAATTGCCAAGAGATATAAAAAGCGGTTTTGCTATGGCAAAACCGCTTTTTACTGTAATTGTTGCAGAATGCCCCAGGGTTCACCTTACAGGTGCTGTCTACTTGTTGGACATTTTGTTTCGTTACCTTACAAAATATCTCAACAAGTCTTGCAGAAATGCTCCCAGCATTTCTTCACCCTGGGGATGAATGCAACATTGAAAAATGAGTCGCCGGTGGGCGACACCTATACAGAAAAGAACCCCCGGTTCGTCCCTCTGGGATGGGGTTCTTTACAGTTTCTAACATTTAGAGAAAAAAGAGTAATAATTGAAATAATATCTAATTAGATGATTTTTAGAAGTGGCGAATATTCACAAAATATAATTTCCGACTCTGGCTTCCCTAATTTTTCGGCAAAAACACGCTTGGCTTCTGCCCGATCACCAAGACGGTCAATTAACTTCGTTTCTAATGCTCTACTTCCTATCATAGTGGACCCATCAGCTAATGACAAAACCGCATCGGAAGTAAGGTGGCGATTCTGAGCCACAATTTCCACAAAAGAATCACGTACTGAGACTAAATCATTTTCAAATAATATTCTTTCTTCCTCGGTTAATGGTTTATTAGGATTACCGGCATCCTTATATTTTCCTGCTGAAAGTGAAACGAAAGTTAAACCATCTTTTTTATTTTTTTCTGTTTCGTCTAAATATGACATGGTTACACCGATACCTCCGATAACAGACATTTTTGAAGCGATAATTGTATTTGCTCCACTTGCTACCATATATCCACCCGAAGCTCCAATATCTCCAATCAAGGCGAGCGTTGGTAAAGTACTGTTTTTAATATCAGTGGCAATTGTTTCCGAAGCGACTGGAGTACCACCGGGAGAATTAATCTCAAACATAATACCTAAAATCCCTGATTCCTCCTCAGCTGTTTTTATAAAAGAACGAACAATGGTAGGAGTAACAAATAATTCTTCTGCTGTGGTAACGTTGGTAAAAGGAAGAATGGTTCCTTCAATCGGCATAACAGCAATATTACATTTGCCATCGCTAATCATACCTAGACTTGAATAACTAAAATTTACAATTACTACAATGATAACAATCGTTAAAACAACAGCAGTCATCTTAAGTAGTAGACTTAATACCTCACGTTTAAATGAAATGATTGGCATAGAGAATAGTGTATCAGAAAATTACTAATTTAAGTATCTAATTGTTAATTGTAAACCAATCGCAAAAATTACCCAAAATAAATAAGGTAAATTAATAAATGTTACCCAAGGCACATACGGATAAACAACAAATAATGACCAGACCAAAGTAAACAATATGAACAAAATATCCAGAGTAGCCAACTCATTATTTTGCAAACCAAATTGCAACGGAGTAAATAATAAATTAAATAACAAATTTAAGGCAAAAGGCAAGGCGATTAGATAAGGCAATTCACCCCTAAACACTTTTAAAAATACTGTTCCGAAAGAAACAAAAATAATAATGTAAAGCACACTCCAAACTGGACCAAAATCCATGCTGGTGGTGCCCAATCTGGTTTAGTTAGTTCCAAGTACCAAATTTTTTCATTCACTTGGTTATGGTAACATAATCAAATATAGAAAATAAGAACACTAACAAAGGGGCGGAATTATCCGCCCCTTCCGCTTTCTTAAAATAGTAATCCCACCACATTAATAACAAACAAGTTCGCGCCTGTAGTTAATATGTGAGTAAGTACAATCGTATTTTCGTCTATCGGGTACACCAGGAGGTAACTGGTAGTACCTCCCACCAGAAACATAATAGATTGGCCAGTGTCCAACTGGACCATAGGTAAAGTGACTATAATAGGTCACCGTGGTACCGGGATTGTCACTTCTGTAAAAATCTGGATTGGGTGTCACTTCAAGACACCCAGAAAGAAAAAACATAACGAAGAACATAGTTACAACCTTAATTTTCATCGCAACCTCCATTTATACGCCAAAAATATCTTTGGCGTTTCCAGTACTACAATGGAACAGAACTACAATAAAGTCAAGCTAAATTCCCTTCTTTCCGAGTTTATCAATCTCATGGAGCCATTTCATTCGACAAACATCGTCAACTCTATTGCATGGTCCATAAGCAGAAACGGCGGTCCTAATGCCAGCAAACTCCAAAATGCCATACTGAATTTCATTAGTAAAATCTCCGTAATTCCACCAAGTTATAAAAGGTGAGTGGGTACCAGACAAAATAATAACTCTAGCTGATTTACCCGTGAGATGCTTTTCCACTTTTCGGGTTTGTTTATTGAAATTAAAAGCAAAACCAGGTAACCAAAAACGGTCAAAAAGTCCTTTAAGAAGAGCCGGCATTGCACACCACCAATTGGGATAAACGATAACAATATGTTCTGTCTGCTTAAATTTTTCCTGTAAATCTAATAAATCCTGTTCAAGAATTTGAATTTCCTTGTAACCCTTATGTAAAATTGGATCAAAATTTAAATCGCCAATATTTACCCGCGTGACTTCATGACCAGCATCCTCGGCCGCCACTTGATAATGATCACAAACCACTCCACTAAATGACTCCTTATCAGGATGACCACATAGGACTAGAATTTTCTTTGACATAGTAATTAGTATATAGCAAAAAACGAACCTAGTGTTTCCACTCTGTTGATTACTGGCTTCATAAAAATCTATTGTCTAATGCTACCGTTGGGATTAAATTTCCCCTGTGTACCCATTTGCATCTTCATCATTTTCTCTTTCATCTCTGGTGTCATTGTTGCTAAAATCTCTTTCTGATATTTTGGTAAAATCTTCATCGCTGCCGTCATTTGATTATTTCCATTTACTTTTAGCTCGGCCTGCATTTCTTTAGCAATTTTCTCAAAGGTGGTGGGATCCTTTTCTAGCATAGCCATAATCATTTCTTTTTGATCGGCAGGAACATTCTTCATCTGTGATTGAATCACTTTTTTAATCGCAAAATTTTTTATTTTTCCAAACATATAACCAAGATTTTAGCACGAAATAAAATTAGTTGCTGATATTTTTAGAGTAGACAAATGACCTTTTTAGTGTTATTATACTATACATAATTATTTTTTATGTCATATACCATTGATTTTATCATCCAGTTAATTCTAGACAGTTTAAAATTACGATATCAAAGAAAATCAGTCTTAATATTGTACGCTGTCATATTTATAGTGGCTTTTTATTTTGTTTTCTTTAATAAATCAGTTGCTCCAGTGATAAGTGAAGATACTAATGTCAGTATGGTCACAATGAAACCCATCCGCGATTTAACCGCCACCGCTTCTTTTAAGGCTGTTGGCACAGTTGAGGCAATTTCCGAAGCTAAACTGCAAACTGAAGCGGGTGGAAGAGTAACAGCAGTTAATACTACTTTGGGTGCCAGAGTGAAAGCTGGTGCAATTATTGCTAGAATTGAAAATGCCTCAGAAAGTGCTAATTTGCTTCAAGCGGAAGGTGCTTATGATGCTGCCAAAGCTGGAGTAGCCCAAAGTAACGTTGGTATTGAACAGGCAAATAATGTTCTTTTGACTGCAAAAAACCAAGCCCTTAGTTCTGTTCGGTTAGCATATTCAACCAGCAATGACATTTTTTATAATAAAATAAAAAATGTCATTAATGATAATTATATTTCATCGCCCGCCGTAATATTTTCTGAAAGTAAACTCCCCTTTCTAAAATCAGAGAAAAAGAAAATGGAAATTGTCCTCACTAAATGGCAAGATTCAGTTAGCAAAATGACAGTAGACGATGATTTAACACTAGCTCTTTTGGATGCTCAAAATAATGTTAAACGAGTTATAAACATTACTGATATTCTGATAAATGTTCTTAGCGATAGTTATTTAGAAAGAATAGTAGCCGACCAGACAGTAAAAACTCAAATTTCTATTCTCACCAATACTAGATCCAGTCTAAGTGCCTCTCTTGCCACACTTGAAGTGGCAGAAGTTGGTCTGAGTAATGCTCAGAATACCCTAAAGCAAGCCAAGATATCTGGATCTAGCATCAGTGATGAAGAATCCTTGGCAAACGCCCAAATAAAAATTGCTCTTGGTTCCTTGCGCTCCGCCCAAGCTAATTATGAAAAGACTTTAATTAGAACTCCCATAAGCGGTGTCGTTAATGCTCTTTATCTAAAAACTGGTGATTATGTCAATCCTGGACAAATGGCTGCTGTGATTGCCAATAATCATGGTTTAGAAATTATTACGTCAATTTCCACCGACGATAGCAACAAATTAAAAATTGGTGACAAAGTAATGATTGACGGTAACGCTACTGGTACCATTAGCGAAATCGGTGGTGCGGTTGATCCTACGATTGGTAAAGTTGCTCTTAAAATTACTCTACCTAATAATAGTCCCTTGCAAAATGGGACAACTGTTTTAATTGAATTTGCCTTAGACAATAAAACAACTAATTTCAAGATTTCCGTACCTCTCTCAGCGGTGAAATTAACCGGGATTGGTCCGGTTTTATTTACTACTGCTTCCAGTACATTAGTAGCTTTGCCAGTTGTTTTAGGTAAGGTAGAAGGTGAAAATGTTCTTATTAGTGAAGGAGCGGATTTAGATACCATAATAGTGACTGATGCTCGGGGATTGAATGACGGTCAAATAGTTAGGGTAACCACAAAATAATATGCACTTCCTTTGGTTATTTTTTCTTAGAAAAAGACAATTTAGTATTTTACTGATTATTGTTTTAGTCGCTTTTGGCATTTATTCCTTAGTAATTATTCCTAAAGAATCTGCTCCGGAAGTCATCATTCCAATTGGAATAGTAACTACCATTTATCCCGGTGTCTCAGCTTCTGAAATTGAGGAATTGGTAACTAATAAACTAGAGAATGAAATAGAAAATATTGATAATTTAGATAAACTTACCTCTGCCTCCAAGGATGGTGTTTCTAGTATTACCGCTGAATTTAGTGCCAATGCCAATATAGATAAATCAATTCAAAATCTTAAAGAAGCAGTAGACCGAATAAAAAATACCCTTCCCCAGGACGTCAAAGATCCCATAGTCACTGAAGTGAACTTTGCTGATCAACCAGTTTTAATAATTGCTATATCAGCTAATTTAACTCCGATTGCTTTTACCGAATTAAGCGAAAAATTAAAAACTGAGTTACTAGGAGTTAGCGGTGTTTCTAATGTTGTGGTATCCGGTATCAGAAATAGGATAGTGGAAGTGTTGGTAAATGATGAATCACTGCATTTGTATAATCTTGGTATAAATGATGTCACTAATGCCCTTTCACAAAGTAATGCCTCAATGCCAGTTGGAACCATTTCTACAGCCGGAATTGAATATGCCATTCGGTTTGAAGGTGAAACTTCAAACAATCAAGATATTGAAGCTTTACCAATTGGGAATAAAAACGGGACCTTAATATATCTTCGCGATGTTGCTACCATAAATTATGCGGTGGACAAACAGTCCAGTATCTCCCGTGTTTCAGTAAGCAATCGGCCTTCGGAAACAGCCCTGACCTTATCCATTTATAAAAAGTCGGGTCTTAATGTGACTACCGTAACCGACGGAATCCTGGCCAAATTAGACACTCTTAAAACAACTGGTGGCCTACTAAGTGATTCACAGTTATTGACCGTTTTTGATTTAGGAAAACAAGTTCGAAAAGATTTAAATGAATTGGTAAGAGTAGGATTTGAAACAGTCTTTCTAGTGGTGCTTTGTTTAATTCTGACAATTGGCTGGCGCGAGTCATTAGTGGCGGCTCTGTCTATTCCATTATCATTTGTGATTGCTTTTATTGGTTTAGATTTATCTGGTAATACCATTAACTTTATTTCCCTTTTTTCTTTAATACTGGCAGTCGGCATTTTAGTTGACTCAGGAATAGTGGTAACTGAGGCCATTCATACTAGAGTAAGAAAATTTGGAAATGTAAACATAGCCGCGACCGAAGCTATTAAAGAATACGCTTGGCCATTGATTGCAGGGACAATGACTTCAATTGCTGTTTTTGCACCTCTTTTCTTTCTTTCTGGTGTAGTCGGAAAATTCATTGCTTCTATTCCCTTTACAATTATCTTTGTTTTACTAGCTTCAATTTTTGTAGCCCTGGGAATGGTGCCTCTCATTGCAGTCTATTTAACCAGTAATTCACACTCTAATCGTTTTGAAAAAAAACAAGAAGAATATACTTTAAGAATACAAAATTGGTACCGAAGCAAGTTAGTATCATTCCTCCAAAAACGCCACCAGCAAAATATTCTCATTTATGGTCTGGCTTTAGCATTACTCTTGTCGTTTTTATTACCAGTTACTGGTTTATTAAAAGTTATTTTCTTCCCACCCGATGAAGCTGATTATGTTTACATTGAAATTGAAACCAAGCAAGGTAATCCTATTTCCCAAACTGATTTGGCAGTTAGAGCTGTGGAAGAAATCCTCTACGAAAAGGATTACCTTGAATCTTTTACAACTACTGTCGGATCAGGTTCGTTCTTTACTGGCAGTACTGAAAGTGGCAATAAATTTGCTAACATTACTGTTAATTTAAAACCCACCCGAAAACTATCTAGTGCTGAAATAGCCAGTGAATTGAGATCGGATTTCAGTAAAATAAAAGACACTACAATTTCTATTACCGAACAACAAAATGGTCCACCAACTGGCGCACCAGTCTTTATAAAATTTCAGGGTGATAATTTAGGATCCTTACTATTAGCTTCTGATCGGGCAGAAAAACTTTTACACTCCATAAAAGACACTCGTGATATTACCTCTAGCACCAAAAGTAACGCTACTGAATTCGTCTTAACAGTTGATAAAGCCAAGGCTAGCGCCTTAGGTGTATCGCCACTGGCTATCGGTGTATTATTACGTTCAGCGGTTTTTGGAATCAATGCCACCACTGTAAATCGTAACGGAAAAGATATTGACGTGATAGTTAAATTACAACTTGATAAAACTAGTAAAGATTATTCCGCCAATCCAGAAATAACATTAGAAGACCTAAGAAACCTTGAAATATTAGGTTTAAATGGCAATCGTGTTCCTCTTAGTAGTGTTATTAGTGAATCATTAGCTCCAGCTAATGCCACCATCAATCATGAAGACAAGACACGTTTGGTGACAGTATCATCTTATACCGAAGGAAAAACTGTGGCCGGTGATATTGTAAGTGAATTTAAAAGACGTCAGGCGGAATTAGAATTGCCTAATGATATTACAATTAGTTTTGGTGGAGAAACAGAAAATGTTAACCAATCATTTACTGAAATGTTTTTAGCTTTAGTGGTTGGGCTACTACTGATGTTAGGAATTTTAGTTCTATCATTTAATTCCATTCGCTATTCCTTATATTTATTACTCGCCGTACCCTACTCATTGATTGGAGTCTTCTTTGGTTTAACCATCACCGGACTTGCCTTATCGTTCACCTCGCTTCTAGGAGTAATTGCTCTCTCCGGAGTAATAATTAATCATGCCATCATATTGCTGGACTCACTAATTAATAAAAAGGCATCAGAAAATAATTCGGTCCCGCTCATTGATCAAGTAGCCGATGCCGCTGTTTCCCGTTTAAGACCAATTATTTTAACCACCATCACCACAGTAGTTGGTATGATACCGTTATCACGCATTTCTGGTTTTTGGAGTCCATTGGCGTACGCGATTATGTTCGGTTTAAGTTTTGCCATGATTCTTACCTTAGTGCTTGTTCCGACCCTCTTTTATCGAGCTGAAAAAAGGAAAATGGAAAAAAATAAAGTTCAAAATAAATCACTGTTTTAGCTTTGTCGGAAGAGTTAAAAGATATTATATTTACTACCCTTTCAATTTAATTCTTGCTATGATGATATTTATGAAAAAATATCAACACTTGTTTTTTGATATGGATATGACAATCACCCCTTCTCGTCAGTCGATTTTACCTGAAATGTACGAATTATTGATGTCCCTACCGCAAGATTTGGTTATCGTTTCGGGGAGTGAACTTGAGCAGATTGGTTTTCAGACCAATAACCTACCAGCTTACTATCTTGGGGCAAATGGTAATCATGCTCTTGATGTTGAAAAACATCAACTTTGGGTAAACCCACCTCTTTCAAAAAAACAAAAACAAGAAATCCATGCTCATATTCAGAAAATAATTTCTCTGCTTGACCATGACCTAAATGAAGAATGGGAACCAATTAGTGATCGTGGAGCGCAAATCACCTTCAGCCCACTAGGGAATAAGGCTCCAGTGGAGTTAAAAAAGGTCTATGATCCCGATCATCAGAAAAGACTTTCCTGGTTGAAATCAGTACCATTTGTATCTGAGGAATTAATTATAAAAATTGGTGGTTCTACCAGTATGGATTATCTGCACAAAAACGGACACAAGGGAGCAAATGTTAAAAAACTGATTGAATATCTAAATTGGAATAAAAATGAATGTGTTTATTTTGGCGATGGTCTTTATCCGGGTGGTAATGATGAAGCGGTAATTGGTATTATTGATACAATATTCGTGCGTGATCATCTTGATACCTATGAAAAACTAAAAGCTTTATCCGTTAAAAATTTCTCAAATTTATAAAGTTAGTCACCCTCGCAAATAATTTTTATTTGTAATGCGTTATAATTAAACTCAGATTAGAAATTATAAATTCACCATTTAAATTTTAAATATGGATATCGGATTATTGTTAGTGCTAGTACATTTGGCAGGTACCATTTTAGGGGTCGGTGGTGCCACCCTGATTGAGGTTCACTTAAACCAAGCCTTAAAGGATTCATTGGTGTCCAAAGACGAAAGTGCTATTTTAGCCCTAGATTACAAAATAGTCCGCGTGGGACTAGTCTTGGCAGTCCTGTCTGGTTTTGGTTTCTTACTAAATTTTAAACTAGAAGGTGAAGTAGAAAATTTATATAGTCCTGTTTTATGGGCAAAGCTAGTAATTGTTATTATCATTGCCTTAAATACTTTACTACTTCAAGCGCGAAAAATTGGGCTTTATTGGGGAGCAGCTTTTTCCTTTGTTTCCTGGTGGGCAGCAGCCATTCTAGGAATGTTAATGTCAGATAATGTCACTGTCGGTGCCTGGGTAGGTGAAGGATTTTTACCAATTTTTAGTTCAATTGTAATAATCTACTTGCTAGCCGTGGCTATTGGTAGTGTTATTCTACACTTAATACGAACTAAAGTAACTAAAAAAATAATATGAGTACCTTATTCTTAGTACTATTAATCACCCATGTTATTTTTGGCATGATTGGATTGATGTCTTCTTTTATAACTTCATTTTTATTGATAAAAATGAAGGCAACCAGAACAAAATTATTAAGCTATTCGTTTTTGGCTTTCTTCTCGTATCTTGTTTCTTGGCTCGCGGGTGGTTGGTATTATTGGAAATACTACGGCTCAGTGGTAAAACCAATTATCGTTAAAGGTGAATATATTTGGGCTCATCAAGTTTTTATGGAAACAAAAGAACATGTTTTTTTGTTTTTACCATTTGCCACTCTTACCCTCGCTGTAATAATTTTATTTAAGTACACCGAACTAAAAAATGACTCTTCATTCAAGAATCATGTCTTAATTTTTTCCTTAGTAATCACTTTAATTGCCCTATTTATTACCATTTCAGGTATTTTAGTAAGTGGTGGCGCACAATAAAATTTACATTATGAATAAACATTATTTTACTCGCAGTATTATCATCGGTGCCATAATGGCCATTGTCTTTGTAGTTGTCATCACTATTACTGGTGAGCTTTACAAAATCACTGGCGCTGATGGCAAAATGGTTAGTCCAATCAAAGATTTATTAAAATCATTACATGGTCATCATTGGGTGGGTAAAGGTATTTGGGCAGTGGGACTTTTTTCTGTCACCACCATAGCTACATTTTTAGTTAATTATAAAAATCAAGATGAGAGATCACTTAACCCTCTGATTGCTCTTCTCACTACTACCCTACTTGTTGGCACATTCACTTTACTAGTATTTAATATTTACGAATATCTAGCATAATTCCAAAATAGTGATTAACAATTTGTTCTTTATTTTTATTAACTTTGAATAATTTAATTCATATAACTAGTTAAATTCATAAACACTCAGGCAAGGTCTTCTCATCCTCAAGTAAAGCGCCACTGACGCTCTACTTGAAAATCCACAAATGAAAAAATCCATCTTGCTAGGTGGATTTTTTCATTTGTGGACCCAAGAGGATTCGAACCTGACGGTCGCTAAACTCGTTTATTTCCTTTCAGTCATAAACGAGCAAGCGCCGCGGGTCACGCCTCGCTCGTAGCAAAGCTACATCACTCTGGCGGTTCGAATCCTCGCACAAGGTGTGCAAACACCTTGCTTCTGGTCACACGAACAAAAATGGCCACCTTTTCAGGTGGCTCAATTTTGTAATCGTGGACCCAAGAGGATTCGAACCCCCCGCCTCCTCAGTGCAAATGAGGCGCTCTACCAAATGAGCTATGGGCCCAATTTTCCAGCTACAGATGCCGAGCAAATGTATGCGCTATAATACTCAAAATAATCAGTTAAGTCAATAAAACTAATTCTTGATAACTTTCCAGGGAGTATCCGCACTAACCGAAGAAAAATCGCCAACTTTTAAGGTACCATCTTCCCGCCAATACGCTTTTTCAGCCACCGCGCGTGACGTAACTATTTTTTGTTTTTCATTATTTACAAATTGCACGATTGATGATTTAACATCAAAAATAAAGTTTGAACAATTATCTTCTTCTCCATGTTGTTCACAAAAATATATATATTTTTTATCAGCTGACACTAAAAAGAATGGTGCATTATTACTATAATGGATACCATAGTTCTTAAACTCAATTAATTGTTCTGTATCAATCAGATCTTTATTAATTGATAAAAGAAAATCACCTTGGTCGTTATGTACACTTAGTCGTCCATCATGATAATTAACAAACTCATTTGTTGACGGATCTGTAGCTTCAGTTGTACTGGATTGTTGAATATTTTGTTTATCCACAAAAGCAGTATTTTCTATAACATCATTTAATTCTAATTTAGTTTCGGGAGAGGAATAATCTGGTATTGGTCTAATTCCATAAGCAATTAAAGCCGTAGTAAAACCAATAAGATATGCCAAAATTACTAAAACTACTTTTTCATGTTTCGTGCCTTCCATATCATTTATATTATATATGATAAATATCTAAAAAAATTACTGATATTATACTGTGGTGGATAAAATTAATTGGTCAATTAATCTAGCAAAGCTAAAAATATTGCTAGTTAAACCAGCTTCACCATTAGCTTCAAGAGTAATTTTAATTTTGTCACGGCTCAAAGTTATTAACGGAAATTGTTTCTGCACTTCGGCATGAACAATTATTTTGCTGATTAGAATTAGAGCATTAATATAGCTAGTACTTTTTATAACAAAAGTGATACTGGTGCCAGTATTATTTAATTTCCAATTATAATGAAGGGATTTTAATTCTTCATCTAATTTCTTTTTGCTAAGTTTTTTGGTCATGAAAATAAAACTGATTATATTTTTGCAGTTCTGATTAGATGGTCAATTAAACCTTTAAAGTTTAGTCCCACCGCTTCGGCTGATTTCGGGAATAGTGAATTTGGTGTCAAACCGGGTAAGGTATTTACTTCCAAAAAATAAACTTCACCTTTTTTAACTATAAAATCAGAGCGTGAATATTGAGTCAAACCTAAAATATTATGGACCATCCTGGTGGCGGTAATTATTTTTTCGCGCTCATCATAAGAAAATCTTCCTGGACATAGTTCAGTTGTTTCTCCAGTGTATTTTATGTCAGCAGAGAAATAATCATGTCCGGATGGAGGAATAATTTCAATTGGTGGCAAAGTGTAATAATCTTCGTCACGAAATTTTTCCAAAACACCACAGGTTGCTTCAGTGCCAATAATCCTCTCTTCAATCATAAACTCATCAAGTGATTCAAGCATGGTTAAAATAGCTGGTTTAAGATCAGCGACGGAATTTGCCATAATTACACGGTGTGATGAACCGTCAGTGATTGGCTTAAGAACATAACGATGTCCAAAGGTTAATTCAACCGCTGTTATCAACTGATCAATGTCAATCACTTCTTGGCGCTTAATTTTTATATGTTTGGGAAGCTTAATTCCACTCTCGCGTAGAACTCGTTTGGTAGTGTCTTTGTTAAAGGCCAGTGCTGAAGGAAAGGAATTACTACCAGTAAATGGTATTTTTAATCTTTCACAAATTTTTTGTACTGTGCCATCTTCACCATAGGTACCATGAAGAGCAATAAAAACAACATCAGTGGTCATTAGGGCCATAAGCGGTGGTTTAACCAAACCATTCATTAACCATTCTCCTCGCTTGGTAATAATAACATCAGTAGTGTAATAGCCAAGTTCTTTTAGAGCCGTCAAAACAACTGCCCCGGTGGTCATAGACACATCGTATTCTGAGCTAGGTCCTCCGCGTAAGACTGTGACACGGGTTCGTAACATATTACTATAATATCACAGGCAAGATAAAATATTGGATGAGAGTGTTTTTATTTAAGTGCTCGTTTACGTTTAGTCTTTCTGAAAAAGTTAATCGCAAAACGGTGGGCTTCATCATTAGCGAATAAAATATCCAATTTATATAACAAAAGAAGATTTTTTGGTCCAATTAAGTAACTGGCTTTATGGCGGTCGTCTTTGACGACCGCCACCACCGGTATTGTTTGATGATGCTTTTTCAATATTTTTTCCGCCACATTTTTTTGGGCTGTACTACCATCTACCACTACAATCTGCGGCAAAATCCATTCTGAATGGAAAAGTCTACGATCTAAAATTTCCGCTAGAGCAGCTGGGTCATTGGCATTAGTTAGTGTTTTGATTTTGAATTTGCGGTATTCGGACTTTTTTGGTTCCCTACCTTCAATTACCGTCATCGCTCCAACCATATCTTCTCCAGCGAGGTGAGCTATATCATACGCTTCAATTCTTATAGTTTTATTATCACGATAGACTTTAGTTTCCGCTTTGATGAGGGCAATATCTTGAATGTGGTTGAGGGCAAAAATCTTTTTTTTGATTAAATAGGCCTCCTCAAATTTTTCGTCTTTAGCTAGCTTCATCATCTCTTTTTCTAGTTCAACAATAATTTTGTGCTTCTTACCCATAAAGAATAGTTTGAGATGACGAATGGTCTTTTTGTATTCAATCTTGTTTTGTACATCTGGGTACAGACCAAGTTGACGATTGAAATCAATTTTTCCACGAACAAATTTAGATTGCGGAGCGTCAACTGCCGTTTTAGTGTCATAAAATTGAAAAAGTTTACGAACAATTTTAATGGCTTCATGAAATAACGTTCCGCTGGTAAATGGTCCGAAGTGGTATTTGATTTCGTCACTAGTATATTTCTCAGTCAGATCCTTACCCCGAACAACCAAAACACGAGGCCAGTCTTCATTGGTAATAATCAGATGATTATAAGACTTGTCATCTTTACTTTTAGTGTTATATTTTGGTTTATGACTGCGAATGAGGTTGGTTTCTAGAATTAGTGCTTCAAGGACACTGTCGGTCGTGGTAAATTCCACCGTTTTTGCCAAAGTAACCATCTGTTCAATCAAAGGAGACCGTGTCTCCAAGATGTCATTAACAAAATAACTGCGAACCCGGTTTTTAAGTGAAGTAGCTTTTCCAATATATAAAATCTCCTTCCGGGTTCCGAGAAAGAAGTATACTCCCGGAGTATCTGGTAACTTTAATTTAGCTAGTTCTTCTTTTTCCATAACTGGATTACTGTAGCATAAAATGCAAAAGCCGCCCCGATTTATTCCAGGGCGGATCTATTTTTTCTTAGTCAGCCACGATCATAGGTGGCGAAAGTTCTTTCTACTCCCTTACGCGGGTCTGAAGGTGGTGTGGTTAAACCTTCAGATCCAGAATTGTCTTCATCTTCATCGTCTGGTGATGGCGATGATTGTTTCGTTTGGTAACTCATGAGATTTCCTTTTCTATTCAATAGGTTACTATTCTAAAAATTAAGTATACTACAAATGTTTTTTTAAGTATTTACCAGTATGTGAATTCTGATTTTCAATAATTTCCTCTGGTGTACCTTTAGCAACTAAGTTACCCCCGCCAAAACCTCCTTCTGGACCCATATCAATCACATAATCGGCACATTTTACTAAATCTAAATTATGTTCAATTACCATCACGGTATTACCTTGATCAACAAGTTTTTGTAGAATATTAATTAACACTTTTACATCTTCATAGTGTAGGCCAATAGTTGGCTCATCTAACAGATAGATAGTTTTTTGCGTATGGGGTTTGTATAGTTCAGAAGCAATTTTTACTCGTTGAGCTTCTCCGCCAGATAAGGTAGTAGCACTCTGACCAAGTTTTAAATAACTCAACCCCACATCCACTAGAGTTTTGAGTCTTTCTTCAATCGCTGGTATATCCTTAAAAAAATTATAAGCTTCCTCAATAGTCATTTCTAGCACCTGATGGATATTTCTCTTGCGAAAAGTTACTTCCAAAGTTTCTTTGGTAAAACGTTTTCCTTCACAAACATCACATTCTACAAAAACTGTCGGTAGAAAATGCATTTCCACTGCAATCACACCATTACCTTGACAGGCTTCACAGCGTCCACCTTTGACATTAAAGCTAAAACGTCCCGGCTTCCATCCACGCGCTTTGGCTTCACTACTGGTTGCAAACATATCGCGAATATGGGTAAAAGTACCAGTATAGGTAGCCGGATTGCTGCGAGGTGTTCTACCAATTGGTGATTGATCAATCAAGATTGAACGGCCTAGATATTCAGAACCAGTAAAGGTGGTGCAATTGTATGTTTTAGCACTACGATGTTTTCTTTCCAAACGGGCTTGAAGATTTTTATCAATTATTTCATACATTAAAGTTGATTTTCCAGAACCAGAAACTCCAGTAATACAAATTAAGCGTCCGAGGGGGATATCAATATTTAAATTTTTGATATTAAAAGCTTTACCGCCACGAATTTTAAGCGAACCTTTCTCTCCCTGTCGCCTATTCGGAACATTAATTTTCTTATCACCGCGTAAATAATCAAGAGTAATAGAATGGGAAGGATTATCTTTAGCCGATAGTAAAGGTTCTAAATAACCAGCCACAACTACTTCTCCACCATGAATGCCTGCTTTTGGTCCAATATCTACCAAGTAATCGGCAGCGTAAATGGTATCCTCATCATGTTCTACTACCAGAATAGTGTTACCAAGGTCGCGTAATTCAAGCAGAGTTTTTATCAAACGATCATTGTCACGCTGATGTAGACCGATAGTTGGTTCATCAAGGACATATAGTGCGCCCACTAGCCCCGAACCAAGCTGTGACGCTAAACGAATACGCTGGGCTTCACCGCCTGAGAGAGTGTTGGCACGTCTATCTAAAGTCAGATACTCAATACCAACATTATTCATAAATTCTAATCGTTCAATAATCTCGCGTAAAGCCGGCCAAGCGATTTCTTGTTGTTGTTTGGTCAATTTCAATGAATCAATAAAAACCGTTGCTTCTTTTACTGTCATAGCCGTAAAGCCAACAATATTGACACCAAGATTTTTCTTTCCATCACCACCAAGATAGACTCGTCTGGCTTCGGGACGAAGTCTAGCACCGTTACAAACCGGACAAACATCACTATTAAAGATACCAACTACCCCAAGTCCATTGCATTCCGGACAAGCTCCATACGGTGAGTTAAATGAGAACAAACGTGGTTCAACTTCAGGAAAAGACGAACCATCAATTGGACAAATGAATTTTGCAGAAAGAGTGCGCACTTCCCCACCCGGACTTTCTATTTTTACCAAACCACCAGAAACAGCCAGGGCCACTTCAACTGCCTCGGACAATCGTTCATGAGAACCTTTGGGGTCATCAGAAAACTCACTAACATAAATCTCATCAACTAAAACATCAATATCGTGTCGCTTTGTTTTGGTTAGAATAATTTTTTCGCCAGTAGTTGTTGGCCGTAAGGGTGAATATTATCAACTTTTGTATGATTTACTCGGAAAGGGTTTTGAAACAGTAAAAATAGACGGGGA
>Ga0210042_1001757_pt1 | contig 17500 bp, 13 predicted proteins | sample CryGeymeta201518_FD_183982 | JGI IMG/M metagenome (GOLD analysis project Ga0210042, IMG submission 183982) | Groundwater microbial communities from Crystal Geyser aquifers in Utah, USA - Crystal Geyser metaG 2015-18 (SPAdes) (version 2) | ecosystem: Environmental > Aquatic > Deep subsurface >... | reverse complement strand
CGAACGCAGTCCCGCTTCGCCGCACAGCGTCTCGGCTTCCCGGCCGACCTGCCGGGCAAGCTCGCGGGTTGGGACGAGAATGAGCGCCTGGCAGTGAGGCTTCGCTGGGTCGAGCCGCTCCAGCATAGGCAGGATGAACGCGCCGGTCTTACCGCTGCCGGTGCGCGCCTGGACCATCATCTCCCGCCCAGCGAGCAGGTACGGGATCGTGCGCGCCTGGACAGGCATGAGCTGCGTCCAGCCAACGCGAGCGGCAGCCGCTCGCAAGCGCTCGGGCAATTGCTCGAAGGTTATATCGGGTAATGGATTGTTGGGTTCGGTGTTGGATGGGGTAAATGAGGTTTTCAAAGGGGTCTCGATTCTGTAATCCTGCGCCGTTCTCGAGGAGGCCGAAACTGCTGTCAGTGTGATGGGTTGATTTTACCCCAGGAATAAGATTGTCCCGGCGGAAAAAGAAAAAACCGGCCGCGAAAAACGCATTTTCACAGCCGTTTACTCATCATCGGGCGATTTCAGTCTATTTCCTCTTTCCCCCTTGACACTGAGGCTAATCGATCGGTGAGCGAAGCTCACAACCTCATGCACCATCATAACCAGGGTTTGCCAGCATCCAGACCACGCGCCTGCCTACCGCCATTTTTGTGCTAAATGCCTCATCTCTTCCTAAAACGGAATAATAAAAGCACTACGTTCATGCTTATACTGAGCAATAGGATACCCCATAGCCAAAGGGGGTAACCTTGCGGTTGGGACGCTTCCAGAGCGGAAGTGGGTGAAGCGGTTGCTATTGGGTTGGGTGAAGCAGTTGTCGTTGAAGTGGGGAGAGCGGTTGATGTGGATGTGGGAAGAGCGGTTGCTGTGGGGGTGGGTAGTTCCCACCCGCTCAACCCAATTGGGGCGTACATGCGGTTTGCAGCAACAGCATCCGAAATGCCATCACCGTCGGTATCGGTGTTTTGGGGATCAAATCCTAATTCACGTTCCAGACCGTTAGGGACACCGTCGTTGTCGTCATCTTGGAAATAGGGGTCCAGAGGTAGCGGGGCTGTGGTGTAAGCGTATACTTGGATTAAATCGCTGAGGTCGGCGTTGGCGGTGATGTTGATCGCCATCTGCACATCTTGATATGTGTAAGCCTTCCCTGTGCCGCCGAATTTGGCATAGAGCCAGCGAATGGCATCACCCAGATCCCGCTCCCCGTGAGTGGCTTCCAGGATGCGCTGGTTGGCGTAGAATGCCCACAACTCGGATTTGAAGTAGCCAATGAATTTGTCACCACTGGACATCAATGGGCGGTCTTGAGGTGTTCCAAGATATTGCTGCTTGTAAAACTCATAGGTTTCTTGAAAGCGCTGATATACCTTGATAGGTCCGAAGGCCTCGTAGAGCATTTTTTCCTGGAAATACCCGGAAGCCCCGCCGCGGACGAACCAATCTGCCTGGCTAGGGCTAAGCACAAAATAGGTTGAGCCCTTGAACCAGGCGCGTGTTAGCGCGTGGGGTAGATGATAGTAGGTGACATCTGGTTCATCTACCATGGTGTTGCCGATCATAAACGTGCCAAAACGCCAAGATGAGAAATCGAGGCTGGGAAGCCCGGTACTCCAATCCATGGTCCGGTTATGTTGCCAAAAGTTGCTGTAAAGCCCCGGCTGATAGGTTTGTGGCATCCAATCTTCTTGCCAGTTGTTGTTGGCAATAAAAGTGCGATCGGGTTCCAACGGACCCACTTCGCGGCATAGGAATTCAAAGAAACGCTTACCCAACTCGACTTGTTGTTCAAAGACAGCTCGGGAATCGTATGTCGGATACATATCAGGATAAGCAAAAATGAGTCGGCCACAGGAGGTAGGGATTTCGGTGATATCTTTCGTTGACCCAACAGCGAAGGCCATAGGTACAAAGTTAAATGCCGGGTTGAGGTTATCTCCGTACATGCTGTCTAACATTCCCAAATCAAATTGTGCGTCCGCCCGTGGAGTGACTACCGTTACGACTTGCCATCCTTGGGGAATATCAAAACGCAACATTGTAGCGCCAATCTGTTGGTGTTGATAAGGCCGTAACAACAAGGTTTCCAAGTAACCTACGACAATAGGTACTGTTGCCCGGTAGCGCAAGGTGAAATGGTCATTGCCTGAGGTGTGCACATGGTAAAGATGATAATGCGGCTTCAGTGGGAGAAGTGTATAGGGTACCGAGACGGTCTCCGGTCCTGTGACGGAAAGTTCGGTACCATCCGGCGCGTAGGCGTGGATTTCATCCACCAGCCAAGTATCGGCATCACTGCGGCGCTCCATATCAAATGATACCATTGGGCTTACGATGAGATCCAGTGTATTTTGGGATACCCCGCTGATGCTTACAGTAATCTCCGGTTGCGACCTTGTACTTTTATAAGAAATGGTGTATTCAAGTCGAAGCGAAGAATCTGCTACCAGATGAATAAAGCTAGGGACGATGAAAAGAGCAAGTGATAATGCAAGTTTTTTCGGAAACATAATCTACCTCCAGGCACCCAACGATTGTAGCGATAGGTAAGACCTTACGGTCTTTCCCTCGCTCCAAACGGAGCGTGCGACTTTCATCGCACTCCGCTTTCCAGTTGGACCTCGATACTGGTCAAGAGCAGACAAGCCTTTCGGCGGAGAAGTGCACCAGCAGAAAACTGCCGTCATCTGCGTTCTTCTCTAAGTCTGTTGGCTTGAGTTTCTCAAGGCTTACCCTGGCAGTCCTTCACCCTGTCCAAGCCATTACAGCTTGGCTTTTGGCTACTTCGCTGCCTCCGCCCTCCCCACCGCGCGCTGGCATTTTCGCGCCCCGCTCTTGCGGGTAAAGCGGTTCGGGAGTTCCCCAATTCCAACACAAGAGACATATCAATAACCGGTAGCAGCCTGCTATACACCGAGCAGATTGGGGACAATACACGCCGGATCCTTAGCCGTCGTGCCCACTGCCTTCCCATTTTGGGTCGGGTGTTTCAGCCACTTTCACCCGTTCACATTCACGGTGCTTACACAGGTTTCTCGCGTCTGCATAGGTCATAGGACTGGTCGGTCAACCACTCATGGCTGGCAATTGCCGAACTTTTGTCCGCAGGCTTCAAACCTCAGTAATTGCCAATCACTGACGCCTGCTGCGTAGTCCTTGCACCATTGTCCAGGTGCAGCTCTATTTAAGAGCGATCTCTTGCGCCGTTAGAGGGCGCACAAGGATTGATATGGCGGGAAGGGCGAGAGTCGAGGCTCCGGTTCACTGGGCCGCCACATCAATCCTAGTTGAACAAAACACAAGGGGCAGTCGCTGCCAGTGGTGAGCCTGTCGAACCATCCGCTGGAGGCGGGATTAGCCCGCTTTCTATTTCCTGAATGCTTGGTGCGCTTGAGCATAAATGCACAGGGCCGCTGATAAATAACGTTGATAGTTTTCACCCTGCGCTTTAAACCAATCCATTACCTCGGGTTCAACCTCCACTGTGACCTTTACCTTTGGTTTTGGCATCCGCCATGTCGCATTGGCGAAGAAATCTTCGGTCAGGGGTGGAATATCCGAAGTGTCAATCATGTCATCGGTCATCGCGTCAAAACGTTCCCAATTCGTCTTTGTAGGCTTGTTCATATCGTCTGCACTCATCAGTTGTGGCTTTTCTGAAAGAGATAATCCGGATGGTGTTTTCTTTTGGCTCCGTGAATACCATTACGACAACGCGCATATCCATCAAACCAATAGCAATCCAGCGGTCTTCATCATAATCTTCGCGGTCATCTATCCTGACCAGCATGGGGGTTTCAAAGACCTTATGAGCATCGGCGAAGTCCAGTCCATGCTTTTCAAAGTTGGCTTTATTCTTCTGCTTATCTCATTCAAACTTCATGAACGTAGTATAGCCTTTCCTCGGCAGACTTGCAAGTTCGGTTTATCTTGAAAAAGAGCGGGCCAACAATCAAGGATTGATATGGCAGAAATGACGAAAGTCGAGGCTCCGGTTCACTGCGCCTCCACATCCCTTGGAGTTGCTTCGGGGCGTATCGCCATCGTGGTCGGTGTCAGGAAAGAACGCCCTTCCTCATGACAACTGTATAAACACTTCTGGCTTCTGCTCCGCAATTCGCAATAATGCAACAGCCGGGCCGCTCGGCTTGCGACGCCCTTGCTCCCAGTCCTGGATAGTGCGCAGGCTTACGCCCATGAGACCTGCAAAAGCCGATTGCGACAATTTCAACTTTGCGCGGATAATTTGTACTGGCGCTGGTTCTTTCAAAGCGTGGGTACGCAGCGTTTTCTCGCCTGCTTTATACGCTTGGATGTCGCGGATACCTTCGAGAATTTCCTGACCAATATCACAATTAACATTTTCACTTTCTCGCTGGCGGGAAAAGTCGAGCGCGTTCAGGACACTTTCGCCATCATCGAACTTTTTATCGAAGTCGCTGGCTTTCATAAAACCTATTTTACACCTGAAAATAACCACCCGGTCAACAACTGTTGGTTCACGAAACGCTATGGCAGATTGGCAAATCCGCCGAAAAGCGCTGGATTTGGCAACACCGCACCTGCGTTCGGTGCAAGTGTCCAGCACAGCAATTCGTGAAGTACAGACGATCAGATTATTTTTGCATCTTCCTCAGTGCAACCAGCGCCAACACATTGAATCCCACCGCCCCCGCCGCGACCGCCAGGAAGCCAAAGCCATAGAGCAGGGGCGCAAGCGGCGCGCCCAGGGCGCGGCCACCAGGGTTGGGTGTGTTTCTGCCTGGCTAGACTCCCTGTGATTGGGCCAACTTGATTTGGAGGTTGGCGCCAACCGCATTGGCATAACGGCGTAACGTTGAAAGACGCACATCATCAGCGTGATTTTCGATGCGCGAAATGGCAGACTTCTTGGTTCGCAATCGCCGCGCCACTTCCTCTTGAGTTAATCCTGCCTCTTCCCTTGCTTGGCGCAAAATGACGCCAATCTTGAAATCGGCATAGCCTTCTTCGAAGTTTTTTGCGAATTCTATGTCGCGTTCAGCGCGTTTTTGGACATAACGTTTTACATCGCTCATGATTTTTGTCTCCTTGCCAGGTATTCTTCCTTACGGCGAATAGCGAGCGCAATTTCCTGCGGCGGGGTCTTTTGTGTTTTCTTGGCAAACCCATTCGTCAAAATTAACAAGGCGCCACCATCGAAAAAGCCTAACAATCGGAAAATATCATTTCCAAATTGGATGCGGACTTCCCAGAGACCTTCGCTATCAATCAGTTTTTTGAAGTATTGGCGAGGAACTACATCCAATTCTTCCACCAACCGCAAAACCCATAGAACCTTTTGCGCCTGCTTGCCAGTCAAAGAATCAAGGAACTCTTCCACTGGGCTATTGCCGTTAGGAAGGCGATAAAACTCTACTGTCCGCATATCCCCATGTTATCACAAATGTGAACAAGGCGCAAAGGTTTTTATCAGAAAGAAAAGCACCCACCTATTTTTTAAACTGCCGTTTGTGGCAGCCCGCTCTCAGGCTGCCATTGGCAGGTGAAAAGGCTTGTGGACGGCGCAGGATTATAACTGCCAGAATCATTATGGTAGCCAGCAGGCTACCATAATAGCACGCCTGTCAAGAGACCTTCGTCATCTGGCTTTTTTGCAATTTCCGCAAGGCCAGCAGCGCCAGCACATTGAACCCCACTGCCCCCGCCGCGACGGCGAGAAAGCCAAAGCCATAGAGCAGGGGCGCAAGCGGCGCGCCCAGGGCGCGGCCGAGCGAGAGGGCGGCGACGTTGAAGGACATCAGCGTGGCGCACGCGGTGTAAGACCCCGTTACAGCCTATCGAACTCTGCTGGTTCGACATCGGGGACTTTGTTTAGGATTGACAATAACTTTTCCCGGCTGCCACGCTTGGCGCGTTTTTCCAAATACTCAATTGTCGAAATGGATGCAACTTTTTCGGCCACAGCCAACACGACAAACTGATTGACAGAAACACCTTCCTCTTGCGCCAACTCTCTTAGTTGTTCATGTAAAGACTTGGGTAAACGCAAACTTAGAGCACTCATATTACACCTCACCAATGATTCTCAAAAAAGCACCTGGCGTCACTGCTTTTACACCGAACTTTTCGACGCCTTTAAAATCGGATAAGTTATGCGTGACGATGTAATCACACTGGGCCGATACAGCCAACTCTAAAATCAATTCATCATTTGCATCGGGCAAAGATGGTCTCCACAGGAAATAAATTTTATGATGTTTTGCCAAAGCGCACAAAGAGTCAACCAAATCAGAAACGTCATCTTGTGATAAACCAAGTTCTACTCGATACCGTTGTATGACATCCTCATACTCAAGGACAAGGGCAACCGAATCGTGCGTTTTAAATCTTTTTGGTCCAACAAGTGACAATAACTTGTAGGATGCTCCTTTCTTGGAACGAAGGGCTGCAATTACAACATATTGGTATCAATGACAATATTTGGAATACTCATAACAGTATTATAGGCGATATCCTATGTAATATCAACCCTTGCCATCTGGCTTTTCTGCAATTTCCGTAAGGCCAGCAGCGCCAGCAGGTTGAACCCCACCGCCCCCGCCGCGACTGCCAGGAAGCCAAAGCCATACAGCAGCGGCGCAAGCGGCGCGCCCAGGGCGCGGCCAAGCGAGAGGGCGGCGACGTTGAAAGACATCAGCGTGGCGCGCGCGCCGGGCAGAACCTCGGTCATCAGCGGGATGCAGCTCACCAGCGTGAACTCGAAAGAGATGTAAAAGAAGAAAAGCCCGGTCAGCGCGCCGGCCTCCGTCCGCCCGAGGAACGGCAGGGACAGCGCGGCCAGGCTGTTCGCCAGCAGGCCAATGGCGACAGCGCGCGGCTTGCCGAGCCGATCCACAAAGGCAGCCACCAACCCCTCGCCGCCCAATTCCGAAAGTCCGATGATCGCCGAGGCCGCGCCCAACGCGGCGATCTTCAGGCCGAAGGAATCCTCCAGCCAGACGCCGAAGATGAGATTGACCACCTCGTTGGCGGTGCTGGCGAAAAGTCCGACCGCCAGGCCGGCCAGCGCAGGGACGTAGGTCAGTACCGAGCGGAAGTTTGCCCACAGAGGCGACCTGTCAGCGCGCGGCTTCCCATCCTTCGGCAGCATGAGTACGATCCCGACAAACGTCAGCGCGCCGAGCAGGGCCAGGAGCGGGAAGGGCGCCATCCAGCCGGCGCGGGCGATCAGGAAACCCATCAGCGGCACGCCGAGGACGAAGGCCAGCGACCAGCCAAACTCGGTCACGGCGATGGCCAGTCCGCGCCGCTCATAGTTGATGCGGTCGCTGAGATAGGCCTGCATCGCCGGGTCGAAGATGTATTTGCCAAGCGTGGCCAGGGAGAGCGCCACGGCGAGCACCCAAAAGGTCGGCCAGAAGACGACCAGCGCCGCGCCGAGCGTGAACAGGCCGACGCCAAAGAGCATACCGAGCTTGCGTCCGTGGCTGTCGGCCGCCGAAGCGGCAAACGGGCCAAAGGTCCCGACCAGGCTGCGGGCAGTCAGGGCAAGGGACATGGTCGTCAAATCCACGCCCAGGCCGCGCGCGAAAATGGACAGGAACGGGTAGACCATCCGATGCGCGGTGTTCAGCACGGTGCGGATGGCGATGAAGGCGGGGAGGGTGCGATTCATCGAATCATCACTTCCTCATCCACCACCTTGTCAGTTGCCAGGAGGCCAGGAGAGTGAGCAGGTTCAAGAGGATGAAGAACACCTCAATCTTCAAATTCCCCGAACCGAAGATCGGCGAGGGCGGCGGATGCAGAACGTTGCCCGCCTCGTTCAAAACGAAATTCAGCGAGATGGCGTAGGCCAGGTTGGCCAGCGAAGTCCAGGGAAGTTTGGCGATTAGCGCCAATCCAATCTGGAGCAAAACGCCCGCGATGGCAAAGATGAGGGCGACGCGGAAACGCGGCTCGGCGAGGAACAGGCCGTTCCAATTGGCCTGCATGGCCCACAGCGAAAGAGGCAGGTAAGTCACCCAAAAGACGATGCCGGCGCGGCCGAGGGCCTGCGACCAATGATGGGCGGACTCGCGCCGCGTCAGCAGGCCGATCAGCCCCACCACCGCCGCCGCCAGGATGACAATTTGCGCGCTCAACACCCAGGCGCCGTGCAGGTAAACGATGCGCACGTTGTCCCCCAGCGACTTCTCCTCTGGCCCGAAGAAGGTGAAGACGGCGATGAACAGCAGGATCAGGATGAACCATACAAAAGGGGATCGTAATCTGGACATGGGCTGAATTTTACCTTAGAAAGCGGAGGAGATTGCAAAAAGAGTAAATCCTGGTAACCGCTCAGGAGTGTCACCCTGAGGAAGCGTTCTTCCCTGCCCTTGCGGGCTGGGCAAGGGTGCGACCGAAGGGTCTCCCAGCCGGCCGGAGGAGTTTCTTCGCCGCTGGAAGAGCATCAGCGGCTCACACGTGCCTGCGCACGGTGCAGGCAGAATGACAATCTGGCTGAACAGTTACAAATCCCACATAAAAAACACGTATTGTTCTAACACAACCTTTACAAACGTGGTTTATACTTTTTCCTGATAACGAAAGGAGTCGCTATGAAAAAAGTATGGAAATGGATCCTTGGGATCCTCATCGTATTGGTAGTCTTGGCTGTCTTGTTCGCCCTGGCGTTCATGTTCCACAACGCTTTTGGCAGAAGCATCGGTTTCCGGGAATTCCCCCAATCGCGCGTTTGGAACAGTCCGCTGATGGGCGGCGGTGACGGCTGGCATCGCCCCGGAATGGGCGTGCGAGGCTTCATGCCCTTTGGTATGGGCTTCGCATTCCTTGGCGGGCTGATCCCGCTGACGCTGCTGGGTCTGCTAGTCTACGCCGCGTACCGATTGGGGAAGAAACGCGCTATCATCGCCATGACAGTACCGACCGCCCCGGCGCCGGCCCTGACGCACACTTGCGCCAAATGCGGACAAGCGGTCCAGGAAGATTGGAAGAACTGCCCGTATTGCGGCAAGAAGCAGTAGAGCAAAACGCATTCTACTCAACCAGGCGTCCCGACATACACGTGCCGGGGCGCTTGGCGTTTAACGGGGGAGTGCGCCGCGCCAGACAGGTTGACCTTTCTGTTCAGCGGAGGAGTTTGAGCTATAGGAGAGTATATTGAACTAGCATCCGATTATTCCCCCTCGCGTCCGCTCGCGGGAAGCCGCGTCCAACCGCAGGGGGGAAGCTGGCTCGCGCCTTACGTCCACGCCGCCGCTCGCAGGGTGACTATAACTGCTCAATAATTGTTAGGGTTGACCTTGAAAATTATTGGATAAAAATCATGGTCGCCCCCAAGAATTATCGAGGAAAAATCAAGGTCTGGCAATTATTTTGTTGATTGGGCGTGCAGGTGAGCCGAGCGGCCGGTTGTGCGCGGCGGCACGGTCCGCGGGGTGGAGGAAAACCAATTAACACAAAGGACACGACGGAACACGAAGGCGATGCCCTGAGCCTGTCGAAGGGAAAAATTTCGTCCCACTTCGTGTCCTTCGTGGTTAAAAGGTTTCTCACTTCAGCATCGGCATCTTGATCCCATGCCGCTTGGCCGCCTCGACCGCGATCGCGTAGCCTGCATCCGCGTGGCGGACGATGCCCAGGCCCGGGTCAGTGGTCAGGACACGCTCCAGCCGCCGCGCGGCTTCGGGCGTGCCGTCCGCCACGATGACCTGGCCGGCGTGCTGGCTGTAGCCGATGCCCACCCCGCCGCCGTGGTGGAACGAGACCCAGGTCGCACCGCCGACGGCGTTGATGAGCGCGTTCAGGATCGGCCAGTCGGAGACCGCGTCCGTGCCGTCTTTCATGGCCTCGGTCTCGCGGTTCGGGCTGGCGACCGAGCCAGAGTCCAGGTGGTCGCGCCCGATCACGATGGGGGCTTTGAGAATGCCCTTGGCCACCATCTCGTTGAATTTCAGCCCGGCCTTGAGGCGCTCGCCGTAGCCCAGCCAGCAGATGCGCGCCGGCAGTCCCTGGAAGGGGACTTTTTCGCGCGCCATCTTCAGCCAGCGGCGCAGGTGGTCGTCCTGGGGAAAGAGTTCCAGGATGGCTGCGTCGGTCTTGTAGATGTCTTCCTTCTCGCCCGAAAGCGCCACCCAGCGGAACGGCCCCTTGCCCTCGCAGAACAATGGGCGGATGTAAGCCGGGACGAAGCCAGGGAACTCGAAGGCGTCCGTCACGCCGTAATCGTAGGCGCGCTGGCGCAGGTTGTTGCCGTAGTCGAACACCTCCGCGCCCTTGCGCTTGAATTCCAGCATGGCCTGGACGTGCTTCGCCATCGAAGCCATGGATTTCTTTTCGTATTCTTTCGGATTGGACTTGCGCAGCTCCTCGGCGGCGGCCACGCTCAAGCCCGAGGGCACGTACATCAGCACGTCGTGGGCGGGCGTCTGGTCGGTGACCACGTCGGGAGTCACGCCGCGCGCCGCCAGCTCGTAATAGACGTCAGCCGCGTTGCCGATCAAACCAATGGACTTGGGTTTTTGCTGCCCTTTGGCTTCCTCGACCTGCGTCATGGCCTCTTCGAGCGTGTCCACCACCGTATCCACGTAACCGATCTCGAGGCGGCGTTTGGCGCGCGCCGGGTCCACTTCGACGATCAGGCCGACGCCCTCGTTCATGGTGATGGCCAGCGGCTGCGCGCCCCCCATCCCGCCCAGACCGGCGGTGAGAGCAAATTTACCTTTGAGAGAACCCCAGCCGCGCAGTTTGGCCAGCGCGCCGAAGGTCTCGTAAGTGCCTTGCAGGATGCCCTGCGTGCCAATGTAGATCCACGAACCGGCGGTCATCTGGCCGTACATGATGAGACCCTGGGCGGCCAGCTTGTCGAAGTGCTCCTGCGTGGCCCAGTGCGGGACGAGGTTGGAGTTGGCAATGAGCACGCGCGGGGCGTCGCGGTGCGTCTTGAAGATGGCTACCGGCTTGCCGGATTGCACCAACAGCGTCTCGTCATCTTCGAGATTCTTGAGCGACTCGAGGATGGCGTCGAAACACTCCCAGTTGCGCGCCGCCTGTCCGCGCCCGCCGTAGACGACCAAATCCTGCGGGCGCTCGGCCACTTCCGGGTCGAGGTTATTCTGGATCATGCGGTAGGGAGCTTCGGTCAGCCAGGATTTACAAGTGAGTTGCGTCCCGCGCGGGGCACGGACAGTACGAGGCATAGACATGTTGCTCCTTCGATCAGCTCGAATGCCCGTTCACCAACTGGTCGAATTTCGTATCCTTCAATCGCCTGACCAACGTCTCCTGCGCCTCACACCAGATGGGCTTCAACGGGCACTCATCAGCGAAGGCGCACATCCCTTTTTCGCCAACGCACTCATTGAGCAGGATCGGGCCGTCAATGGCTTCGACGACATCCAACAGGGTGATTTCCTTCGCCTCGCGCGCCAGCGAGACGCCGCCGCGCGCCCCGCGTGAGGTGTGCAGCAAGCCGGCGATCGAGAGCTGGGAGATGATCTTGGCCAGGAACGAGGGAGGGATACGTTGTTCGTGGGCAACATGGCTGGTCGCGGCGCGCTGGTTGGGGCCTAGACGAGCCAGGTACAGTACCGCGCGAACCGCATAATCTGCCTGACGGGTGATCTGCATGTTACCTTCCTCTCGGCTAATCAGGATAGAAATTATCTTCTTTATTGTATAATTCCCCCCGCTTTGGGGCAAGTGATGGAGGTCATGCCTCAAATATGACACTTTACTCCGATTTCTTATGAAAACAGATATAATCCCAGGCATGGATTTACAGCCAACGATCACGCAGGCGTTCAGGAGTCGCTTCGCTGCACCCCCTGCCTTCATCATCCGCGCCCCGGGGCGGGTGAACATCATCGGCGAGCATACCGACTACAATGACGGCTTCGTCCTGCCGATGGCGATTGACCGCGCCGTGTGGATCGCCCTGCGCCCGCGCCGCGACCGGCAGGTGATCGTCCACTCGCTCGATTTCGACGAAGCCGCAGAATTTTCTCTCGATAACCTGCACAAGGGGAAAGGATGGCCCGAATATATCAAAGGCGTGGCCTGGGCGATGCAGGTTGAAAGGTTGAAGGCTTCGCCCCGAGGCTTCGTCGCGAGCGCTCAGCCGAGCGGCTCAGCCCGAGGGGTTGAAGGTTGGGAAGGTGTAGTGACAGGCGATGTACCCAAAGGCGCCGGGTTGTCGTCATCCGCCGCGCTGGAGCTGGCCGCGGCGCGGGCCTTCGCCGCCGTTTCGGACCTGGAATGGGAACCCGTTAAAATGGCCCGCCTGGGCCTGAAGGCCGAAGTCGAGTGGGTGGGTTTGAACTGCGGCATCATGGATCAGATGATCTGCGCGGCAGCCCAGGCGGGTCACGCCCTCTTCCTGGACTGCCGCTCGCTCGACTTCGAACAAATCCCCCTGCCGGGCGGACTATCGGTCGCCGTATTGGATACCGCCACCCGCCGCGGCCTGGTGGATTCGGATTACAACGAGCGCCGCGCCCAGTGCGATGCCGCCGCGCGCTTCTTCGGTGTCCGCGCCCTGCGGGACGTGGACAGGCAGACCTTCGAGACGCGCGCCGGCCAGCTCGACCCGCTGACCCGCCGCCGCGCCCGGCACGTCATCCGCGAAAACGAGCGCGTGAGCCAGGCCGTCGCCGCCATGAGGCGTGGCGATATGGAGAGGCTTGGAGGCCTGCTGGATGCCAGCCACGCCAGCCTGCGTGACGATTTCGAGGTCTCCAGCCCGGCGCTGGACAGCATGGTGGAGATTGCCCGTCAGGCCGCGGGCTGTTTCGGGGTGCGCATGACCGGCGCGGGGTTCGGCGGCTGCGCCGTCGCCCTCGTCCGCGCCGAAAAGGTACAAGAGTTCAGCCTCCACGTGGCCCAGGAATATACGCGCCAGACCGGGCTGACGCCCAGTGTGTATATCTGCCAAGCCGCCGCCGGAGCAAGCCTGGTTCCTGCTTGACGCTTTAGAAAGGTTGTGCTAGTATCACACCATTGAGCTTATAGAAACATAGGCTCTCGAACGAGGAGGATGCTCATGTCTAAGAAGTTTATCTCGATCCTGGCAGTTGGCATGGTTCTGGCTTTATTCCTGGTTGCGTGCGAGCGATCTGCATCTCAAGCTCCGTTGCCCACGCCGACCGCAACTGGCAATCCGCCAGTGACCGACCCAATGCAGATGTTGCAAGCCCTGGCCACGCAGACAGCCCTGGCTGGGGCTGGGCTTCCGGTCAACAACACTCCCACGCCGGACCTGACCAGCTCGCCCACCGTAGAGGGTACGTTACCCAGCCCGACGCCCACCTCCCTGATCCCTCCCACGGGTGCTCCAGGGATCACAACCACACCAGCCACGCCGCTCGCCATCACGGTCACGCCCCCTATCCGGCCGGCGACCTATACGCTGCACGAGGGTGAATTCCCTTACTGCATCGCCCGTCGCTACAACATTGACCCAGACGTTTTGCTGTCGCTCAACGGCTTGAGCGGAGGACAGACGTTCAGCCCCGGCTTGGTGCTCACGATCCCGCAGACGGCCGCCGCCTTCCCCTCCCCGCGCGCCCTGATCCAACACCCGGCTACATATACCATCCAAGCGAACGACACCATCTACAGCATCGCCTGCAAATACGGGGATGTGGACCCGCTGGCCATCGCGGCGGTCAATGGCCTGACTGCGCCTTACACGCTGACTGCCGGCCAGTCCTTGAGCATCCCCTAATGGTAGCTTGTACTGCCAGCTACCATAAAAGCAAACGCCTCATCGTCACCCAGGCAGGAAGACCTCACAGGTCTTGAAGACCTGTGAGGTCTCAGTTTACTACTAGAGGTCATGACATGCCTTTCGAACTGATCAATTCCGAAATTGTCTATCCCGGCCGCGCTTTTACCATCCGCCGCGACCACTTACGCCTGCCAGACGGGCGCACGACCAAGTTCGACATCGTCGAGCATCATGGCTCGGTCGTCCTCATCCCGATTGATGATAAAGGCAACCTGCTCTTCGTCCGCCAGTACCGCCACGCGGCCAGCCAGTCCCTGCTCGAATTGCCGGCTGGCACCCTGGATGAAGGCGAAGCGCCAGAAGCCTGCGCCCGGCGCGAGGTGCGTGAAGAGACGGGCATGGCCGCCGACCAAATCCAGCTCATCGGCGGATTCTTCCTCGCCCCGGGTTACTCCACGGAATACATGCACGTTTATCTGGCCACGAGCCTGCGCCACGATCCGCTGCAGGCCGACGATGACGAATTCCTGCAAGTCGAAGCCTTTCCCCTGGCCGAGGCTTTGAAAATGGCCGAAAGCGGCGAAATCCCCGATTCCAAGTCGCTGGCAGCGCTGCTCCTGGCGCGCCCGCATCTGGAAAAGTACTTGAAATAATTCATCATGACATGTCGCAGTTTATTACATGTTTTAAATAACTATCGCAGGTCATGAGGGGGGTATAAACTTATAAGTTGGTTGAAAATAGCATAGGGCTTATTTTGCCCTGTGAAGCACACCCGATTAGAAGGAGCAAGCATGAAACGCAAGATTGTTACGATTGACGGCAACGAAGCCACCGCCTCCGTAGCGCACCGCATTAACGAGGTGATTGCCATCTACCCGATCACCCCCTCCTCCGCCATGGGCGAATTCGCGGACGAGTGGTCGGCCAAACACAGAAAAAACATCTGGGGCACAACGCCCCTCGTGATCGAGATGCAGTCCGAGGGCGGCGCGGCGGGCGCGGTGCATGGCGCGCTCCAAACCGGCGCGCTGACCACCACCTTCACCGCCTCGCAGGGACTCCTGCTGATGATCCCCAACATGTACAAGATCGCGGGCGAGCTCACCAGCACGGTCTTCCACGTGGCGGCGCGCTCCATCGCCGCGCATGCCCTTTCGATTTTCGGCGATCACCAGGATGTGATGGCTGTCCGCCAGACGGGCTGGGCATTGCTTTCGTCCGGGTCGGTGCAGGAGGCGCACGACTTCGCCCTCATCGCGCAGGCCGCCACCCTCAAGGCGCGCGTCCCCTTCCTGCATTTCTTCGACGGATTCCGCACCTCCCACGAAGTGACCAAGATCGAAGAACTGACCGACGACGACCTGCGCGCCATGCTGGACGAGGAGTTGATTCGCGCGCACCGGGCGCGGGGACTCACCCCGGAGAAACCCGTCCTGCGCGGCTCCGCCCAGAATCCCGATGTCTACTTCCAGATGCGCGAGATCGTCAACCCGTTCTACGCCGCGACTCCCGCCATCCTCCAGGAAGCGATGGACAAGTTCGCCAAACTGGTCGGGCGGCAATATCACCTGTTCGATTATGTCGGCCATCCCGAAGCGGAACGCGTCGTCGTCATCATGGGGTCGGGCGGCGAGACCGCCGAGGAGACAGTGAAGCATTTGGCCGCGCAAGGCGAAAAGGTCGGCGTCATCCGCGTGCGGCTGTATCTTCCCTTCTCGATCGAACATTTCATTCAGGCATTGCCGAAGAGCGTAAAATCCATCGCTGTGCTGGACCGCACAAAAGAACCCGGCGCGTCGGGCGAGCCGCTGTACATGGACGTGGTAAATGCCCTCGTCGAAAGTCAAAGGTCGAATGTCAAAGTCATTGGCGGACGCTACGGATTGTCCTCCAAAGAATTTACACCCGCGATGGTCAAGGCCACGCTGGACGAATTGAAGAAATCTGCGCCAAAGACTCACTTCACCGTCGGCATCACAGACGACGTGTCGCACACCAGCCTCGAAGTGGACTCCTCGTTCTCCATCGAGTCGGACGAGACCATCCGCTGTGTGTTTTTCGGCCTCGGCTCGGACGGCACGGTCGGCGCGAACAAGAACTCCATCAAGATCATCGGCGAAGAGACCGAAAACTTTGCCCAGGGATATTTCCACTACGACTCCAAGAAATCCGGCACGGTCACTATTTCACACCTGCGCTTCGGGCCGAAGCCTATCCGCGCCCCGTACCTGATCGAGTTGAACCAGGCCAATTTCGTGGCCTGTCACCAGTTCTCCTTCCTCGAGCGCGTGGACATGCTCAAGTACGCCAAACCGGGTGGCGTGTTCCTGCTCAACAGTTTGTACGACCCGGACGAGGTCTGGGACAAACTGCCGCGCGAGGTCCAACAGGATATCCTCGCCAAGAAACTCAAATTCTACGTTATCAACGGCTACGAAGTGGCCGAGAAGACCGGCATGGGCGGGCGCATGAACACCATTATGCAAACCGCCTTCTTTGCCATCAGCGGCGTCCTGCCGCGCGAGCAGGCGATTGAAGAGATCAAGCATAGCATCCAGAAAACCTATGGCAAGCGCGGCGAAGCCGTCGTCAAGCAAAACTTCGAGGCGGTGGACGCGACCCTCGGCGAGTTGCACGAGGTCAAGGTCCCAGCCGCGGTAACGTCGAAGGTGACGCGCCGGCTCCCCGTCCCGCGTGAGGCGCCGGACTTCGTCCAGAAGGTGATCGCGCCCATCATTGATTTCAAAGGCGACAATATCCCCGTGTCCGCCTTCCCGATTGACGGCACCTTCCCGCTCGGCACCACGCAATGGGAAAAGCGCAACCTGGCGCTGGAAATCCCCGTGTGGGAACCCGACCTGTGCATCCAGTGCGGCAAGTGCGTGTTCGTCTGCCCGCACGCCGTCATCCGCCACAAAGTCTATGATGAAAAACTGCTGGCTGACGCGCCGCAGAGTTTCAAACACCTGCCGTCGAAATTCAAGGAATTTTCACAGGGCATGGCCTACACCGTGCAGGTCGCGCCCGAGGACTGCACGGGCTGTACGTTGTGCGTGGGTGTCTGTCCCGTGAAGGACAAAACGCAGGTGGGACGCAAGGCCATCAACATGGCGCCCCAGCCCGCCCTGCGGCAACAGGAAGCGGACAACTGGAAATTCTTTATATCGCTCCCGGACCCGGATCGGAAACTGATCAACCCGGGCACGATCAAAAATTCGCAACTCCTGCGCCCGCTCTTTGAGTTCAGCGGCGCCTGCGCAGGATGCGGCGAAACGCCGTATGTCAAACTGGTCTCGCAACTCTTTGGCGACCATGCGATTGTCGCGAACGCCACGGGTTGTTCCTCCATCTACGGCGGCAACCTGCCGACCACGCCCTGGGCGGTCAACGCCGAGGGACGCGGCCCGGCTTGGGCGAACTCGCTGTTCGAAGACAACGCTGAATTCGGCCTGGGTATGCGGCTGACGCTCGACAAACAAAACGAATACGCGCGTGAACTCCTGACCGTATTCGCGGCGGAACTCGGACAGACTCTCGTGGACGGACTGCTCAACGCGGATCAATCTTCCGCGACGGGCATCGCCGAACAGCGCGAGCGCGTCGAAAACCTAAAAACAAAATTGCAAAAGAATAAAGACGCGCGCGCCAAAGACCTCATCTCGGTGGCGGACAGCCTCGTCAAGAAATCCGTCTGGATCATCGGCGGCGACGGCTGGGCTTACGACATCGGCTACGGCGGCCTCGACCACGTGCTCGCCAGCGGGCGGGACGTCAACGTGCTGGTGCTCGATACGG
>Ga0210042_1001747_pt1 | contig 17616 bp, 9 predicted proteins | sample CryGeymeta201518_FD_183982 | JGI IMG/M metagenome (GOLD analysis project Ga0210042, IMG submission 183982) | Groundwater microbial communities from Crystal Geyser aquifers in Utah, USA - Crystal Geyser metaG 2015-18 (SPAdes) (version 2) | ecosystem: Environmental > Aquatic > Deep subsurface >... | reverse complement strand
ATCGCAGAATTCTCTGACTGAATGGGTCTCGCCTGTAGCGATTACGAACTCTTCCGGTTCGTCTTGTTGAAGCATAAGCCACATCGCCTCAACGTAATCCTTGGCGTAGCCCCAATCCCTTTTGGCATTCATATTGCCAAGGAATAGTTTATCCTGCAAACCGAGTTTTATGCGGGCCGCCGCCATGGTGATCTTTCGCGTGACGAACGTCTCGCCCCTGACCGGGGATTCGTGATTGAAGAGAACCCCGTTGCTTGCATGGATGCCATAGGCCTCGCGGTAGTTAACGGTTATCCAGTAACTATATAACTTGGCCACCGCATAGGGGCTCCTAGGATAAAACGGTGTTTTTTCAGTTTGGGGAACCTCCCGGACGAGACCGAAAAGCTCGCTCGTAGTGGCGTTATAGAAACGAACTTTATCAAGCATCCCTAAGATGCGTATCGCCTCAAGTAGTCGAAGGGTTCCAAGGGCATCAGCGTTGGCGGTATATTCCGGTGACTCAAACGAAACTTGAACATGGCTTTGGGCGGCAAGATGGTAAATCTCATTCGGCTGGGTCTCCTGTATAAGCCTGATTACGTTCGTGGAATCGGTTATGTCCCCGTAGTGCATCATAAACCTGGGTTTTCCCTCATGCGGATCGGTATATAGATGATCAACCCTCTGAGTATTAAAAGACGATGCACGCCTTTTTATTCCGTGAACTGTGTAGCCCTTATCCAGAAGAAACTCCGCCAGATAGGCTCCATCCTGACCGGTTATACCGGTTACAAGCGCTGTATTTGCCATACTCTTAAATCTATCCCCCTAGAATTAAATGAGCCGGCATACCTGCGTGCCGGTATTAACGTAGTGATGAAGAGCTTCCAAGCCCTCACCGTCTATCTCGATACATGTAATGATAGCGTCCAACTGATCGTTCTCTATGCTCGTAAGGCTAACGATTGGATATCGCAATATTGTCCTCGCGTTGTCGTGATTTTGGTTTTCCAGCCCGTCAATAACACTAACTATGTTTAGACCAATCTCCGATGCGACGATTATGGCGATTTCGGTTACTTCCCCGACGCCGTATAAGGCAACGGATTTAATTCCCTGCTCGGTTAAGGCAGTAAGTTTATTGGTAACGTCTTGCCGCACCTGCCGGTAAAAATCTATCGTGTTTAACGTCCATCGCATGGCCAGACGGCTTTTTGCCAAAACACCGGCGTGCGTCAAGTGGTACGTCAATGAACGGTTATTCTCGCCACGAATCTTAAGAAGCCCTTTATGGACTAGGTTTTTAAGAAGAGAATTTGTAATACCAAGAGCAACCCCAAGATGGTTGGAAAGCTCACGCTGTGAAATCTTAGGGTTTTTCTCGATCTCTTCTAAGGCCTTAAGATCAAGCATTGATTTGGTTTCTTTTAGAAAGACTTCGTCTTTGTGTGTTGGTTTGAGAGGTTCTAGTTTATTAGCCCTTGGTTCTTTACTTTCCAATGTTCTGCCTATTAAATCATTGTTCATAATATGAACATAGTTTACCATGGTCTGGCTAACCAAAGCAAGTTTTGATTTTGAATATCTATGTGTAAAATTATCCTGTATTAGAAGTCCGCTTTACATTTGCTTTTGGTTGCCAGAAGGGTTTAAGTTCTGTCGATTTTACAACGGAGGAAATAATTACGGGGCACCCAATTAATAGCCGTGTTTGAGAGAAACATGCCATAGTGATACACAGCTGGAAAAACATCTCGTTCAACCTGAGGCCACTGCCTTAGAAAGTACTCTAAGTTTCCCTGGCTAAGATGATACAGGATTATCCCTATACACCAGGGATGGATCGGTCACACTGAAATTCCATAAAAATAGGCTATAATAGCTACAATATCCTGGATAAAATCAGCCGGCTAAAGGCATGGAAAAGCGTGATTATGATAGACAAAAGTGTAAATGAAAACAGCTCTAGGGATGAGCAGAATATACGCACGGTGGCAGTGTATTCGGGGGCGCATCCGGCGCATCAGAAGATGCTTGGTGAGTGCTGCACGGATAGCATCAAGATGCTTGGTGAATGGTCGGTTGAACGGCATACTTCGAATAAGGCGAAGATGCTCTCTTATATATCCACCGCGTTGAAGCTCAGAAGAAGCGATGTTGAAGTTATGGTGATTGAGGGGACGACACCGACCATCTTGATGGCGCCTTTTATAAAATGCTGTAGCCGGCATAAAAGATCACTCGTTACCTTATGCGCTGATGATGCCTTGTACCGCACGTTTGTTGGGGGTAATAGCCTAAAGCAAATGCTTAGCCGCTTTATCACCCGCTTCAGCTTCAATTTTGTCTCGGGCTTAGTCACCGTGGGTGATCTTACTACCAGACTAGCCAAAGAGTACCTTAAGCCGCTTCCCATCGAGGTCAGGTACCCGCCGATAGCTGAGGTCAGAATAAATGCTATGGCTGGGCTTGAGCCAGCACCGGAGTCGCATCACATGGTTCTGATCGGCAGCGGAAACGCCTATGTCAAAGGAGTGGATATCGCCACGCTATGCCTGGATATCCTACACGAGCAGTTTCCGGAAGCCCACCTTACGATCCTGGGGCTGCCAAATATTAAGACGTGTCCAGGGTTGGATGCACCGGGGCCGGTTGCCGACATCAGGCCATGCCTATCCGCGTCTTCGGTGCTTATTCACCCCGGGCGGGGCGATGCCTTCCCCGTTGTCGTGGTCGAAGCGATGCTTGCAGGCGTTGTCCCTTTCATTTCGGAGTGGACCGGGGCTTTAAGTCTTGCACAAGAGGTCGACCCACAGCTGGTCGTGCCGCTCAACGCCGAGAAATTTGCCGAGCGAATCGCGTCCTTCTGGAGTGCGTCCCCTGAGCACAGGCAGGCTCTCTCTGATAGATGCAGGCAGGTATCCAGGGAGTTTACCGCAAAAACCGCCGCACAGCCCTCTCTGGCCCCGTTCATTGAACATATCGCTCACATAAATAAGAGCCGGGGGTAAATCCGGCTCTCCTTCTTGCTTTATTTATTCTCAACCTTATCCTCAACCTTATATGGTTGAGCGACGTCTTAACATTAGCCAGGCGCCTGAAATCATCAAAGTTAACGAGAGCACCAGCAGCAGGTCTGTATTCATTCCGAAGGCGATCCCGCTGCCTGATCCTATACCGGTAAGCAAGTCCTCACCGACGCCAAACGGCGATAGCGATTTGGTAACGCCGGTGATGGTGTGGTTGACGGTATCGACGGATACGGTTATGTTCTCCCAGCGCTGGCCGTTCCAGTGCATGAGTTTGAGATTATGCGGGTTACCGGTTACTTGGCTCGGGTCATAAGAAACCGTTATCGTAATGTCGCCGGTATAGCTTGCGGTTGTTTGCACATCAATATAGGCGCCCCTGAATTTAAAGTTCGCCGGTTCGTTATACGGCGCATTTGTGTCTATCGAGGCCGTGGTCGTTCCATCCTTGGTAACGTTACTGAACTCTAATTGAACGCCGGGCAAGTTGACCGTAACTCCGCTTCCGCTGCCTGTTGGCTGGCTCGGTAGCGTCGATGTCGTCGCAACGCTGCTGTAATCGGACATGTTGCTCGCTGCGTCATACGCCTTGACATAGAAACCATATGAAGTACTTGGCTGAAGCCCACCAATACTAAAACTATTACCTGTGGTGCTTGCGATTTTCTGTTTGCTGCCGTTGTAGACGTTATAGCCGGTAGTGGCAACATTATCCGTTGAGACATCCCAGGAAAGCTGGATGGTACACGGGCATACAGGCATCGCTTTTACATTCGCCGGAATTGACGGCGGCGTTGCATCGATCTTAAATGCCTGGCTATTTGCAGTCTCTGTTATACCCGAGCTTGCAGAACAATAGTAGAGCGTATGCTGGCCCTCGGGAATGAGGTTGCCGGTTAGCGAACCCGGATATACCTGCCAGTTATTCGGTGAATCCCACTGGTAGTATGTCGTTCCGATCCGATCGCTGGTCAGCGTAATTGTAGGTTTAGTATTGTACCAGCCGTTGGTGCCGTTCGGGCTTGCCGGGTCAACATACAGCGATGTTACCGGTGAACTGGTCAGCAGCATCGTTGCAAATGACCAGGACTTATTTGCGGCTAGGCCGGTACCGGCCAAATCTTTCACGCCTGTGCTGATCGTTGCCGTATAAGTGGTCGAGTAATTAAGCGGGCTCGACGGACGGAAGGTGGCTGTTCTGCTCGCCGGGTCATAGGTAACCGTTCCGGTGATAGGGTTGTTATTATTGTCTTTTAAGGTAAACGTTGTGCCGTTAATGGTTGCCGGATCTATATCCTCACTAAACACGGCCGTTATATTAGTGGCTATGCTTACGTTCGTAGCCCCATCAGCCGGGCCGTTTGAAACAACCGACGGTGCGGCTTTATCTACTAGCACGGATATTCCCGAACCCACGGTCTCTACGTTTCCTGCGATGTCCGTTGCCCTTGATTTGATCGTGTAGCTTCCATCTGCCGGCAATGGCCATGAGTAGCTCCAGGCGGTGGTTCCGGATGCCGTAACCCATACGCCGTCGTTGATCGATATTTCTATCTTTGATAGCCCTGAGGATGCGGTGTCCGAGGCCGTTCCGCTAATCGTACAGCTTGTGCCGTTTAGGTGCGCTCCGTTAACCGGCGAGGTAATACCCGATGATGGAGCGGCCGTGTCTATCTTGATTAATTGCGACCTGATCGTCTCTGTGTTGTTGTAGCTATCTGTCGAGTAGAAGTAGACCGTATGCTGGCCCTCTTGCGCGCCGACACCGGCTGTAGCCGAGGTATATACGGTCCAGCCACCGGTTGACGTTGAATCCACCTGGTAATACGTTGTACCGGGCTCGTTCCTGGTTAACAAAATAGATGGTTTCGCTTTGAACCAACCGTTGCTGCCGTCAGGGCCCGACGGGTTGGTGGAAAGCGTTGTTACCGGTGGCGTCACATCACTCACGTTTAACGTAAAGGTAGCGGTTGAGCTTACCGCATTACCGGCCACGTCGACCGCTTTTACGTTCCAGGTATGTGCTCCTGCATCTAGCGGTGTTGTCATGGTATATGATGTCGATGATGCGGACAGATAATCCCTATTAAGCGATCCATCCACATAGAGCTGGTATTTTGCTACGCCGGAAACCGAATCCGAGCTGGCGGTCCATGTAAAGGTCGGCTTGGTCACGTTATTCGTCGATGAGTTGTCTGCCGGCGAGCCGATGTTGAAGGCCGCAGGGGCCGATAGGTCTACGTTGAACGCCTTGCTCTTAACGGTCTCCGTGTTGGCGGAAGTATCATCCGAATAGTAGTAGAGCGTGTGCTTTCCTTCAGGACCGGTAATGCCGCCTGTTGCATAGGTCTGCCATCCTGATGGAGAGGTTGAATCCCACTGGTAATAGGTTGCACCCGGTTCGTTTCTGGTCAACGTGATGACCGGGGCCGTCACAAACCAGCCACCGCTACCATCCGGGCTCGACGGGTTTGTGGAGAGTGCTGTTGCCGGTGGGACAACATCGGCTACGTTTATGGTAAAGGTCGATGTTGATTTCGTTGTGTTACCGGCTGAATCCACCGCTTGTATGTACCAGGTATGCGATCCCGGGGTGAGCGGGGTTGAAACGGTATATGAAGTTGACGATGGCGAGATACTATCCCTGCTTAACACCCCATCGACATAGAACTGGTATTTGGCCATTCCTGAACCCGAATCCGAGCTGGCCGCCCAAGTAAAGGTCGGCAGGCTTGCATTGTCTGTAGATGAACCGTCTGCCGGCGAGCTTATGTCGAAGGCGGATGGCGCAACCGCATCTATTTTAAATGATTGCGTTTTATTCGTCTCGGTGTTATTAGATGTATCCACCGAGGAATACGTAAGCGTATGCTGCCCTTCCGGAATGGCAAAGCTGCCCGTATAGGTAACCAAGCCGGATAAATCCAACTGGTAAGATGTCGTCCCCACTTCGTTTCTCGTTAATGTTACGACGGGTGCGGTCTTAAACCAGCCGTTGCTGCCGTTAGTATATGACGGGTTTGTCGATATGGTTGTAACCGGCGCGATTATGTCTTGTACGTTTAAGCTGAAAGTCGAGGTCGAATTTGTCACATTACCCGCGGCATCCATGGCCTGTATGTACCAGGTATGGGTTCCCGCCGCGAGCGAAGAAGTGAGCGTATACGACGTCTGTGACGGAGAGATGTTGCTTTGTTTTACTGTGTTGTCGATGTAAAGTTGGTATTTCGCCACGCCGGAGCCCGAATCAGAGCTGGCCACCCAAGTAAAGGTCGGCAGGCTCTTGTTATCCGTGGATGAACCGTCTGTCGGTGAACTGATATCGAAGGCCGATGGAGGCGTGAGGTCCACTTTAAATGTTTGGGATTTATTTGCTTCCGTGTTATTAAACGTATCTGCCGAATAGTAATAGAGCGTATGCTGCCCTTCCTGGGCGGTGATGCTTCCTGTATACGTTTGCCAGCCTGTGGTTGAGGTCGAATCCCACTGGTAGTAGGTCGTACCGGGTTCGTTTCTCGTAAGTGTGATCGAGGGAGAAGTCTTAAACCACCCGCTCGTATACGATGGGTTTGTCGACATCGATGTGACCGGCGGAACGACATCGGCGACATTTAACGTATTTGTAGCCGTCGAGGTTGTTGCGTTACCCGCACCGTCCACCGCTATGACATACCAGGTATGGGTTCCGGCCTCAAGCGGTGATGAGAGCGTATACGACGTCTGTGAGGCCGGGATGTCGATCTGTGTTAATGAACTGTGGATATAGAGCTGGTATTTTGCCATGCCGGAGCCCGAATCAGAGCTTGCCGCCCATGTAAAGGTCGGCGTCGCGGCGTTATTCGTAGATGAGTTATCTGCCGGTGCGCTTAAATTAAACGCTGAAGGAGCCGACGAATCCACGCTATATGGTTGGGATTTTACAGGCTCGGCGTTATTTGACAGGTCTTTCGAGTAGTAGTAAAGCGTGTGTTGCCCCTCGGAGGCGGTAATGCTGTTCGAATACGTTTGCCAGCCGGCGGTTGATGTTGAATCCCACTGGTAGTAGGTAGTGCCGGACTCGTCTCTGGTAAGCGTGATGCCCGGCGATGTCTTGACCCAGCCGCCGCTATACGACGGGCTTGAGGATAGGGTCGTATTCGGCGCCAGGGCATCGCCCACATTTAACGTAAACGTAGCGGTCGAGGTCGTTGAATTACCGCCCATATCCAATGCTTTTACGTACCAGGTATGTGTTCCTGCCGTAAGCGGAGACGTGAGCGTGTATGCAAGCGATGTGGCGCTGGTCTCCTGTTTCATGGCGCCATCGATATAGAGCTGGTATTTTGCCATGCCGGAACCCGAATCAGAGCTGGCGTTCCAGGCGAATGTTGGGTTGGTAATGTTGTTTGTCGACGAGTTGTTTGCCGGTGACGCCAGTGTAAAGGCCGTCGGGCTTAAAGTATCAACTTTAAACGTTTGCGCATTAACCGCTTCGGTATTGCCGGCCGTGTCTTTCGAATAGAAGTAGAGCGTATGCTGCCCCTCGGAGGCGGTGATGCTGTTCGAATACGTTTGCCAGCCGGCGGTTGATGTTGAATCCCACTGGTAGTAGGTAGTGCCCGGCTCGCTCCTCGCTAACGTTATGGATGGTATTGTATTAAACCAACCGCTTGTATATGGAGGTACTGAAGACCAGGTCGTCGTCGGCGCCGCCGCATCGATGATGAACGGCCCGAGGTGAACGGCACTTGTCTGGTTGCCCGCTATATCCTTGGTGCTGAGATGAAAATACCAACTGCCGTCTGCAAGCTGAGAGCTGGTTAGGGTAACAGCGGTCCCGGTCATATCAACCGTTGTATCCGGGACGGTTGTTGGAGACTGGCTCCACTCGACGGAGTACCCGTTGATACCGCTTCCGCCATCGGTTGCCCCCGAGAATGAAATATCAATAGTGTTATCCGGCGAAGTGCTACCGGTTGTATGGCTCGGGCTGGTAACCGATGGATTGGTCGGTAGGATAGTATCCACATCAAATGAATTACTCTTATAAGCTTCGGCATTGCCGGTCGTATCCACGGAGTAGTAATAAAGCGTGTGGTGCCCTTCTAAAGCGGTGAAGGCACTCGTGTAGGTAGTCCAGGCGCCGGACGATGAATCCCACTGGTAATAGGTGGTACCCGGCGCAGAACTGGCTAAGGTTATGGTCGGGGCGGTTTTAAACCAACTGTTATCGCCATCCGGGTACGCTGGGTTTGAAATGGACATTCCCGTCGTCGGGGCAGGTCCGCTTGCGCTGAATATGCAGCTATAGACGCCTCCGCCACCGGATCCGGCATATACCGTCTTATCCAGACAGTAGCATGGGGTAGGATCAATCGATGGTATGAGCTTATGCATGAGGCCGTTGTTTATCTGACTCCATTGCGCCCCTTGGGTAGTTGATTTATACACTCCGTTAGTTGTTCCGGCAAAGCAGGTGCCGTCTTTGCTTCTTGTATAGCCTGGGGATATGGCAACCGCAAGAACATAGCGATCTGTGCTCGGGATGCCTACGTTAGCCTCAATCCAGTAAGAACCAGCAGTGGTCGATTGAAAAACGCCGCCGCCGTAAGTTCCGACAAGCACGACATGATCTGTAGGGAAATCAAGGGACAAGGCGATATCCGTGATAAGGGCGCTTGTGAGGCAGTTGTTTGCTGCCTGCCAGGTAGTTCCCCCATCGGTCGATTTAAAAACGCCGCCGCCGTAAGTTCCGGCGAACATCGTTCTGTCTACGCCAAAATTCGGGGACATGGCAATCGTCCGTACATCCGTATTGGCAAGGCCCGTATTTGCAGGACTCCAGGTACCTCCCCCATCGGTTGACTTAAATATTCCCGAGGATGCGGTGCCCACAAAGACGGTGTGGTCCGTTGCATATGCAGGTGAAACGGCTAACGGATGAACATCGGTGGTCGTAAGACCCGTGTTTGCCGCGACCCAGGAATCCCCCTTGTTGGTTGACTTAAAGACTCCGGCCCCGGTTGCCGCAAAAACCGTGTTGTCGGTAGCAAAGTTCTCCGATACGGCGACCGAGCGGATATTTAAACTCGTCAAGCCGGTATTTACCTGAACCCAATCATGGCCCTTGTTGGTTGTGCGGTAGACACCTTTGGTGGTCGTACCGGCAAAAAGCGTATAATCATGGGCGTAATTCGGGGAGATATGAAGGGACTTTACCTCCTCATTGGCTGGACCGATATTTTGCCAAACATCGTCCGCAAACGCAAAAGAAGGCAAGGCTAGAGCCAAGCCGACTATTGTAAGTATGAGCACTATAAGAAATCTGTTGCCGATATGCAACCTTTTGTTTCCTTTGCCTTTGCTAGTTATCATCTCAGCGTCTCTACCTTCTGCTTGATCGCCCCTATATCAACTCCGAAGGGTCTCATTTGTATGACTGTCTCATATTGTTTCTTGGCGCTGGCTTTATCGTTCTTCTCAACGTAAAGGTCGCCGAGCGCTATCCGCGCCGTTACAAAGTTTTTATTGAGCTTGATCGTAGTTTCAAGCGCTTGAATCGCCTTGGTAAAGTTTCCTTGGGATTTATAGATGATAGCGAGGTTGTAATGGGCCTCGGGCTGATTGGGGTTTGATTTAAGAGACGCTCTGTATTCATCCGATGCTTTGTTGAGCTGCCCTTTCGCCTCGTAGCTTTGGGCGAGGTTGAGATGCGTTTTCGCGTCGGCCGGATCGAGTTTCTTCGCCCGCTCCAAACGCTGTATCGCCGCATCGAACTTGCCGTTGGTATAGGCGCTGAGGCCTGAAGCGTAGGCTTTTTGCTGCTCCGCTTTTATCCTCTGATTTTCTTGCTTAACCCGCTCGTCCCGAATTTGCGTTACGGCCAGCGTGGCCGCAATTAGGACTAGAACAGCAAGAAAAGCGACGATCGGCTTTATGTGCTTGGTAACAGTCGTGGATATTGAGCCTGAAAAATATTTTAGCCCTCCCGGCACTACCGTTTGGTTTTTGGGTACGCCGATGCCGGGCTTGCTTAATTCAACGCCGCGTGTTGCTTCTGTTTTTAGTTTAATGGCCGAAAGCTTCAAACCCAATCTCCTTTTAAATAAAAAAAGACCCATTTCTGGGTCGGTTCCGCTATTTGCTCCCTCTATCTCCTAAGCGGCCAAATTGAAACTAGAGTTCTTCGCATCCCTGGTAAGTTCAGTCTTTACTCTGTCGTAGGGCTACTTGTACTGTTGGGTTATTATTTTTTTAACGCAAATCGGCTCGGTAAACCAAATATTGCTTGCTTGAAATTTTACCAGCTTATACCATGACAGTCAACAAAAATTATATTAGAAAATGCAAGGTAACGAATTCGTTAATACTAGTACCAGAACACCATAATTATTGTGTCATTCTGAGCAGGTCCTTCGCTATCGCTCAGGATAAACTCCGAATCCAGAGAACACTCACAGACTGCTGTTGCCTGTCATTCTGAGCGAAGCGAAGAATCTAGCGGGCACTCACGCACTTCTGTCACTTAAGTGCGTCTAAGCTTTGATATACCTTTCTAAGAAGCGTTTACCAAGCGTGTATCATATCTATCAAGCATGTATCAAACAAATACCAACCGCCTATAAACCATCTGTCTCACTTTGGCTTATCTAAGCTTAGACCCTCCTGCATAAGAAAAAGGTTTCCGCACCCAAGATTCTTCAGTCGCTTCGCTCCTTCAGAATGACAATTGCCGCCGTTCACTATTTGCTAATCGCTGTTCGCTCTTTCAGAATGACATCTAATTTACCTGATCGTTCATCTGTTCACCGATGAATGACGTCTAATTTACCTGATCATTTCGTCTATTCACCGATTCACCCACTTATCTGATTAGACAAGCTCTCGCAATACCACGGCCAGCTTATCGACGTCGTGGCAGGATGGGTTTTGCTCGTCGAGAACGTTGGCGAGGACCACGTTGAGACCGAGCGCCTGGATGTTTTCGGCTACCACGGAAACCGGGTACCGCCTGCTCTCTGCATAGCCGATGAGCTTGTCATCGGGGATCGGATGGTTGTTTATAATAACCACGTCAATCCAACCGGGCGATCCATGGTTGATGATTGCGCTGACATGATCGCACGCGGTAAATAAATCCGTTTCTCCCGGTTGCGTCATGACGTTGCACACGTATATCTTAATGGCCTTGGACTCCGCCATTGCCTGGCCGATTCCCGGAACGATCAGATTCGGCAGAATGCTTGTAAACACGCTGCCGGGGCCGATTACCACCTGGTCGGCTTCGAGAATCGCCTCAACGGCGGCCGGGTATGCCTCAACATCCGGCGGGTCTAGGTAGACTTCTTTCAACGGCCTGGTGGTCTGGGCTATTTTCACTTGCCCGGTGATGGGTTCGCCGCTAAACGTGGCCGCACTAAGGATCACATTGCCGGTCGTCGACGGCAGCACACGCCCCTTAACCGATAAAAGCTCGGAGGCCATGCGAACCCCCTCGTCAAAGCTCCCATAAAGGTCGGTAAGCGCGGCTATGATAAGATTGCCGAGGTTGTGCCCTGCGATACCGTCACCCTGCCGAAAACGGTAGGTAAAAAGGTCGGCCATCCCCTTATCCTCGGCCAGAGCTACCAGACAGTTTCGTATATCTCCCGGCGGAAGTATCCCGATATCCCTGCGCAGCCGCCCCGAGCTTCCCCCGTCATCGGCCACGCTCACGATGGCGGTCACCTTATCCGCGTACCGCCTCATGCTCCTCAGCGCTACCGGCAGCCCGGTACCCCCGCCTATTGCCACCGACTTTATACCAGACATATATGCCGCCTTTAATCCTTACCCGCCTTACCGATCTTACCGGTCTTACTGTCCTTATTGCCCTTTGTTTCCCATATCCGCCCCATGTCCCTATGCCGGGCCACGACGTTATAGCCTTTTTCTTGCAGAAACCCGGCCGTTTCATTTGCAATTGCAACCGAGCGATGCGTACCGCCCGTACAGCCTATGGCTACTGTAAAATGAGTCTTTCCCTCGGAAACGTAGCGCGGCAGAAGAAATGCCAGGAGTCCCTTAAATTTCCGCAAGAATGTTTTGCTCTCCGATCTGTTCAGGACGAATTCGCAAACGTTCTCGTTCGTCCCATCGAAGTGCTTCAGCGACTCGATATAGTGCGGATTCGGCAAGAATCGCACATCCATTACCAGGTCCGCATCAAGGGGCATGCCATACTTGTACCCGAACGACATCACGGTTATCATGATGCCCTTTTTTTGCTTATCTTTCTGTAGGATGGCGGTTCTGATCTGATCTTTTAGCTCAAATGGCGCGAGGTTGCTTGTGTCGATTACGAGGTCGGCCTCGCCGCGAAGCTGCTCCATTATGTGGCGCTCTTGCTGAATACCATCCGTTATCGCGCCTTCCTCGGAAAGCGGATGCCTGCGCCTTGTCTCTTTAAAGCGCTTTACCAGGGCCTCGTCCGAGGCCTCGAGGTAGAGTATCTGGTACTTTATCCCGAGAAGCTTTAGTTTTTGCAGCTCTTCAAAGAGCGTGTCGAAAAACTCGCGACCCCTCACATCGCACACTACAGCGACCTGCCGCACCTTGCTCCCCGGAAGAGTGCACAGTTCGGCCATTTTTGGGATCAGCGAAGGCGGCAGGTTATCGATACAGAAGAAGCCCATGTCTTCAAAACACTTGATAGCCTCTGATTTCCCCGCTCCCGATAAACCCGTGATAACCGCAAATTCAATATTCTGATTCAATTAACAACCGCCTCACTTATAACTATTGCACGACGTAAGCACGCGCTCACAGCCCCCGCTACGTGTCCGCTCGCCTCTGTTTTTTTTCAGCTCTTGTCTAATTTCTTATTCTACACGAAGGGGACGTTGTTTCCTGTGTAAACTTGTTGTGTTAGGACGCACAGGAAACAACGTCCCCTTAAACGTCCCCTTAAACCTTAAACCCTTAAATTATTTTACGGCAGTATTCCTTCAAGCGCCAGAAGGCGTTCTTTCCACCCGCGCTTGCCGCTCCATCCGCCTATACTGCCATCGCTCTTCAGTACCCTATGACACGGCACCACTATGGGGACAGGATTCTTTGCCATCGCATTCCCCACGGCCCGTGCCGCCTTAGGCCGTCCGCAGCATTGCGCTAATTCTTTGTATGTCAAAGTCTCACCGTATGATACAGACTTTAGAGTATCGTATATCTTGCACTCAAACTCTGTTGCTTGCCCGTAATCCAGCTGGTAGACGAATTGTACCTTCTCTCCATTAAAGTATCTACCTAGAGTTGAGGTTAATTCTAATCCTAATGTCTTATCGTGTTGTAGCCGGTCATATCGCCCGGCGATTTCTTCTTTTAGCAAGCGTTCGTTATCCTGGGGGAAAATGATGCCCGCAAGGCCTTTTTTGCTAAAGACCGCCGCCCCCATACCCCATTGGGTCGCATAAACGTTAAATCCCTTTAATTCTAAGCCTGCCATTTTAGTACTCCACTACAATCTACCCTGAAAATAACCAGTTACCCTAATAATCCTGATAACCGTTGAAATGGCGATAGACCCGTTCGGCGATAACGCTTGGCAAACCGGGAACGCTGTTTAGTGCCTCAAGGCTTGCATCCGCGATTTCGCCTGGGGAGCCGAAGTGCTTAAGTAAAAGCTTCTTCCGTCCCTCGCCCACCCCCGGGATCTTATCCAAGGTCGATTCGACCATTGCCTTACCGCGTAAGTTCCTATGGTACGCGATCGCAAAGCGGTGCGCCTCGTCCCGTATCCGCTGCATTAGCTTTAAAGCATCGCTGCCGCGATCAAGTCGTACCGGGTCGGAACAACCCTGTACAAAGATTTCCTCTTCGCGCTTTGCAAGCCCGACAACAGGGACGTCTTCGCATCCGACCTCTCTCATCGCTAAAAGAGCGGCTGAGAGCTGAGGTTTTCCTCCATCTACGATAACGAGATCCGGCTCGTCGGAAAACGATGGGTCGAACTTGGCATCCGCATGCGTGAACCTGCGGTGTATCACCTCGTGCATCATCGCGTAGTCGTTGATGCCGGCATCGTACCGTATCTTGAACTTCCTGTACTCATCCTTCGCCGGGCGACCCTGCTTGAAGACGACCATCGAGCCCACAGAGTTGCTGCCCTGGATGGTCGAGATATCGAAGCATTCTATACGTTCCGGAGGCCCGGATAAACCGAGCGCTTGGGCCAGAGACCCAAGAACCCGGCTCGAATTCTCTTTCTCCCATGAGTGCTTGATGACCGACATATTAAGTGCATGCTGGGCGTTTGCCGCTGCCATGTCGATCAGGTCGCGCTTATCGCCCCTCTGAGGGATTTTAAATGAAACGTCGGTTCCCCGCTGCCGGCTTAGTAGTTCCTCGATAATATGTGTATCCTCAAGCCTAAGCGGCACAAGCACCTGCGGCGGGACCGACGTGGAATTGATGTAGTTTTGCTTGATAAACGCGCTTAAGACATCTTCATCCGACTCTCCCCTATCCAGGATAAAGTTCTTGCTGCCGATAAGCTTGCCGTCACGCACGATCGACAGGTTGATGCATCCGAGCGAGCCGTCAAAGCTTAAACCCACCACATCGAAGTCTTCCCCCGTCTCGGAGACGATCTTCTGCTTTTGCAGAACGACGCGTGCGGCGTCCAGGCGATCGCGGATGCGGGCCGCCTGCTCGAACTTTAGACCCGCCGCCGCCCGGCTCATCTCGGCCTCAAGCTGGTCGATTACCGGCTCGGGGTGGCCCTCCAGGAAAAGCTCGATCTTTTCAATCATCGCACGGTAGTCCTCTTTTGAGACCGCCTCGATACACGGCCCCAGACAACGTTTTATATGCTGGTTGAGGCACGGTGAGCCGGTCGATTTGCCCGGCTTGCCGCGCTTACACGTCCTGAACAGGAATATCTTGCGCAGCGTATCAAACGTCTCGCGCACCGCCGCCACACTGGTGTACGGCCCGTAATACCCGGTGCCGCGCCGGTGATTTTCCCTGGTTATCAATATCCTTGGAAAGGCGTCCTGCCAGGTGATGGCAATATACGGGTAGCTCTTATCGTCCCGGTAGGATACGTTAAACGCCGGGCGGTACTTCTTGATGAGGTTGCACTCGAGCACCAGCGCCTCGAGTTCGCTGCCGGTTACGTAAAACTCAAAATCGGCGATTCGCTCGACAAGCGCCCTGGTCTTTGGCGCGTGGTTACCGCTTTGGAAGTAGGAGCGCATCCTGTTGCGCAAGGATTTGGCCTTGCCGACATAGATAACCCTGCCCTCGGCATCCCGGTAAATATAGACACCGGGGTCGGCGGGCACGCTTTTTAGTTGTTCGATTAGTCGTGACTTAGTGTTCATAAATGAGTGTTCATAAATGCGGTTTTGTCTTGTTTTAAAGGTATAACTCCTCAAAGCGTATGTCAATCTTGAGACCGGGAACTATTATGTTCTCGCTCCACTCCAGAGCGTGCAAGCAAAAGGTATCCGGGTAAACCGTTACAGCGGTAATAATTGAATTGTAAGTCATTGCCAATTGAGCATGCTGATGATAGTATAAAGTCATAACTATTACACATTATTAACAACAAATGAGACCGCCTTTTTTGCGGACAACAGCACGGGATGCACACATAGCTCAAACCAACTCTGCCCCCAGCAGAGTTTTTTTATTGGTTGGAAGAGCCGGGGCTTTAAAGGAGGACGTATGAGGGTATTTCAGATAAAAAAACCGGGCAAACACACCACCTTCGCGCTTGGGATAGTACTGGTGGGTCTGCTGGTTTCGGTAGTTTTTGTACAGGCGGCGCTTGCGGCAAACTGGCAGTGACAAATTGTAGAGAGTACAACAGGCGACGTGGGCCAGTACACGTCAATCGCCCTTGATTCCTCGGGACAGCCACAAATCAGCTATTATGATGCGACGAACCATAAACTTAGATATGCATACAAGAATGGTACCAGCTGGGTAAGTAAATCCGTCGAGCCGGGCTCCGGTAACGACATCGGCAAACACTCCTCACTGGCGTTGGGTCCTTCCGATAAGCCCTGCATCAGCTATTATGACGATACTGATGACAACCTCAGATATGCATATAAAGACGCTACGGGGTGGCATGCGGAAATCGTAGACGCCGATAACGACGTGGGCCAATACTCGTCGCTGGCAATCGACGCCTCCGGGAAACCGCATATCAGCTATTATGACGCCACAAATCACAACCTCAGATATGCATATAAGGATGGCGGCGGTTGGCATAGCGGGTCGGTAGAGCCGACGGACAGCACGGATAATGTGGGGATGTACTCGTCTTTGGCACTTGATTCCGCAGGAAACCCGCGTATCAGCTACTACGATGCGACGAATCGCAACCTCAAGTATGCATATAAGGATGGCAGCGGTTGGCACTGGGACACAGTAGATAACACTGGCGACCAGGGTTTATATACCTCCATCGCCATCGACAAAAACAACAACCCCCACATCAGTTACTATGACATCACCAAAGGTCACCTTAAATATGCGTATAAATCGGGCGCAAGCTGGCAGATAACGGATGTCCCGGATAGTAGCAGCAGTAACACCGGGCTTTACACATCCATTGCGGTCGACAGCAATAATAATCCGCATATCAGCTACTACGATGCAAATAACAAAGTGCTTAAGTACGCTTACAGGGATACCAATAACATCTGGCTTATGGAGAGTGCCGATACCGTCGATAAAGGCCAGTACTCATCCATTGCTGTCGATACTAACGGATGCGCGCACATCAGCTATTATGATGCCGCCAGCAGCGATCTCAAGTACGCATATAAAGACGCCCCTCTCGTTGCCTCTACCGATCCGGCCAACAACGCCACCGCTATTGGGCTAAATAGGACGATCACCGTAACCTTTAACGAAAACCTGCAACCCGGCACAATATTAACCGGGATTACGCTTAAGGATAACAAGAACAACATCTTGACCACGGTAAACAACGCCAGTGATAAGACCCTTACCATCGACCCTGTCAACGACTTTAACTACAACACAAGTTATACGGTCACAATTGAGGCGGGTTCGGTTAAAGACGCCTCAGGCAATAATTCGCTGGCCGCCAAATACACCTTTGGGTTTACGGCGCAGCCGGATGTGCCGCCCATGATAACCGGCACCGACCCGTCCAACGGCGCTGCCGGTATCCCAATAGATAAGACCATAAATGTTTACTTCAGCGAGGATATCCAGGCGGGTTCCAACTTTAGCGGGATAACGCTTAAGGATGCAACCGGCACGGCAATACCCGCATCGGTCACTATAGTGAACGGAATCGTTGATGGTACATATAAAAATATCCTGGTTATTAACCCGACAAGCAACCTGGGATATGGGACAAAATATAAGGTAAACATTCCGGCAGGCCCGACGGGCGCCATTAAGGATATGACGAACAATCCGCTCGTAAACGCCTATACGTTTGATTTTACTACAAACGGGAACGCTCCGCCGATTATCCAAAGCACCGATCCGGCCGGTAGTGCGTCGGGTGTTCCGGTGAATAAGACTATTACTATTACGTTTAACGAGGCCATTCAGTCCGGCAGCGCTTACTCGAGCATCTCGCTAAAGAACGGCGCCA
>Ga0210042_1001745_pt1 | contig 17637 bp, 14 predicted proteins | sample CryGeymeta201518_FD_183982 | JGI IMG/M metagenome (GOLD analysis project Ga0210042, IMG submission 183982) | Groundwater microbial communities from Crystal Geyser aquifers in Utah, USA - Crystal Geyser metaG 2015-18 (SPAdes) (version 2) | ecosystem: Environmental > Aquatic > Deep subsurface >... | reverse complement strand
CGTCGGCAAATCCGCCCACGACGGACAGCGCGTTACACCGTAGCGAAAGGAAAACAGGGAAAGCGGACATTTCTACTTTGCAGGAAAGCGGACATTTCTATTTAGCGTTGACAGGAGATGGGAAAGTTCAGACCCGGATCCGGGCTGCCGGGGCTGGCTAAATAATTTACAGGCCCCAAAAGGGTTTTTTGACTTCGTCAGAACGATACATATCGGACAAGGCTGTTTTTGCTGCGCTGTGACCCTGAGTCGCCGCTTTGCGTAACCATTCGGCCGCCTGTTGCGGATTTTTGCCGAGTCCCAATCCTTGGCGTTGCAACATGCCAAGCCGATATTGCGCCTCCGCGTCACCCTCGACCGCAGCCTGCCCGAACCATTTTGCCGCCACCGGGTAATCCGGCGCAAAGGCACGGCTGTCGCTATGCATCATGCCCAGTGCGACGGCGGCCGGAATATAGCCTTGCCCGGCGGCTTGTTGGAACCAGGCCAGCGCTTCGCCGTCGTCCTGTGGCACGCCGGTGCCATTCAGGTAGCTTTGCGCCAGTCGAAACATCGCCCAGGAATTTCCTTGGGTAGCGAGATGGCGGTAAAGCGATGGCTTTTTCGGGCAGGTCGTGGTTTCGAAGCGGGCCAGTTTTTCATTGAAGCTGGCATCGATCTTTTCGGCGATGTTGCGGTGCCCGGTGCGCCACTCCCCGGACCGGTAAAAGTCCAGTTTCATTAACGCGGAATGCGCGGCATTGCACAAGGTGCGGCTGTCGCCGCGCGCTTCGGCCCGCAAGCCGGACTCGAACAGCCCGGCTGAGGATTGCAGGACTTTTTGGGCGCAAACCGATTCCCGGTAGTGGGCGATTCCGGCATCCACCGTTTCCGCCTCTTCCAAATCACAGGATGAGGCTTGGGCGGGCGAGGGCGGAAATGCCAGCAGAAGGGCGGCAAAAAACAGGGTTGTGCCTGATATAACGCGCGACACAGCGATCATCCAAAGTAGTTCATTAGCGCATAAATCCTTGCAGGAGCCGCTTCAGCGGCGAGTCATCTCCGCCAAGCTGGTTCCTGCAGGGGCGAGTTTTCCAATGGACAGTTTTGGATCATTCGACTTTGGCCTTGCTGCGCAGTTCGGAGATGGCCTTCTGGATCACTTCCTGCTGGCGGCGTTTTCCCAGATTTGGTTTGACGTCATCAAACGCCGGGACTTTCAGTTCGCGGGTGTCTTCCAGTTTAATTACGTGCCAGCCGTATTGGGTTTGCACCGGTGCGCTGATCTGGCCTTTAACCAGTTTGCCGATGGCCTCGCCGAACGGTTGCACAAAGTTGGAAGGCACGGTCCAGCCCAGATCACCGCCTTTGTCCTTGGAGCCGGGATCTTGCGATTTTTGCTTGGCTACCTTGGCGAAACTCTCTTTCTTCACCCGTTTCGCCACCGCTTTGGCTTCTTCTTCGGTTGGTACCAGAATGTGCGACACCTTGTATTCCTTGTCGCCGAGGCGCGCCTTCATGGTTTCATAATCCTGCTGCAGCAACGCCTCATCGACCGGGTGGTTCTTGAGGTAGTCCTGCACAAACGCGCCGGCCAGCACCGATTGTCGCGCTAGTTCCAGTTGTTGCGCGGTCTCCGCCTGCTTCTCCAGTCCAAGTTTGGCGGCTTCCTGGGAAATGATCTCCAGGTTAATCAGGTCTTGGTGCAGTGCCTTGCGCAGTTCGGGGCTGTCAGGCTGCCCTTGTTGTTCCGCCGCTTTGAGGCGCAGATCGATGCGGGATTGCGGAATGGCCACGCCATTCACTAGCGCGGCAGTCTTGTCCGCATCGGCGGCCTGTGCCGCAGCGCCGGCCAGCAGCAAGGAAGAAAACAGGACAACTCGGGCAATTTTCGGCATATTTTTTCCTTCGATGAAAAGTTGTTGTAAAGAGGCGGTGCGCAATATATCACAGGGTGCGGCAAGGGTTCAGCCCGGAAAGACCTGTTTGAACGGGCGCACCGCAACTTGCGCATACACCCCGGCGGCGACATAGGGATCGGCGTTTGCCCAAGCTTCCGCGGCAGCAAGCGAATCGAACTCGGCGACGATCAGGCTGCCGCTGAAACCGGCCTGTCCGGGGTCGGTCGAATCGACGGCGGGAAAGGGTCCGGCCAGCACCAGCCGGCCTGCTTCCTGCAAGGCATCGAGCCGCGCCAAGTGGGCGAGGCGTACAGACAGGCGTTTTTCCAGGCTATTGGCAACGTCCTGTCCGAAGATGGCATACAGCATGTCAGGATTCCTTCTTGTCTTCTTCCACATATTTGGACAGCAGTGCCGACTGCGCGAGGATGAACACCAGCATGATGCCGGTGGCGCCGAACAGCTTGAAATTCACCCATGCAGCGGTGCTGAAGTTGTGGGCGACATACAGGTTGAGGATGCCGAGCAGGGCGAAGAAGGCGCTCCACGACAGATTAAGGCGATGCCAGACAAAATCGGGCAGGGCCATCTTTTCCTGCAACAGGCTGCGCATCAGGTTCTTCTTCAGCACAAGGGCGGAAAACAGCAGCGCCGCGGCGAAGAACCAATACAGGATGGTCGGTTTCCACTTGATGAAAGTCTCGTCGTGCAGCAGCAGGGTGGCGCCGCCAAACACGGTGATGATGCCCAGACTCACCCACAGCATGGTATCGACCTTGCCATGCCGGTATTTCACCCAGCCAACCTGGGCGAACGTGGCGGCGATGGCGGTGGCCGTGGCGGCGAACACTCCGGCGATCTTGAACACAATGAAGAACAGGATGACGGGGAAGAGATCGAACAACAGTTTCATTTTCTATCCAGCGCGAGCGAAGTGGAATTGATGCAAAAGCGCAGCCCGGTGGGTTCCGGGCCGTCCCCGAACACATGGCCCAGATGGGCATCGCAATTGGCGCAGTTGACCGCGATGCGCCCCATGCCAAGCGGATCCTCATCGTCGTAGTCCAACGCTTCCTCATCCACAGGTTGCCAGAAACTCGGCCAGCCGGTGCCGGATTCATATTTGGTCTCGGCATCGAACAGCGGAGCGCCGCAACAGATGCAGCGATACACGCCGGCATCATGGCAATCCCAGTATTCGCCGGTAAAGGCGGGCTCGGTGCCGCACTCGCGGCAGATTTCATACTGCTCCGCTGTCAGCTCCTCGCGCCACTCGGCTTCAGTCTTGTCTTGCGGGTCGGTCACAGCACGTCGCCCGCATGATCGGCCAGACGCGAACGCTCGCCGCGTTGCAGCGTGACATGGCCGCTGTGCGCCCAGCCCTTGAAGCGGTCCACCACGTAGGTCAGGCCGGAACTGCCCTCGGTCAGGTAAGGCGTGTCGATCTGCGCGATGTTGCCCATACACACCACCTTGGTGCCGGGACCGGCGCGGGTGATCAGCGTCTTCATCTGCTTGGGTGTCAGGTTCTGCGCTTCGTCGATGATGAGGAACTTGTTGAGGAAAGTGCGACCGCGCATGAAGTTGAGCGACTTGATCTTGATGCGCGAGCGGATCAGGTCGCGCGTCGCGGCGCGGCCCCATTCGCCGCCTTCCTCGCTGGACTGGTTCAGCACGTCCAGGTTGTCGTCCAGCGCGCCCATCCAGGGCGACATCTTCTCTTCCTCGGTGCCGGGCAGGAAGCCGATGTCTTCGCCCACCGAGACGGTGACGCGGGTCATGATGATCTCGGAATAGATTTTTTGTTCCAGCACCTGCATCAGTCCGGCGGCCAGCGTGAGCAGCGTCTTGCCGGTGCCGGCCTGACCGAGTAGCGTGACGAAATCGATCTCCGGATTCATCAGCAGGTTGAGCACGAAATTCTGCTCGCGGTTGCGCGCGGTGATGCCCCAGATCGCGTTCTTGCTGTGCGCATAGTCGGTGATGGTGAGCAGGGTGGCAGTATCGTCTTTTTGTGCCGCGACTACGGCGTAAAAAGGCTTGTCTCCCCCTTCCTGAAATACGAATTCGTTCACCAGAAAATCCTTGCACAGCGGGCCGTTGATTGCATAGAAGGTCTGGTTGCCCTGCGAGCCGGACTTCATATCCCTGCTGTGCGTCTCCCAGAAATCGGCCGGCAGTTCGCGCACGCCGGCGTAAAGCAGGTCGGTGTCTTCCAGCACCTTGTCGTTGAAATAGTCCTGTGCCGACAAGCCCAGCGCGCGCGACTTGATGCGCATGTTGATGTCTTTGCTGACCAGGGTGACCTGGCGCTGGGGCTGCTCTTTGTGCAGATGCGCGACCACCGCCAGAATGGCGTTGTCGGCCTTGCCGTTGGCCAGGTTTTGCGGCAGATCATGCGTAATAAATTCGGTCTGCAAATACAGGCGGCCGGTCGCGTTCTTGTTGCCCAGCGCATTTAACGGGACACCTTTATCAATGCTGGCTTCGGATTCGCTGACCAGGTTATCGAGAAAGCGGCTGGCCTGGCGCGCGTTGCGTGCCACTTCGGTCATCCCCTTCTTGTTGTTGTCCAGCTCTTCCAGCACGAACATCGGCAGATAGATGTCGTGTTCCTCGAAACGGAACAGGCTGGTCGGATCATGCATCAGCACGTTGGTATCCAGTACGAACAGCTTGGTAGTGTTTTCCGGCGCGGCTTTGCGGGTGTTCATTATTTTCCTTAAAGAGATTGCACGAAATCGAGTACTTGCTGCGCGTGGCCGTCCGCTTTCAGGCCGCGCCACTCTTTGCGCATGAAGCCTTTGTTGTCGAGTACGAAGGTGCTGCGCTCGATACCGCGCACCTGTTTGCCGTACATCATCTTCTGCTTTATCACGCCGAACAGATTGCACACCGTTTCGTCCGTATCGGAGAGCAGGACGAACGGCAACGTGAACTTTGCCTTAAAGTTTTCGTGCGACTTGATGCTGTCGCGCGAGATGCCGACAATCCCGCAGCCCGCTTGCAGGAACTGCGGGTACAGGTCGCGAAACTGCTGTGCCTCGGTGGTGCAGCCTGGCGTGTTGTCCTTGGGATAGAAATAGATCACCAGGGCTTCGCTGTGAATCGGGTACAGGGTGAAATCGGTGCCGCCGGTGGCGGGCAGGGTGAAATCGGCTACAACATGTTTTGTCATTAAATGGCTCCGGAGAATGGTGTGCATTGTTGTCAAAAAGTGCAGCAAAGGCAAGCAAGCCGTGGGTGGCGGCAACTTTAAGGTTAGAACGGGTTGAAAATGGGCGAGAAGTCCCCAACTAGGCCGCAGTCAAACAATTCTGCCAAGGAGCGATCATGCGTTTCGACAAGTTCACCACCAAGCTGCAACAAGCGTTATCCGACGCCCAGAGTCTGGCCGTTGGCAACGACAACCAGTTCATCGAGCCGCAACACCTGCTGCTGGCCCTGCTCAACGATCCCGACAGCGGCGCGGCTGCGTTGCTTGCGCGTGCGGGAGGCAATGCGAACGCGCTCCAGAGCGCACTCAACGATGCCGTGAATCGCCTGCCAAAAGTGGAAGGCCATGGCGGCGAGGTGCAGGTTGGGCGCGATCTGACGAATCTGTTGAATCTGACCGACAAGGAAGCGCAGAAGCGCGGCGACCAGTTCATCGCCAGCGAAATGTTCCTGCTTGCGCTCACCAACGACAAGGGCGAATGCGGCCGCCTCTACAAGCAGCACGGCGTTTCGCGCGCACCGCTGGAAACCGCCATCAATGCCGTGCGCGGCGGCGAGTCGGTCGGCTCGCAGGAAGCCGAAGGCCAGCGCGAATCACTGAAGAAATACTGCATGGACCTCACCGAGCGCGCCCGCCAGGGCAAGCTCGACCCGGTGATCGGGCGCGACGACGAGATCCGCCGCGCGATCCAGGTGCTGCAGCGTCGCACCAAAAATAACCCGGTGCTGATAGGCGAACCCGGTGTCGGCAAAACTGCCATCGTCGAAGGGCTGGCGCAACGCATCATCAACGGCGAAGTTCCGGAGACGCTGAAGGGCAGGCGCGTATTGTCGCTGGACATGGCGGCACTGCTGGCGGGTGCCAAGTATCGCGGCGAATTCGAAGAGCGCCTGAAAGCGGTGCTGAAGGAGCTGTCGCAGGAAGAGGGCAGGAATATCGTGTTCATCGACGAGCTGCACACCATGGTTGGTGCGGGCAAGGCAGAAGGCGCGATGGATGCGGGCAACATGCTCAAGCCCGCCCTGGCGCGCGGCGAGCTGCACTGCATCGGCGCGACCACGCTGGATGAATACCGCAAGTACATTGAGAAGGATGCCGCGCTGGAGCGGCGCTTCCAGAAGGTGCTGGTGGACGAGCCTTCGGTAGAGTCAACCATCGCCATCCTGCGCGGTTTGAAAGAAAAGTATGAAGTGCATCACGGCGTGGTGATTACCGACCCCGCGATTGTTGCGGCGGCGGAACTCTCGCACCGTTACATCACCGACCGTTTCCTGCCGGACAAAGCCATCGATCTGATCGATGAAGCCGCATCGCGCATGAAAATGGAAATCGACTCCAAGCCGGAAGTGATGGACAAACTTGAACGCCGTTTGATCCAGTTGAAGATCGAGCGCGAAGCGGTTAAAAAGGAAAAAGATGAAGCTTCGCGCAAGCGCACGGGTTTGATCGAGGATGAGATTAAAAAACTGGAGCGTGAGTACGCAGACCTTGAGGAAATCTGGAAGGCGGAAAAAGGTGCGGCACAGGGCACGGCCACGGTGAAGGAGGAAATCGAGAGCATGCGTGCCGAGATCGTCAGATTGCAGCGCGAAGGCAAGCTGGAAAAAGTGGCCGAGCTGCAATACGGCAAGCTGCCGCAACTCGAAGCCAAACTGAAAGAGGCCTCGCAGCGTGAAACGGAAGGCGACGGCACGAGGAATAAACTGTTGCGTACCCAGGTCGGCGCGGAAGAGATCGCCGAAGTGGTGAGCCGCGCGACCGGGATTCCAGTAAGCAAGATGATGACCGGCGAGCGCGACAAGCTGCTGCACATGGAAGACAAACTGCACGAACGCGTGGTGGGGCAGAACGAGGCCGTGCGCCTCGTGTCCGATGCCATCCGTCGTTCGCGTTCCGGTCTGTCCGATCCGAACCGTCCTTACGGTTCCTTCCTTTTTCTCGGTCCCACCGGCGTGGGCAAGACCGAACTATGCAAGGCGTTGGCCGGATTTATGTTCGACTCGGAAGACCATCTCATCCGCATCGACATGAGCGAGTACATGGAGAAGCATTCCGTCGCGCGCCTGATTGGTGCGCCCCCGGGCTATGTCGGTTATGAAGAAGGCGGCGGGCTGACCGAGGCCGTGCGCCGCAAACCGTACAGTGTCATCCTGCTCGACGAGGTGGAGAAGGCGCACCCGGATGTGTTCAACGTGCTGCTGCAGGCGCTGGACGACGGCCGCATGACCGACGGCCAGGGCCGCACCGTGGACTTCAAGAACACCGTCATTGTGATGACTTCAAATCTTGGCTCGCAGATGATCCAGCAGATGTCCGGCGACGACTATCAGGTCATCAAACTGGCGGTGATGGCCGAAGTGAAAGGCTATTTCAGGCCCGAGTTTATCAACCGAATCGACGAGGTGGTGGTGTTCCATGCGCTGGACGAGAAAAACATCGCGAGTATTGCGCGTATCCAGTTGCAGTATCTGGAAGAGCGCCTCGCCGCGATGGAGATGAAGCTGGAGATCAGCGAAGCGGCGCTGGCCGAGATTGCCAATGCGGGCTTCGATCCGGTGTATGGCGCGCGTCCGCTAAAACGCGCAATCCAGGCGCAACTGGAAAACCCGCTGGCCAAGGCGATTCTCGAAGGGCGCTTCGCCGCCAAGGACACCATCAAGGTGGACTGCAAGGCGGGGGTGATGCGGTTCGACAAAGGATAAACCCGCTGTGCGGCGTGTGCCTTGCACTCAAGTCGCCCGCCGGGCTTTTCATTGAAAGTACTGCGATGCAATCCCCGGTTACGCTATCGAGATGACCGCGGCTGCTCCAGCAAGTCCGCCCCGTTTTGCAGGTTGGTCGTTAGGCTGTATTGCGGACGATTGTTCGAGGTTTATTTTCTGATTGCGCAATGACGAATCGCCGATTCGGATTGACGCTGAATCTTCCGGCTCCCAAAGAAGCTGGAACACCTCCAGTGCATCCTGCTTGCCGCGGAACGAGGCACGGCTAATGGAAACGGCTTTGTGGCCGAGATCGGCGGGGAGGGCATCGATGATCTCCCGCGTGGTCATCGTCTGCCGCGCCCGTGTGATCGATGCGATGCGGGCGGCAACATTCACGGTATCGCCGAACACGTCGTTGGCCTTGAGGATGACATCGCCGAAATGGAGGCCGATGCGGATCGCGATGGGATGCTCGCCGCCGGGCTTGTTCGCCGCAACCGCACGATGCATGGCGCGGGCCGCCTGGGCTGCCTGTTGGGCGTTCGGGAAAGTACACATAATCTCGTCCCCGATCGTTTTGATCAGGATGCCTTTGTACGTGGCGACCTCCTGTTTCAGGAGATTCAGGGTGCGCGTGACCATGTTCAGCGCAGCCTCGTTGCCCAACCTGTCATACAAGGCGGTGCTTTCGCAAATGTCGGCGAACAGCACAGCCATTTTTCTGGTTTGCTGGGAGGAATAGATCGCCCGGTTCTGGATGGCCATGTTCTGCGTATCGGCGTAATGCAGGATCTTTAAGATACGCGAGAACCGCAGCTTCAAGGCGAGATCGATGGGCGTCAATCCATGCTGGTTCTTTATCCTGAGCTTCGCGCCATGCATCAGCAACAGCAGAACGATATCGATCCCGCCCTTCTCGACAGCGAGGAAGATCGGGATATGCCCGTCCTGGCTGAAATTGACTTCCACATCGGAGATGAGTAATTGGTGCAACGCGGCAAAATCCCCCTTTATGATGGCGGAGAGGACGGAGAATCTTGATTCGAAGGTGTCGCGGAAATGGCTGACTGCCGCTGGCACTTCCATTGTTGATTCAAATTCATTTTCATCCGGTGTCTTGTTTTCCGGCTTCCTCTGGAAATACAGCTTGTATAACAACGACAAGGCCACCAGCGCGCCGGAGGCTATGATCAGGGCTGTCCGGCTGAGGCCGAGCTGGTTGGCCAGTTGATCCGGCAGGTTGGCGCCAATGGCCAGCATGGAGACGGTAAGGAACAGCATCAGCCTGAGATAACGGAACAGCGAAATGAAAATAGTCACCACCAGCGCGATCAGCAACAGGTCGCGCTCGACCACATTGCCGATCATCTCGGCGGGAAGGTTGGCGCATAGCGCCATCAGCGAAACGATCAGCAGAAGCCACACTTCGCCGCTCTTTACATTGAATTGCATACGATCCTCCGTTTCCGCATACGCTATGGGAAAGAGGGCGGCAAGGTGTCGGGTGGACGACGCTGGGGACTAACGAAAACCACTCTACGGGGTGACGTGGCTACCGGCGGTCCCGCTGTCGTAGAGCTTTTTTTGCTCCTTAGACCGGAAACTTTGCGCCCCTACTTTTCAATAGGTTTGCCTTTTATGAACTGCTTTACTCAACATCCGGGGCTATTATCAACCCATCCCCACCCCAAATGTAAAGTCTTTTTTTGTCTTTATGGCCCGGGCTTGGCAAAAAGTCCGGTTCAGCACTGGTTCGGCGGATGGCTTCAGACTACTGCCTGGTCGGTTTGACGAAGTTGATAACGTTCACATTCGGCGTCTCGCCGTCCGCGTAATAGGGTTTGGCTTGATCGAAGTCGAGCGCTTCGGCCAACGCTCTTTCGCGCTCCGAAATCAAACTAAAGCAATCCTTGATGTCCTGGATGGTGCTATTCGACAGCGGATTGACGCGCCCGCCAAGTGGTGTGACGTCTCTGACGACGTTGCCCAGCGTCTTGCGCAGTTGGCGCAGGATGTGTTGTTCTTTATTTAACTCTTCTGAATTCATGGCCCTATACCGTTGTAAATTGCAGGAGACAACTTTACCGGAATTATTGGTGGGATGGGGTAGGATTGCTTTCCGGGCAATCGACCATTGGCCGGTCGTTTTACGCCGCGTTAGTTTCCTAAAGTCCACGCACCGGATATTTGCCGGGCACGCGTAACTATGGGAGGATTCCTCCCGAATCTAACTTTATCAACTGATTATCAGGGAAAAACCATGTCAAGGACGAAAAAAATATTGGCACCAACGGTAATGATTTTTTCAGCGATTGTGTTGTCGGCGTGCGCGACCAAACCAAAAGAAGCGGCCGTCGCTGAACCCGTGCCCGTCGCAGTCGTTGCCGAGCAGGCAATTGTAGCCGAGCCGACACCTGCTCCTGACGTTGCTGCCGAACAGCCCGCGCCCAAGCCGGTGGTCAAAAAAGCCAGGAAAAAGACCCGCGTAGCCGAGACTGTGTCACACAAGGTTGTGGAACCTGAACCTGTAGCAGCACCGGCACCGGCACCGGAACCGGCACCGGAACCGGCACCGGAACCGGCACCGGAACCGGCACCGGAACCGATGGTGCAACAAGAAACACCGGCAGCCGCACCGCCCGCAGTGGCTGCCCCGCAGCCCATCCCGGAAGCTGCAGCCCCGGGCTTTCTGGAAAAATACTGGCTATGGCTGCTTGGCTTGATCGTTGCCGCGATCGCTGTCTTTGTGATGATCAAAAAGTAAGCGCTGAAGCTACCACGGTGATTTCTTCCCCGAAATGATGTGGGAAGCATTCAGAGATGAAATAGGCTTGAAATTCAAGGAAAGCGTGAAGGTATGGACAGCCTCAATGGCCAGCAGACAGGGGGGGGAAAACTGACTCCCAGTGCGATCTCGAATTATCTTGACCAGTATGTCGTCGGTCAGGATATCGCCAAAAAGACACTCGCTGTGGCGGTGTATTCCCATTACCGCAGGATCGGCCAGCAGCGACAGAAAGCCGTCGAGATTGCCAAGAGCAATATTCTGCTGATCGGACCGACGGGCACCGGCAAGACGCTGCTATGTCAAACATTGTCGAGGGTGCTGAATGTGCCATTCGTTACCGCCAACGCCACCTCGCTGGCGCAGTCCAAGTATGTCAACGAGGAGATCGAGGCACTGCTGCTGCGACTCACGGAAAAAGCGGGTGGAGATATTGCGAGGGCGCAACATGGCATCGTTTTTATCGACGAGATTGACAAGCTGAAATCGGAGGCGGGGGAGCAGCGCGGCACGTCGGGAGAAAGGGTACAGCACGCCCTGTTGAAAATCATGGAGGGCGCACTGGTCAGATTGGGCAGTACGCAAACGCTCGACACGACCAATATTCTTTTTATTTGCGCGGGGGCGTTCGTCGGCCTTGAGAACATCACGGTCACAACCCATGCTTTCGGTTTCATCTCCCTCGGCAGCGGTGGCAGCGAGGGCAATCAAAAGATTCTCGACCGGCTGAATTCGCGGGTGAAACCCACCGATCTGTTCGCGTTCGGGCTGATTCCGGAATTCGCCGGGCGCTTGCCCATCGTTGCCAATCTGCAGAACCTGTCCAAGGAGCTGCTGGTCAAGATCATGGTGGAGCCGCGCAATTCGATCTACAACCAGTTCCGCGAACTGCTCAGGGAAGAGGGTGTCGAGCTGGATATCGAGCTCGCAGCTTTTCAGCAAATCGCCGAGATGGCGTTCGAGTACAAGGTGGGCGCCCGTAGCCTGCGGGGTATCTTCGAAGAAATGCTGACACCCGTGTTGTACCTGGTTCCCGACCGGCCCGACATCCGCAGGGTCGTGATCAAGTCGCTGTTTGAGGAACCGAGCCTGATCACCGCACCGTAACGTCTGTTACGCCCGCCACATAAAAATCATTTCGCCGCGATGGCAGATTCACTTCGTTTGCTGTTCTATTGCCCTGCGTTGAGCCTCATCTTGCTGCTGCGATGCGGGGTCGACCATTTTTGCCTTGTCGAGCGCATCGCGCTGTTCCGGGAGGATTTTTGGCGCAGGGGTCGCGTTATCGCTCGGGCTGCATGCGCCGAGCAACAAGAGCAGGCACAGGGCAGCGCCAGGATTTTTCATCTGTGTTCTGCAATTGATGACAGGCATTTTTTAATAGCTTTCGCGCTGGTAGATGATCGTGTCGTTGCCCTGATAGACACCGAAGGTTGCGCGTGCGCCGGGGTTGGTACCGCCGGGCAATTGCAGCCATGGGCGGTTGGCAGTCGTGGCAGCCGGACCGGGACCGCCGACACTGGTGCAGGTATTGCCGGCTGCGGCGATGCCCAGATTGAGCATCATGTCCGCCGTGCCGTTATTGCCCGCTCCCGCAGCAGCCAGCCGCAGGTTGAAGGTCGGCGCGCTGCCGCTCAGGGTTCCTGCCGTTTCGCATGCGGCCAGATTGCCGCCGAATGTATAAGCCAGATTGCTTGCGGCAAGTGTCGTGCAATTGTCGAGCGTGTTGGTTGACCAGCCGCTGCCGTTGTAATGCTGCACCGTCAGCGGGAGGTTGATTGGCAACAATTCGGAACCATAGGCATTGAGCATGCGGATGCGCCCGTAACGGATCCTCGTGTCGTTGCTCAAGTTGCTGCCAGTGATGGTTACCCCGTCCGGCTCGGTCAGGATGTTCGCTTTCAGCGCAAAGTTATCGTAAGGCCCGTCCGGCGCGACGTCGCGCGCGAAGCTCGAGGTTGCCGTATTGACGGTGTAGCTGCCGGTGTTCCAGGCGAACGCGGGGAGAGCAGGCGTGATGCGCGCGAGACTAACCGCCGTGCCGCCGTTGTCGCCGGTGATGTCGAAGCTGCCGAGCGAGCCATAACCGGCGGTGTAGCGGGCCGTTACCGTTTCAGCAGCACTCATGGCCTGCAGCGCGAGACTGATAACGAGATTCGGCTGGTCCATATAGGTGAAACCACCTCCCGCACAGGCGGGTGACAGGGTCGCCGTGTAAGTGAAATGGTGCGGATAGAACCGCCCGAATGGCCCGGCTGGCGCAGAGCCGATCTTGCAGCCATATTTGCCGCCGACCAGCACGTTGGATGTATCGTCGGTGCAATCGCCGGGCTGATCCACGCTGGTGAAATTCCCGTCGCTGACCGCATCGGCGAGCAGCGAGATTGTGCCGACATCATGGTATTGGAAAGCGTTGCCAACCGCATCGCCGGCAACTGCCGCCGGGAAGTTGCCGAGCAGGGTGCCGATGACCGCATTGTTGTGGTCGCGCATCAGTGCGGTATCGAGAACCGGTGTGCCGCTGTAGTTGTTGTAACCGCTTGACGCCGTCATGCTGAAATTCAGGCCCGCCGCCAGCGTGGCTCCGCCAAGGTTGGCGGAAACAACAAAGGTTTGCGGGCGGATGGCGAAGGCGTCGGTGGAACAAGCCACGACTGTGGGAGCACCGGTGGCGGGATGGCTCATGCGCACTGTCACGTTTTGCCAGGCGTTGTTCTCGGTAAAGGTCGCCGTTTTGCGACCGGCATCGGCGGCGGCAAAGGTAAGGGTTTGCGCCGACCCGATCACCGGTCGTGCGCCGCACGCCGCGCCACCGGAGGCATCCGCGAGTTCCACCTTGACGTCGCCGGTAAAGCCGGTTTCCACGGCCGGTCCGGTTTTCAGTGCCACCACATCTAGGTTGAATGGGGTCTCGGCGAGTTTGGTATAGATGGCGCCGCTCGTACTGCCGGCGGGTGTGGCCGTCTCGAAGGCGTTGAAACCGGATGGCACGACCAATCCGCTACAGGTGTGGGTGGCTGTGCGAATGGCGTTGACTTCGACCGGCGTCAGTTCTCCGTCATAGACTTTCACCTCATCGAGCCGACCGCTGAAACGGTAATTATTGTCGCGTTGCCAGCCGCCGGCGCGCAGCGTCGAATTCACATAGGAGAAAGTGTTGTTGGGCGTCGACAGCCGTTGGGTGAGGGACTGCGCCACGCCGTCGATATAGAGCTTGTTGCCGGCGACATTGCCGTTGGTGAACACTGCCGCCACGTGGTGCCAGCCACTGGCCAGCCCGGCCGAGCTGATGCCGAACACATCGCTGTTGCTGGTGTTGAAACCGAAATGTCCGCCGACCAGCCACAGGTCATAGCTGAACCAGCCGACCGGCATCACGCTGTTGGTGCCGTCCCAGAACATCCAGAACGCCACACTGGTTTTTGCGCCGGCAGCCGTATTCACCGGCAAACCGGGAAAGTTGAAAGTGCCGCCGTTGGAGAAGGGGCCCGGCATGCTGCCATAACCGCAGGTGCCCGGGTTGCCGGCGAGCGCGGGAAGAGCACCGGCCGGGGCGGGCAACGGATTGCCGATGACCGTGCCGTGGCGGTTGTTGCCGCTGCTGTCGAGGACTTCGCCGGCGCTGCCGTTCCACACCGATTCTTCGAGGCGGTATTCGGCAAGCGGGGTTGCCGGTACGGGACAGATTCGCGCGCTGCCATTCCAGTTTTTACCGGCATTCTCGTTGGCGTACCCGCTGGTGATTTGAATCGGCGCAAGCGCCTCGTTGAAAATTTTCAATTCATCGATCATGCCGTCAAAGCGGCGCGTGCCGCCGCCGAAGTTTTGATCGTCGCCGATTTGGAAGGGTAGGTTATTCGTTGGCAAAATGCCCGCCACCGTGCCCGATGCGCTCAATACCCCATTGAGGTAGAGCTTCTGGCTGCCAGGGGTATAGACCATTGCCACGTGCGTCCAAGCATTGATTGGAACGGAAGCGGCGGAAGTGATATTGCCAGTGCCCCACCACCAGTTGATCTTGCCGGTGGAGGTTACATGCGCCTCATAATTGGTATCTTTGGAATAAAACGACATCAGCGGTGCTTTGCCGGGCACTCCGCCCCAGCGCGCGGGTTTGATCCATACGGCAACTGTCAATGCATTGGTGATGTCGAGCACGGGGCTATCTGCAACCTGCGCGTAATTTGCCGCGAAATTTCCGGCGTTGCAAAGTTTTCCGCTTGCTGTCGAAGCTCCCAGCAGTGCAGTGCCATGCAATGCGTTGACGCTGCTGTCCGCCACTTCGCCGGGGCTGCCATTCCAGCTTGTTTCATCCATGCGCCACTCGGCAACGGCAGTTGGTGCGCACGGATGAGTGATAGCAAACACGGTATTCACATCGGCGGGTGTCAGTTCTCCGTCATAGACGCCGACCTCGTCAATCCTGCCCGAGAAGCGATAGTTGTTATTTGCCAGCCAGCCGCCTACGCGCAGGGTGGAATTGACCCGGGCGTTGCCATTGGCCGGCGCTCCCCGGCGCTGCGTGAGGTCTCGCAGACTGCCGTCGATATAGAGCTTGTTGGCAGATATATTGCCGTTGTTGAACACCGCCACCACGTGGTGCCAGCCGTTTGCCAGGCCGGCCGAATCAGTGCCAAAGACGTCTCCACGGGCCGTGTTGAAGCCGAAATGTCCGCCGACCAGCCACAGGTCATGCAGATTCCAGCCGATGGGCATCACGCTGTTGGTGCCGTCCCAGAACATCCAGAACGCCACGCTGGTCTTGGCGCCCGCCGTCGTGTTGGCATTCACCGGAAGGGTGAGCGCGCCGCCGTTGTTTGCCGGCCCCGGGAATCCGCCATAACCGCAGGTGCCTGGGTTGCCTGCCCGTGCCGGTGCGATATTCGCCGGCGCGGGCAACGGGCTGCCGATGGCCTTGCCGTGCCGGTTGTTGCCGCTGCTGTCCAGCACTTCGCCGGCCGTGCCGTTCCATGCGGATTCCTCCAGGCGGTATAGTGCCCGTGGTTGTGGTGGTACGGGGCAGCTTCGCGCGCTGCCGTCCCAGTTGTTTGCGGCAGCCTCGTTGGCATAGCCGGTGGCAATTTCGGCGGCGGAGAGCGCGCCGCTGAATATCTTCACCTCGTCCAGTTGCCCGCCAAAGCCCGGAGACCACGGATCCTTCCCCAAATAGAGCGGCCCGGTATTCGAGATGGACGTACCTGCCAGAGCCACCTGACTATCCAGAACACCGTTGAAATAGAGCTTGAGTGATGATCCGCTCTTCACGTAAGTGACGTGTGTCCAGGTATTGAGCGCAAGGGGAGACGTACTGCCGTTGATGCCTTCGTTCCAGTTGGATGTCGTGCTGATGCGAGCGTGCATCTTTTCATCGCCTGGCCTCATCCACATGGCAAAGGTTCTGTCAGTGTTGGCATTCCCTTTATGGATAACGCTGCGCCATGCGCCGGTGAACGGATTGGTGGGACGCATCCAGTAGGTGACGGAGAAATCGCTGCCGGTTTTGCCGACCTCGAGTGCCGGCGTGTTATTGATCAACGCGTAACTGTTGGCCGGCGCAAAATTTCCGCCGTTGCAAATCTTGCCCGCGCCGATAACCGCACCGCTGATCGCCTGGCCGTTGTTGGCGGCCGCGCTGTCCTCCACTTCGCCCGCCGTGCCGTTCCAGATCATCTCGTCCATGCGCCAGTCGGCAACCAGCGTTGCTGCGGAAGCGCTGAATGCCGTGAATGCCCAGAACAACATCAGGCAGCAGCATCTTTTCAAGTAACTCATTTGGAACTCCATCGCGTTTTTATTGACGGGTATTCTCAGACCTTTCCCTTGTATCGGCAAGCCGGGAAGGGTTTTTCCGTCAAGTGGTAGCGTTCGACCGATGAGCGGATGGGTCACAGGTGACCATCGTCCTGATCGTGCCCGTGTTTCCTGTAAAGCCAGGACATGACGCTGATTAGCAGCATGCCGAACATGAAAATAATGACGTAGATTGACCAGTCGAGTTTGACCATCAGGGCGTACAGCGCCAGCATAACGAAGATGCTGATGTTCTCGTTGAAGTTTTGCACCGCGATGGAGCGGCCCGCGCCCATCAGCAAATGGCCGCGATGCTGCAGCAGTGCATTCATCGGCACCACAAAGAAGCCGGCCATGATGCCGATGCCGATCAGCAGCAGAATCGCGACCAGCGGGCTTTTGACCAGCATCATCGCCAGCACCAGCAACCCCATGCCGATTCCCATCGGAATGACCTTCACCGCGTGTTCCAGTTTAACGAAGCGCGCCGCAAGGACAGCGCCGATGGCGATGCCGACCGCGACCCAGGCGGTGAGCTTGGCGGCTGCGCCGATGTCGTAATGCAGGACGACAGCGGCCCAGGCCAGCACCAGCAGGCGCAGGGTCGCACCCGCGCCCCAGAACAGGGTCGTCACCGCCAGTGAGACCTGGCCTAGCGGGTCTTTCCACAACAGCGTGAAGCAGTGCCAGAAATCCCGCAACAGGAACAGCGGGCTGCGCGAGAACGGTTTGTGTTCGATCGCCACCTTAGGGATGAAAAGGTTGAATATCGCTGCAACGAGGTAGATAAGAAAAATAGCAAAGATGGCTTGATTGATAATTCCCTTAAGCAGGGGGATTTCGACAGCATCCAAAGTAATTCTATATTCAACTATTACTGCTGCCATTACCCTGATAAGAGGAAGAATATGAGCCTGGGCATGCAAGACAAGCTCAATAGTTGGTGTGACGAGTTCGCCACCGACCACGGCGCCCAAGATGATGGCAGCCACGGTGAGGCCTTCCATCCAGCTATTCGCCCACACCAGCCTGTCGTGCGGCAGATACTCGGTGAGGATGCCGTACTTGGCGGGCGAGTAGGAGGCCGCGCCGAATCCGGCGAGGCCGTAGGCGAGCAGCGGGTTGATGCCGACCAGCATGGCTAGACAGCCGGCCATCTTGATCGCGTTGCTGATCAGCATCACGCGGCCCTTGGGCAGCGAGTCGGCGAAAGCGCCGACGAAAGGCGCGAGGAAAATGAAAGAGAGAATGAACGCCTGT
>Ga0210042_1001740_pt1 | contig 17681 bp, 21 predicted proteins | sample CryGeymeta201518_FD_183982 | JGI IMG/M metagenome (GOLD analysis project Ga0210042, IMG submission 183982) | Groundwater microbial communities from Crystal Geyser aquifers in Utah, USA - Crystal Geyser metaG 2015-18 (SPAdes) (version 2) | ecosystem: Environmental > Aquatic > Deep subsurface >... | reverse complement strand
CATAATTATTTCAGAGGATTTACCCCTTCGGGGCATAAACTTCTCATCCTCTTGTTCCTTGTTCACTTCGTTCACTGCGGTGCCTTTTGGACGAAATTAGAACTTTGTCCAGTTTTGAATTTCGAATGTATTTTGAAAGCAACCCCGATACCGACTGATCGCACGCGCAGAGCGCGTGGTGGAAGGAAAGAGTGTTTTTCTTTCGGGGTTCTGCCTTCCAAGTATTCGGGCAGGTGGCGGAACAATGCGGACGAAGTTTTGCGGAAACAATTTTCTGGGGAAAGGATTCCGCAAAACTTCGGCTGATTCCTTTTTTCTGAATTCGGATGTCGCAAGCGGAGGAGGAGGGGTCTGGGGAGGAATCCTCCGCTTGCTCCTCTTTTTGTTTTGGCAAAATTCCAATTCCAACTTTTTTTCGCCGCCGCCAAATTTCGTGCCATTAAAACTGGCGCGCCACCAGTTCCATAATCAATCATTCCAACTCCATTCATAACTGGGAACTTTATCAGTTGATGGGAAGCGCTTGTCAATCAATTTATGCGCAATAGAAACAAATCGTTGTTGTGTCTCGTCTTCGTTTTTAGTCTTCTTCGAAACTTCGTTTTCTGAAAAACCTAAATTTGATTCGCCACTCCTTTTGCTTATTCCATTTTTCTCTCGCCATTTATACAATGCTTTTGTCGGATCTCCACCTGCATAATATACAATATGCTTTGGTCGTGCTTCTGGATGTTTTTGAAAATATTCTTCCCAATATTGCTGAGAAGATACAGGATTTTCAGCAAGTTTATACGGGCTCAAGTCGCTATCTTGGAAATGCTTTGTTAAAATTTCCTCATACTTGCTTTTTTCGTCTTCTGTACCCCAAGTCTCGACTAGTTTTTGACGCAAATTTTTGTCAGTGAGACATTTTGCCGAATCCATATTTTGAATTCCGTAATCTCTAAATACTTCTTGTATTTTTTTAATTTGTTCGGTAGGTTCAAGGCCGTCTGCTTTCTCTGCTTCTCTAACTAAATCTTGAACAAAGCCTGGTTTTTCTCCAAATCTGGCTTTTAAAATCTCATCAATTCCTTCTGAAGGCAGAGTTTTTTTATTCTGATCTAAATAATATTTAGATCCATTTTCTCGGTCAACTTTTGCGTCTTCAGGAATAAATGCTATGCCAGCGTCGAGCGGGAGACCCTTTTCAACATCAGGCCAAACAAATTGATCGTTATTATTTCCAGCTTTTGATAGATCACCAGAAAATTCATATTGTGAAGCAACCATTGCTGATGGAAATGCGAAAAAAATTTCATTACCTCTTTCTGAACCATAGAAACTATCTGCAACTTCTTCGGCGGCAAGATGAATTGCACTTGAATCAGCAAAAGCATGCGGATCACCAATTACTGCGGATTTAAATTGTCCATGAATTCGTCCAAGCGCAGCTTTACGATTGGGACAATTATCCAATTTTAAATATTTTGCTACTGCATCTTCTTTTGTTTCTTCCTGAAGTGCAATACCAATAGCCGATTTTAACTCTTTTTTGCCCAATACAGTATTTAGAGTATCACTATATTCGCCGATACCTTTTGTGTGGTTGCCCAGATCTGCATGATCACGAACGCCATGTCGGGTGACATGCGTTAGCATTTCGCCAGGAAAACGTTTGAGAAGATCTACATAGTCTTCCGTTAAAAGCGACGAAAGGTGTTCTTCTGTAAAATTTTGAGCAATATCTTCTTTTGAATATGGTGATTCTGCCCATTTCTTTTTTTCGCCAGCATAGAAATTAGTAACCATTAATTTTGTTTCGTCTAAATCCTGTCTGCCAGAAATTGACTTGTTCAATTCTTCTTCAATGGAAGCTTGTTTGCCAAGTTGTAATTGAAGTTCGCGCTCAATTTTTTTGATCGCAAAAAAATCCTTAATTTTTACAAAAAATGAAGCGTCATCGTAAGTTTCAATTTGGCTTTTTAATGCTTCTAATTGTTTGACTGCCTCGCTCTTTTCTTGTTCCTTGGCTTCGATAGATTTTTTATCCTCAAAATGTTTGGTTCGCTTTTCAAGAATTTCTTGAGCAAGTTGCGTTCGTTCTTCAGATGATTCTTGTTTGGAAAAATCTTTTATAAATTTTGACTGTTCCATTTTCATGTTTTTTGTAATTTACTTTATTAAATCATCGACCGAAACATCTAACGCTTTGGCGATTTTTTGCAAAGTTTCAATGGTAGGGTTAGTAATCCCGCCAGTTTCAAGTTTGATGATTGAATTATAAGAAACATCCGCCGCTTTTGAAAGACGATCTTGCGACAATCCCTTGGCTTGTCTTAGTTTCTTTATGTTCTTGCCGATTTTATTCTCTTGTGCCATACTTGTATTATAATACTGCTATGATAAAATAGTGTCATGCGAACTTATATTGAAATCATATCATTAGAATACATCTTTTCTTTAATTTTTACAAGGGAGTTTTTGTTGTGTGCGCATGGGTGGGTGGGACAAACACAAATTCCTTCTTGGCGGCGCATTTCGCAAAGCGAAATACGAAATTTGGCGGCGGCGAAAAAAAGTTGGAATTGGAATTTTGCCAAAACAAAAAGAGGAGCAAGCGGAGGATTTCTCCCCAGACCTCTCCTCCTCCGCTTGCGATATCCAAATTTAAAAACAAATGAGCCGAAGTTTCGGCAAATCCTTTCCCCAAAAAATAGTTTTGCCAAAACTTCGTCCGCATTGTTCCGCCACCTGCCCGAATACTTGGAAGGCAGAACCCCGAAAGAAAAACACTCTTTCCTTCCACCACGCGCTCTGCGCGTGCGATCAGTCGGTATCGGGGTTGCTTTCAAAATACATTCGAAATTCGTCCAATGAATTTCGAAAATTTGCGGAGCATATTGGACGAAGTTCGAATGTATTTCGCAGAGAATCCAGAATAATGGAAGCCGTCCCGCCGTTGCGCTCCGCCCACTGGCGGATCGCCGTATCCAGAGAGAAGTTTCTTTACGATTTCGGATTTTGCGCGCGGTTTTTTCTCCCAAAAATGGAAAAGAAACTTCTCTCTGGATACTCTGCTCTGGCAAGCAGAACGGCGGGAACGGCTGCTATTAGTACACCGCAAAGATGGAAATAAATGAGCTTGTGGTTATTCTATCACATCAAATAGTATTTCGTTCACTCATTTCTCCATCTTTGCGGCGGTGCCATATCCATATTTTTCAATAGCTCGTTTGCTTGTGGCTCCGATTAAGTTTGTGCCAAACAAGAAATATGGATTGCGCTACAGCGCAAACAAATCTTATTGTGCTTGCCCCACCCACCCGTGTGCACACAATTCTGCTCATCATAAGATGAGCGACTCCCCAAAAAGCTAGTTTTCAATTTTTACAACCTTAGAAGCTGTTTCTTCCTCGCCAACCTTCTTTATTTTAAAAATAATTTGTCGGTAATGCTTGCAAGAATACTTTAAGTATTCATCTAGCTCATCTAAATCAATACTGCCTTTTTGCAAATCACTAGGATGAATAGAAATTATTAACTTCTCACAAATATTTAAAGACTTTGATGATTCTACATAACTGGCAATAATTTCCTTTATCGCAGTCATCCGAGACAAATAAGAATCTCGACCATGCTGAGTGTTTATAAGTGGGATAGTCACAGCTCCATCTCGTCCAGACTCTAACGCGACATATGCCCAGAGACCGTTTAAAGCCTGAATAAAATGGTCAATTTCTGAAATGACGCGGTTATTGTCTTTTTTTATAGAGTTTGCTACTAGATAAAATTTTTTATTTCCAAAGAAATCGCTTTTCTGTTCGATTTCAATTGTCTTCCCAATTTCATGCTTCATCCCTACCGAAACTTTCTCAGCGATATCTATATTCAAATATTCAATTCTTCCAGAATAAAATTTTTGAATCACTTGGTTTTGTATACTATTCGCTTTTAGTACATTCCCCCCTAAAGACATATCAAACTGATCATTTACTGGGACAACAAGAGAGCCTTTATTTTGAAAGGCATCCCCAACTTTAATTTCAATAAAATTATCTTTCCCTCGGAGATGATAACCAAAACGGGTCTTTGGTTTATTTTTTAATATTGCAAGAAATAGAAGTAATACAAAAAATAAGAAAAATATACTGACGCTTTTTAAATATGTATCAACAGATCCTTTGGTACTATAACTAGCTATTTCAACAAATAACCAAAATATACCAATAAACGAAACTAAATCGACAAGTATATTTTTCCATTTTCTTACCCACCTATTGAGCAAAATCATAATCCTAGCGCCTTATAAATGCCCTCATCGTAAACATAAGCACCCGTTTTCCCTTCAGAGCGATATGTTTTATGTGATGTTTCCCAAGAGGATAGTGCTTTCGCAATAATTTTTTGATTAAAACTCACATGTAATGAAAGCTCATTATCTAAGATTAACGGACACAGGTTAGCATCTTTATTTCTTTTGCCATTTAAATTAACAACAACGATTGGCAAGCCTCTTTTTATCGCTTGTTCTATTTCCCATCGAACAAATTTGTATAAATATTTTGTATTCTCACCGACAAGTAAGATAAAAACTTTCGTACTCCTAAGTCTTTCCTGTAAATTTCTCTTTATACTCTCTTCAGAATAGAATCTAACAGGTAACATTATTAAGATCGTGTGCGTCATAGAAATTGAATGGGGTGTTATCATTTTGTTTCCATGCCTGCATAAGTCTGTAATAATGAATATCATTATCTGCATCAAATGCTACATATGTCTTATTTGTATAGGCCATAATAATAAAATTAATTTATAGTGTGGATAACTTCGCTTTGTGTTTCGGTTTCTTTTCGGTTATAATGAAATTGTAGCATAAATAAATTTTTATAGTAATATGTCAAACATCACAAAAAAACAAAAACAGGTCTTCGATTTCATAAATGCCTACATTGCTGAAAATGGTATATCTCCGACCATTGAAGAAATACGAAAGAAGCTAAAACTCAAAGCAGTCTCTACTATTCACGAGCATATCGATTCTCTCAAAGCCAAAGGGTATCTTTCAAAATCTGAAAATTCTGCTCGAGGGCTATCTTTAATGAAAGAAATAAAATCTATCCTTGAAATCCCTATTGTTGGAAAAATCGCTGCAGGATACCCAATTGAGGCAATTGAGGATATTGAAGACACTATCTCCATAGTCAATCCAAGCATTAAAACAGCAGAGGGATACTATGCTTTGCGTGTCATGGGAGAGAGTATGATTGATGAAGGTATTTTTGATGGTGATATTGTTGTAATCAAAAAACAATCAGTAGCAGAAAACGGACAAACCGTTGTCGCTATTATCGATGATAATGAGGCGACACTCAAAAAGTTATATCGCGAAAAAGCACGGTACAGGCTTGAACCGAGGAATCAAAGTATGCTTCCTTTTTATCGAAAAGAGGTCGAGATACGAGGTGTCGTCATTCAAGTAATAAGTAATATAACCACTAAACCAGAAAAAAACATTTCCAAAAAGAATAGACACGGTTTTAGGACAATTGATCTTTTTGCTGGCGTTGGAGGAATACGACTAGGGTTTGAAAATGCTGGATTCAAAACTGTTTTTGCAAATGATTTTGAGGCTCAATGTAAAAATACTTACGATTTAAATTTCAAGGATTCAAAATTAGTAGTGGAAGACATTAGAAAGATTGGGGTTGATGACTTACCAAAATTTGATTTCTTACTTGGTGGTTTTCCGTGTCAGGCTTTTTCAATTGCAGGATACAGACAGGGTTTTGATGATGAGAAAGGCAGAGGAAACTTATTTTTTGATATTGCAAGAATTCTTGACGCACGAAAGCCAGAAGGCTTTCTGCTCGAAAATGTAAAAAACTTAAAAAGCCATGACGGTGGCAAAACTTTTAGAATTATCCAAGAAACACTAGAAAATCTTGGCTACCACTTAAAAACAAAAGTTTTGAACAGTATGGAATATGGAAATATTCCACAAAACAGAGAGCGTGTTTATATGGTTGGCTTCAGGAATAAAGATTATTCTGATAAGTTTGAATTTCCAAGCCCAGTAAAATTAACTGTGAAAATTACTGATTTGTTAGAGAAAAATGTGCCAGAAAAATACTACTACAATGGGAAGCCATTATTTGAGAGACTGAAAGATTTTGTTAAAGAAGAAGGAAAAGTATACCAATGGCGTAGACAGTATGTCCGAGAGAATAAAAGTGGTGTTTGCCCAACACTTACGGCAAATATGGGAACGGGTGGACATAATGTCCCAATTATTAAGGACAAGAAAGGTATTAGGAAACTAACACCTCTAGAGTGCGCGCGTATTCAAGGATTTCCAACTAATTATAAAATTCCAAAATTAGCGGACTCCGCTTTATATAAGCAATTTGGGAACTCTGTCAGCGTTCCAGTTATTGAAGCCGTCGGAAAGCAAATGATGAAAGCAATGGAATAATTACCAGACTTTTACTTTCGTTGCGATTGGTTTAAGTTTATTTTTTGCAATAATATCTTTCTTTATGCAAAAACGGGGTCTTCGTTTTTCTCCCTGTTGATCTTTAAGCGTTTGATTCTTATTTACTTTGTTTTCGTAAATCAGCTTACTTGGTATATGGTAAATATCAAACTTTCCATCGACTTTTCCATTGTTATAAAAATCAAGAAAATATAAATCATCCCATCTGGATTTTGGACCGAAAGAGGTAAGATCATTTTCTACACTACAGGCTTTTATTTGTTCTGCCCGACCCGTCTTTGTATCAAAAGTATCAAATGAAGTGTTTGATAAACCATGTGCAGATATAAAACGAGATGATTTAGACCAAAGACAAAAAGCAACCTCAGAAAGTCCTTCGGGAAAATTTGGCTCTCGAGATTTATAATCTCGCATACCCATTTTCAATCCTCTCCATAGATCAAAAATATCTTTCCATTTTTTTCCATCAACTTTTGTAAAATCCATTATTTCTAATGAACAGTCTTCGCCAAAGACTTGAGTTTTAATCTTACGAATATCCATACAGTTATTTGACAAAAAAATCCAAAGGTTTTCTGTAGAGTTTTGCAAATTCTTTTAATTGCAAAACATCAAATCGTCTTTGCCCTGACTCTATTTTTGAAAGATAGGATTGTGTTCTACCAAGTTTCTTTGCAACTTCAACCTGTCCAAACCCAGCCTCAATACGAGCTTTTTTTAATCGCTCTGCAATTGCATTATGATCTTTTGTATATATTGCTCTAGGCATATTCATAGTATATTATTCCATTGTGTTATATTCCAAATTGCCATATAATACTAATGGGTGCATCGGGGAATCATAATAGTAGCCGTTCCCGCCGTTCTGCTTGCTAAAGCAGAGTATCCAGAGAGAAGATTTCTTTTCCATTTTTGGGAGAAAAAACCGCGCGCAAAATCCGAAATCGTAAAGAAACTTCTCTCTGGATACGGCGATCCGCCAGTGGGCGGAGCGCAACGGCGGGACGGCTTCCATTATTCTGGATTCTCTGCGAAATACATTCGAACTTCGTCCAATATGCTCCGCAAATTTTCGAAATTCATTGGACGAATTTCGAATGTATTTTGAAAGCAACCCCGATACCGACTGATCGCACGCGCAGAGCGCGTGGTGGAAGGAAAGAGTGTTTTTCTTTCGGGGTTCTGCCTTCCAAGTATTCGGGCAGGTGGCGGAACAATGCGGACGAAGTTTTGCGGAAACAATTTTCTGGGGAAAGGATTCCGCAAAACTTCGGCTGATTCCTTTTTTCTGAATTCGGATGTCGCAAGCGGAGGAGGAGGGGTCTAGGGAGGAATCCTCCACTTGCTCCTCTTTTTGTTTTGGCAAAATTCGGGCGGGCTTATTTCTGTAATTCTGTCATGTTAACAGAACGCTTACTTGATTTGATCAATTCTTCATCGTGGGAAACGCAAATAATTGTTGTGTCCGAATATTTCTCACTTATTTCGCTGATGATTTTTCTAACTTCTGTCGCGGCTTGAGAATCAAGACTGGCTGTTGGCTCATCGAGCAACATAATTTTTGCCCCCTTAATCAAGGTGCGAGCTACTCCAATTCTAACTTTTTCACCACCTGATAAATTTTTGACTTCCTCGTCAAGTCTTCCAATGAATTTTTCCAAATGCAAATCTTCCAACACTTTCTTTATTTTTCCATCATCCACTTCTTCACTTGACCACAACAGAAGATTTTCACGCAAAGTCATTCCTTCAAAAATTTGCGGATTTTGGTTGCAGTAAGACACTATGGAATAAACAGATTCTTTTCCGTATTTTTTTATTTTATCATTTTTAACCCCGCCTATTTCTATACTTCCACCATCAGGTTTATATAAGTTGACTAAATTACGCAACAGCGTTGATTTGCCTGCTCCAGAAGCGCCCGCAATGGTTAAAAATTCTCCCTGCTTAATATCCAAACTTACATCACGCAATATATTTTTATAACGCAAATTTTTAATGGAAATATCAAGATTTTCCAATTCAGAAACAGGAACGCGATCTTTTTCTTTTTCACCCTCAGGCAAATCTAATTTTTCATATGCTCCTAAAATTTCATCCATTCGCTGAATATCTTGTATGTAGCGAGAAAATTGATTGAAATAAAGATTGACTAATTCTTGGACAGGTCTGTTTAATTGATTTGAATAAATAATATTCGATAAAACAGCTCCGCCTGAAATCATACCCGCTTCTTGAAGCGCACCGCCCATTCCCGCCGCTGCAATAGTTGAAACATCAAAAGGAATCATGCGCTTTAGACGCATTTTTGTTTCTTCAATAAATCTTTTCGTTCCGAGAGTGTCTTTCGTATCCATTTGTTCTTTTACATGATGAGCAACAGACGGCGTTTCGGGAGAAGTTTTTACTTCTTCAAATCCGCTTTTTATAGAACCGAGACGAGTGGCGATTTTTTCTCCTTCGCGTTTTTCTTTTTCATACATTGGCCAAATTTGATCATTTTGTTTTTTGGCAATTTTATACATTATCGGTAAACTTCCGATACCAATCGCGCCAAGAGCTGGATTGATTTTAGTTAAAAATGCAAGCGACATTCCAATTCCGGCTAATGTCGGAGCAAATTTAGAAATTGTATCTTGCAAAATTCGTTCTGTTGAATTTTTTCCTCTTTCCAATGTTGAAAAAATTTCTCCCAAAGATTTTTCATGGATAAACTCAAACTCTTGAAAGAATAGGGAATTTGTTATTCGTTCGTTGATTTGATGATTAATTTCGTTCATCACTTTTGCTAATTCAATATCTGTTTTTGCGTCTATAATTTCCGATATTTTATTTAATCCAAAATATTCCAAAAAGACAGCAACATTAAATTTATCCTGAGCCATTATGTTTTGAAACAACGAAGGCGCAAAACTCTCTACACCTTTAGACAATAAGTATCCAAGAGAAATTTTTGCGATAGTCCCTTTTTTCTCGCCTAGTTTATATTCACTCCAAAGTCGAGAAATTGTTTCAACAAGAATTTTGGGTGAGTAGTTTTCATTCTCGCTCTTGGTAGATTTTACTAAATCTACCAAAATTTCAACTTCGATTTTATCTAATGGATAACGACTTTGTAAATCCTTTACCAATTCGGATTTTTGTTTTTCTTGTTCTTTTTCATCGCTTTCATCGGGCGTTTTGTCTTTGTAAAAATCAGCAATGTCTTTTTCAAGAGATTTTGTGTTCATCACGCTACCAACTGAATCAAAAAGCAACCAACATTGAGCACGCAATTCTTCGGTGTCATTTTCATCAAGACCTGTTTCTTTTTTGCTTTTTACTTCATCGACTAAATTTTCAATCCAACTTTCAATGTTGTCGGAGAGTTCTTTGTAGTTGATATCAATAAATTCTCTTTGCGAGTGTTCTTCTGATTTTTTGGTTTTATCATTAAAACTCTTCAGAATTTGTTTGTATTCAGCCATCAATTTAGGCGTGATGAGTTCGCTCAACAATTTCGTTTTTTCCTGTTCTTCTGCTGTTGGTTTTTCAATGGTCAACTTATCTTGAATTGATTGGCGTAAAGATAGCCAATGATCTTTTAGTGTCATTGTTTTTTGTTCTGTTTCTTCATGCTCTCCAGCAGTAAGCAGTTTTGTTTCCATCGCTTTCTTTTTCTCAATATCTTCTTTAACTGGTTTGAAAAAATAACTTTCTTTCATATTTTTATTTCATTAACACATCAAGCGAAACGCCTAATGCGTCCGCAATTTTTTTGACTGTATCAATGGTGGGATTAGGCGTTGAACCAGCTTCAATTTTAGCAATAGTATGAAAAGCTAAGTCCGCTTTTTTTGAGAGGACATCTTGAGAAATACCGAGCTTATTTCGGTATTTCTTTATGTTATCCCCAATTATGGATTTTTCGTTTGACATATTCGTATAGTTTTACTACTATAGTTAGTATATGAAATATCTACCATTTAGTCAAACAAAAATAGTTAATTCTTTTTTTAAGCCCGCCCGAATTTCGCCAAAACAAAAAGAGGAGCAAGCGGAGGATTTCTCCCCAGACCTCTCCTCCTCCGTTTGCGATATCCAAATTTAAAAACAAATGAGCCGAAGTTTTGGCAAATCCTTTCCCCAAAAAATAGTTTTGCCAAAACTTCGTCCGCATTGTTCCGCCACCTGCCCGAATACTTGGAAGGCAGAACCCCGAAAGAAAAACACTCTTTCCTTCCACTACGCGCTCTGCGCGTGCGATCAGTCGGTATCGGGGTTGCTTTCAAAATACATTCGAAATTCGTCCAATGAATTCCGAATTTTTGCGGAAGCGGGAGGATTCGAACCTCCGATACCGTTACCGGTATGCCGCTTTTCGAGAGCGGTGCCTTCAACCTCTCGGCCACGCTTCCATATTTTTACCCAAGAACAAATTCCATTTACAACCACTCTCCGCCCAAGGCGGACCAGCCTTGGGCTGGGGCCACGCTTCCATACTTTTCTCTCTTCTTGTTGTACAGGAAAAACAGATCCAAAGCAAGATGTATTTTCCTCATTTTTCTATTTGATGTATAATAGAGGTGCTTTTAAAATAAAATAATTTTTACATTGTTTATGAACACTCCTGCTGGGTTAACATTTGTAGATCCTACTGTTGTCGTGAATCAGCTCAAGATTGAACCAGGCGCTATTGTCGCTGATTTCGGTTGTGGTGCTGGGTTTTTTTCTTTTGAGTTTGCAAAGCGCGTAGGGGATGGAGGCAAAGTGTATGCTCTGGATGTCCTGCCTTCGGCACTCGAAGTCGTGACAAGTGGTGCGAAGAATTATAATTTGACGAATATGGTACCAAAACGGGTGAACCTTGAGAAAGAAAATGGATCAGGACTTTCTTCAAACAGTGTTGATTGGGTGGTTATCAAAGATATTCTTTTTCAGAACCAGAAGAAGAACATTATATTTACTGAAGTGAACCGTATTTTGAAAACCGGTGGACATGCTGTTATTATGGAATGGGATCCGAGTGAATCTCTTGTCGGACCAGACAAGGAGCTTCGCATCAGCAAAGAAGCATTGAAAACACTGGTAACTGATGCGCATCTTACCATTGAAGAAGAAATAAATGTGGGAGGATATCACTATGCTTTCCTTGTGAGGAAATAAGGGAGACTATTTGTAATTCGTTTTGTTACTCATTATGCAATTTTTCTCTTCGCAAAAAATGTTGCCAGTTATGGCACTTGTTCTCGTCAGTAGTCTCTTCCTTTCTGGTTGTGGATTGAAGAGTGGTCCACCAATACAGCCATATAGCGTGAAACTCGAAGTGTGGGGAGTGGTAGATGATACAGATGCTTACAAAGAAATTTTTGGTCAGTACAAGGGCATCAATCCATACGTGAGAGAAATCAATTATCGGAAGATGTCTCCAGAAACATATAAGGAAGACCTGGTGAGTGCACTGGCATCAGGGAATGGTCCGGATGTTTTCATGATTCGTAATGCCTGGAGGAGTTCCTTCGAAGACAAAATCGTTCCGATGCCGAAAGCAGAAGGGTCAGAGAAATTTTTCCAAGACTCTTTCGTTGATGTAGCATCGAGTGATCTGATGAAAGATGGCACTATATACGGTGTGCCAATGTCTGTTGATTCTTTGGGACTCTACTACAACAAAGATATATTCAATGCTGCGGGTATTGTAAATCCACCAGCCACATGGGAAGAAGTGCAGAGTGATCTAAATAAGTTGAATCATATTGATAGGCTAGGCAACATCACGCAGTCGGCTATTGCTCTCGGAACGGCTTACAACGTCAATCGATCAGCGGACATACTCACACTTCTGATGTTACAAAACGGCTCCGGTATTGGTAATGCGATGAATGGCAAATTCTCACTGAACGACGGAGGAAGTGCCAAAGCATTTTCTTTCTATACACAATTTTCTGATATCAAATCTGGTGCATACACATGGAATCCTCGTCTGCATTATTCGATTGATGCCTTCTATGAGGGGACGCTCGGTATGATGATTGATTATTCATGGCGCTATGATGAACTGAAGAAGAAAAATGCGAAATTTAATTTTGCTGTTGCTCCGCTCCCGCAATTTGCAGGTACAGCACCCGTCAATTATGCTAATTATTGGAGTTTTGTGGTAGCAAAAAATAAAACACTGATTGATCCGACGGAACAACAAGCCAATACATCAGTAGACTTGGTGAAGCGAAATACCGTACGTATACATGAATCATGGCAACTCCTGCGTTATATGGCATTCCCTCACAAGGATAATTTATTCACCCTAAAGAATGCATTGAGTGGGACAACGAAGACGGTGACGCTGACATTTGATCCTACGAAAAAATATCTCGAAAACACCAGAAGGCCCGCTGCTCGTCGTGACCTCATCGAGGCAGAGAAAAGTGATGTTGCTCTGTCGCCATTTGCGTTTGGTAACCTTATAGCAAAGAATGGATATCAAGGCAATCCCGAAGGTATGTCGACAATCATCACAGAGATGATTGATTCTGTAAACAAAGGAGAACGTACTATAGATGGTGCTCTCAGTCTGATATCACAGAGAGTAGGCGTTCTTAATCGGTAGGGGGTTGACGGAAGATAGTAGAAAGGTTATAATTCTTTAACGTTTAGTAAAGGCGTTTCGGCGCCTTTTTTCAATGAAAATAATTCAAGGTACAAAGTTATGGAAATAAGAAACATCGCTATCATCGCACACGTGGACCATGGTAAGACAACCCTTACTGATGCTTTGATGCGCCAAACAGGAATGGTCACAGATGCGAGTGTCTCGATGGATTCCAATGCACTCGAACAGGAACGCGGTATCACGATTTATGCAAAGAATGCTTCACTTTTTTACAAAGATACGAAGATAAATATTGTTGATACGCCTGGTCACGCGGATTTTGGTTCTGAAGTAGAGCGTGTTCTTCGTTCTATTGATAGCGTGGTACTCGTGGTGGATGCCCAAGAAGGTCCGATGCCTCAGACACGCTTCGTACTCAAGAAATCTCTTGAACTGGGACTGAAACCGATTGTTGTCTTAAACAAAATCGATAAGCCAGCTGCCCGCCCAGAAGAAGTAAAAGAAATGGTGTATGAACTCTTCCTTGATCTCGGAGCAAATGATGAACAACTTGATTTCAAAACGGTGTATGCTATTGCTCGTCAAGGCATTGCCAAAATGACACTTGAAGAAGAAAGTGAAAATCTTTTTCCTCTTCTCGATACGATTCTTTCCGAAGTAGCACCTGCCAAGAGTGCCGTCGAGAGTCCACTTCGTGCCCAACCATTCAACCTCGGATATGACAATTTTGTTGGACGTTTGGCGGTGGCTCGTATGTATGAAGGGACGCTCAAAGTTGGCGATCAGGTGATTATGCGAAATAAAGAGGGGAAAAATGAAACGGCTCGCGTCGTGAAACTTTTCACTTTTCGTGGACTTTCCAGGGTTGAAGCGACTGAGGTGGAAGCAGGTGATATCGTGATGATAGCAGGACTGCTCACCATCGAAATTGGGGATACTATTTCTACGACAGGAGATGTAGAGCTTCTGCCAGCTATCGATATCGATGAGCCAACGATTTCTCTCAACTTCGTCGTGAATGATTCTCCTTTTGCTGGACGCGAAGGGAAGTTTGTGACAAACAAACAGCTCCGTGAACGCTTGCAGAAAGAACTCGAAATCAATGTCGGACTGCGTATCGATTTCGCTGACGATCACTACAAAGTGTATGGACGTGGCGAACTCCACGTGGCTATTTTGCTCGAAAATATGCGTCGTGAAGGCTATGAAGTTCAAGTTTCACAACCGCAAGTGATTATCAAAGACGTGGACGGCGTGAAATCCGAACCATTCGAAGAAGTAACGGTAGAATGTCCACTCGAAGTATCAGGTACGGTCATTGAAAAAATGGGAAAACGCAAAGGGATTATGATGGAAATGAAAGAAGGGTCTGGTGGATTTACACGCCTCATTTTCGAAGTGCCGACCAGGGGACTACTCGGGTATCGTGGTGAGTTTATGGTAGATACACGTGGTGAAGGAACTCTCTATACTCGCGTGCTCGGATTTCGTCCATTCGTAGGAGAAATCAAGAAGCGTGAAGCAGGATCGATGGTTTCGATGGCGACCGGCAAGGCACTTGCTTTTTCACTGAACAATCTTCAGGAACGTGGTGTGCTCTATATTTCTCCATCAACTGAAGTCTACGAAGGAATGGTAGTGGGTAATGTCACCAAGGGAACGGATATGGCTGTCAATCCGATCAAGGGAAAGGCGATGAGCAATATGCGCTCTTCGGGAGCAGATGAAGCGATCAAACTCGTACCACCGCTCGAGATATCGATCGAACGAGGATTGGAAATCATCCTCGAAGACGAATACCTCGAAATCACTCCACACAATGTTCGTCTGCGTAAACAATTTCTCACAGAAACAGAACGAACGAAAGCAGGGAGAAAGAAATAAAGAAAAAATCGCTCCACATCGGAGCGATTTTTTTGCTCTCTTTATTTTCCACAAGCAACCTTTCTGGGTAGACATTCATTTTCTCCAGCGAGAAAACTCTTTGCGTGAACTTTTTTTCATCCGTCGAAACGACGGAACCATGCTGAAAAAAACTTCAAGTCTCCCAGAAATGTTCTTGTAAAAAAATAAAATATGAAAGATGAAGGATTTTATGGTATACTCTCTTTGTATAAATATTCCTTTATTATATAAATACTCTTCTTATGAATCGTCGCATTTTTTTTCTCAGTTTTTTTCTGTTTTCTTTTCTTCTCACACTCGCGCCGCTTTCTGTTGACGCCGCACTGATTCCTTGTGGACGTAATAGTGGTACTGCTTCTGAAATGGCGCCGTGTACCATTTGTCATATCATCGTCGGGGGAGCGGGTCTGATTACATGGGGACTTGGTATTATGACCGTTGTTGCTATCTGTGTCATCGTGGCGATGGCTATTCTCTATATTGTTTCCGCAGGTTATGATGGATTAATGACTACCGCCAAAGGCGGTATTAAGGCATCTCTCATCGGTTTTGCGGTTATACTTGGTGCCTGGCTTATTGTCAATGTTGTACTGACGATGCTCTCTGTGGATAGGGGAGCGGGCAAACCACTGGCTGGGTTGATACAAACCAACGCATTTACGTTTACCTGTGATACGACGTCTACGACCGTCAGATAATATGCACAATATCAATCAAGAGTGATGAATAATATTTTTCCTATTAGTACCGTCTATGCAGGAGTGATCAGCGATGCTCCTCCTTTGACATCACTTCTTTCCAATGTCCTCAATTTTGTATTGTCAATTGTTGGTGTACTTGGTATACTAGGATTAGTTGTTTCGGGTATTGTGTATATCACTGCTAGCGGAAGCGAAGAGAGAATGCAAACGGCAAAAAAAATCGCTCTCGAATCTGGTATCGGCATTACGATTGCACTCCTCTCCCTTATTCTGACCGGACAGCTCGCGTCTTTCTTTCAATAAAAAAAGAAAAGTAAATAAACCCTTCGACTCCGCTCAGGACCTTTGGGAAAATAAAAAGTAAATGTATCGGCTCTTCGTCAGAGTCGTCGCAAAAAGAAAGGGGGTGAGAAAATATGAAAAATATAAAACAAATAGCATATACCGGCATTGCAAGCGCTCTTGCTTTTATGCCACTTATGGCTGGTGCTGCTACTCCTACGCCAGTAGGTTTTGGAGTGGGTTCGGATTATGTAGGCGGTTCTGAGACAGGACTTGCAAATGAATCGTTTTATGATCTTATTTCTAGGATTTTGAACTGGCTTTTAGGTCTCACAGGTATTTTGGCAGTCATCGGATTTGTCATCTCCGGCATTCTCTATCTCACCGCTGCTGGTGATGAGGACCAAGTAGAAAAGGCCAAGAGTGTGATGATGTATTCTATCATCGGTCTCGTGGTTGCTCTGATTGGTCTCATTGTCGTGAACGCACTCAGTGGTCTTCTAGGAAATGCAGGTGGCGTGACAACGTTCTAGTCTATGATGAGGATATTCCTCAATTATTGAAGAAAATCATTCTCTCTTTTGGGAGGATGATTTTTTTATGAAATAGAAGTATTGTTTTTTTTCAAAAAAAGAGTATGATAAAAACATAAGGTGATGTATGATAGGAAGAGATGAAGAAACAATCACTAAGAGGCCAAAATGAATAATAAAATAAAAATATGTTTATAAAGAAAATGTATCATAAGTTCTCTTCTCTTTTTTATACTTCTCTCTCTTTGTTTCTGCTCTTCTTGGCGCCATTGACTACCAATGCTACCGATCCTTCTGGGTTTAGTATAATGGACACTGAGGATGCTGTTTATGGACTTGTCAATGAATCAATTTTTGATACTATTACTCGGTTTCTCAATTGGACATTGGGGCTTATTGGTATTCTTTCTGTTATAGGATTTGTCATCTCAGGCATCTTCTATCTCACATCAGCTGGCGATGAAGATCAGGCAAAAAGAGCCAAAACGATTATGATATATACAATTACTGGATTATCTGTCGCTCTGGTTAGTCTCATTATCGTCAATGCTATTGCAGGACTCACAGGAGCGGGCGATACTAGTTTTTGGGGTTATCCTACTGCTGTTTATTAAACTTTTATTAGAAAAATTTTTTAAAAAATAAAACTCTATGCGCAAAATATTTTTCTTGTCATTTTTTTCAATAGTTTTTTTCTCACAAATATCATCTGTTTCCGCCACATCATGCACTGATGCTCAAATTCCTGCAAGAACAGGCTTTTGTGCTCCATCATTTGATGACTGTATTCCTCCTACTTTTGCTGTTTTAACAAATGATTGTGGTACCAGTAATGATGTCGTATGCTGTATTACTTCTAGTGGTAGTGGTTCTACCTCGAGTACTGGCTCAGGCTCAGGCTTCGGATCAACTTCCAGCGGTGGTTCTACCTCGAGTACTGAATCAGGCTCAGGCTCTGGTGGCGGACTTAATTATTGTCCTGAAGGATTTACTGTCAAGGCTGGTACGTGCTTCCCTCTTTCAGAGACAGTTGGCGGTCTTTCGAGTATTTCAGTTTTTGATCTTGTTGCACGAGTGCTGAACTGGCTTTTGGGAATACTCGGTGTATTAGGCGTACTCGCTTTCGTGATATCAGGGATACAGTACCTCGTGTCTGTAGGGGATGAAGACCTTGCCAAAACAGCCAAGAGAAATAT
>Ga0210042_1001728_pt1 | contig 17730 bp, 12 predicted proteins | sample CryGeymeta201518_FD_183982 | JGI IMG/M metagenome (GOLD analysis project Ga0210042, IMG submission 183982) | Groundwater microbial communities from Crystal Geyser aquifers in Utah, USA - Crystal Geyser metaG 2015-18 (SPAdes) (version 2) | ecosystem: Environmental > Aquatic > Deep subsurface >... | reverse complement strand
GCCGAAACGCCTTCTAAATTTGATTTTCCAATCAATTCTATAAGTTGTCTGGTATCATTCCACGCCAAACCATAAACTAATGGTAATTTTTTTGGATTATTTGCAGCTATAAAATCAAAAATTTCTCGTTTTTCTTGTCGTGTTGTAGTGGCAGCTTCGCCCGTTGTGCCATGTATAACCCAAAACTCTACGTGGTCTTGTGTATGTACGAGTAGATTTTTGAGGGCATCAAAATCTACATTTTTATTTTCATCAAAGGGAGTAACTAGGGCAATTCCTGTTCCTCTAAATATAGTATTCATAGCTTTTAGTTAAAGTTTTTCTGACAGTTGAAAACTGTCAGCTACTTATAAAATTAATTACAAAGTTAAATGATAATAGTGATTTTAAAAAATAGGGGTTATCTGAAAAAAATGTAAATTTTAATCGTCTAGCTCTTCTTTTTTATCCTCTTTTTCTATGTATTCTGTTTCTGTAAGTGAAATTCCACCTTTATACAATTTGGTTGTGTGGTAAAATTAGAAATATATTTCCTACTAAAAAGTCAATTTGATAAATCAAATTGACTTTTTTGGTGTGAAACACATTCGTTAGAAAAGCGAAGCTAATTTTACTACACAACCGAAAAATGAACTTTGCAAAATTAACCGTGATAACGTTTATTTATTTTTAAAAATTCTATATTTGTAGATAAAGAATGTGTAGTTTCTATATAAAATAAATTCAAAATGAACTTAGAAAAAGATTTTACCAGCCAAACGCTAAACCTACAAGATGATTACGAAGGAAAAGTAATTGCAACACTCATTTCTTGTAATGCAAATACAGGAAATAGAAAAAGTATAATTTATATTCATGGTTATATCGATTATTTTTTTCATCCTCATGTAGCTGAAAAATTTATCGAAAATGGTTTTGATTTTTATGCTTTAGACCTTCGTAAATATGGGCGTTCGTGGCTTCCTCATCAAAAAGAAAATTATTGTAAATCTATTACAGAATATTTTGAGGAAATAACAGCAGCCATAAATTTAATTTATAAAAAAAATAAATCTGATATTTATTTATTGGGCCATTCAACAGGTGGACTTACGGCTGCCAACTATGCTAATTTTGGAGAACAAAAAAGTAAAATAAGTGGTCTTATCTTAAATTCTCCTTTTTTAGATTTCTATGATTCTGAATTTAGGAAGCATATCACTTTGGCTGCTTGTAATGTATTTACGCTTTTTTCGGATTTTGCTTATATCAAAAATACACTTTCACCTGTCTATGTGCAGAGTATTCATAAAGATTTTGAGGGAGAGTGGGATTTTAATTTGAAATGGAAATATACAGAAGGGTTTCCAACTTATTTTAAATGGGTTTTGGCAGCGTATGACGGACATGAAAGACTATACAAGTATTCTAATCTTCAAATTCCTGTTTTGGTAATGCACTCTTCGTCTTCTGCTAAAATTGGAAAATTTTCAGAGGAAGCTATGCGAAAAGATATAGTTTTAGATGTAGAAGATATAAAAGAACGAGGGGCAAAATTAGGAACTCAAGTTACTTTATTGGAAATAGAAAATGCAATGCACGATATATTTTTATCTCCAAAAGTGGTTAGAGAAAAGGCTTTTGAAGGAGTTTTTAGTTGGTTGAAAGAAATTGAAAATTGGTAGGGCAAAGGCTTACCTTTGACTGTATTAGAATTTTCCTGTCAAAGGCAAGCCTTTAACCTACAAACATCATATTTGCTAATCTCCCAAATTAGCTATATAAACTAGCTTTTCTTTATTCAGAATAATAATTTCCTTTCCTTTTAATTCTATAATTTTGTCTGTATTGAGTTCAGAAAGATAACGAATAGCACTTTCTGTGGCAGTTCCGACAAGATTTGCTATTTCTTCTCTGCTTAATCTGACATCAATAACTTGAGGTTTTTCTTTATCTGGGTAGCGATTATGAAGTAACAAAAGAACTTCTGCAAGACGTTCTCTAACTGATTTTTGCATCCAGTTAGTTAGTCGTTTTTCCATATCTTGGGTGTCTTTTGCCATGAGTTGCATCATTCGCCGAGGAAAATCTTTGTTTCCATCAATGAGTTCTGAAAATATAGAAACTGGAACAAAACAAACGACAGCATCATCCAAAGCCTCAGCCGAGACATTATAAGGCATTTGACTAAGTAAAGAATTATAACCCAAAACCTCTCCGTCGGAAGCTATTTTGACAATCTGCTCTTTTCCGTCTATTCCTAATTTGGTTAGTTTTACTTTTCCTTCATAAATACAATGCACGCCAATAGCACGAGAACCCTCATAAAATAGATTTTGTCCTCGTTTATAAAAATTACAGCCTTTATTAGCCGACATGTTTGCGACTTCTTCTTCTGATAAATCACAAAAAACGGAGCTTGAACGTTTAGGACACGTCTCACACTTTGGAAATTCTACTTTTTTCTTTCTCATGATTGGTAATGCTTTTTGCTTACAGCCTGAATGATTGTATTTTTCATAAAATTAAACAACAATCTATTTAAAATCAAGCTAATGACAATTAACTATACCATTTTGCCAAGAAATTATTCCCATTCCAACAAACCAAATACCCATAAGAATAAACATATAAGGGTAAATAATCTTTAATTTTTGAAATAAAATAGTTTTTGTATTTATCTTTTTTGATATTTTTTTAGAAATAAATAAAGAAGTAAGAAGCAAAGGTAATGTTCCAAGCCCAAAACCTGTCATAAAAACTCCTCCTTCAAGGCTTGTTCCTGCTGCAACAGCTCCCAAAAGCGCAAAATACACCAAACCACAAGGCAAAAGACCGTTTAAAAGTCCTGCAAAAAATAATTTGTATGGTTTTTTATCAAATAAATAATTTCCCATCAAAGGTGTAATTTTTTGAGAAATCCATTTTAAAATCGAAATTTGATTGGTTATTCTATCCAAATTAAAACTAAAAATTCCAGACAGAATAAGTGTTCCTCCAAGTAAAAAAGCAGCATAACTTTGCCAGTTTGTAAAAAATAAAGCTTGTCCGATAAAACCAACTCCCATTCCTAAAAGGACATACATCAAAATTCTGCCGAATTGATAGAAGAATAGTTTTTGAGCAAATTTTTCACCCTGCATAAATGTAAAAGTGAGAGGAGCGCACATGCCTACACAATGCAAACTACCTGTAAGACCGAGAAGTAAAGCTGGAAAAAACATAGGTTTTATGATTTATCGACACCTTGGAAGGTGTCGGCTACTATGAAAATAATCGTTGCACATTTTCCAAAAATAGCTTTGGATTGTCAGTAGTAGAAGAATTAGTAAGTTGTGTTTTGAGATTTACAATAGGAATACGCATTGCTTTTTCTTCAAAATCGGTAAGCATTTGCATCATTAAATGTTTGTTTTTGTCATCTAATTCGGCACTATATTTATTCGAAATATTATTTTTGAGTTCTTCTAAAGCTGTTTTGAAAGGCTGTAACATAGAAATATATTCGTGTTCGGTTTTCCATTGTTCAAAACTATCTACTCCTTTTTCTAAAATTCTGTGAACCAAAGGCAAAGCTGCTATTCGTTCTTTTTTAACGGCTTTTGTTTGTTCTTTTAGGTCATCAATCGTATAAATTTTGACAAAATTATTGAGTTTACTTTCAATACTTCTTGGCATCGATAAATCTATAAAACATTGCCCAGAATATATTTTTTTTGCGTCAATATTCGAAAGATTGAAGAAATTAGGTTGAGAAACCGAACTTATTATAATATCTGCCTTTTGTATTTCTTCAAAAACATCTTCAAATTCTATCATTTCATAGGCGTTTTCGGTGGCAAGCATAGCCGATTTTCCGATAGTTCGGTTTGTAATCTTGACATTTTTGATACCCATTTTTCGCAAATGACGTACTGTATCAGCACCAATTTTTCCGACTCCAACGACCAAAATTTGTATAGCATCATTTCTCTGCATGTCGTGTTTGTTTTTCAAAATTTGCCTTACCAAATCAGCCGTAGCAAAAGAAACTGAAGCAGCACCACTTCGAAAAACAGTTTGTGTAGTAATTTTTTTACTTGTTTGCAAAACATAACTTATGAGTTTATGAAAATAAGTTCTGATTGTTCCTAACTCGTAAGCCAGTTGATAGGCTTGTTTTACTTGACTGGTAATTTGCCAATCGCCCACAATTTGAGAATCTACGCCCACACTAATTTCAAAAAAACGTTTTACGACTTCCTTTGAATTGCTATTTGATTTAAACCCCATTTCTATTAAATTCTCAACAGAAACAGATTTTAATTGAGCAAATTTTTCTTTTATAATAGACAAAGAATTTTCTGTTCCATAACAATACACTTCAGTACGGTTACAAGTCGAAAGAGCAAAAACTTCTTTTATAAACTCTGAACTTTGCAAAGAAAGCAAAAGCGTTTCGGTTTCTCGTTCAGATAAAGAAAAACGCTCTCTAGTTGGCATATTTGCCTCTTTGTGAGTGATATAGAAAGTGTAAAATGAGTTTTTCATAATTGTAATGAGTATGTTGTTGGTGTCGCTACGCTAAAACACCAACAACGGCAGGTTTTGTATTTAAAATACACAATATGTTTAGGAAAAGGCAAGCCTTTTCCCTACAAAAGACTAATTAGAGGCTACTAAGATGGTTTCTTGAAAGAATTTTTTATCATTTCCTGTTTTATCTTTTTCCGTCCATGACATTTTTATTTTCCAAAGTCCATGTTCTATTTTTTGAGTAATGATTTGATTTTTTGTTTTTTCTAATTGAATAGGAACAGTAAAATCTAAATCTTTATCAGAAGGGCGAAAAAAAGCAATTTCTCCATTTATTTTTGATTCCAAATTTTCAGAAGCAGGAAATTTTATTTCTACATTTCCATTTTCTAATTGTTTGACTGTTGGTTTTTCTACGAGTGCAGCCACATTAGATTGCTCATTGATTTGAGTTTGAAAATCAACTCCCTTTGTATAATAATTTTCTGTTACTAGCTCAATTTTTTGCTGCATAGACATAAAAACAAGCGACAACATAAAAATTACAAAAGCCGAATAGAATAAAAAAATACCTGTTCCCCAGTTGAATTTTGACCAAAGTGATGTTAGAGTATTCATAGTTTTTTAAATTACTGTTTATGATTTTTGTAAAGGATTAGTAGGATTGAAAATATAGATAAATACAGTTTTTTTAAGCCGTTGTAATTCCCTAATTCCTATATTCCATTTCCTAACTCCCATGTCCCCATTTCCTAATCCCCACTTCCCACAAAAGGCGACAAAAATTTAGTATTTACGGTTTCGATTTGTTCTCCATTTGAGAATATTTGTAAATGAATATCGGAACGTTTTGATGGCAATTTATTTTTTGGAAAATCTACCAAAATCACTTCTTTTACGGTTTGTTCTGGAAGCAAGATATATTTGTCTGTTCCAATCATCTGAATTGTTCCGTTTTCCTCTTCTAATTTTACATTGATATTTAGTGTATCATTTGTTTTATTGATTAAAAGAACGGTAAACATATTTCGAATATCTCCTTTTTCTGTGGTTTGATAGGTTGTTCCTTGCGCTCTCAAAACAATGGTTTCTACTTGTGTACGAACTGCCAAAAGTCCGACCATGGCAATCATTAGCAACATCAAAACAACTGAATAAGCTGTCATACGAGTTGTAAACTTGAATTTTTGTTTTTTCTCAATTTCATTTCTTGACGCATAACGAATCAATCCTGTTGGCAAATCAAATTTTGTCATAATCGAATCACAGGCATCGATACACGCTGTACAATTTACACATTCTAGCTGAGTTCCATTTCTGATATCAATTCCTGTCGGACATACATCTACGCATAAATGACAATCGACACAATCTCCTCGTGGGTCTGCTGCTTTTTTTACTGGGTCGCTTTCTCTTTTTCCTTTTCCTCTAGGTTCGCCACGCACTTCATCATACGCCACAACAATCGAATCATTATCTAACAAAACACCTTGCAAACGACCATAGGGGCAGATTGTAGTACAAACTTGCTCTCTCAAAAAAGCAAAAACACCATAAAACAAAAATGTAAAAATAACCAAAGCCACAAACAAACTTACATGCTCAAAAGGTGTATCCCCAAACAAAACCCAAAGCCTATCTACACCAACGATATACGCCAAAAAAGTATGACTAATCAAAAATGAAATACCTAAGAAAATAGAATGTTTGGCTGTCTTTTTTCCAATTTTCTCGGTGTCCCATTCTTGTTTGTTGAGTTTCTTTTGTGCTGCTGCATCTCCTTCAATGAAATATTCAATTTTACGAAAAACCATTTCCATAAAAATTGTTTGAGGACACACCCAGCCACAAAAAACTCTACCAAAAACTACTGTAAAAATCACTACAAAAACTACAAATAATAACATTCCCAAGACAAACAAATGAAAATCTTGAGGTGTAAAAAGTTGTCCAAAAATCACAAAACGCCTTGAAAGCACATCAAAAAGCAATAATGGATTTCCATTAATTTTGATAAAAGGCGCACCAAACAAGAAAATCAATAAAAAGGCTGCTACAATTTTTCTATAAAAATGAAACCTTCCACTTGGCGCTTTTGGATAAATCCAGACACGCTCTCCAGATGAACCTATTGTAGAGATAGAATCTCTAAATTCATCTTTGTCGTAATCAGTAACTTTATATTTTTTTTCTTTGGCTGTTTTTTTTGGTTTTTCAGATTTCATAGCTTTGGTTTTTTCACTTATTCAGAAAGTTGCATCGCAGCGCAATATTTGTAGATAAAAAAAATTAATAACGATTAGAGCTGCGTAGCTGCATAATATTGCTATTTTGGGATAAGATTAAATTTCGATATTACGCAGCTACGCAGCTAAATTACTTTACTCTTTTATAGGTTCGTATTTTTCTCCTTGCGGGTCTTTTGCATTTGGAGGATTTGTTCCTTGCAAAGACAAAACAAAACTAGATACTTCTTGCATTTCTTGAGGAGATAATTGGTCTTTCCAAGAAATCATTCCTTTGGCAGGAACGCCATATTTTACAGTTTTGAAAATTGATTTTATATCCCCTCCGTGTAGCCAATATTCATCTGTCAAGTTAGGTCCTGAAAGTCCTTCTGCATTTGCGCCATGACAAGTTTTACATTTTTTCGCAAAAAGTGTTTTTCCTTTCGTAACACCTGCTACATCAGCTAGTTCTACATTTTCTTCATTGATGGAATTAGCCATTTCTGCTAAATATTGCGCTTTCAAAACATTTCCTTCTGTCATAGCTACTTGATACTCTTCTGTTGAGTCGGCAGCAATTCCGTTTGCATAAACATACAAATAAACAACTGCTGCTACGATACACAAATAAAAACCGTATTTCCACCAAGGGGGAAGGTCATTATCAAGCTCTTCGATGCCGTCGTAATCGTGGTGCATCAAAACAGCTCTTTCGGGCTTGGCTGCATTGAATTTTTTCCAAAACCATTCTGAAAAAGATTCTGTACTAGGTTCTACTTCTTCTCCTCTAGCAATTTTGTCTTGCTTCAAAACAGAAACACTATGATTGTAAATAGAAAGACTGGCAATCAGAACCAAAATCACTACAAAAAAAGTAAGTGCAACGAGTATTAAAACACCTAATTCTAAAGGTGTAAAATCGGTAGAAATTGCACTTGCATTTTGTGCAAAAGCATTTTGAGAAAGAAATAAAGTAAGCATCGTTAGAATGACTGTCTTTTTCTTTTCTCTTAGATTTAGAATATTATATAATTTCTGTTTCATTTTTGATTGTGTTTTGAGTAAATGAATTAGAATAAGTAGTGTCAGTAGCATCTTCTAAGGGCAAATTTTCCCAGTGTGCTACATTTGATTTTTTGGCTGAATACACATTGATAATCATTATCATAAAGACAGAAAAGAATATAATCACTCCTATCATTGGATAAATATCAATGCCGTCAATGGCTCTAGCTACGTCTTTGTACATAATTTTTTATTTGTAATGTCGCTCGTGAGGACACGAGCAACGGTATATTTTATATCATTTGTGAGGACACAGCGACAGTTATTTTTGGTAAAAATTAAACTAACCGTTGCTCGTGTCCCCACGAGCGACACATGAATAATCTATTTTTTAGGCAAATATTGAGGGTCAACCTTTTTGACATCTGTACCTAATCGTTGTAGATAGGCAATGATGGCAATAATTTCTCGGTCTGCTTTGACTTCAATATTATCTTTGGCTAAGTTTTCCTGAATTCCTTTGGCTTGTTTTGCCATATCTTCATGTACTTTTTTCTCAAATCCTTTTGGATAAGGAACCCCTAGACTTTGCATCGCTTCAATTTTTCGCTGCGTCAAAGACGTATTTAATTGATTTTCGATAAGCCAATAATAAGGAGGCATAATCGAACCAGGAGAAGTAGATTGTGGATCGTACATGTGATTGAAGTGCCACGAATCAGGCATTTTTCCACCTTCACGCTGCAAATCGGGTCCTGTTCGTTTTGAACCCCATAAGAACGGACGGTCATAGACAAATTCTCCTGCTTTAGAATAATCTCCGTAGCGTTCGGTTTCATTTCTAAAAGGGCGTATCATTTGAGAGTGACAAACAGCACAGTTTTCACGGATATACAAATCACGTCCTTCTAATTCTAAGGGTGTATAAGGTTTGACGGCTGCAATAGTAGGTACATTTGAGCGAATCAAGAATGTAGGTACAAATTCAATTACTCCACCAATAAGAATGGCAATTGTACTCCAAAATAACATTTGCATTGGACGTTTTTCAATCCAAGAGTGCCAGTACCCACCTTTTTCTTGTTTCTGAACTTTGATAGCTGGTGCAGATGCTTTTTCTTCGGGTACAAATCTTCCTTGTTGGATAGTTTTGAAAATATTATAAACCATAATCAAAGCACCAATGATATACAAAGTACCACCAAATACACGCATATAATACATTGGCAAAATCTGTGTAACGGTTTCTAAAAATTCATATTTTAAGAAGCCAGCAGGAGTAAACTCTTTCCACATCAAACTTTGCGTCCAGCCAGCCCAATAAATTGGAATGACATAGAATAAAATTCCCAACGTACCTATCCAAAAGTGAATATTGGCTAGTTTTGTAGAATATAATTTTGTACTGAAAAGGCGAGGCATTAACCAGTAAAGCATACCAAAAGTCAAAAATCCATTCCAACCTAATGCACCTACGTGTACGTGAGCAATAGTCCAATCGGTATAATGACTAATTGCATTTACATTTTTGAAAGAAAGCATCGGTCCTTCAAAAGTAGCCATACCATAAGAAGTAACGGCAACTACCATAAATTTCAAAACAGGATTTTCACGCACTTTGTCCCACGCACCACGCAAAGTAAGAAGTCCGTTAAGCATTCCACCCCAAGAAGGAGCAATAAGCATCAATGAAAAAACAGTTCCTAACCATTGTGCCCAATCAGGCAAGGCTGTGTAAAGTAAGTGGTGAGGTCCTGCCCAGATATAAATAAAAATCAACGCCCAATAGTGAACGATGGAAAGACGGTACGAATAAACAGGACGATTAGCAGCCTTTGGAACAAAATAATACATCAATCCCAAATAAGGAGTAGTCAAGAAAAAGGCAACGGCATTATGACCATACCACCATTGAACAAGTGCATCCTGCACGCCTGCATACAAGGAATAACTTTTCATAAAAGAAACAGGAAGAGCCATTGAATTTACAATGTGTAAAACAGCAACTGTAACGAAAGTAGCAATGTAAAACCAAATCGCAACATACAAATGTTGTTCTCTACGCTTGATGATTGTTCCCATCATATTAATACCAAAAATAACCCAAACGATTGCAATTGCAATATCTAAAGGCCATTCTAATTCTGCATATTCTTTTGTGGTATTATACCCCATCAATAAGGTAATAGCTGCAAAAAGGATAATAAATTGCCAACCCCAAAAGTGAATTTTGCTAAGTGTATCATTAAACATGCGAGTTTTACAAAGACGTTGCAATGAATAATAAACGCCTGTAAAAATCCCATTTCCTACGAAAGCAAAAATTACAGCGTTAGTATGCACAGGGCGAACACGCCCAAAGGTAAAATATTCAGTAAAGTTAAACATCGGATGCGAAAGCTGAAGAGCTGCAAGTAAGCCCATAAGCATTCCCACAAGCCCCCAAAAAATGGTGGCATAAGCAAAATTTCTTACGATAGTATTATCATAAGAAAAATGCTCCAATTGTAAGCCTTCCCATTTTTTCTTAGGAGGACTTTTTGGTATAATTTGGTTAGAGATTTGATTTTCCATAGAGTAAGGTATATGAATTGATATATAGAATTGTTATATAGTATTTTCCTAATTGAATTTCTGTAGCCGATACTTTAGTGCCAGTAAAGTCTTTCTACTTTTGAGTTTCTTTTGAATCTATATCTTGAGCAACTTCATTGTCATCAAATAAAATTCGCATACTTGGTGTATAAGTATCTTCGTATTGATTGTCTTTGACAGACCAAAAAAAGGCAGCCAAAAAACCAAGAGCGACAACCAAACTACAGATGACTAAGACAATTAAAACTTGCATAACTTTTATTTTTGAACATTTTTAGAATCAAATAGAATCAGAAGGATAGATAAAAGCTATCTTTCTGGCTTTCTACATTACAAATTTAAGAGACCTAACACCCTAGAAATAGGAGAGGGTTCAGTAGTAAATATGACTTTTGACAGGTTTTGAGTTTTTTATTAATACCTTTCATTTTTTAGTTTTTACTAGGTTTTTTTAATTTTTAAGAACTAAATTCTATTATTCATCGAATAATCTTTACTAATCTGTGTACAGTTACTATATTTTATATAAAATAGGGCTGAAAATTGATATATATTTTGTATTTTGTTAATAATTAGGTAATAGCAATTACACCTATGTTTTTTTGTATAAAAAAATACTGTAAAATTAAAACACTTTCTGCTATGATTAAATTTATAAAAATCTTATTACTTACTTTATTGGTATGTTTATACCCCTTTTTTCTTCAAGCGCAATGTACTTTCACAAGTACAGGTGACGGAGATTGGACAGACCCTGCTACTTGGACAAACTCTTGTGAAGATCCAAACACAAGTTTGCCCGGAGAGTTTGATGCCGTTATTATTCAACCAACTCATATCGTAACACTTAATTCAGGAACAACTATACAAGTAGCTTCTCTTACATTAGCCAATCAAGGTAATAATGGTGCTACTTTAACTGTTAATGGTAGCTCTACTCATTTAATTGTTGGCCCTACAGGAGGAACAACTCAAAATGTATTTATCATTGAAGGAAAATCAAACTTTATTGTTAATGATGCTCTTGTTACTGTTACAGGAGCTCTAAAAATGCCTAATAATGGTAATGCTATTGCATCAGGAGCTGGGACAGTAGGTTATCTTTTGGTAGAAAACTGTGCAAGGGCAGGTGGTAATGATGGAATAGGAGAGACTGGGACAGGTTGCGTCAATGCTGGTAATTTCGTAGATGGTCCACTTGTATATTGTGTTCGTTGTCCACCAACAGATTGTAGTAATGATCCCACTGTTGGGGTTCAGACACAAAGCCCAGACGGATGTAGATTAGTTTTACTTCCAATTACGTTGGTAAAACTAGAAGCAGTCTATAAATCAGATAAAGGTACATCTATTGATTGGGCAACTATCAATGAAATAGATAATGATTATTTTGAAATAGAACATTCTATAACAGGAGAAAATTTTGAAAGTATTGGCATAGTAAATGGTTTTGGTAATAAAGAATCTCTAACAGAATATAGTTTTTTAGATGCTAATTGTTCGGAAGGAATAAATTATTATCGTCTCAAACAAGTAGATTATAATGGTAAATTTTCGTACAGTCCAACTATTTTTACGAGAAGCAAACACCTAACACACTCACATTCTACACTCATTTATCCTAATCCTAATGAGGGAACTAATTTATCACTAAGGATATCCAATCCAAGTAAAATTGTATCCATAGAAATTTTTAATGCGATAGGCAAATCTGTTTATTTCTCTGATGCAAATCAAAAAAATAATACAAACGATTTGCAAATAAAATTTAATTCTAAACTACCAAAAGGAATATATATAACCAAAATACTAACTAAAGAAGGTATCAGTATGGAACGTTTTTTAGTGGAGTAATTTCTTATCTTTTTAAGAAATACAAAAAAACACCTTTCATTTATTCTGAAAGGTATTCTAGGGCAAACGCACGAAATTTTTAAATGAGTTATTTTATCTAATTTTGTGCTGTATCTCACCATTAGCAAGGTCAATTTTTTTCAAAAATTAACCATTGCTAAGGTAGAATTTTCAAATTTACAGCACTCAAACACCTATGAAAGAAAACCATTTTTAGTCGAAAAGATGATTTTTTGGCAGTTTTGTTTGTAATGTCATTGGTGCGCTACCAACAACGGCAAGTTTAAAAATTTAGTAGATTATTTTTTATCTTTTTATAAAGTCATTTAACATGAGTGACATTTATAAAATCTAAAATAGTCCTTTCCTAGCAACAAAGTTGCGTAACCTTTGTAGAATGATAATAAAAAATAAATTTCAAAAGCTACAGAGTAGCGTAACTTTATTATTAATTTCAAATTACAAGGTTTAGCTACTCTGTAGCTCTAATAAAGTTCATTTTTGAGGTTCTACAAAGGTTACGTTGCGCTGCAACTGAAAATCAAATACTTAAAAATGTCACTCATGTTGGTCATTAGTCTAAATTTTTATTGTATTCTGCTCGTTTTTTTTTATCTTTCCTAAATAAAATAAAACCAATACAACAATACAGAAAAACAAGTCTTTGTAGCAGACACAAAAAATTTATGTCGCATTCATTTTCACTTTCTATCAAAAATAGCTTATTGTCTTTTCTTCGTGTAACTTTCTTTCTTTGCTTATTCATTTTTCAAAATACGATTGTATTTGTTTTAGGAAACGAGAATGAAAAAAATAAAGCTTTGGGTTTGTATGCACAAGAGCTTGTTTTGGATTGGCGTTTTGATAAACTAACTTCTCAAGATGGATTATCTCAAAATACCGTTACGTGTATGTTGCAAGATAATCTTGGTTTTGTTTGGATAGGAACTCAAAACGGACTTAATCGGTACGATGCTAGTAACTTCAAAACGTATAAAGTAGAACAAGGTAAAAATTCCATTCCTGATAATCATATTACTTTTCTGCTCCAAACGGAAGATAATTTTATTTGGATAGGAACTCAAAGTGGTGGACTCTCTAGGCTGAATACAATCACAGATAAATTTGAAACTTTCCAACACGACCCACAAAATCCTCTTAGTTTGAGTACAGGTTCAGTTACTTGTATTTTAAATGATTCTAAAAATCGTCTTTGGGTAGGAACTTCTGTTGGTGGTCTAAATCTTTTCAATCCTCAAACCAAAACCTTTGACCATTATAGAAATGATGAGCAAAATCAAAACTCATTAGCTGATAATCATATTACAGATATAGAAGAAGACTATCAAAATCGCCTTTGGATAGCAACTTCTGAGGGAGGGCTAGACCGTTTTGAGGAAAATGAAAACAAATTTATTCATTTTAGACCCAGTATTTATGGTAGTAGCTCCAGCGCACCAAGTAGTGAACAAATTATTGGTTTAGAAATTCAAAAAAAACAAGATTCAAGAAACAATCAATTATCAAATAAATTATGGATTGCAACTCGTGATGGAGGAATAAATATTTTAGATTTAGATACCGAAATTTTTACCATCTTAGAAACAGAACTACAAAGAACAATAGACAAAACAGGCAAACCAACAACTAGAAATCTTTTCTCTGGAAAAATAGTTACTACTTTTGAGAGTTTTGAAAATGATATTTTTGTAGGAACACAAGAAAATGGAGTTTTGATTATTAATTCCTTAACAAACAAAATAAAAAGACTTGAATCAAATCCTTCGCTGCGTTATTCACTAAGTAATAATTATATTACAAGTATTTTTAAGGATAATCAGAATAGTTTATGGATTGGAACACTTGCCGAAGGAATCAATAAATTTAATCCTATCAAAAATAAATTTGCCTATTTTAGAGAAGAAGCTGATAAACCTAAAAGCCTTCCAGATAGCAGAATTACAAGTATTTTTAAGGCAAAAAATGATAATCTTTGGATAGGAACAGCAAGTGGTGGCATCGCCATTCTGACACCTGAAAATGTAAAAGAACGCATTTTCAAAACCTATCAGCATAGAGAAAAAGACGAAAGTACGATTGCCAGTAATAAAGTTTCAGTAGTTTTTGAAGACAGACAAAATCAAATTTGGGTGGGAACTTCAGAAAGATTAGAGCTTTTTAATGAAAGAAAACAGACTTTCGAACAAGTTTTAATTTATAATGAAAAACTAAGCAATCCTAAAAAATTATCTATCAAAGAAATTTATCAAGACACAAAAAATAATTATTGGATAGGTTTGTACCAACAAGGATTACTAAAACTTTTACCCTCTGGAGAAACGCAGCTTTTTAAAAATGAAACCTCCAATGATTTTAGTTTGAGTAATAATTATGTGCGTGTAATTTTTGAAGACCGAATTGGAAACCTTTGGATAGGTACAGAAGACGGACTAAATCTATACGATAATAGTCCGAATAGTGAAAAATTTGTACGTTATATGCACCAAATTGAAAATCCAAATAGTATTAGCAATGACGAAATTTTATCTATTACAGAAGATGATGACGGTAATATTTGGATAGGAACAGCAAACGGACTAAATAAATTTGATGTCAAAAAAGGTTTTTTTACAGTCTTTACAGAAGAAGACGGTTTGCCAAATAATGTAATTCACGCTGTTGTATGTGATGTACAAAACCGTATTTGGGTCAGCACAAGTCAAGGAGTAGCAGAACTTGATCCGTATGCAAAAACGATTCGTTCGTATGATGTTTCAGACGGATTACAAAACAATGAGTTTATTTCGGGTTCAGCTTTTCAAGAAAAAAATATTGATACAGTTACAGGAGAAGAAAAACAAGGTTTTATTTATTTTGGAGGAATAAATGGTTTTAATCGTTTCAACCCTGATAGTTTGAGTTATAATACCAATGTTCCGACACTTGTTTTTACGCAGTTTTCACTCTTTAATAAAGTAATTTCGCCTTCTGATAAAGATTCTTATTTAGAAAAAACAACTCCTTATACCAAAGAAATTAGATTGCCTTATGATGCCAATGTTTTTTCAATTGAGTTTTCTGTATTAGATTTTATTGCGCCTCACAAAACAAAATACGCCTATTATTTAGAAGGATTTGATAAAGAATGGCATGCTACTGACCGAAATTTTGTTACTTATACTAATCTTACATCGGGAAGTTATACTTTAAAAGTAAAAGGTTCGAATAGTGATGGAATTTGGAATGATGCAGGAATTGAAATGAAAATTATCGTAACACCTCCTTTTTGGCGAACATGGTGGTTTATTACGCTTAGTATTTTTCTTTTTTTAGTCATTACAATAGGAGGATATAAAGTTAGAACTTATCAAATTCAAGAACAAAAACACCGTTTGGAGCATCAAGTAGAAGAAAGAACAAATGAACTTGCTGAAAAAACATGGGAACTAGAAAGCCAAACCAAACAGTTAGAAAGTCAGAATTCACTATTAGAAACACAAGCAAAAGAAATTCAAGTGGCATATGATAATGTAAATATCTTGAGTGAAGTAGGACAAAAAATTACCTCTACGTTGGATATGCGACAAATGATAGAAACGGTTTATCAAAATATAAGTGACCTGATGCCTGTCGATAGATTTGGAATTGGTGTTTTTAATGAAGAATCGCAACGCTTAGAATTTCCATTTTTTGTAGAAGGAGAAACCTATTTTCCATTTCATACAAAGTCATTGAGAGATAAAAAACGACTTTCTGTACTTTGTTATGAAGGTCAAAAAGAAATTATTATTCAAGATTTTGAGAAAGAAAACAAACAATATGTAAATGAATCTGCTAGTAAAGGAATAGAAATGGAACTTGGCAAAACTCCTCATGCAGCAGCGTATTTTCCTCTTAGTGTAGAACAACACGCCATCGGAATTCTGACAGTTCAGAGTTTTCAAAAAAATGCGTATTCTAATCAGCACATTACCATTTTGCGTTCTTTGGCAGCCTATACTTCCATTGCCTTGGATAATGCAAGAGCTTACAAAACCATCGAAACCAACAATAGAAATATTACCGACTCGATTCGTTATGCCTTGACTATTCAACAGGCAATGCTTCCAGAAAAAAAATTCTTAGATTCTCTTTTTAATTCTCATTTTGTAATTTTCAAACCTCTTTCTATGGTTTCTGGAGATTTTTATTGGGTAACAAAAATAGAAACAGAAGTAGAGGGAATAATTAAGACACGAGTTTATGCAGCTATTATAGACTGTACAGGACATGGCGTTCCAGGTGGGTTTATGTCTGTTATTGGAAAAACGCTTTTGGATGAAATTGTACAAACACACCAAGTAAGAGAACCAGCCAAAATTTTGGAACTCTTAGACAAAAATACTCGTGCCGTTTTGAAACAAGACCAAACCTCAAACGATGACGGAATGGATGTTGCTTTATTTTGTATGGAAGAGATAGAAAATGAGGAAAAAAATCAACAACAGCAATTCAAAATTACTTTTTCAGGTGCAAAACGTCCGTTGTATGTTATTGAAAAATCAGATAAAACTCCAAAACTAAAAACAATAAAAGGTGACCGTCGTTCGATTGGAGGACGAACAAGAAACAATCCGATTCCATTTACTGATAATGAAATTATTTTGGTAAAAGGTTCATTGATTTATCTTACAACAGATGGATTCGCAGATCAGCCCAATCCAGAACGCAAAAAAATTGGCTCTTTAGCGCTTCATAATTTTATAGAAACCAATGCGCCCAAATTAATGACCAAACAAAAAACGGAATTATTAAACCTTTTAAGAGAACACCAACAAGAGAGCGCACAGGTAGATGATATTAGTCTGATTGGAATTAAACTATAAATTAGGTTATTCTTATTCCTAAGCTTATTTGGGAACACTACAAAAATAAATACAAAAATAAATACAAAAATAAATTTATTTCACTCCATTTTCTATACAATCTTATATCTGAATCTTATATCTTCGGATGGCAATTTTTCTAGCTTTTTCAATACTGACATTGATTTCAAATCCAAAAAGAATAACCAAAGAAATTGCAAAAAGCCAAAACATAAATCCTATAAAAGTACCAATAGAACCATATAATTTATTATAGGTATTAAAGTAATTGATGTAATACGAAAATCCAATCGAAACAATTACACAAAAAAGAGAAGCCAAAACTGCACCTACACCATACGTGCGCCAAGGAATTTTGAGAGCAGGCGCAAAACGATATAACATAGAAATAGTGAGTAAAATAATCAAAAATGCAACAAGATAACGTAAAGTCTTGATGCTATAGGAAGAAAAATCCTGACTCAACCATTCTCTAAGTATCATAAAACTCAAAATATGTTCTCCTACAATAATGAGAATAATGGTAAGCAACAAAAGAACAGTAAAAATAAGTGTTAGACTAAGAGCTGTAATTCTTTTTTTGATAAAATTTCGCTTATCAATAATTCGTTGCGAACGAGTAAAAGCATCCATAAAACCAATCGTTCCACTAGTCGCAGCAAAAAGAGCAGCCACAAAACCAAAAGATA
>Ga0210042_1001718_pt1 | contig 17774 bp, 20 predicted proteins | sample CryGeymeta201518_FD_183982 | JGI IMG/M metagenome (GOLD analysis project Ga0210042, IMG submission 183982) | Groundwater microbial communities from Crystal Geyser aquifers in Utah, USA - Crystal Geyser metaG 2015-18 (SPAdes) (version 2) | ecosystem: Environmental > Aquatic > Deep subsurface >... | reverse complement strand
TGACACCCAGATTTCAATATCCTTAAGCCATTGGGGAAAAGATAATTTCTTCATCGGTTGATTCCTCTGCTAAGCAAGCAATATCTACCGAATACCACATAACCGGTCGAGCAAAAAATCTACCCCCACAACGGGTAAATTTGGGCCAGGATTCTCTTTCTGCTTCAGGACAGATATACATAAATTGTATCGAAGGTTAGAGACATCGTATATCTTCACAATGATGCTGTTCGCTTTTTCCAGATCACCTGAATAAGCATAAGCCTCAATCAGAGGCATCCACTCAGATTGATCCAGAGGTTTGAAGCCGGCGTTGATGGCTTCATTGCCGAGAGCGATCACCTGATCCCAAGCACCACGTTGCCGGGCTAAGGTCATCTTCTGGTAAGAATAACACCAGGTATGGGGGGGTTCCTTTCCGAAGATGATCTCCGGGGGTTGTGATGGGGTAACGTCTGTCTCGATCTGTTGGATGTGGGAATAGGGTGCCACCCAATCAACAATGGGAGGCTCATTTAGTGAGAGTTCGGGTCTCTCCCCATCAATAACATGTACACAAGAAGATGCGCCTGGCATGGATATGATCAGCGCGTGGTTGTAGTCCCGGTCGAACTCAATATTCCGGATAAAACGATGTTCTGTTGCTCCCCGAAATACCTGAATTACTGAACCAGGGTACAAAACCTCCGAGTATATTCGCACGGTGTTTGGCACGTCATTGTAGATAATGTTGGCGGGCATCCAAACCTCGTAATCTTCTTCGTAACCGTAGATGTCACTGGGAAGGTTCACCATGAGAACAGTTCCATCTTCGAGCTGGGGCGCGCGCCATGATAATTGCCACCATAGCTGTTTTTGTATCTCCCAGGCATTGCGAAAGCTCGCCTGGTTGCTGTAATGGGTCAATACCGATAGGAACAGCAAGCTCAATAGGAGCCAGAGCCGTCCCTGGTTTTTTATCATCAAGAAGATCCCCCCTGTGACAAGTAGAACCACCCCAACCGTCGTATGCAGCGTGTAACGATCGAGCCAGGTGGAAAAAGAAATGTGTCGGTTGGAAACCGCCACGGGGATGATCGCGCAGAATACAGTAACAAGGCCGATCCCAGCGATGCTCCGAAAAACGCCTGTTTCTTCAGTGACAGTCGCCCCTTTCTTTTTGGTCCATTGAAAGTACATCCAAAACAAGCCGCTGGCAAGAACAGCTAGAATCAGTCCTACTAGCAGATCACGATTACGCGTTATAGTAATGAGTTGATAGGGCGGGACTACCCAAGCGAAGAAAGTCGCATTGAGAAAATCCTTCAACGCGCCCAGCACGACTTTTTGCGTCATCGCAAAAGTCGAGGAAGTGTACAGGCCGAGTAATCGTAAAACATCCGTGGTAGGACGGGCGCTCTTGAAAACAAAGACGCGCCAGTACAGAAAACCGGCAAGGATGGGAAGGTAAGCGGCCCAACGCAAAAACACTTTGGCTAATTTGGCCTTTAATGGTTTTACTGTCTCAGCGGTCAGGTACCAGACGAGAATCAGGCGAAGGCCTTCCAGCCCGATCATGTATTCGTAGATGAAGGGATAGCCAATTAGACAGAGCAGGGCAAGCCCGGTCGCCAGGATTGCTACATATTTGTTGTGAGAGCGGATGGAAATCACGGTAAACAGGATCGAGTAGATTGCCAGGGCGTATGCGATCAGATGGTTGCTGAAGGTGATCGCAGCCGGCCCTTCCAGGAAGCCTGGGTATACGACGAATAAAATCGTCGCGCTGGTGGTGAACAGCCGCATTTTCGGCCATATCAACCGCAACAGCCAAAAGACGCCAATGATCCCCGCAAGGCGGAACAAATATGCAAAAACCTGCCAGTTCAACGGGTTATCGCCGAGCAGCAAGTATGTTCGTGTGTAGATGTAACCCAAAATTGGGCGATCAATCGAAAACATCGAAACCATCGTGCTCAGGGTTTGCGTCCGGCCAGCCCAGATCGGATACCAATCATTCCTGTAATAACCCAATTGACCAATCAGAGGCAAATGTGTCAAAACAGAGATAACTGTAAGCAATCCTAATGAAACCCAAGTTTCGATATCCTTCATCCATTGGGGAGGCGAAATTCTTTTCATCGTGCGCTCCGGGCCAGACTCATGGTTGGGGAGTCATAAGATTGATATCAGGAATGCCGAGCCCGCTTAGCAAGTTGTGAATAGTATTCCAATGTACCCGCTCCCATGCCGCTGGGCTGGAGTTGGCATTGTGCGGGGCAAGCAGAACGTTATCCATCTTCATGAGCGGACTATCATCGGGCAGCGGCTCGACCTCGAACACGTCCAGCGCTGCGCCGCCAATTGTACCCGCTAGCAGGGCCGCGACGAGGGCCGGTTCATCCACCACAGGGCCGCGGGCGGTGTTGATGAGCACGGCAGTCGGCCGCATCAGGCTTAGGGTCCGGGCGTTGACCAGGTGGTGACTGGTCGGGTTCAGGTCACAGTTCAGGGTAATAAAGTCGGCAGTAGAGAGAAGAGAGTCGAGGGTGGTCATTTCGACGCCAGTTTCGGCGAGAAAAACATGATCTATTTCGATAATATCATTGCCCAAAATCTTCATGCCGAAGGCGCGCGCCCGGCGGATGACAGCCTTGCCGACGTTGCCCACGCCGACCACGCCCAGGGTACATTCATGCAGCGCCCTGGCAGGCAGTTTCGCCCAGCGGCCGGATTTCACCTCGGCGTCCATCCATGGCAGGCGGCGGGCGAAGGCCAGCATGTAACCGATGACCGTATCGGCGACCGGCAGGGTGAACGCGTTCGGCGTGCGGCACACACGCACCCCGAGCCTGGTCGCGGCTTCCGAATCAATCGAGTCTATCCCCGTGCCCCACTTGGAGATGACTTTGAGGCGCGGAGCACAGGCTTCGAGCACGCGGGCGGTGTACTGGTCGTCGCCGCAGATGGCGCCGTCGAACTGACTGGCATACTTGAGCAATTCCTTTTCATCCAGCCGCTCGTGAACTTCTGGCACGATGAGGTCAATGCCATATTTCTCGAAGAGTGGCTTGAAGCGATCGAGGGAGGGGATTATGTAAGGGGCGGAGAGGAGGACGGTGGGCATGGGTGGTCTGATAGTCGGATAGTCAGTTAGTCTGATCGTCGGATGGTCTGGCAGTTTCTCGTATTGCTTTGAGTTGGATCAGCGTTGCAGCCATATTACGGCTTATTGGCCTGTCTGCATTTGCATGAGGGCCTCGGCCATTTGGAAATCGGCTTCTTCGTCAATATCCACCGCTTCCAGGCGTGGAATCTCGAACATCAGCGGCTTCTCACCCAGCCGGTGATGCCGGGCGGCGAGGTTCTCACGGGTGAAGATGTAGAGGCAGGAATTCTCCTCATAGACCGGCGGCAGGTCCTGGGTCTGGAGTAGCACCGACGGGTCGTGGTTGAGGGCACGGCCGTGCTGGTCGTAGAGACGAGTCTGCAGCCGCGTCACCGAGAAGAGCGAATCGTGGGCGGGATAATCGGCCAGGAAAGTCTGGATGGCGCGCGAGATGGTCGCGGACTTAAGCAGCGGGTTGGTGCTGTGGGTTTGCAGGTAGAAATCGGCCTCCACCTGCGAGGTGTCATACAGCAGAATCTCGTTCATCGGGACGGCGTCGGCGCGCAGATGCTCCGGGCGCGGCAGGACGCGCACCTGCGGGAAGTCGCGGCGTAATCCATCCATCACCGGCTCGGAGTCGGTATCCACGATCACCTCGGCGATTTCTGGCATGGCCAGCAGGGTCGCGATGATGTGCTGGTAGAGCGGCTTGCCCGCCAGCGGACGGTAGTTCTTGCCGGGCACGCGCTGGCTGTGATGTCGCATGGGAACGAGGGCTGAGATGGTGGTCATGCTATTCGATGCGCATTTGGATTTCCACCAGCCACAGACGCAATAACGCAGCATGACCGGCAAGACGTGTGTAGAGTTGGATCGCGAATTCTTCCTTGTATGTATGAACGGTCGAATTGCGGTCGTTCACCAGTCGCATGAATTTTTCGGCTGTTTCTTCGTCGAAGAGGCCGGCCTTGAAGGATGCACGGATGACATTCTTCGGCGAAGATGCCTCTAGGAGGCCCTGATCGGTTATGTAGGCCTGCGCGGCTTTCCACGTCATTTCGAAAGTGTATTCGAATCGCTGAATGGCCGCATCACGCTCGATGTCGGTCGGCTTAGGCAGGCCAACCAGTTTATCCAGCGTCGCCAATGCTTTCAAGGCTTCATCCAGGCGTTCTCTTACTCGCTCCATAGGACACCTTCCTTCAAAACTCGCTGCTGGAATTGATCGTCCGTTTCGGACAGATTCACAAGATCCACGGAGTAGATCACGTCGCTTTCTTCCAACGCCTCGCGTATTTCTGCGAATACCCGGGCCGGCACTGGCTGGAGCGGAAGGACAGCCACGTCAATGTCGGAGAATCGGTGCGCCTTTCCCACAGCGCGCGAGCCGAACAGATATACTTTGGCCTTGTAGCCCATCAACTGTCCGCGGACAATCTTGCGGACGGTTTCCAAGTCGGGCGACACGAAGGATTGCGTTTGGGTTACCATCGTTGTCACCTTTGCTTTTTACTGTACCAGGGATGGCTTTCATTCTTTACAAACTGGATGTCATCGAAACCCGAGCCTCTGGTTGGGATGTAGCCGAGTTCCGTATGATCAGGTGTGACGAAAACGAGGCCCACTATTTCTCCTTCATAGCCATAGACCCAGATATCTTCCGGGAGGCTCTTGATTAGTTCAATCAAACCTTTGGCGGGTATCATAACATCACTCCTTCTTTTGAACTTTCACTGATCCAGAGATGAGGGCTAGAATGGTAATTTTGGTTATATCTCTAGAATGAGACTTACCACGTTGTCGAATACACCTCTGTTAGTTCAGATTTCCAAAAAGCCTTCTTTTCCGAATCAGATGCCCCAAAACGCAATTTCCCTAATGAGATCGCTAACTCAAAGAAACCCTTTCCGGGCATTTTCTCCTGTTGGTTAATTACAAGTGCGCTGAGCATTGGCTTCCCCTGTCGGTGCATTTGATCAGAGATTTCGCCTAAAAGTTGCCCCGCTTCTTTTGCTGCATGGTCGCCTGGCCTCAATCCCATTATCTTAAAAACAACTGCATAGCCTATGGGCTCTCCATGTTCGTTTACAATAGATTTTAACTTCGTGCAAACGAGATCATATCGTCGTGTACCATAGTACTTTTGTTGTGTGAACATAACTATCTCCTCCAACACAAAGCAACAGACGATGGATTTTCACTCATTATACCTAATCGGTTCTACCTCGCGCGGCGCGGCTTTCGATTTCTCCTTCTCCCAGCCAACGTGGTAGTAGAATGTCTGGCGCAGTTCGGGCGTCAGCAGGCTGGACTGACGGTAGCCCTGGTACGTACCCCAAAACTGCATCCAGCGGAACCAGAAGATGCTGCCCAGGCTGCGCCAGAAAACATTGGCGCGGGCTGCGTGAAGCAAGTCGAAACTGATGCTGGCAGTGACATTGCGCACGAAATCGTACAGGCTGAAATGCGCCTCGGGGTAGATTTGCTTGAAGGCCATCGCCTCACGCCGGTAACGATTGTACACGCCGCGCGGCGTCTCATCATGGACATGAACCACCTCCGCCTCGGCAACGTACGAAATTGCCCACTTCGCACTTCCCACTTCCTTCGCCCAGGCCAGATCTTCCAAACCGGTCAGAGTTTCATCGTAAGGATGTTTCTCCCAAACCGACCTTCGGATGGCGGCGTTGGCGTTGTTGCAGAAGGAATGGCTCTGATGCAAGTCCGACTGGTCGGGATACCAGCGGGCAAAAATCTGCTGCTCGGAGAATTTGGAATCCTCGTCCCCGCGCTGCTTGCCGTAGGTCAGGGCGACCTGCGGGTCTGCGAAAGGTTCGAGCAGCCTCTCCAGCCAGTCGGGATAGACCGGGTAGACATGCGCGCTGGCGATTACGATGAACTCACCGGAGGCTGCGGCGATGCCTTTGTTCAGCGAACAGCCAAAGGTGAATTCCCCAGGCTGGATACGAACAACCCTCGCCCCGTAATGCGCGGCAATAGCAGTAGTTGCATCTGTCGAGCCAGAATCAACCAGGATGGCTTCCACGTCCTTGAGCGTTTGGTGAGAAATCCCTTCCAGCAAACGCCCGATATGTTGCTCCTCGTTGTAGGCGCGGATGACAATGGAACATCTCATCCAACTTCCTCCAGCAATCCAGCCGCCGCTAACTTCTCCGCCACCTCGTGCAACTGCTTCATCGGCAGGCCGGTCTGCTCGGCAACCTCCAGCAGCGGCGTCGCGCCGTCAGCGTAAAAGAGCACCCAGCGGATGGCGTCCAGTTCATTGCCATAGAGAATATTGCCAGCCTCCGCCGCATAGCGGCGCTCGCTGTGTGCGGTGGCGGTATCCGCGGCCTTCTGTTTGATGGCCCCGCCGGTTTGTGGATACAGTCCGCGTTTGCCGAGCATCGGCTCACCGATGGGGCTGAGTGAGCGATAGGTTCTATTCTGCTCCAGTTTCTCGATCGCCAGCAGGTACAACTTCAGCGTCGCCACCAAGTTCCCGGCGCTGATGAAATCCAGATTGTCCAACGAGGTGTGGTAGCAAGCATACTCGTAGTACTTGTCTTTGCAGATCGTCCCGACCGGCACGCGCAGCCCAGGCGTGGAGTACTGGCGCTCGTCGCTGCCGTTGACATCGAAGGGGTATTCGACATAATCGAGACTGAGTTCCTTGAACGTCAGGCGGACGGCGCGATCAATGACCGAGTCGCCGCGCCAGGTGGATTTGTAGCCGAAGCATCCCGGACCTGCAACCGTCGTGGCGACGAATCCGCCTGCCAGCGCTCTGACGGCGTCCTCGTTGCGGGCGATGTAGGCCAGCGCGCCGATGGTCTCCGGGGCAATCACAAAACGATATGAATGATACAGTTCCCTTTTACGCAGTTCGGCCAACAGCAGCGTCCACAGCACCACGCCGGACAGGTTGTCGTTGGCCAGCGAGGGGTGGCAGACATAAGTAGAGATAAGATATTCCTGGCCTGATTTACCGGGCAGCAGCGTCTCGCCATAGGTGAGGCTGCCCGGCGCAAGCGTAGCATCCACAACCACGTGATACTTTTCTTTCTTATCCAGTGTCTGGAATTGCTCGTGCGCCAGGCAGAAGCCCCATGTCCGGTTGTAATAGGTCGTGCGATAGGGAATGGCGTTCGGCAGGTCGGGAAGAGTGTGCAGGTGCGGAGCGAGTTCGTCGAAGGTCAGCATCCCATCAAAGGGGATGCTGTAATTGACGAGGTGGACGTTGTTGGCCTGAAAATCAATCACGCGGCAGCCTTTGGCATCCGCGACGTAGGCGTCGCGCACGTTCCACTCATCGGGAACGATCCAGTCGTAGCAGACCGCGCCGGAGGGGACTTCGGTGAGGGAAAAGTCCGAGGTTTTTCGCAGCAAGCCCAGGGTCGCGCGCAGGCCCGCCCCGGTTATGCTGCGGCAGATGGGAAAGAGTCGCCTCAGCAGGTCATTGGCTTGAGTGGTCAGGGCTTTCCAGTCAGGTTGAGGATCAATCATTTCGTGACTCCGTCCGGTGTCATTATACCGGATTGGATGTTATACTTGCCGCCGTTATGTCATTGCGAGCGCACTGTGCGAAGCAATCTCCTCGCGTGAGGATTGCTTCGTCGCTCACGGAGCCTGCGCTGAGCGCAGTCGAAGCGTTCGCTTCTCGCAATGACAATCCGGTAATGAGGAGAGTTCTCATGAGCAATAAAAAACAACCGGCCTCGGCGGTCGGCCCTACCTGGGAAGGCATCTACAGCGAAGGCCGGGCGCTGAACCGCTATCCGTTCGACAATGTGGTGCAATTCATCTATCGCAATTATTCGCGCGCCAAGCCGCGCGCTGCGACGAAAATCCTGGAAATTGGCTGCGGGGCGGGCAACAACCTGTGGTTCGCGGCGCGGGAGGGCTTCACCGTGTTCGGCATTGACGGCAGTCCGAGCGCCATCGAGTTCGCCCAGAAACGCTTCGCCGAGGAGGGGCTGAAAGGCGATCTGCGCGTCGCCGATTTCATCAAACTGCCTTACGAAGATGATACTTTCGACTTCGTCATTGACCGCGCCGCCCTGACCTGCTCCACGACGAGCGATGCAGCAAAGACGATTGCCGAGGTGCGCCGCGTGCTGCTGCCCGGCGGCAAGTTCTTCTTCAACCCGTACAGCGACCGTCACAGCAGCCACGTTTCGGGCAAGCCCGGCCCGGATGGCCTGACAGTGGACATCTCCGGCGGCACGCTGACCGGTATCGGGCCGGTGCGATTCTACGGCAAGGGCGAGATCCTGGGCATGTTCGGCGCGGGCTGGAAGGTGACCGGGCTGCGGCACGTGGAATTCATGGAAGAACTGACGCCGCCATACGATTGCCACGCCGAGTGGATTTTGACTGCCGAGAAAATGTAAAACCTATCCCCCCTTCGCCCCCCTTCCCCCGCGCAGCACCCCCGAAGGGGGTAAAGGGAAGGGGGAACGGGGGTTAGGTTGGCCTGTTCGTCACCAGCGCCCAGGGGTCTTTCGCCAGCAGTTCCTCCTCGGCAGCCACGAAATCACGGAAGCGGCACGCTTCGACTTTGCCGTAATTGAGCCTCACCGACGACCACAGCCCCCGCGCTTGCAGCAAATCCCGCACCGGCGCGCAGTTGACATCCGGGTCTATGGTCAGGTCGCGGGCGAACATGCGGTTAGTGCGGACTTCTGGCGGCTTTCCAATCAATCGCACCTGACCGGTAAACTCTTTCCAATAACGATAAGGGACTTTCGCGCGCTGTTCGGGGTAATGCACCAGCGAGGTGAAGCGCACGTCCGCGCCGAGTAGGAGCAGTTTGAAATCCAGGACGATCATGCGCTCGAAAGCCGAGCCGGGGTCGAAGGCCGAGGAGGTATCCCGCGCGCACAAGTCATCAGCGTGACGGCCAATCGCGGCGATGGACTGCATCGGGTGGGGCGAACGGCGCACACCCGGCTGCTGACGGACATATTCGGGGAAGACGCCCATCTCCTCGGCAGGAGTGGCAGCCTGATCGAACGGTTCACCGCGCGCAAAGCCAAAGTTGAAGGTCGGCACGACCAGCGTGCCAATCCCTTCGCCGATGCCCAGCACGGCGCAGATGGCGCCGTAATAAATCTCCATGCCGCCTTCCGGAAGTCCGAGGAATTGCAGCGCCGAGTGCACCATCACGCCGTCGCCCTTTTTCAGGCCGATGGACTCTAATGCACTAATAACTTGTTCACGATTAACCTTCAACATCTGTCACTTCTATTACATCGCTCTCGGACATGGCGTAATCTACGCGGTTGTGTAACACCCCGTTAGAATTGAGCAATCAACTTTTCATACTCCCCATGGATACCTATCCAAAACCAGATCACCACATCTTCTTCACGAATCCCAACCGCGCGATAATCCAGGCTGATGCGCGCCGAGTAGATTGGTTTGGTTGGATGAACTTGCTTGAAATGCAAACTCGGGTGATACGGGTTTTGTTTGAAGAGTCTATATGCTTGTCGGGCCTGGCGCTGGATTTGCTGCGGTAATTGCTTCAATGCTTTACGAAACCGCCCTGTAGTATGTGAGATCATAGATTGTCCGGATCCAGCACCTGGGTTCGTCCCGCTCGGTACTCAGCAAGCGCTTCATCTGCCAACTGCTCGAGCGCGTGAGTGGATTTGGCAAAGAGTTCGGCCCAGCGCCGCTCGGAAGCAAGTTCTTCGAGCATCCAAGAAGCAAACGCGTCCTGCTCTTGTTGAGGCAGTTTGGATGCTTCGACAAACACTTTCTCGAGAAGTTTCGTCATCTCGAACTCCTTTCATTCGCATTATACCTGACTTGCGACTACTGATGACTTCTGGAAGGCGGCGCGGTATCGCCAACCATCCATCACTCCTCAATCATCACGCATCACGCACCACGCATCACGCTCTTCCTCACCACCTCCGGCCACCTCTCCGCATCCAGCCCAAACTGCGCCAGGAAAGCAAACGCCATGCGCTCCAGCCCGAAGGCGATGCAGCCGGTGTGCGCCGGGGAGCCATCCGGCAGGGTGATGTTCAGGCTGCGCCCGAAGAAATCCTGGTGGTAGTTGTACGAGCCGACCGCCAGCGTGCCATCCTTGAACGGCAGGCGGGCGCGGATCTCGAACTTCAACTGGAACGCGCTCTGGAAGGCGGCCTGCTTCTTGAACTCGCCGATGAAGAACGGGTCATTGGCGTTCTCCACGTGATAAGCCAGGCCGATCTGCTCGAAGAAGGCGCGCATCCGCTCACGGCCGGTCTCGCGGTTTTGCAGCACGAAATCCTTCGCCCCGACGAAGATGACCTCGCGCATGGTGAAGTTCCACATGCGCTCCAGCGAGGCCAGGTTGATGGATTCGTAGCGGAAGCAGTTGCCCACCGCGGTCGCCGCCAATCCGCCGCCGGGCAGCGGTTTGTCGGCCAGCGAGAAATACAGGTGGTAGCACACAGCGGGCGAGAGCAGCGTCTGGATTTGCGAGAACGACTCCCGCGGCATGTTCAGGCCGCCCTCGTCGCAGGCGGCGTGCTGCGCAAAATCGTCAATCGCCTCCAGGTCTTCGCGCAGGTGCGTGACGAAGGTCAGCGAGTGGGGAAAGGCGCGGAAGTAATTGACCCGCTCCAGATAGCGCGCCGGGATGAGGGTCGGGAAGCGGTACGGCGCGGCGCCGAAGGAATCGGCCAGTTTGACGAACTGTCCCTCGAAGAAAGCAATCAGCCGCGTCACCAGTGGGCCGAGCGTGTAAATCCCGCTGGCTTCCTGGAATATCTCGCCGCGCGCCAGCAGTTCGCTGTTCGGGTCAGCGGAACAGGGGACGGGGCGGCTGGAGAAATCTTCGAGGACTTGGACCTTGGGTCTGAACGCGCCCTGCACCATCATCGTCACCACGCGCTGGACTTTTCCCTCCAGTTCGCCCCGGCGCGGACCCTCAACCGGCTCGCGCAACTCGAGCGTTATCCCGTCCGCGGCGACGCGCGCCCGCAGGATGGCCTCGTCCACATAAGCCAATTTGGACTGCACCTCGCCGGTCAGGTGTTCGGGGATGGTCGCCGCGGGGGTGATTTTCAGTTGGTTCGTCATTCTCTACTCCTTGGCTTTCAGGAACCCGTTTTCTCCGAGAAAACGGGTTCCTGCTCTGCCAGATAGGTGCAAATGGCTGGGATGCTGGTCAGCGTGGCGATCACATCCGCGTCGATAGGCACGCCGAAGCGTTCTTCGAGCAGCAGCAGGATGCCCATGTGACCCATCGAATCCCATTGCTTGATCCCGCCGAAGGCCAGATCGGGTGGGATTTCATCAATAGTGACTTGCAGGGCTTCGGCGATAAGGTTTTGTACGTTTTTTGTTATTGTTTCCATCAAAAATACCTACGGAGTCCGAAGTCTCCAGACTTCGGATTATTCATGACCAACGTCGGGAGACGTTGGACTCCGGCTGTGCTTCCAACAAAAAGTCGCCCTCACCCAAAATGCCATCCAGCAGCGCACGAATAGTCGGCGAGGCAGCGGGCAGCAGCGATTGCCAGGCGAACTTCCTGAAGCGCACATAGCCGCGGGTTTCGGTCGCTTCCAGCCAGGCATCGAAAGGCAGTGAGGAGCGGAACAACTGATAATACAGGAAGCGCCGGGCGTTCCGGCGATGTTCCGACGGCGCAGCCACTTCCTGTGCGGCAAGGAACTTTTCGAACGTTCTGCGGAATTCCGCCTGCGTCTGCGGAAAGAAGACCGTCGGATACTGCGTAAAGCGCGCCTTGCCGGCGCACAGGACTGACGTGCCCATGATCGTAGCCTCCAACCCGATAGTCGAGTTATAGATCATCACGAACTTTGCGCGTTGGATCAATTCGTATGAGCTTATGAATTCATCCGGCGGGACGAACACCACGTTGGGCAAATCGGTCGCCCGACTCTGTTCGATCCAGGCCGCCACGCTCTCACGGCTGGCCTTGCCGGGGCGCGCCTCGTCCGGGTGAGCGCGGATGACAAACAGCGTTTCGGGATGTTTTCTGGCGACTTCCAGCACCAGGTCCAGCCAGGCAAACATGGTGGGGAAAACCACGTTGGAATGCGGCTGGCTGGTATCGAAGATAACGTTGGTAAAGACCGGCACGATTTGCTCGAATCCGGCTGCCTTTTGTAAAAATTCCTGGCTCAATCCCTTCATCTCCGGCCAGAAGCGGATGCCCGCCATGCTGAATTTGCCCTGGAATCGCTTTTCGAGGTAGGCATCCAGACGGGCATTTTGCTCCGCGTTCAATTCGAAGTCGTCAGGGATGGTGATGGGATAGATGGTGGCCTCGCCGGTGGTGAAGTAGCCGCTCAACGGTTGGAAGCCGACCTCGTGCGTGAGCACGCGGATGCCGCGCTGCCGCGCCAGCCAGGCCGCGGTTGCCTCAGGGAAGAACTGGCCGTTAAAAACGACGACAGTTTGCGGGTTGTTGCGCTCTAATAGGGCATTGAATTCGCTGGCAGCATTCCAGGCAGAAAGGATGTATTCACGATACAGAAAGCGCGTCGGTTCGTCATCCACAAGATTATGCAGCCGCAGCCGCCAGCGGATAGATGGCAGCACCAGCGCGCCCAGAGGTATGTGACGAGTGACGAGTGACGAGTGAACTGTATCTGATTGGTGACCGGTCACTGGGAACTGGAAGCTCATCAGATCAGCGAGGCTCAATCCCGCAAGCGCTTCGGCTAACCTGTCATCGCGCTGAAATGCGAACCATTGCACGCCAGCATGAGCGTAGTTGAAGCGCGATTGGCGCAGGCACATTTCGCACGGCGGGGGCTGGCTGAAATCGTCGCGGTCGGTGCCGAGGACGCAGCGGCTCATCCCTGCCCTGCAGACGAAATGCACCACTGGCGCGCCTGCCAGCCGGACTGCCCAGGATGTGACCAATGAGAAAGCCGCGTTCAGGCTCAAGCCGCTCAAGCGCGTGGAGGCGTTGAAAAAGACGACCGGTCTCTGGCCAGGATCGGGTCGCGCCTGACGGGAGACCTGTCGCGCCAGCCGGACGAGGCGAAGAACATCCTTCATGCGGGATATTTTTCGTTGGCCGTAGTCTGCCAACGTTCCCGGAGAGAACCTGCCTGCCAAGATTATCCCTTTACTCTTCTAAGCCTGTTGAGCGAAGACATTTCGCTCTCGTAAACTTTCTTCTCGCCATCGCCCAGCGCGGACTCGGTGACGCGGATATACTTGACCAGCCGCTCGAAACCACCTGGCTCGACCGAGGCAGACTGGTCGCTGCCCCACATGGCGCGGTCGAGGGTGATGTGCCGCTCGACCAGGCACGCGCCCAGCGCGACAGCCACCGCCGAGGGGACAAGTCCCACCTCGTGGCCGGAGTAGCCGATTGGGCACGGGAAGGTCTCGCGCAGGGTCGCGATCATGCGCAGGTTGAGTTCCTCCGGCTCGCAGGGATAGGTGCTGGTGGCATGGGTAATGACCAGATCCTCCGTGCCGAGCACATCCACAGCGACCTTGATCTGCTCGAGGGTGGACATGCCGGTCGAGAGGATGAGCGGCTTATGGGTCTTGCGCAGGTGACGGAGCAAATTGTGATCGGTCAGCGCAGCGGAAGGGATTTTATAGGCTGGTGTGTGGAACCGTTCGAGAAAGTCCACCGAGGGCTCATCCCAGACAGATGCAAACCAGGGTACATTGCGCTTCTTGCAGTACCGGTCAATTTCGCGGTATTCGGCCTCGCCGAACTCGACTTTGCGCCGATATTCGAGGTAGGTAATGTAGCCCCAGGGCGTCTCGCGCATTTGGTTCTTTTGCTCATCTGGAGTAGAAAGTTCCGGCGTGCGCTTCTGGAACTTGACCGCCTCCACACCCGCGTGAACGGCGGCGTCAATCATCTGTTTGGCGATTTCGAGGTCGCCATTGTGGTTGACGCCAATCTCGGCGACAATGTAGGTCGGATGGCCGTCGCCAACCATGCGATTGCCAATTTTTACTTTACGAGTCATTTTCTTCTCCATTCCTCGTAGTGACAACTTTAGTGTCTATCCGAAAACCTCTGGAACGCGGACTTTAGTCCGCAATGCAGGGCAGACTGAAGTCTGCATTCCGTTAAAGCTGGAACGCGGACTTTGGTCCGTAGTGCGGGGCAGACTGAAGTCTGCATTCCGTTAAAGCTGGAACGCGGACTTTGGTCCGTAGTGCGGGGCAGACTGAAGTCTGCGTTCCGTTAAAGCTGGAACGCGGACTTTAGTCCGCAATGCAGGGTAGACTGAAGTTTGCGTTCCGTTATACGGATAAGCGCTTGGTCGCTAGAGCGACTGCCCCAAAGGGGCTTCGCGAAAGTCGCCACTACGGATCTTGTTCAGAATTAACTCACACAACTCCCGCACCGCGCCGTGACCGCCGCGCTTGTTCAAGACGAAATCGGCCGCCCGCGCCACCTCGGGGTATGCGTCTGCAACAGCCACTGCCCAGCCAACCATCTCGAAGCAGGGCAGGTCGTTGATATCGTTGCCGACGTAGACAACGTGAGCCGGGTCCACCTTTCGCTCGGCGAGCAGTTTTTTCAGGGCTTCGCCTTTTTCGCGGATGCCCACGCTCTGCACGGCCTCCACGCCGATTTTCTTCGCCCGCGCCGTGACGACCGGATTGGGTTCCGATGATAGGATGATAACCTCTATTCCCATCTCGCGCAGGGCGCGGATGTGCATGCTGTCACTGCGGCTGGCGGCGACCATCTCGCGCCCGGTCTCATCCGTCCAGACGCGGTTATCGGTCACCACGCCATCGAAATCCAGCACGATGAGTTCGATCTCCTCCGGCAGCGGGCGGCGGGGTTTGCCAGGCCAAACCATCTCCAATCCGCCAAACGAGACCAGCCATTCATATTTCGCCCAATCGGACAGGTTATCCAGATCTACCGTGTAGCGCGGGTCCAAGACAAGCGGATAAATAATCCTTCCACTCATCGAGCCTTTTTCGAGGATGGTAGTCGTGCGGATGGCGTCAACGTGACCGGTCTGCCAGTAGACCGGCGGCAGGCTCTGGCGTGGCGCGTTGTATGGCTCATCAATGCCAGGAACAGCGAGCAGGTTCTGCATCGGGGCGTTCTCGCCGGCCGGCAGCCGCCACATCTTGTGGGGGTTCTGCCCGGCTGGTACAACGCCGCGCACGCAGTCAGCTTCGGGATGTGCAAGAAGCAGCCTCACGGCGTTATCCACACAGTCCCTCGGACGGATGGGCGAGGTCGGGCGCAACTGCACGATCACATCCGGTTTATAGCCTTCGTTCTCGGCCAGCCATTTCAGGGCATGCTCGAAGACAGGCAGGTCAGTGGTATTATCCTGTGCCAGTTCTGCCGGGCGCAGGAAGGGAACTTCTGCCCCAAACCGGCGGGCGATGGCGGTGGTCTCCTCGTCGTCGGTGCTGACAATAACGCGCGTCACCGCCTCAGCCTGCAAGCCGGCCGCGATGCTGTAGGCGATCAGCGGGTAGCCGGCAAACGGGCGGATATTCTTGCGCGGGATCCCCTTGGAACCTCCACGAGCGGGAATGAGAGCGAGAGTTTCAGTCATAGGCAAATGTAGACAAGTATACAGGTAAACACGTACACAGTACATACACCGCCTTGTTTACCTGTATACCTGTGTACTTGTTTACCTGTTTCCCTACCAAGCCGTCCAGCCTCCATCCACCACCAGGTTGCCGCCGGTCACGTACGAGGAAGCATCCGAGGCGAGGAAAAGCAGCGCGCCGTTCATCTCGTCCTTGCGCGCCATGCGGCCGAGGATGGTCTTGGCAGAGTAGTTGGCGACAAAGGTTTCGTCGTGGTCATTGAACACGCCGCCAGGTGACAACGAATTTACACGGATCTCTGTCCCGGCATAATAGGCGGCGAGATATTTGGTGAAGCCCAGCACACCAGCTTTGGTCACCGTGTAATAGACTGGCTTGAACGCCACCCGCCGGCCGTTCTTGATGTAAATGCGCTGGTCGGGGCCGTTCAGCCCGTAGGTCGAGCAGATGTTGATGATGCTGCCGCGCCGGCCCTGTTCGAGCATCGGTTTGACGCACGCCTGCGTGACCAGGAACATACCGGTCAGGTTGACGTTGAGAGCCGCGTTCCACTGGTCGAGCGGGTAATCCTCGAACCGGCCGGGGGTGATGCCCTTTGCCAGCGCCTCGGCGTCGAACTTCGGGTCGAGGGCGGCGCTGTTGACCAGCACATCCAGCCGCCCGAATTCCTTCAACGTCATCTCGACCAGCGCGGCGCAGGCGGCCGGGTCGGTGACATTCAGCGGGAAGGGAATGGCATGGGTGAGGGATTCGGCCACGCTTCGCGCGGGACCCGCTGCCAGGTCCGCCACGACGACGACCGCGCCAGCCTCGGCCAAAGTCCGGCAAAATTCGCTTCCCAGCAATCCCGCCCCGCCGGTGACGATGGCAACGCGGCCTTTCAGGTTGAATTTCTCGAAAATGTTTTCCATTCGGTCACTCGATAATCCGTTCTCTCATCCACGTAATCCCGGTCTTGATGACCCTGGCGGGATTACCGGCCAGGATGGATCCAGGCGGGCAAGAGCTTGTGACGACCGCTCCTGCAGCCACTACAGAGTTTTCACCGATGTTCACGCCTTTCAAGATAATGGAATGCGAGGCGATCCAGACGTGATTGCCGATTGTAACATCTTCGGCAAAGTTGATCCGCTCGCCGCTGGCTGCGTCAATGACCGAATGCGCATCGGAAGTGCGGATTTCGATATCACTGGCAAACATGCACTCTTCTCCGATAAGCGCTTTGGAATGGGGTTCAGCCAATGAAATGGAAACTTCCACCATGGTCGTGTTCTGGCCGATCCGCACCTCACCGTGATGGTCCTCCAGCCAAAAGGAACCCGCGCGGCTGAACCGGCAATTCTTGCCGATCTCGATGAGGTGGTCCGAGCCGCGCAGACGGAATTTTACATTATTCAGCACGCAGCCCTCCGCGACGATGATGCGGTTGCGTTCGCCGATGATGTCCAGTTCGATGCCCGAAAGGGTGGCGCCTTCCGCTTGGAAAACGTTCCCTTCGCCGCGAATGGATTTCCTTGCGATCCTGGCGTAGCCCCCCCGAAGCAGGCGGCGGAGGATGCTTCCCAAGGTTGGGAAAAATAAGCTCGATCTCTGATGGTAGCCTGACTTCGGGCTACCATGATTGTATTCTTCAGACATATCTATCACTCGCTCGAACTTTCTGAATGGTCATTTCGCGTCCACTGCGCAGCGCGGCCAGTGCGAGACGCAGGGCATGGAGTCCGTCTTCCAGTGTGCAGAGCGGCTCAGACTCGCCGCGTACAACCTGGATAAAATGGCGCATTTCCTCGAGGAACATCACGTTGCGCTCGAAACCTTCGGGGGCAGGATAATCTTCCCAATCCTTCTTTCCTGGCAGGTAGCGGCGTAACAAGCCAGTGGCATTATCCCAGAGCAACGTGCCGCCGGTTCCAATAATTTCCCAGCGGTGGCAGGGCGGCTGTTGGATCATGTTCAAGTGAATGCTGCCGATGGCTCCGCTGGTAAAGCGTAGGCCTATCTCAGCCGTATCCTCTACGTCCACGCCCAGACCGCCAAGCGTTCCAACGAAGGCCCAAAGCGATTCGACGCTGCCGATCAGCCAGGGCAGGTAATCGAGCGCATGGCACTGGGTGAGGATGACGCCTCCGCCCAGGTCGGCGCG
>Ga0210042_1001709_pt1 | contig 17816 bp, 13 predicted proteins | sample CryGeymeta201518_FD_183982 | JGI IMG/M metagenome (GOLD analysis project Ga0210042, IMG submission 183982) | Groundwater microbial communities from Crystal Geyser aquifers in Utah, USA - Crystal Geyser metaG 2015-18 (SPAdes) (version 2) | ecosystem: Environmental > Aquatic > Deep subsurface >... | reverse complement strand
TAGCATAATAATATGGTAAAGTAAAGCTCTTAATTAAAATATGGCACTACATTGACCTTTCAAACTGAAACCCCTTATTTTATTGGAGTTCTGGTTTTGAATAGGGGAAAAAGTGCGGAAGTCGGGAGAAGGTGGATCAAGGTTACATTTCAGGGCTATACTGGGGTTATCGACCAAATCGACAGCAAGATCATATAAGGTAGGTAGTGGCTTAAGATTTTTGTAGATGAGAGCTCTCAAAAGACCAGGTTTAAGAACAGGTGGCCTTCCTTTGGCATTATGGGTGTGTCCTTTAAGAGGAGAACAGTCGAGGTTGTCGAAGAGAAGCTCGTATTTCTTTAAGGGATTGATATCGAGGAGATATTCGGCTGATAGTAACAGTCTTTGTTGAGGGTTAAAGGTAGACATAACTTCACCTCCAATTTTGTGAAAGCCTTAGTGCATAAAGATTGATTTATAGAAAATTATAACAGATATAGAAGGGTAGAGGTGAAGTTCAGGTAAAAGGAAGTATTGATCAGAGAAGAATAAGCTAACAAATTAACAATCAGAAAAATAAGGGTTTCACAAAATTAATGGAGCCAGATAAAGGAGGATTTTTTCACCTCCACCCCTCTTGAAATTAGTATAAAGGAGACTTTTTGAGGTTCTAAGGGCTTCTAAACTATTATCAGATAAGGGTTCGCGAGGTGGAGGTGAAGTCTAAAAAATGAATGCTCGCAAAGCCTTTTGTAGCAAGCATTTCCGAATTTTGTGAACGGCACTATAAACCATGAAAGGAGGTGAAGAACCATGGCCGAACGTCTTTGTAAACTCACGGGCAAAAAGCTAAACTTTCCCGAGGATTGTAAGGATTGCGAGTATTTAAAACCTCGGGGAAAGATAAGCTGTTGCACCTACAAAGGATCCGTAAAAAAGGGTTGTTGCAAGTAATGTAATGTAAAAAAAGCGGGCTCACAACTTCACTTAACAGCGGGTAAAAGGGAAATCGAAGATTTCCCCAAATTCGCCTGTCGGCGAACTTCTTTTGTCCGCAAAACTTTAGGAGAAAATTTATGCCCTATCAATACAAAAGAGAACCATTAAATAATGACGAATGTTAGTTAAAAGTTAAAACTGGACTATTTAAAAGTTAAAACTGGACTAAATTAAACTCAATATTTCTCTTAGTTACACTTTAAAAGTGAGCCATCTTTAAAGATTAAAATATACTATATTTTTCTCTATAGCTGTAAATAAATTATTAGTTAAAACTGGACTAAATTTAAATCAGAATTTTTAACTTTTTGACTACCTAAAAAATTATCTCTATACCAGAATCGGACTTCAGATATGCCAGATTCTTTATCTGGTATTATCCGAAGTTGTATTCTCTCTGCCTGTGCGTGTACGCACGCAGACAGGTCATGTAGTGGTGCACCAGGTACTTTTAATTCTAAATTATTGATAGAAACTTTACGATAAGAATCTACCATCCTGTCTACTCTTAAACAGAAGATATCCTTGCTTGATAAAAAAGGTGGCCTTATCGTAAATTCTCTAAAGAGAGATCTTTTCTCTCTTATTGCTCTTTGAAATCTGATATAAGGAATCTCCCCGGTGGTAGAATGAACTATTCGGTAATTGTATCTTTGGAGAAGGTTATTCAAGATTAATTGGCCCTCTGGAATAACCTTAACATTCTCTCTATAACAGGTCCTGACCAATCGGTCCTGTATCCACCCATAGGGTCTTTCAATTTTACCCTTGGCCTGCGGAGATAGAGCATAGGTTACCTTTACCCCACAGTCCTCTAAAACCTGTTTCCACTGCGGATTGGCCTCATCGGTAAGCTTATAATGGTTTCGCCAAAAACTGTCTCTTCCCTGTACAAAGCGAAAGATAGAATGGCTATCTACATAATAGGCCAGAGGGAATCCATATTTTAATAAAACATATTCTAAGGCCAGGATATGTTCCCAGGTGGTCTCTCTTTCTACCAGGACAGCATACAAGATTAACCTGCTGTAATCATCAAGTGAGGTAATCAGATACCATTTTCTGTCAGCATAAGGGGCAAACAGGTGATGAGAGGAATCGTGTTGGATAAGTTCTCCCGGGTAATTAGTTATTACCTCTCTATCATGAGCTTTTCTCTTTGGTTTTAAGAAATAAAAATTATTTCTCTTGGCTCGGTCGATGATGGTAGGTAAAGATACCTTCTGGCTATATTTTTGTTCTAAAAGATCTTTTACATAACTGTAGTTGTAATACTTAATCGGTACTTCTTTTGCTTTGATTAATTCTTTTTCGATCTTTAGTTCTTGGATAATATTTGCTTCAATTTCTCGGTCGATTCTGTAATTACTAGTATTCCTTTCATACTGGATAGAAAAGTTATCTGGGTCATTTCGATATTTGGTCAGTAATTCAAAGAATCTACTTCTCTTGATTCTAAGAATCTGCAAGATATAACTAAGTTTGATTTCTCCTTTCGAATATTTTTCTAAAAGCGATTTAACCTGACCATCGGTAAAGTTTTTGTGTAATTGTTTGGACATAATTTAGAACCTCTTTTCTTTTTAAGATTTAGTTCTAAATTATACCTTTTTACTGTTTTTAGGTAGTCCACTTTTATCTTTTAAATCATTAAAAAACAGTCCAGTTTTATCTTTTATTTGACATACCAGAGAGGAAGAATTGACAAACTGGGGGGTAATATGATAAAAATATTATGCGTATTGCATTTTACAAGCTAAAAATATAAGAGTAAATAGTAAATTGCGAAATAAATAAATAATAAGTGGGTAAACCTAATAATGAATGATATAGAAAGTAACTTTAATAATATTATTAAAGTCAAAAGTTTGGGAAAGAAATTTGGCGATTTAGAGGCAGTTAAAAATATTAGCTTCGAAGTTAAAGAAGGAGAGATATTCGGATTTTTAGGACCTAACGGAGCCGGAAAAACTACTACCATAAATATGCTCTGTACCATGCTCAAGCCAAACCATGGTACAGCCTCCATAAACGGTTATTCTATCCTCACCTCCTCCAACGAAGTAAGGAAAAGTATTGGGATTATCTTTCAAGAAAATACCCTGGATGAAAAACTTACTGCCAATGAAAATCTTTCTTTACACTGTAGATTTTACAGAATCCCTAAAAAAGAAAGGGAAAATAGAATAAAAGAAGTGCTTGATATAGTAGAACTTGGTGACAAGAGATATAAAATCGTGGAGACTTTTTCTGGAGGTATGAAGAGAAGATTAGAGATTGCTCGGGGACTACTACATTATCCGAAGGTACTTTTTTTAGATGAACCTACTATTGGACTTGATCCTCAAACTCGAGCCCATGTTTGGGAATACATTTTAAAACTTAAAGAAAAAGCCGGCATTACCATGTTTTTAACTACTCATTATATAGATGAAGCAGAAATATGTAATAGGGTAGCTATCATTGATTATGGTCAATTAATTGCTTTAGATTCTCCTGATGAACTAAAAAGCAAAATAGGTGGAGACATTGTTGAAATTATTACCTCAGATAATGAAGCTGCCAAGAAAGAAATAGAAACCAAATATAATAAAGAAGTAACTGAAAATCATAAAGTTATTTCTTTTAAGGTAGATAAAGGTAATAGATTTTTAATTAGTTTTATAAAAGAGTTTCAAACACCCATTAAAAGTATTAATCTAAGAAGACCTACCTTAAATGATGCTTTCTTAAAATTAACCGGCAGGCAGATAAGAGAAGAAGAAGCTTCAACAAGAGATCTAATGAAAAAAAGAATGCAAATGCATAGGAGAAGATAAAATGGAAGAAATTTTTGCCCTTTGTCAGAGAGATATATTAAGATTTTTTAGAGATAGAGCCAGGCTGCTTAGTTCTTTTGCAATGCCTTTTTTGTTTCTAATTATCTTTGGAAGTGGAATGAGTGGAGCTATGAGTTCGATGTTCAGAGGAGGTAGTGATTATTCTTCTCTCGCTGACTTTAATTATATGAAATTTATGTTTCCTGGAATTATTGGAATGGTAGTTTTTACTACTTCTATTTTTTCAGCTCTTTCAGTAATCCAAGATAGAGAATTTGGTTATTTAAGAGAAATCTTAGTATCTCCAGTAAAAAGAAGTTCTATCGCTATCGGAAAAGTATTGGGAGGTACTACTATAGCAGTAATACAAGGATTGCTTATGTTTGTTTTTGTTCCCTTTACTGGATTAAAGATAAATTTATCTATTTTAATAAAATTAATTCCCGCTATGTTTTTAGTAGCTTTTACCCTTTCTTCTGTAGGCCTCTTAATTGCCAGCTTATTAAAAACTACTACTGGGTTTCAAATGGTCATACAAATTTTTATATTTCCTATGTTATTTCTATCAGGTGCCTTCTTTCCTATAAATGGCTTACCGGTATGGATGAATTTTCTGGTGATTATAAATCCACTTACCTACTCAATAGATATGTTTAAAAAAATAATATTAGAAACCGATAAATTAAATCCAGTATTAAAACAAGCAATGGGTCTTAATTTAACTCTTTTCGGACATCAAATAACTATATTTAACGAAATCCTATTTATACTAATATTAAGCATCATCTTTGTTACCCTGGCCACTATAAAGTTTAGTCACAACAATTAAAATAAAAATGGAGAGAATTAATTAAAGGATTTAAATTCATGACCTACTTTTCGGGCTCGTAATGTTTTGTCCAGATTATTACCTATATTTATTCCAACTTCTACCAGAAGATTCCAACCGGCAGCAATTTCAAGATAGTTAGTAAAATCACCGTATTCAGGAATTATTATAGTAGGAAATATAGTCTTTTTTGTAGAAATGACAATCACCTTTAACCCTACACCATCGATAAGCACATCTTTATATTTTTCCTCATCATTCTTAAATGGATCTATAATTACTACCACCTCATCTGCATCCATAACTTCTTCGATACCGTGAAAAACATAAGTCCCTTCTAAAAAATCCGATTTTTTACGGGCTATTTCATTTGCTTTAAGGGTTAATTCTTCTGCCACCCCATTATTTCTACCAGCGAAATAAATAGCTTTCGAATCTATTAGAGTTTTGGTTACCTCCTCTGGAATAGTTATCTCTAAAACCTGAGTTATTAAAGTTCCCAGTTTATTTAGATCTGGCAAGGATACATTATTTAATTTTCTAAAGAGTAAATCATAAAAAAGTGCCTGTTCTATTACTGATTTTGTTGCCGCAACTGCTTTCTCTACACCACAGGTTAACAGATAGGATAGATGAGCTTCCTTCATTATAGGAGTTCCGGCATTGGCAACGATGCTAATGATATTATCATGATTTTGTTCTTTTAATTTCTGAATTAATTTTAAATCTTCTTTTGTTTTTCCTGAATTAGATGCTATAAACACAGTATTATCTAAAAGTTTATATTCAAGGGCTTGAGTGGCACAATCGGTGTAAAAATCTTCTTTATAACCTTTTTTTCGGGCTTCATACATAACCTTTTTAGCCGGAAAAATGCGTGATGACCCTTCACCAGTAAAAAATATTCTTTCTTTTTTTATTTCTTTTTCATAAGATAATACTTTTTCAACATTAAGATGTTTGACTATTTCAGCAGTCTCCAGCATTTCTTTAATTAGAAAAAATTTATTATATTTATTATTTCGTAAGTTCATCTCTAATCTCCTATTAATAAAAATAGTTATTATTTACTTTTTATAAAATTTAATTCACTATATCTGGGGAGTTCTCCCACCAGTGGTTGGATATATTTTATATATTCATTGGTTACAAAGTTCCCTTGATTATTAATGTACTTATCATCCATTGGTCTTGTATGTAAGGCAACCTCATTAAGTGAAACGGTTTTTAATTCAACTTGATAGGGAGAAGAGCTAATTCGATGGAGGGAAACCATAACCCCAGAAAGACCCTCTTCAGCCAATTGTATAGCCTTAACTCCACATGCATAGGCTTCTTCCAGATCAATCTTGCTTGCCCGATCTATGGCACACATAGAGAGAGATTCAGTTATTTGAAATTCTCCTCGATATTTAGTTTCTTGATTAATTATTTTATGTAAGGTCAGCGCTGCACTTCCCCCTCCCATTGCTCCAAATTCAATATTGGACAAATTATTCTGGGTTTGGAGACTGGCTACCGGAGTCCCATCTTCCCAAAGGATACCTTCACCGCAAACTATGGAAACCCATCTATTTTTATTAATACATTCTTTGACCTCTGATATAAATCTTTCTTTAGACAAAGGTCTTTCCGGTATATAAATTAGATGAGGAGCATCGGATTCAGTTTTTTTAACCAAAGCTGCCGAGGCAGCCAGCCATCCGGTGTTTCTACCCACAGTTTGTAAAATAACATATTTATCGACTCTTTGCATATCCCGAGCAAGTCGGCCAGCTTGTTGGACTGAAAGACAAACATACCTCGCCGCAGAGGCAAATCCTGGAGCATGGTCAGTACCGCAAAGATCATTATCCACCGTTTTAGGAATTCCGATACCATTTAATTTATAATTATTTTTTTGACAATATTTTTCTACTCTTCGAATGGTATCCATTGAACCATTACCACCAATAAGAAAAAAATAACGAATATTATATCTCTTAATTTGTTTTATTATAAGTGGAAAATCTTCGTCTTTTAAAGTATATCTGCATGAACCTAAAGCAGATGAAGGGGTTTGACGCAATCCCTCAATGACTTGAAAGTCTTCTTTTCCTAAATCAAAAATCTCATCTTGCATAAATCCTTGAATCCCAAACCTCATACCAAGAACTTTTTCAACTTTTTTTGATTTGAGACCTTCTTGAATAAGACCACAAAGACTCGAATTAATAACTGCGGTAGGTCCACCAAATTGCCCTATAATTGCATTTCCTTTCATCAGTCGCTCCGATAGATTAAAATAAATTTATATTTAACTCATCATAAAGGTGTTTACTACTTAACATCCATAAGCCCTCTTCTTTTTAAAGGTTCAAGTATCTTCACTGCTGCACCAATTAAAACTCCATCCTCTCCTAATTTAGAAAATTTTATCTTGGGAACAAGAAGAATATTTATCTCTTGTAAAAAATCTTTCAATATAACAGTTAAGGCCTTTTCTGTTTTCGCGGAAACGACATATAATGTTTCTTCATCTCTTTATTAAAAGGCAAGGCAAGTATCTCCTCTATAACTGCTTCTGCCTGCTCAAAAGATTTGGTCCTGGGATCTCTGATCAGTATTTCTTGAAGTATCCTTTTATCACCAGATACGAATGCTTCTAAGGCCCACTCCATCCTTAACCTCCTCGGGGTAAGATACATATCCATTATCCGCTTTGGTAGGGGAGGGTTTATCTCCTCTGGATGAATGCCTTTCTGGTCTACAATTACCGGTACTTCTACTACTACATCCTCGGGAATGCCCGGTATTATTGGTCCTTTATTGGGAATATTTAGTACAAATCTTTCTTGATTCCCATTGATCAAGGCATCGATAAATTGAATGTGTTGTTCTCCGCTCATAACCTCAGGGGGAAATTCTTGCAAAAGATTAATAGATTTATCTGCATCCAGCTTAAAACTCTTATCGGTTGATGCCTTCAAACTATTCTGATACCAGGCCCAGCCTAAGTCAGAATCTGCTCCTCCCCAGGGTTCTCCATACCATTTTTTCTTGGCTTCCAGATGGTAATGATATTTCCAGCTCCCATTCCTAACACTATCTCCTATGGGCATTCTTCCATAAAATTTGTACATATCTATCGCCGCAGGACTCATTTGGTCATCAAAAGGATCTTTGGGTTTCCATTTCCTCGCTTCTTCTTCTATCCATTGATCTAAAAGCGGATATGCATCCTTGTCTTTATAAAGAAAATGGGTAAGCCATATATTGTGGTTAAATCCGGCAACCTGCCAGTTCACTTTTTTTATATCCAATCCCAAACTTTTTGCCACGGTTTCAACACCATAATGCCCATGACAAAAACCTATAACCTTAAGGTCAGAATATCTGGATATCAAGGTCGTACCTTCAAATACAGGATTAGCCGCCTGAAGAAGCCGAGCATTCGGGCATATCTCTTCCATACTGTGAGCTATCTCTAAAAAATGTTTGAGTTGATTGTAATTACTTAAGGTATAGTAATCAGAAACCATATTAAATTCTTGGCTATCTATGCCTCTTGCATACCCATGCATTTCTCCTGCTTTTCTACTGGCATCCAGTTGTCCATGACCACCTATAAGAGCAGTGTTGATTACAAAATCTGCGTCTTCAATTGACCGTTTCATATCTGTTGTTTTCTCGAACCTTAAATTAGTCCCCACTAGATCAGCATATCTCTTTGCTAAATGATGTACTGAATTTAGACGCTTTTCATCGACATCCATAAGTGAAACAGAGCTTCCAGATAAACCTTTTGTTTTGCAAAGATCTCCTACTAATCTTAAAGAAAAAATAGCACTTCCTGCTCCTATAATACTTAGTTTTATACCTGACATTTAAATTCCTCCTTATAACTAATTTATCTAGTGGAAAATTTAAAACAAGCTACTCTATTCATACCCATACTTCTTTATGAACCACTTTTTTACTGCCTGGACCGAAAATAAATACGTTACGACAATCATTATAAGAGCCAGAAAATATAGCGGTGGCGGAACAATAAAACCAAAATGTTGCCCTAAAGGCGTAAATGGTATAAGCAGACCTATGGTTAGGATGTATATAGATGTAAACATCAAAAATTGACTCGGCTTGCTTTCAATAAAGGGTATTTTTCCAGTACGGATAATATGAATGACCAGCGTTTGCGTACAGAAAGATTCCAAAAACCATCCGGTATGAAAAAGCGGTTCGGAAGCATGGAAAATAAACCATAAAACACCAAAGGTTATGAAATCAAATATTGAGCTTACCGGTCCGATAATCAACATAAATTTCTTGATATAATTTACGTTCCATGGCCTGGATTCAAGAAGGTATTCCTCGTCCACATCATCCGAAGGAATTGCTATTTGCGAGAGGTCGTAAAGAAAATTATTTAACAGAATTTGTATGGGCAACATCGGTAAAAATGGCAAAAACAAACTCGCTCCGATCATGCTGAACATATTTCCTAAATTAGAACTTGAGCCCATCTTGATGTATTTAAGAATATTGCCAAATGTCCTTCGCCCCTCGATTACTCCATCTCCCAGCACCATTAAATTCTTTTGCAGAAGAATAATATCAGCCGATTCTTTGGCGATATCCACCGCATTATCAACCGATATCCCCACATCGGCCGACTTTAAAGCAGGTGCATCATTTATACCATCCCCTAAGTATCCGACGGTATGATTGTTTCTATGCAGAGCCCGAATAATGCGCTCCTTTTGCAGAGGGGAAAGCCGAGAAAAAACATTTACGGATTTCACCATATTAGTTAGCTCTTCATCGCTTGCCTTTTCTACTTCTTCACCGGTTAAGGTTTCTTTTACATCAAGACCGATTTCGCTGCATATCTTCTTGGTCACCAGTTCGTTATCGCCAGTTAAGACCTTAAAGTCTATACCCAGTTTGCTTAAAGTTTCAATAGCTTTTCTAGCTGTTGGCTTAGGCGGATCAAGAAAGGCTACGTATCCTTTAAGAACCATTCCGTTTTCATCATCTTTCGAATAGACTTCTTTAGGATTAGCGTAATCTTTGTAGGCAATAGCCAAAACTCTGAATCCTTCAGCGCTTAAATGCTTATATTCAAGCTCCAAATCTGTTAGGGTAATGGCGTTAAAATCAAAGAAATTTCCGTCTAATTCAAATTTCAAACACCGCTTAAATATTTCTTCCGGAGCGCCTTTGGTAATCAATCGATGCTTACCATCCATTTCCACCACGACAGACATCATCTTCCGGGAGAAATCAAAAGGAATTTCATCAATTTTCTTATACTTTTTAACCAGTAATTTCTCATGCCTTAGTACAGCGCGATCTAAAATGTTCTTAAGACCAGTCTGGTAGTAACTATTTAGATAGGCCAATATTAACACGTCCTCATCTTCTTTTCTTACCACATTGCAATGCCGCTCTAAAACAATCTTATTTAAGGTAATGGTGCCTGTTTTATCGGTACAAAGGACATCCATCGCCCCAAAGTTCTGTATCGAATTAAGGCGTTTGACGATGACATTCTTCTTGGACATGGCTATTGCGCCTTTGGAGAGATTAATTGCAACTAGCATAGGAAGCATTTCCGGAGTAAGGCCCACGGCAACCGCCAAAGCAAAAAGAAGCGCTTGATACGTATTCCCTTTAGAAAGTGCATTTATAGCAAAAATAACGACTACTAAGATGAGCATAAAGCGAATCATCAGCCACGTAAAGCTGCGCACGCCCTTATCAAAGCTTGTCTCCACGGCTATTGATGCAAGCCTGCGCGAAATTTCGCCAAATTGGGTAGCTAAGCCGGTCCTAATAACGACGCCTAATCCCGTGCCATTTACCACGCTTGATCCCATAAAGGCGATATTGGTCAAATCGGAAGGAGAACTGCTTTTAGTTTGTATCGGTCCGGCGATTTTTTCTACCGGAAAAGACTCGCCAGTTAAGGAGGCTTGATTGAGAAACAAATCTTTACCAGAAATAATCCGTAAATCCGCGGGGATCATATCACCGGCAGAGAGGTCAACAATGTCTCCCGGAACGATTTCCTTGATATCCACTTCTATTGTTTTGCCGTTTCGGTAAACGGTTGCGGTAGCCCGCACCATTTCGCTCAACTTCTCAACTTCTCTTCCGGCACGGTGCTCTTGAAAAAAAGATAATGCCACGCTCATAATTGCCATCAAGATAACCAAGACCGCGCTTATCTTTTCACCAAAAAAGATGGAAAACAAAGCTATTATCAATAAGACGATAACCAGAGGATTGAAAAATTTTGAAATAATTTGAAATACAATGGAGCTTTTCTTTTTTCTGGCCGGTTCGTTATAACCATATTCTTCAAGGCGCTTTTCAACTTCTTCTGTGGTAAGCCCTTTAAGAGAAGTAGCGAATCGTTCCAGAATTACATCTGTAGAGCAATTTACGCAATCACCGTTTAATATTTTTGAATTTTGTTTATTATTGGCCATAGGTAGGTTTATTCTTTCATTAAATCATCGATGCCAATGCCAAAAGCGTCAGCAATTTTGGTGGAGGCGGCGAGACTTGAACTCGCGTCCAAAGATATTTCAGTAAAAACCACTACGAGTGTAGTCTATGATTTTTTTCTCGCTCTTTTTACCTCCCATAGACAGGATGTAAATTGAACCAGCCCTGAATTTTCTCTTTTACCTTTCTGGGCAGCAAGATAAAAGATAGTTTACTTTAGGTTATGCCTATAAAGGTCTCGTAAACAAAGAACCTTTAAAGACAAGCAGCCTAATTAGGCTGCTGCTAATTGTTCGTTTCTAGCAATTAATGTTTTTCCATGGTTTTACGAGGACATGGAACCTCGACTCGCTATTTTTACCTCTTTTATCCCTGTCGAAACCTATCGCCCCCATTTTTTATCCTTTAATTCTCTTTCTACATCTCTTTGAACTGCTTTCTCGGTTAATGATTGCCGTTTATCGTACAATTTTTTCCCTTTCGCCAAAGCTAATTCCATCTTGGCACGACCTCTTTTAAAATAAATCCGTAAAGGCACCAGGGTTAAACCCTTCTCTTCAACTTGCCCTTTTAAACGGTTAAGTTCCCGCAAGTGCAAGAGTAATTTTCGTTTCCTTTTAGGGTCTACATTAAATATATTACCAAAAGCATAAGGAGATATATGCATATTCATGATATAAAGTTCTTTATCTTCAAATTGAGCAAAACTTTCCCGCAAGCTAACCTTGCCTTCTCTTAAAGATTTTACCTCTGTCCCTTTTAAAACCAGCCCTGCTTCGCAAGTATCTAAAATGTGGTAATCATAGCGTGCTTTTCTATTTACAGCTATATTCTTTACTTCATTTTTATCCTTAACGCTCATAATTTCCTCATCTGGCAATTAAATTATAGCATAAGTAAGGTTAATTATCAATCTCACCTTAATCATCTCTTTTGGGTAAAGATATACTTTTTCTAAATATTTGTGCTTTTTGAAATTCTTCTTTTAAACTGCCGGGGTGGTTTTTAAGTTTATCCTCTATTATCCGGAGATAATTTTTAAATTCTTGAATCATTTTTAAAATATTTTCCTGATTGGTTTCACAGATATCTTCCCATATCTGATAAGGACTGGAAGCAATTCGAGTCATATCTTTAAATCCCTCTCCTATGGCTTTAAAATAATTATCACTATTCTCCAGTTGACCTAATTCACCTATCATGTTGGTAAGAGAAACTGCCATAATTTGAGGTAAATGACTTACTGCGCCTACAATTCTATCGTGTTCAAGAGGGTCTAATATTAATCTCTTTGCGTTTATGATTTTGATTAATAATAATATTTTTTTTAGGGCTACTAAATTAGTGTCCTTGGTAATAGTTAGAATATAAGTTTTATCCTGAAAGAGACAAGGATTGGCTTCCTCTATGCCGTATTTTTCAGAGCCAGCTATAGGATGACCACCAATAAAATAGACATCTTTAGATAATATTTTCTCTGCTGTTTCCACAATCTGACCTTTAGTACTCCCGGTATCAGTTACTAGACATCCTTTTTTAATAAAAGGGTTAATTCGGGGTAATAAATCTAGAATTGTTTTTACTGGAGTAGCTATAATTATTAAATCTGCTTCTTTTATTCCATTTTCAAGATTAATGGTACCTTCATCAATCGCCCCTCGAGCTATGGCTTTTTCTATTATTTCTAATTTATCTATACCGCTAATTTTAAATTTTGGATTTTTCTTTTTTAAGGCTAATCCGAGAGAACCACCGATCAGACCTACACCAATGATGGTTATCTTTTTAAAGTCACTTTCCTCTTTCATTTTATTTTTCTCCTTTCGGAACCATTATTATTTAGTATATACTACATTATGATTAGAAATCCTTTTTTTTGAGAAAACTTTTCAAAAACAGACCTAAATTGGTTACTAATCTGAGACATAATTTATCAAAAGCATCTAGATTTAAAAATAAACCCTGCCCCAATTTTATTATAAGGAAAGGTCAAGGAGATGGTAGGAGCTCAAAGTTTATGATTTTAACTATTTTATAGTAATGGGAAAGGCTTATATTATAAGGGTTTCAGAGGCAGAATGCGAGATATCGCTTGTGGCGCGTAATTTTAGGTCGAGTAATGGTTTTACCCCTCGAAAATGGCTTTTTTTAGCTAAATTTTCACCCCTTCAAAATCTGAAAGTGGTTATTTATAAGGGTTTCGTGATATATTTCCCTTTCCCCTTAACTTTTCTAAAACTCTACACTTCTTCCTAATTCATCTAAGAAGATATTAAAATTCCTTGCCCCTGGTGTAAAATTTACACTACCCTAATGGAAATTCTCCACTACCCCTAGTGGAAAAATTCCACACTAACAACAACAATATTAGGGTGTAATTTTTACCCTGCTGTTGCTGCTGTTAAAATTTTTTAAAATTTTTTTCTCTACCCTGTAGTAAAATGACCACTTTTTTGCTCTTTATAAGTAGAAGGGGAAAATATTTTTCATCCATAGGTTTCTTTTTTGCCCCTTTTTTGCTCTTTATATATAGAGGGGAAAATATTTTCTCTCCTTACTCCCTCTCCCCTCTGAGGGTTAGGGTGAGGGGGATAAAAAAGGGGTGAGAATCTTTTATGACAGAAAAAAATATAAATAATAATTCTACAACTTACTATTCTTATACTACTATCCAGGACTACTTCTTAGCCCACTGGGTAAATACCATTGGTCTTGGCCCAGCTATACTCTATCTAGAGCTTTTAAGTTACTGTCATAAAGGAAAAGATACTGCCTGGCCTTCTATTAAAACAAAAACCTTCCTCGGGAGGATATGACCATAATCTTTATCAGATAGTCTTATTAGATAAAGACCGGATCCTTCTTCCTCCAGTAGAAAGACTACCGGAAGATCAGGAAGAAATCATCTCCGGGATAGTGGAAGAAACTCCTCCCTTTAATCAAAATAATACTAACCCAAGTTTCGAAATAATCTCCTAAAATTACCAGATTTTAGCCTATTTATACACCTAGAACCCCATTATAGTGGGGCTTTCTGTATTAATGTTGAGATGTAGTGACCTAATAAATATAATAGGTTAAATATATGTTGACACCAGGATTGTTTCATTATATAATAGGGTTATGTTTATCAGGCAGTATAAGACTAAAAATAAAAAGACAGGTAAAGTATATATTAAACATCAGCTGGTTTTATCATACCGGACAGAGGCTGGACCAAGGCAGAGGATCATAATGAATCTTGGAAAGGTCAAGCTTGAAAAAAGCCAGTGGAGAAGGCTTGCCTTTGCATTAGAAGGAAGGCTTTCCGGGCAGCAAGCTTTAATGGAAGAGCCTGATATTTCTGCTGCCACTGCCCAAATTATGAAAAATTATGAATTTTATAAGATACAGAAAAAAAGAAAAGAAAGTAAGGGTAAATTTTTATCTATTGATCTTGAAAGTGTAGGAACTACTGCCTGCCGTTCCCTTGGTCCTGAACTTGTGGCGCATGATACATGGAAAAATCTTTCTATGGACCATATACTTAGAGCCGCAGGACTCAAAAGGCAAAATATAGAGCTTGCCAAAGCAGTAATTACAGCAAGACTCCTCTCACCTGGGAGTGAAGCCCATACACAAAGATGGATAAGATATAGATCATCAATAGCTGAATTAATAAATACCGATCTTTTAAATACTAAAAAGGATTCAGTTTACGATATCAGTGATATATTACTATATTATAAGGAGGAGATTGAAAAGCTTCTAAGAGAAAAGGAAGCTACAGTCTTCCCCAGGGATTCAACCCTTTTTCTATACGATCTTACCAATACCTATTTTGAAGGAGTCTGTAAAGGCAACAGTATTGCCAAAAGAGGGGACTCAAAAGAGAAAAGAAGTGATTGTAAGCTTGTCACCCTGGCACTTTTAGTAGATAGCCGGGGATTTCCTGTATTTTCCCAGATTTATGAGGGGGGAAAATCAGAGCCTATAACACTTTTAGATCTCCTGGATAGATTAGAAAAAGATGTAGATAAAACACTTCTTACTATTAGTCCTACCCTGGTAATGGATAAGGGGATTGCAACAAAGGACAATATTGCACTTTTAAAAAAAAGAGGATATGACTATCTGGTAGTAGAAAGGCGCAAAGTACAAGAGGATTACCTGGAAGAATTTGCAAAGGCAAAAAATACCTTTGAAAAAATAATAAAAAAAGATAACACCATTTATTTTAAAAAGATTAAAACAGAAGACGGGGCAAGGCTCCTTACCTTAAGCGAAACCAAAAAAGAAAAAGAAGAGTCTATGGATACACTGAAGGAGAATAGATTCTTAGAGGATCTAACCAACCTTAAAAAATCTATTAAAAAGGGGAATGTCCGGCTAAAAGAGAAGGTAGGAAGAAGAATCGGAAGAATTATGGAGAGATATCCAACTGTTGCAAAATATTATGATATAACCTTAGTACTGGACAAAAGTCAAAAAGAAGCAGTAACCATAAAGACTACCAAGAAAAAAACAAGAGACGATAGAAAGATTCTGACCGGCTGTTATATAATAGAGACTACCCATAAGGATATGGACGCAGAAGAGATATTAAAATCATATACCATGCTTACAAGGGTAGAAAAGGCATTTCAATCGCTAAAGACGGATCTTGGCATACGTCCGATCTATCACCAGAAGGCCGAACGTACCAGGGGGCATCTTTTTATTTCAGTACTAGCTTATCATCTACTTAATAGTATTGAGGTAAACCTTAAAGATAAAGGATGCACAAAAAAATGGTCCACCATAAGAAGGCAGTTGTCTACACATAGGCGTACTACAGTTATTATGACCGATAGAAAAGGTGGTATTCATCATATTAGAGTTTCATCTACGCCTGAATCCAGCCACCAGGAAATATATAATTTGCTTGACATAAAGGATCCTCTGAAGAGGATTCACTTGAAACTTTAGAGGTTGTAGTGACCAAAAAAATTCACAAAAATCCGCCCTAGTGGGGTTTTATGGTTTTTTATCGAAAGATGGGTTAAGCTTATTATCATTTTACGAATAAAGTGATAATAAAGGAAATTGTTATTATCACTTTGAGTTAAAAATTGATTATATTTCTATAATAATTAGAAAGTGATAATAATATATTTATTATTGACATTTATAATAATAAATGATAATATAAAATTGCAATTTAAAAAATATAAGATAATTATTTATAAAAATATATAAATAATTCTGGAGTAGTGATTTAATGTTTCAAGCTGGAACCTATAAACAACAATACGAATATAAGAGCTTTAGCCCTTCTTTTATTAATAAATCCTTCGAATGGAATGATAAACAGATAAATCTGCAATTAGAAGAAGCGATGTGGTATTTAGGGGAACTAAATGCTTATTCTACCTTAGTGCCAGATGTAGAGTTATTTATCAAAATGCATGTGGCAAAAGAAGCTACTACTTCCAGCCGAATAGAAGGAACCCGTACCAAGATAGATGAGGTAATTTTACCAGAGAAAGAAATTAGACCAGAAAAACGAGATGATTGGCTGGAAGTTCAAAACTATATTAAGGCAATGAATTTTGCTGTAAAAGAATTAGAAAAATTACCAATTTCCATTAGACTTATTAAAGAAACTCATCAAATACTTCTTTCTGGAGTAAGAGGAAAATATAAACTACCCGGAGAGATACGCAGAAGCCAAAATTGGATAGGTGGATCAAGTTTAAAGAATGCCTTTTTTATTCCCCCACATTATGAAGAATTACCAGAACTCTTAACTGATTTGGAAAAATTTTGGCATAATCGAAAGCTTTGCATACCTAATTTAATAAAGATCGCTATGAGTCATTATCAATTTGAAACCATTCATCCTTTTTTAGATGGCAATGGCAGAATCGGCAGGCTGTTGATTATTTTACAATTGATTGACTTAAAGGTATTACAAAAGCCAACCTTATATCTTTCTGATTTTTTTGAAAGACATAAAGGAGCTTATTATGATTCTCTAACCATAGCACGAACATCGAACAACCTAGAACAATGGGTTAATTTTTTCCTCACCGGAGTTATTGATACAGCCAAGAATGGAAAAGAAACTCTAAAATCAATTGTAGGTTTAGGTAAACAATATGAAGATAAAATAGTATCTCTTGGGCGTAAAATACCGATTGCCCAAAAATTATTATCATCTTTATTTTCTAACCCAGTGATTTCTATCAATCAAGCATCGGAACATTTGGAGATAGGCTTTGCTGCTGCTTCTCGCATAATTGCTGATTTTCAGCGATTAGGTTTACTCGAGGAAGTAACTGGCTTATCCAGAAATCGATTATTTATATTATCCGAATATATTACTTTATTTAAATAGATAATGATAGAGGAGACTTTTGTAATAGGTCAATAATTCGGTAACTTTTTCTAACTTTTTGTAAGGGATGATATATGCAAGTCCCACGTAAAAGGAACAGGGGACGGCAGGCCGTTCCTATTTACTATCTTTAAAACCCTTTATTTACAACAATGTCATTAACTTAAGGTGTACGTATTAATGAACTACCCCGTAGCAAGCTGACGGGACATCTCCAATCAGGTCTGTTTCTATCTTATCTCAGCAAGCTCCAGGAGAATTAGACCCTAACAGAGATTAAAGTAAGCGTTTTGAATAATCCGTAATGCTTTTTTCAAAACGCTTACTTTTTTTGAAC
>Ga0210042_1001707_pt1 | contig 17819 bp, 10 predicted proteins | sample CryGeymeta201518_FD_183982 | JGI IMG/M metagenome (GOLD analysis project Ga0210042, IMG submission 183982) | Groundwater microbial communities from Crystal Geyser aquifers in Utah, USA - Crystal Geyser metaG 2015-18 (SPAdes) (version 2) | ecosystem: Environmental > Aquatic > Deep subsurface >... | reverse complement strand
GTTAGCCGGAGCTTATTCTCCAGGTACTGTCATTATCATCCCTGGTAAAAGAGCTTTACAACCCTAAGGCCTTCATCACTCACGCGGCATTGCTGGATCAGGCTTTCGCCCATTGTCCAATATTCCCCACTGCTGCCTCCCGTAGGAGTCTGGGCCGTGTCTCAGTCCCAGTGTGGCTGATCATCCTCTCAGACCAGCTATGGATCGTCGACTTGGTAGGCCATTACCCCACCAACTATCTAATCCAACGCGGGCCCATCCAAAGGCGATAAATCTTTGGTCCGAAGACATTATCCGGTATTAGCAGTCATTTCTAACTGTTATTCCGAACCTAAGGGCAGGTTCCCACGCGTTACGCACCCGTGCGCCACTAGACCCGAAGGTCTCGTTCGACTTGCATGTGTTAGGCATGCCGCCAGCGTTCGTTCTGAGCCAGGATCAAACTCTCAAGTTTGTGTCACTTACCTGTAAGGTACGGCGGTTAAGCCGCTAACCGAACAAGCAAGAGCTTCAAGGAGCCGATACCTGCACTGTCAAACGTAATGGATACGAATGAACATGCATCATCACATCCAATGCGTGGAGCACTGGAAGGATGTGGCAATCGGCTTGGTTACTGGTATCCGGAGCCTTAAAACCCCCGGACCAGGCGCCGTCGCCCACATGTCCCTTCATCAAAAACCAACGATGTCAAAGAGCCGCTCAACAATGTAATGAGGGACAGCTTTCGTTCCCCCAGTTTTCACCGGGGGGACCGGCTGTCTCTCGATGTTGGCGACCGTTGCGGTGGGCGGTGGAAGCCGCCAGCGCCGCGTCGGTGAGGTCCATCTAGGGGGCACTCGGGATTCGGTCAACGGCTTTTTGCAATTTTGTTTCGCCATCGTCAAAAAAGCGCAGAATTCCGGCGTTTTTTGGGCCAATTTTTTCGACGTTGGCGAGGAACCAAATCCGGTTTTAAGCCTCATACCCATCGGAATCGGGATTCGCGCCCCCGATTCACCGTCCATTTGCCGGTGAATCGGCATCGGATCTGTGACCGAATCCCGGGAATCGGCTTCAGAAATCCGTCCCGCCCTGGCTTTTTGGGATTCGGACCCGAATTCGCCGCCGATTCTCGCAACCATGATTCGCTTCACCACGGAAGCGTTGCTCGCCTTGGTAACGATTCGGCTCTATCGCCGCTTCCTATGACGGGTCCCGACGACAATCAGCATCCGGCCTCCGCGACGCAGCCCGGCGCGAATGCGGATGACGCGAGCGCGGTGCGCGCGGGCGGGAGTCTATATAGGGGATCCGAGGCGGGAGGGTTTGCCGGCCGCGTTCGCCATGCGCTCGCCTGGCGATATGGCAGCCAGATCACGGCCCAGATCATCACCTGGGTTTCCACCCTGATGGTGGTTCGCCTGCTCGAACCCAGCGATTACGGCCTGTTCGCCATGAGCCAGGTGGTGCTCGCCGCCCTTGCCTTCATGAACGGATGGGGATTCGCCAATTCGCTGGTGCAGGAAGCCGAGATCGATCGCAGGAAGATCGGACAGGTCTTCGCGCTTCTCCTCCTGCTCAACGGATCGCTTGCCATCGCGCAGTTCCTGATCGCGCCGCTGGCGGCTGACTATTACGGCGAGCCGATCGTGGCCGACATGCTGCGCGTGCAGGCGGCCCTGTTCCTGACCACACCCTTCATTGCACTTCCAAGCGCGCTTCTCTCGCGTGAGATCGCCTTCCGCTCGCAAGGAGTCGCCAATATGGCGGGCGCCGTGACTGGGGCGGTCAGCGCGCTGACGCTCGCCTGGTTCGATTTCGGCGTCTGGGCATTGGTTTATGCACCGCTGCTCGCCTTCTTCGCGCGGGCGCTGGTGCTGACAGTGTCGTCGCGCCTTTTGGTCTGGCCGGTCTTCGACTTCCGCGGTGCGGGCGCGATGGTGAGCTATGGCGGCGCGATGACGGTCGTCCAGCTGCTGTGGATCGTCCAGAGCCAGAGCGACATCTTCATCGCGGGCCGCGTGTTCGAACCCTACGATCTGGGCCTCTATTCCGAAGCCCTGTTCCTCACCCTGATCGTCACCGGGCGATTCCTCCCGCCGCTGAACGAGGTCGCCTTTCCCGCCTATGCCGAGATGCACAAGCAGGGCCGCCCGCTCGGGTCCTATTTCATCCGCACGCTGCGCGCGGTCGCGCTGATCACGGCGCCGATCTATATCGGACTTGCCCTGACCGCGCCCGAAGCGATCGGGACGATTTTCGGCGAGAAGTGGCTGCCGATGGCGCCGATCGTGGCGGGCCTGGCTCTCGTCATGCCGGCTATGGCACTCCAGATCGTGTGCGCGCCTGCGACCAATGCAACCGGACATGCGCGGATCTCGGTCTATACGGGCCTTATCGGAGCGGTCCTGTTTCCCCTGTGCTTCCTCGTCGGGATCACCAACGGTCCGTTCGGGCTGGTCCACGCCTGGTGGGTCGCTGCGCCGGTCCTGTTGATCGCGACGCTCGTGCTGACATTGCCGATCGTGAAGGTGGGCGCGATGCAGTTCCTGCGTGCGATCCTTCCCGCGACGGTCGGCTGCCTGGTCATGGCGTGCGCGGTGGCGGCGGTGCGGACGATCCTGCCCGACTGGCCCGCCCCGCTTCGCCTGCTGGCACTCGCGATGGTCGGAGCGCTGACCTATGCGGCGGTGATGTGGTTCGGTTGGCGCGCCCTGGTCGATGAAAGCCTCGACCTGATCAGGCGGCGGCCCTTATCCGTGCCAGAGCCCGGCGATCGAATTCAAACCACAGCGGGTTGAGCCGCGGGCGCAGGCGATCGAGATAAAGGCAGTAGATATTCGCCAGCCGCCCCGGGATCATTCGGGCTCCCTCGTTCTGCATGATGTCGCTCAAGATGCGGTTCTGGAAATAGCGCAGGGCGTAGGATTCCATGCGCTTCATCTGGCGCCGCAACCCGGCGGGCGTTATCGGATTTGGCTCGCAATAGAAGCCCGCCCCCAGACACTGGACCACGGCACCCCTACGAAAATCGCGATCCGCGCCGAGATCGGTGTTGGCGAGCGCGTTGACGAGACTGTCGTCCCCGACGAGATCGTCGGGCAAGCGCACACCGCTTACGCGCATGGCCCGCACGAAAGCCCCGCTCAGCGCGTAACAATCGCCGAAGAAGCCCTGCGTGTTCAGCATCGAGCGCTGGTAGAACGCCATGCTCCGACCGTTCAGAGGCAAGCCGGCGGCGGCATTGGCCTCCGGGTGGCGCGCAAGGCAATCAGCGAGCGCGCCGATCGATCCCGGCGCCAGCACGGCATCGCCATCGACGAAAACGAAAATATCGGCCTCGGGCGCCTCGTCGAGCACGAAGCGGTTCCAGCTCCGTGACTTGCCCGGTTCGGCATATTCGACGAGCCTTACGCCGCGCGGTTCGAATTCTCGGACGATGTCGGCCGTGCGGTCGCTGCTCCCATTGACGACCACCGTGGCAGTCACGTCCGCATCGTCCAGGGGGAGGGTCGCCAGGCAGGCGCCGATGCGCCGCTCTTCGTTATGGGCCAGAATTGTGATTGCTATCTGCATGAAAGGACCCCGGCGTTCCGTCTCGCAAACAGTCCTGTTGCAGGTGCGATGAAGCGCGAAAAATATAAGCGAACGATCTTCGACAGGCAATCCGCGGATGGGCGAGCGGTTCCGGCCCTGCCCTCTGACCGACGCATCCGAGCGTTCGCATTGCCGGATCGCCTCCAAGTCCCCATCTTCGCGCCGTGCCCCCCGAAACCCCGACACAGACCAAACCGATCGACGCCGAAAGCTGGGCGATCCTCAAGCGGTTCCTCCCCTATCTCTGGCCGCGGGAGAATGCGGGGTTGCGACGCCGCATCGTGATCGCGTTGGTGCTGGTGCTGCTGGCCAAGGCAGTGACGCTGGCGCTGCCCTTCGCCTACAAGAAGGCCGTCGACGCGATGGCGGGCGAGATGGGCGAGGCCGCGATGCTCGCGATGGCGCTGGTGCTTGCCTACGGGCTGGGCCGGTTCGCGGGGACCGCCTTCGACAATCTCAGGAACATCGTGTTCGAACGCGTCGGGCAGGAAGCGACGCGCCATCTGGCCGAAGACGTGTTCCGCCGCCTTCACCGCCTGTCGTTGCGCTTCCACCTTTCGCGCCGCACGGGCGAGGTGACCAAGATCATCGAGCGCGGGACGAAGAGCATCGATTCGATGCTCTATTTCCTCCTCTTCAACATCGCGCCGACGATCATCGAACTCGTCGCGGTGGCGGTGATCTTCTATCTCAATTTCGGCTGGGGTCTGGTCGCCGCCACCGGCCTCACCGTAGTCGCCTATATCCTCGTGACGCAGCGGATTACCGAATGGCGCACGCATCTCCGGCGCGAGATGAACGATCTCGATGGCACCGCCCTGTCGCGCGCCGTCGATTCACTGCTGAATTACGAGACGGTCAAATATTTCGGCGCCGAGCACCGCGAGGAAGAACGCTACGCCAACTCCGCCCGCGCCTATTCCGAAGCCGCGATCAAATCCGATGCCTCGCTCGGAATGCTCAATATCGCGCAGGCGCTCATTACCAATCTGCTGATGGCGGGCGCGATGGCCTATACGGTGTGGGGCTGGAGCCGGGGCGACCTGACGGTGGGCGATCTCGTCTTCGTGAACACCTATCTGATGCAACTCTTCCGCCCGCTCGACCTTTTGGGCTTCGTCTATCGCACGATCCGCCAGGGCATGGTCGACATGGCGCAGATGTTCACTCTGATGGATACCGAGGTCGAAGTCGCGGACCGACCCAATGCTCCCGCTCTGATCGTCCGCCGCCCGACATTGGCGTTCGATAATGTCAGATTCGGATACGAGCCCGAGCGGACCATTCTCCATAATTTGAGTTTCGAGGTTCCGGCGGGAAGCCACACCGCGATCGTGGGTCCGTCGGGCGCCGGCAAGAGCACGATCGCGCGGCTTCTGTTCCGCTTCTACGATCCTTGGAGCGGACGCATCCTGATCGATGGCCAGGATATTTCGCAGGTCGAGCAAAAGAGCCTGCGTGCCGCGATCGGCATCGTCCCGCAGGACAGCGTGCTGTTCAACGACACGGTCGGCTACAACATCGCCTATGGGCGCGAGGGCGCTGATATCGACGAGATCGAGCGGGCGGCGCGCGACGCGGCGATCCTGCCGTTTATCGAGGCTCTGCCCGACGGTTTCGACACCGAGGTGGGCGAGCGCGGCCTGAAATTGTCGGGCGGCGAAAAGCAGCGCGTCGCCATCGCGCGCACACTCCTCAAGGATCCGCCCATTCTCTTGCTGGACGAGGCAACCAGCGCGCTCGATTCGCGGACCGAGCAGGGCATTCTGGCGACGCTCGATCGGGTGTCGGAACACCGCACCACGCTGGCGATTGCGCACCGGCTCTCGACCATCGCCGATGCCGACGCGATCCTGGTGCTCGAACACGGGCGCCTGGCGGAGCGCGGCACCCATGGCGAATTGCTCCGCGGGGACGGGCTCTATGCCGAGATGTGGGCGCGGCAGGCGGTGGAGCGGGAGGAGGCTTAGGCCCCCTCCCTCCTCCGGCAAATCAGTCCAGACCCAGATCCCTGCTCGACAGGTCGAGCGAAGCCGCCGGGATCACTTCCACATCGGGCCGGATCGCGCGCAGATCGTCGAGGAATTCGGCTGCATTGCCGACCACGATGATGCTTGCCTTGTCCGCCGTCACGTAATCCGCCGCAGCCTTGGCCGCAGCTTCGGGCGAGACCGCCTGCAAGCGATCCGCGTAGCGCGCGGCCTCGGCAGGCTCCAGCCCGTCGAGGATGAGGTTCGCGACGATGGCGTTGAACCCGCCCGAGGTTTCGAGGCTGCGTGCGTAATTGCCGCCCAGATAGAGGCGGCGGCGGTTCAGCAAATCGTCGGCGACCGCTTCGCTGCCCAGCCGGTCGAACTCGTCGAGGAAGACCTGAACGACTTCATCCGCAGTCGCGTTCTGGGTCTGCGAAGAGGCGACGAGGCGGTCGGTAATGAGGCCGCTCCCCGCCCCGTAGCTGATCGACCTCTTGGTGCGCACCTCTTCGAACAACCGCCCGCTCGATCCGCCACCGAGGATCGCATTGGCGATCTCGAGCGCGTAATAATCGCCATCGGTGCGCGAAGGGGCGCGCAAGCCGGCATAGACCGCCGCCTGGCCCGCATCGGGCATGTCGATCACGACCGTGCGGACCGGCTCGCCCGCGCCTGTCGGTTGGGCGATTTCGGCGGGCGGCGCGCTCGCCACTTGCCAGTTGCCGAACAGCGCATTCGTCAGCGCCACCGCCTGATCGGGCGCGATCCCGCCGCTGACGATGACCTTGGTGCGCGCGGGGTGCCAGTATGTCTCGCGATGGGCGATCAGATCCTCGCGCGTCAGCGAGGCAAGGCTCGCCTGCGTCCCGCCGGGCAGCGTCCCGTACGGCGCATCGCCGTAAAGGACGGGCCGCGCGACCATGCTGGCGAGCGCGCCGGGATCCTTGAGCGACACCGCCAAGCCGTCGATAGCGCGCTTCCGCTCACGCTCGAACGCATCCTCGGGATAGGTCGCGCCCTTGATGACCGCCGCGAGAACTTCACCCGCGGCCGCCATGTTGGCGACGGGAGCGGTCAGGCTGAAGAACGAGCCTTCCGAACCCGCCGTCGCGCCGAAGCTGGCGCCCAGCGATTCGAGCTTCTGCGCGATTTCCTGCGCGCTCATGTCAGCCGTGCCCTGATCGGCGATGCTGGCCGCCATATTGGCAAGGCCCGCCTTCATGCGCGGATCGCTGATCGATCCTCCGGGGACGAGCACGGTCATGGTCGCGATCGGCACGTCGCCGGTCTGCGCCGCGACGACCGAGACGCCGTTTGCAAGGTTCTGCTCGACGATTTCGGCGCGCTCGACGCTGGGCACCATGCCCGGCCCGGGCGGCTCCTGCCGCTGGCCTTCGGGAAGGACCGCGAGCGGCTCGCCCGTCGCGGCGGGCAGGCTGCGGAAGGTCGGCATAGGCACCGGATTGGCATAGGCCGCCGGATTTTCCTCGCCGGCGACATAGCGCATGTCGACGCGCGCCTGCGGGTCCATCCATTTTGCCGCCACGCGCTGGACATCTGCGGCGGTCACCCGCCCGATCGCTTCCAGCCGCGCATCGGCGGCGCGGGGATTGCCGGTCGACACCAGGGCCTCGCCCAGTTCGAACGCGCGGCCCCGCGCGGTCTCACGGCGGCTGAGCGAATCGGAGAACAGCTCGCTCTTGGCTTCGGCCAGTTCGGCGGCGGTCACCGGCTCGCTGCGGATGCGATCGAGTTCGGCTCTGAGCGTAGCCTCGACAGCGTCGGCATCGGCCTGCGGATTGGTGATCGCGAAACTGGCGATGAAGCCGCCCTCCTCGCTTTCCGAATAGAACAGCGAGGCGTCCACCGCCTGCCCGCTGCGCACCAGCGCATCGTAAAGGCGGCTGTTTTGTCCCCGCGCCATCACCGCAGCCATCACGTCGAGCGCGGCGGCATCCGCCTCGCCCGCGCCCGGCCCCTTCCACAAAGTGCCCGCTACGGGCAGCGGCACGTTGGGCGCGGTGGCGACGAAGCTGCGCGGCTGGGTGCGCTGCGGTTCGCGCGCCGAGATCGTCAGGTCGACCGGATTGGCGCGGCGCGGGATGTCGGCGAAATACTCGTCGACGAGGGCGCGCAGATTGGCCATCTCGAAATTCCCAGCCACGATCAGCGTCGCGGTGTCGGGTCCGTAATAGGCCTGGTGGAAGGCGCGCGCATCGTCGAGCGTGGCACTGTCGAGATCCTCGATAGACCCGATCCCCGGCCGCCGCTGCGGCAGCACGTCATAGGCATTTTCGGCAAGGACGAAGCGCTGAAACCGGCCATAAGGCGGCGCAAGGACACGCTGGCGCAATTCCTCTTTCACCACGTCGCGCTCGCGGTCGAACACTTCCTGATCGACCACCGGCTTGAACATGCGCTCGCGATGCGTCCACAGCATGGTTTCGAGATAGGCCGCCGGAACGGTCTCGTAATAATTCGTGCGGTCCGACCCGGTCGAGGCGTTGCGCGTGCCGCCGACATCGGCGGTGAGGCCGTATATCTGGTTGTAGAACATGTTCTCGGTCTTGCGGCTGAGAATATGTTCGAAAAGATGCGCGAAGCCGCTGCGGCCTTCGGGATCATGCTTCGATCCGACCTCGTACCACAAGGATGTCGTGACCTGGCCGGTGCTGTCGACGGGAATCGCGATGACGCGCAGACCATTGTCGAGCGTCCATTCGGTGAATTCGATTTGCGGCGCGCTGAGGCTGGCGGTCTCCTGAGCCAGAAGCGGCGCGGGCGCTGCGGTGGCAAGCGCGGTAGTCAACGCGACGGCGGCGGCGCCGGTGGCGAGAATAGTGCGAAACATGAACGAGAAACCCCTTCCCCTGAAAATTCAACGCTCCAACCCTAACGCCTCCCCCACGAAGGGCAATGGCGCGTCCCCGACCATCGGCAGGCGCGTGACCGTGATCTGCGAACGGCATGGGAGCATAGAACCCGAGCCGACGCGGACGGGTTGTGTTGCAATGCAGCATCGGCCATAGGCAGTGCGATTCTTTCGCCGCGAGCCCTCCTTACGAGGCTTTTCCCGCGGCCCAGACCCACGGACAGACCATGATCAACACCAGCGCAATCAAGCGCGACTGGCTCTCGAACATCCGCGCCGACATCCTGGCCGGGATCGTCGTCGCCCTCGCTTTGATCCCCGAAGCGATCGGCTTCTCGATCATCGCGGGCGTCGATCCGCGCGTCGGCCTCTATGCCTCGGTGGCGATCGCGATGGTGATCGCGTTTACCGGCGGGCGGCCCGGGATGATCAGCGCGGCGACTGCCGCGGTGGCCGTGGTGGTGATTCCCTTGGTGCGCGAATACGGGGTCGAATATCTCTTCGCCGCGACAATCCTGATGGGCGTGTTCCAGGGCATTGCTGCTTTGTTGCGGCTCGACCTATTGATGCAGTTCGTCAGCCGAAGCGTCATCACCGGCTTCGTCAACGCGCTGGCGATCCTGATCTTCATGGCCCAATTGCCGCAACTCCTGCCCGGCAATCCGGGCGTCGGCATGGAAGCCTGGATCATGGTCGCCGCAGCGCTCGCCATCATCTACCTCTTCCCGCGTCTCACCACCGCGATCCCCAGCCCTCTCGTCGCGATCGTGGTGCTGACCGCGCTCGCCATCTGGCTGGGCACGCCGGTCAACACGGTGGCCGATATGGGCGAACTGCCCGAGGGCCTGCCCTATCTCGTCCTGCCCGACGTGCCGCTGACGTGGGAGACGTTCCAGATCATCGCACCCTATTCGCTGACGATGGCGGCGGTCGGTCTGCTGGAATCGCTGCTGACCGCGCAGATCGTGGACGACATGACCCATACCGGATCGAACAAGCGCCGCGAAAGCGCCGGTCAGGGCGTTGCCAACATCGTCGCGGCCCTGTTCGGCGGGATGGGCGGCTGCGCGATGATCGGCCAGTCGGTCATCAATGTGACGAGCGGCGGGCGCGGGCGCCTGTCGACCTTCGTCGCCGGTCTTTCGCTCCTTATCATGCTGTTCCTGCTCGGCGGCCTCGTCGGTCAGGTGCCAATGCCTGCGCTCGTCGCGATCATGATCATGGTTTCGATCGGGACGTTCAGCTGGAATTCGATCCCCAATCTCGCCAAGCATCCCTGGCAGTCGAGCATCGTCATGCTGACGACGGTCGGCGTGGTGGTGGCGACGCACAACCTCGCCCTCGGCGTGGCGGCGGGCGTGCTCTTGTCGGGCGCCTTCTTCACCCAGAAGGTGATGACCCTGTTCGAAGTCAAGCGGACCCGGACCAGCGGACCGGAAGGCGACATCGCGACCTACACCGCCAAGGGCCAGATCTTCTACGCCAGCGTGGAACGGTTCGAGGCGGCACTCGGCCCGGAAAGCACACAGCCCGATCCCGCCGACCATGTGGTGATCGACGTATCGAAGGCGCATTTCTGGGACATCAGCGCGGTCGGCGCGCTCGACAAGGTGGTTGAGCGGATGCGCCGCAATGGACGCAGCGTTCAGGTCATCGGTCTTAACCGAGCGAGCGCCGATCTTGTCGACAAATTCGCGCTGACCGACAAGACCGGGGTCGAGATCGGGCTCGCGCCCCACCCCTGACTGCGATTGATCAGGCGGCACGGCTCCTGAGCATCTGCTCGGCCTGATCGGTCGACCGGCGGGTGGCGTTGGCCAATTCCTTGACCTCGCGCGCGACGACTGAGAAGCCTGAACCGTGCTCGCCCGCGCGCGCCGCTTCGATGGTGGCATTGAGCGCGAGCATTTGGGTCTGCGTCGCGATCCCGGAAATCGTCGTGACGATGCGCTGCACCTCGCACAGCATCCGCTCGAGTTCGGCCTTCTGACCGCCCAGTTCGGCGCGCAGCGATTCGCTATCCGACAGCTGGGCCGAAATCGAGCTCTCCAACTCGACCTCGCGGGTGATATCCGTCGCGAGCTTCACGATCCGAAAGGGCTTGCCTTCGAGGTCCATGACGGGATTGTAGGTCGCCTGGATCCAGACGTCCCGGCCCTTGCGATCGATCCGGCAGAACCGCCCCGATGCGTGCTCTCCTTTCGTCAGCCGTTCCCAGAACTGGCGATATTCGTCGCCTTGCGCATGACCTGTCTTGCACAGAATGCGGTGATGCTTCCCGAACAGGTCTTCGCCAGTATAGCCGAACAGGTCGAGGAAGACCGGATTGGCGTCGAGGATTTCGCCATCGAGGCCGAATTCGATGACCGCGTGCGAATGGCGCACCGCATCCGAAAGAGCCTGGAAGCGCGATTGGCGCAGGACCTCTTCCGTCACGTCCGAGGCGATCTTGAGCACACCGACGACGTCGCCATCGGCTGAGCGGACCGGACTGTAATTGGCGCGCAGTCGAACGATCGAGCCGTCCTTGGCCATGCGACGATAAGTGCCCTTATCGGACTGGCCTTCGGCGAGACGCCGCCAGAAGGTGCGATATTTCTCCGACCCGGAAGGGTCTTTGGTGCAGAACAGGCTGTGGTGCCGCCCGGCGATCTCTTCCAGCCGGTATCCCATCGTCTCGAGAAAGAGGCGATTGGCCCAGACGATCGTGCCGTCGAGCGCGAATTGGACGCACAGATTGGTCTGCGTCAGCGCATCCCATGCCGCCTCGACATTCATCGTGCGATCCAGAGTCCCGTCATGCATGGGTGGGACGTTAAAGGAGAATGGTTAATTCAGCGTATCAAGACCGTCCGGGCGGTGCGCGATTTACGCGAACCGCCCGGACGCACTCAGACTTGGTCAGGCGGGCCGTCGCGCGAACAGGCCGAAGCTGGCGATGATCGCATAGCAGATGGCGGGCAGGATCAGCGCGAAGGCGAGGCTACCCGAAAGGTCCGCCAGCGCGCCGAAAGCCAACGGCACGACCGCGCCGCCGAAGATCGCCACGTTGATGATCCCTGACCCGTCCGCCGCGCGCGGGCCCAGTTTCTCGCAGGCGAGCGAGAAGATGGTCGGGAACATGATCGAATTCATCAGACCGACGGCGAGCAGGCTGTAGCCCGCAAGCGTCCCGCTCGTGCTGGCGCTGATCGCGATCAGCAAGATCGCACCCGCGGCGTTGAAAGCCAGGATCTTGCCGGGCGAAAACACGCGCAAGATGGCCGAGCCGATGAAGCGGCCCACCATTGCGCCGCCCCAATACAGGCCGATCATCCAGCCGATGACGCTTTCCGGCTGGCCCAGCACGCGCTCCAAGGCGAGATAGTTGATGATGATCGATCCGATCGAAACTTCGGCCCCCACATAGAGGAAGATGCACAGCGCGCCGAAGCCGAACCGCTTGCGCTTCAGAAGGTCCAGCCCGGCAAGACCTGACGAGGCTTCGTGCTTTTCGCCCTGAAGGCGGTTTCGGAACAGCCACACCGCCAAGGCGACCAGACCGATGAGAATGGCGACGCCGAGATAGCCCTGCCAGATCGCCTCACTCTCCGCCTGGCGATACGCCTGGAGTTCGGCGCCCGACAATTGATCGGCGGTCACGGTGGCGAGGCTTCCGAGGATAACCACCGAACCGACGAGGGGGAAAATCGTGGTGCCGAGCGAGTTGAATGCCTGCGCAAAGGTCAGGCGGCTATGCGCGGTGCGCGGCGAGCCGAGCAGCGAGATGAGCGGATTGGCGACGACCTGCACGATCACAACGCCGCTCGCGAGCACGAACAGAGCCAACAGGAACACCCAATATGTCGCGGTCTGGCTGGCGGGGATGAACATCAGACAGCCCAGCATCATGGTGACGAGGCCCGCCACCGCGCCGCGCATATAGCCGAGGCGCTTGACCAGCTTGGCGCCGGGGATCCCGATCAGGAGATAGGCGGTAAAGAAGCAGAACTGCACCAGCATCGCCTGGGTATAGTTGAGCGTGAACAGCTCTTTCAGCTTGGGAATGATCACATCGTTGAGCGAGGTGATTCCGCCGAAGATGAAGAACAGGCCAAAGACGAAATATTGCAGGCCCGGCGCTTCGACCGGCGGCGTATCGGGATCGATCTTATGGGGGTCGGTGCTCGACGCTATGTCGGGTGCAAGGGCCATCGCATTCATCCTCTTCTGATAGCCGCAGGTTCTACGCCTGCGTAACCGGTTCCATTGGCGGTATTCTTAGCTTGGCGCGCACTGGGCCGCAATCGGGTTGAACGGCCGGGCGACCGGCGGATCGGCGAAGCGCCGTCATGCCGGGGGCGCCGGGCAATAGCGTTGCAGATAGTCGCCATGACCGGGCATATGCTCGACGAGGAAGCGGATCGATTGCTCGATCCCGTCGACCTCCTTCGCCACGCCCTGATCGGCGATGCCGTGCGCCATTACATTATGGCCGCCCATCTTGATCCCCTGCCCCATCATCACAGCCGCCCAGCTGGTTTCGGTGAACAATTCGTCGTCCTCGCGGAAGATCTGTCCGTTGGCGCGGAACAGCTCCATCTTCTCGGTCAGGCTGTCGGGCACGCTCATCGTGCGGCAGTAATTCCAGAATTCGGAATCGTCGCGCGCGGTGGCGTGATAATGCAGGATCAGGAAATCCCGGATCCGTTCGTATTCCTTGTTGGTCAGCCGGTTGAAAGCGCTGCGCTGCGTTTCGGTGATGCCGTCCAGCGAGAGCAGGGCGACCAGCTTGTTAATCCCCGTGTTGATGAGATGGATCGAAGTCGATTCGAGCGGCTCCATGAACCCAGCCGCAAGCCCCAGCGCCACGACGTTGTGATTCCAGAACTTGCGGCGGCGCCCGGTCACGAAGCGCAGGAAATTCGGCTCGGCGGTCGGCTTGCCCGCCATGTTGGCGACGAGGATATCGTGCGCCTCGCCATCCTCCATATGCGCGCTCGCATAGACGTGGCCGTTGCCGTTGCGATGCTGCAGGGGCACCTGCCATTGCCAGCCCGCCCGGTGCGCGGTCGCGCGAGTGAAGGGCGGCGGGGGCGATCCGTCGTCGCGCTTGCACGGCAGGGCGACGGCCCGGTCGCAGGGTAGCCAATGCGTCCATTCCTCGTATCCGGTTTCCAGCGCTTGCTCGATCAGGAGCCCGCGAAAACCGCTGCAATCGACGAACAGATTGCCCGCGATCGTGCTGCCGTCGTCGAGGACCAGCGCCGCGACATCGCCGCTTTCGCCATCGCGGCGAACCTCGGCCACCCGCCCCTCGCGCCGGACGACGCCGCGTTTCTCGGCGTAGGCGCGCAGGAACCGCGCATAGGCGCCCGCATCGATGTGATAAGCGTAATTCATCGGCGGCATGTCGTCGCGATTATAGTCTTCGGTGCGCGCGAACTTGCCGAAATGCGCTGCCATCGTTTCGAGGTTGAAGACCTGGATCGGGCGCTTGTCGCCCCTCATGCGATTGCGCTGCCACAAATGGTGGAAGGACACCCCGTCCACCTCGTATCCGTAATTTCCGAAGGGGTGAATGTAGCTGTCGCCCTGATTGCCCCAGTTCACGAACTGAATGCCGAGCTTGAAGGTGCCCTGGACGGCAGACAGCATTGCGCGCTCGTCGATGTCGAGCAGTCTGTTGAAATCCACGAAGGGCGGGATAGTCGCTTCGCCCACGCCGACCGTGCCGATCGCTTCCGATTCGACCAGCTCGATCGCGACCGGCCCCTTCGCGCCGCTCTTACCCGAAATACGCGACAGCGCGGCAGCCGCCATCCAGCCGGCGGTTCCCCCACCGACGATCACGATCCTTTCGATACCCTTCTGCATGTCCCGAACCGCTCCCATCGCATCTTTGTAGCCGATTTTTCGTCACGCGGAACCCGGTGATGCGAAAATGCAACGCAGATTGATAACGTTCACTTTAGTGCCTTGTGAACGCTAACAATGACAGGTATCCGACACGTTCTTGAAAGATCTGGCACCGAGATGCCCGATCATCGGAGGAGGATATATGCTGCGCATCGCAACTCAGGCCGAAGCCACGCTTTCACGGCGCCTGATCGCTCTCACCACCGCTTCGGGCCTGGCCATCGGCGCGCTGACCGCATCGCCGGCCTATGCGCAGGATGCCGATCCGAACGAGGAGGAGACGCGCGAGAACGAAGCGGGCATTCCCGAAGGTCTCGATCCCGAAAACCTGATCATCGTCAGCGGCTATCGCCAGTCGCTCGAATCGGCGCAGGATTTCAAGGAGAACGCCGATACCGTGGTCGACGTGATCACGGCAGAGGATATCGGCGCCCTCGCCGACCGTTCGGTGGCCGAAGCGCTGCAGCGTGTCCCGGGGGTCAACATCTCGCGCTTCGAAGGCCGCGACGATCCCGACCGCTTCTCGGTCGAAGGCTCCAATGTCATCATCCGCGGCCTGCCTTACGTCCTGTCGACCTTGAACGGGCGCGACATCTTTTCCGCCAATGGCGGCCGCACCCTGTCGTTCAACGACGTGTCGCCCGAACTGCTCGGGCGCGTCGAAATCTACAAGAACGTCAGCGCCGACATGATCGAGGGCAATATCTCCGGCCTCGTCAATCTCGTCACGCGCAAGCCGCTCGACAATCCGGGCCTCAATGTCGCGGGCACGGTCGAGGTCAATTACGGTGATCTCGCCAAGGAATGGTCGCCGGGTTTTTCCGGCCTGATCTCCAATACGTTCGAAACCAATGTGGGCACGTTCGGCCTCCAGTTCGGCTATGCGCAGCAGGAACTGGTTACGCGCACCGATGCCTCGCAGATCACTGACCCCTGCTATCGCGCCGACACGCTCGACGGGCCGTGTCTGCGCGTCGTTAATGTCGGCTCGGGCGGCTATTTCGGCGATCCGAACTTCGACGCCTCGAACTTCCCGCCCCCCGGCTCGGTCGTGGTTCCCAAGGGCGCGGGCGTCCGCACCACGGACCTGACGCGCGATCGCAATGCCTATTCGGGCGTCGCCCAGTGGGAAAGCAATGACGGCCGTGCGCTCGTCACGCTTGAATACCTGCGTGCCGAAACCGAAGGCACGCTCAACGAATTCGCCGCGCTGGCGCTCGTCAACGACGATGCGCTGTTCCCGATTCCCGTTCCCGGCACCACGCCGACCTTCAAGGACGGCATCTTCCAGAGCGGGTCGCTGACGCAGCCCCAGCCCTTCAATGGCGGGTTCGGCATCCCGACCGAGCTGCTCCGCTTCCAGCGCGAAGACGACGCGAAGACCGAAGATTACTCGATCGACATTCAGCTCGAGCCGAGCGATCGCCTGCGCTTCAACATCGAACTGCAGCGCATCAATTCGGATCGCAACGAAAACGGCTTCATCGCCGCGATGCAGACCTATACCGATCTCTTCATCGACAATTCGGGCGAGACGCCGCAGGTCCAGTTCTTCGAGCCGGGCACGATGGGCGATTCGACCGGTTACTTCACCGATCCCGCGGCTACCTTCTACTGGTTCCTGATCGACAATCAGGTCCGCAACGAAGGCGACCTCACCAGCATGCGCGCCGATGCCGAATACGACATCAGCGATGACGGCTTCTTCAAGACCGCACGCTTCGGTGCGCGCTTCGCCGATCGCAACCGCGTAACGCGCAGCGCCAACTTCTCCAATTGGGGCAATCTGGGTGCCCCCTGGACGGGTCGCGGCGGCAATTGGAATTGCGGCGATTTCCAGCGCTTCGGTTGCGGCGGCGCCTATGCGTTCGACTTCCCCGAAAGCTCGCAGGTCCGCAATCCGTTCGGCAACAATTTCCAACGCGGCAATGCGCCCACTCCGCTTGGTGACGGTTCAGCCTTCTTCTTCGGCGGCGACAATCTCGTCGACGAATATCTGAACGGCACCGCCGAAGCGCGCGCGAAAGCCATCACCGATTTCACGCTGACGCCGAATGCCTGGGGCCCGATCTACAATCGCTCCGGCCTCGTTCCCGGCACCGTCTTCCTTCCCGGCGAGATCTCCGACGTGGAGGAGGCGACCGACGCCTATTATGCGCGTCTCGATTTCGGCACGGTGTTCGGCAATGGTTGGGAACTGTCCGGCAATATCGGCGCCCGCTACGTTCAGACCACGGTTCGCACGCAGGGCGAGATCAACTTCCCCTTCGGCAATTTCTTCGACACGAACGGCGACAACCGCGTGACCGTGGGTGAGATCAACGCGGCGTGCGGGAATGTCCAGCAGGGCCAGGACACACCGAGCTATTGCAAGCTCTCGCCTGCCCGCAAGGCGGAGTTCGCATCGGTCTTCACCGGAGAGACGATCCGCGACAACGCCAATATCGAATTCGACAACTGGCTGCCTGCCGGTAACATCAAACTCGATTTCGGTGGCGGATTGCTGGCGCGTGCCGCGGTCTCCAAGGCCATCTCGCGTCCCGATCTTGCGGCCTTCCGCACCGGCGGTGCGATCGGCGACAACACCCGTGCGCTGGAACTAGCCGGTGCGCTGGAGACGGGGCCGCTGTTCCAGATTGCGACCGGCAACCGCCTGCTCGGGCCGATCACGGCGTGGAATTATGACCTCAGTTTCGAATATTACTTCGACGATGTCGGCTCGATCACGGCGGCCTTCTTCTACAAGGATTTCGACAATCTGTTCGGAAACGGCCCGACGGTGCGGAACTTCACCTCGCCCAGCGGCGTGTCGACCGATGTCGAAGTCAACGGCCCGATCAATTTCGGTTCCGCAAAGCTTCAGGGTGTCGAACTCGCCTATCAGGACGTGTTCGAATTCCTGCCCGGACCGCTCGGCAATCTCGGGACGCAGCTGACCTACACCTATATCGATTCGAAGGACTTTAGCAGCTCGGGCGACGTCTTCGGCGATCTGCCGCAGCCGGGTGTATCGAAGCATACCGTCAATGCGACTGTGTTCTACGAGGATGACGCTCTGTCGGTCCGCGCGGCCTATAACTGGCGCTCGGACTATCTGCAGACGCCGCGCGACGTGATCTTCCCGTTCTCGCCCGTCTATGGCGAGGCGACGGGCCAGCTCGACGCGTCGATCTTCTATACGCTGACCCCGCAGATCAAGCTGGGGATCCAGGGCGTGAACCTGCTCGACGAGGTCACGCGGACGAGCACCCAGATCGACTTCGACGGCAACCGCATCACGCGCTCCGCCTTCCGCAACGATCGCCGCTATACGTTCCTGGCGCGCTTCGATTTCTGATCGGAGCCGCCGGACAATCGGGAGGACCGCCATGATGTCTGTTCGCAGCACCGCTCTCCTGGGAGCGGCCCTGATCGGTGCGAGCGGGTGCAGCACGCTCGCCGAGCCGCTGGACCCGATCGAGCGGGAAAAGGTCTCGATCGCAAAAGTCGCTCTCCCC
>Ga0210042_1001701_pt1 | contig 17840 bp, 18 predicted proteins | sample CryGeymeta201518_FD_183982 | JGI IMG/M metagenome (GOLD analysis project Ga0210042, IMG submission 183982) | Groundwater microbial communities from Crystal Geyser aquifers in Utah, USA - Crystal Geyser metaG 2015-18 (SPAdes) (version 2) | ecosystem: Environmental > Aquatic > Deep subsurface >... | reverse complement strand
TCTAAATCAACTGATTTAATGGTGGTGGTGGCGGTGTCAATTTTTAGAATATCGTATTTATCTTGAGCCAAGTCAAAATCTACCAGATGGATTTTTTGCTCGGTGACGGTTAACTGCTGGGCGTATCTTAAATCCGTGGTTAGGGCGCGGGCGGCGGCGTTAAGCTTTAAGTTAGGCTGGTATTTTCTCAAGTAGGGGATGGAGATGGTGGCTAAAAGCGCGAAAATTCCAGAAACAACCACCAAATCAAGCAACAGGCCGCCTTGGTTATTTTTTAAAAAAATCATATGTTATATCACCGAGGTTAGGGCGTACATCGGCATAATCACCGCCACCGCTATGCCGCCGACTACCAAGCCGAGCACCAAAATCAGAATCGGCTCAATTATGGCCGGCAGATTATTCATGGTTTGGTCAATTTCTCCCTCGTAAAATTCCGCCAGCTCTTCCAAAATATAATCAAGCTCGCCGGTATCTTCGCCCACCGCGATCATTTGGGCGACCACCGGCGGAAATAATTTCGGATAATTGGCGACAACTTCATTGATGGTGCCGCCCTTTTTGATTTTATCGCTCATTTCCATGAGCGCTTGCCGGTAATGGACGTTGCCTAGAACATTAGCCGCGATTTGAAAGCTCTTAATAATCATGATGTCGGTTTTAAGTAGCGAGCTGGTGGTTCGGGCGAAACGGGCTAAATTTATTTTTTTAATGATTGGAGAAAATATCGGTAATTTTAAAAGCAGGCCGTGGAAAGCGTAACGGCCCCTTTTGGTTTTGATTAATTGGACGATGGTCAGAATGACGACGATTAAGGCGACCAAATAAAGCAAGCCGTTAGCGACCAAGCTATCGGAAAATTTAATCAGTAATTTGGTGGCTAAAGGCAGTTCGGCGTTAAAATCTTTAAACATGGCGGTGATTTTCGGCACCACGGCAATCATCATAAAAGTGCCGATGCCGCTCATAGCGATTAAGATGACAATCGGATAAATCAGGGCGCCCTTCACTTTTGAGACCAGCTCATGGTTTTTTTTGAATTGAAGGTACAGCCTTTTTAAAACTTCTTCCAGCTTGCCGGAAATTTCGCCGGATTCAATCATATTAATAAACAGCTGGCCGAAAATTTTTTCATGCGGCTTCAGGCTTTCGGTGAAGCTCACGCCCTTTTCCACGTTTCTGGAAATGTCGGCGATTATTCGGGCGAACCTTTTGTTAGTGGTTTGCTTGGCCAGGGTTTTTAAGGCCGTGGACAGAGAAATTCCGGCTTTAAGCATGATGCCCAGATGTTGGATGAAAAATAGTTTTTCCGCAAGCGGCACGGACGTCAATTTTTGGAGAAAAAGATTGATTTTATTAACGCCTGCTTGTGGCTCGGCTGGATTTACGTTTTCCGTTGATGTTGGCAAATTAACTGGCATAAAATAAAATTTAAAAATTTACTCTTTAGTCACTCGCATAATCTCTTCAATCGTGGTGATGCCGTTTTTGGCCTTAATGAAGCCGTCCTCCACAATGGTGAGCATGTCTTGTTTTTCGGCCTGTTTTTTCAGTTCCGCCGGCGAAGCTTTTTTTAAGATTAGTTCAGACATTTCTTCGGTGATTTCTAAAACTTCATAAATGCCCAGCCGGCCTTTGTAGCCGGTATCAGAGCATTGCTTACAGCCCTTGCCGCGGTAAAATAATAAGGACTCAATGCCGCGCTTGGCGTCAATGATGATTTTCTTTTTTTCTAAAGTTTGCAGGATATTGCCTAGGTCAAGCTGTTGTTTCAACTCTTCCACGGCTTGCTTGTCCAATTTGTAGCTTTGGATGCAATTGGTGCAGATCTTTCTAATCAATCTTTGGGCGACGATGATATTGGTGGTAGTAGCCACCAGGAAGGCTGGCACGCCCATATCCGAGAGGCGCGGCAAAGTGGTAACCGCGTCGTTGGTGTGCAGGGTGGACAGTACTAAGTGGCCGGTCATGGCCGCGTGGATGGCGATTTCCGCGGTTTCCTGGTCGCGGATTTCGCCGACCATGATGATGTCCGGGTCTTGGCGCAGAAAAGCGCGCAGGCCGGTAGCGAAGGTATAGCCGATTTTGGGATTGACTTGAGATTGGTTGACGTGGGGCATCCGGTACTCAATCGGGTCTTCAATGGTGATAATGTTAACTTCCGGCGTATTCAAAATGTTTAAAATGGTGTAGAGCGTGGTGGTTTTGCCCGAGCCGGTGGGGCCGGTAACCAAAGTCATGCCATGCGGCTTGGCGATGTTTCTTTTAATAACTTCCATGGCCGAAGGCTGCAAACCAAGCTGTTCCAAAGTTAAAATTTGCGCTTTTTCGTTTAGCAGGCGCATAACGACTTTTTCCCCGTCAAAAGTCGGGATGACGGAAACGCGGAAAGACACCCGGTAATCTTTGGTGTTGATTTTAAAGCGGCCATCTTGCGGCAGACGGTGTTCGTCGACTTTTAAGTTGGCCAGGATCTTGACGCGGGCGATGATGCCCGGCTGGACGTTTTTCGGCAAGGTCATTACCGTCCTTAAAATTCCGTCAATGCGGTAGCGCGCCAGCAGGTCTTTCTCCTCGGGTTCAATGTGGATATCCGAAGCGCCTTCAAAAATGGCATATTCCAAAAGCGTGTCGACGATTCTGACGACGGGCAGGTTTTCCGCCAGCTTTTTTAGATTGGCGTCGCCGGTTTCCAGATTTTCATTGGCCAGTTCCTTAAATTCGGCCTTCAAATTTTTGTGGTATTGCTTTAAGGCTTCGTCTAGGCTGTCCGGAGTGGTTAAGTATATTTTTGGCTCCAAATTGGTTTTTTTCTTGATGAATTCAAAAATTTCCAAATCCTCCGGGTTTAAACAGGCGATTTTTATCTGTTTGCCGTCGGCGGAAAAAGCGATGATTTGATGGGTGGAGGCGATTGGTTCGGGGATGTTTAAGAGAATGTCTTTTCTGACGATTTGGTCTTTTAAATTGATAAAAGGCACCTTAAAATAACCGGCCGCGCTTTCGTAAAGCGAGTTGGCGGTGACGATTTTCTTTTCAATTAAATAATTTTCCGGATTTTTCCCGAATTTCGCCGCTTCGCTGGAAAATTTTTCAAATTCGGCCGCCGGCATAATGTCGGCTTTTTCCAAAATATTTTTTAATTGCTTGCCGGTAAACATAGTTAGGTTTATTATAACACAAATTCATAAATTAGGTAAACAGCGCCCAGGTTTTATTTTTAAGAGAAAGTGTGGTAAATTATAAACATGGTTATTGATTGGCATAAAACCTTGAATTTTTTATATGTTAGTCGCGCCAGATTGGCCGAAGCGGCTTTATATTTAATCGGCCTGGTCTTCGTCAGAGTTTATCTTTCGCTCTTGGCCGCCCTGAATATCCTTAATTGGCTGTTGGCTTATTATGTCAATAAAAATGTCAGCCAGAATCTGGTGGTGTTGCATTATAACGTTAATTTGGGCGTGAATTTAATCGGCCAGGCCAGGGATATTTACATTATCCCTACCCTGGGCTTATCGTTCATCGTAATAAATTTTTTGCTGCTTTTAAATATTTACCATAAAAATAAATTCGTGGTCCACCTGCTCTTGGGTTTTTCCTTGCTGGTCAACCTGTTCTTAATTGCCAGCACCAGCGCCATCTATTTAATTAATTTTAGATAACTATGTTTGACTTTTACATCATCAAAATTCTTTTCTTAAGCGCTTTGGCGTTTGCTTTCGCGGTTTTATGGACGCCGCTACTGACTCACTATTTATATAAGTATAAATTAGGAAAAAAAATCCGCGCTAACGGCGCCACGCCGATTTTCACTAAATTGCACGAGCATAAAAATAACACTCCGACCATGGGCGGGATTTTGGTTTGGCTGACGGTTTTGATTCTGGCGGTTGTATTTTATTATTTGCCGAAAATTTTTCAAAGCGATTTTTTGTCGCAACTCAATTTTTTGTCGCGCAGCCAGACGCTTCTGCCGCTGGGCGTTTTAGTGGCCACGGCCTTAATCGGTTTGGCGGATGATTGGCTGGACGTCAGCGGCCGGGGTATTTTGCACGGCGGCGGGCTTAAGGTTAGTCACCGTTTGCTGATTTACACTTTAATCGCCGCCGTTGGCGCCTGGTGGTTTTATTTTAAATTAGATTGGGACGTCTTTCACGTGCCGTTTTCGGGTGATTACCAAATGAGCTGGCCATATTTGCTTGTTTTTATTTTTGTTTTGGTGGCCACGGCTTTTTCCGTCAACGAAACTGACGGCCTGGACGGGCTGGCCGGCGGCATCCTGCTGATCTGCTTTGCCGCCTACGCCGTGATTGCTTTTTCCGTCGGCAAATACGACCTGGCCGCTTTTTGCGGCGTTATCTCCGGCGCGCTTTTGGCCTTTTTGTGGTTTAATATCAATCCGGCGCGCTTTTTCATGGGCGACACCGGCGCCATGAGTTTAGGCATAACTTTGGGCGTCATCGCCATGCTCACCAACACAGCCTTGATTTTGCCCCTAATCGGCCTGGTTTTCGTGATTGAATCGGTTTCCGTGATTTTACAGCAATTGTCCAAAAAAATCAGAGGCAAGAAAATATTTTTGTCTTCGCCCATCCACCATCATCTTGAAGCCATCGGCTGGCCGGAGCCGAAAATCGTCATGCGCTTCTGGGTAATCGGCGGGGTGAGCGCGGCGGTCGGGCTAGTGGTATTTTTATTGGATAAAACTATATAAAGTTTAACCCCTTTAATAAAGGGGTCGCCCGTAAGGGCGGGGGATTTTTAAGGTGGCAAATGCAAATCCCCCTAACCCCCTTTGTTAAAGGGGGTAAATACAAAAATTATGGCTTCATTTATTGGCTGGTTTAAAAAAATCATAACCTCTAGCGACAAAGAGCGGGAGTCTGATAAGAGTTTGCTGATTATTGTCGGCGCCATTTTAGTTTTTGGCCTGGTGATGCTGTCCAGCGCCTCAACGGTGGTGGCTTATAACACTTATCAGGACAGCTACTATTTTTTTAAACATCAGCTGTTCGGCTTGGCTTTGGGCGCGGTTGCCTTTTGGTTTTTCTCCAGGACCGACTATCATATCTGGCGCAAAGCCGCTTTGTTTATGCTGGTTGCTTCTATCGGTTTACTGCTCTTGGTTTTTATTCCCGGCCTGTCGGCCGGCTGGGGAGCTTCCCGGAGCTGGATAAATATTTTCGGCTTTTCGCTTCAGCCAGCGGAATTTGTTAAAATCACTTTTTTGCTGTATTTGGCGGCTTGGCTGGAAGGCCGAAAAAGTAAGCTAGCGGAAATTTCTACCGGCATCGGCCCGTTTGTGGTTATTTTGGGAGTCATCGCCGGGCTGATGCTACTCCAACCCGACATCGGCACCCTGACTATCATCGCTTTTACCTCCCTGATTATTTATTTTATCGGCGGCGGCAAATTGAAGCATATTGTCGGTTTGATTTTATTGGGCTTTATGGCTTTAGCCATTATGGTTAACGTTTATCCTTATCAAGCCAACCGCTTTAAATGTTTGTTTGACCCGTCATTTTCGCCCAAAGAACATTGCTATCAAATTAATCAGTCATTAATCGCCGTGGGTTCGGGCGGTTTTTGGGGCCGGGGGCTGGGCGATTCCCGGCAGAAATTTCTTTATTTGCCGGAAGCGCAAAATGACGCCATTTTTCCCATCTTCAGCGAAGAGGCCGGTTTTATTTTCTCGGTTATCTTAATCGGTTTGTATTTGGCGCTTTTTTATAGGGGCTTGAGCATCGCCAGGCGGGCGCCTGACGATTTCGGAAAAATTTTAGCCGTGGGCATTGTCAGCTGGCTCACCATGCAGGCCTTGATAAATATCGGCGGCATGGTTAATATTATGCCCATGACCGGCGTGCCTCTGCCCCTGATCAGCTATGGCGGCTCGGCCATGATGGCGGCTTTGGCCGCGGTTGGGATTTTAAATAATATCAGCCGGCAGGGAAGGTAAAAATAAATTCCCCTCCTGACAAGGAGGGGTTAGGGGAGGTTCTCATGCATGACGCGGCTGGAAAAATTGTTTGGCAAATAAACGACATGAGTTGAAAAATAAGCTAATCTTATCAATTCATAGCTTTGCTGTTTAAGGCTTATGGATTATAAAGATAAAAAATATAAAATATTGTTAACCGGTGGCGGCAGCGGCGGGTCGGTGGCGCCGCTGTTGGCGGTTTTTGACGAATTAACCTCACCCCAACCCTCTCCTTGGCAAGGAGAGGGAGCGGGTTTTGAATTTCTTTGGCTGGGCACCAAGTTTGGCCCGGAGCGCGAGATGGTGAAGCCGGCGGGGATTAAGTTTAAGGCAATCAGCGGCGGCAAATGGCGGCGCTATTTTTCTTTTAAGAATCTGCTGGATTTATTTTTGATAAAATTAGGTTTTTGGCAGGCGGTTTTTATTATGTTAAAATGGCGTCCCGACTTGGTCATGAGCGCGGGCAGTTTTGTGAGCGTGCCCGTGGTCTGGGCGGCTTGGTTTTTACGCGTGCCGGTGTTAATTCATCAGCAGGATATCCTCCCCGGTCTGGCCAATAAATTAATGGCGCCGTTTGCTAAAATAGTGACGGTCACTTTTGAAAATTCGCTAAAAGATTACGGCCAGAAGGCGGTCTGGACGGGCAATCCGACCAGGCGGAGCCTGGAATTTCCAATTTCCAATTTCTCCGCCTCGGCTTGGCTTCGGCGAGACGGGCAATTTCCAAATATAAATTACGAACTGCCCGTGGTTTTAATTTTGGGTGGCGGAACCGGAGCGCTGGCGATAAATAAGTTGATGGCGGAAAGTTTGGGCGAATTGACTAAGTTTTGCCAGATTATTCATGTGACCGGAAAAAATAAAAGTAAGAAATTAGAAGTTAGCAGTAAGAATTATGAAGTTTTTGAATTTTTGGATGCGGAAAAAATGGCCGCGGCCATGAAGCTGGCCGAGGTGGTGATGACGCGCGCCGGTATGAGTTTTTTGTCCGAGTTGTCGTATCTGGCCAAGCCGGTCATAATCATCCCGATGCCGGAGTCGCACCAGCAGGCCAACGCGGATTATTTTAAGAATAACCAAGCGGCCGTGGTGGTTGAGCAAAAATATTTGGCGCCGGCAAATTTTATTGAGATGATAAAAGCTTTGCTGTTAGCCGGCAACCGGCGCGAGCAATTGGCAAAAAATATTAAACAGGCCATGAAACCGGGCGCCAACCAGGCCATGGTTAAAATTATAAAAGGCGTCTTAAAATAAATTTTTTATGGACTTAAAATCGAAAATTAGAGAAATACCTGATTGGCCCAAGCCGGGCGTGAATTTTAAAGACATCACCACTTTGCTGGAAGATAAAGACGCTTTTAAACAAGTGATTGACCTTTTGGCCGCGCCTTTTAGCGGGAAAGAAATTGATAAAGTGGTGGGCATCGACGCGCGCGGCTTTTTATTAGCCGCGCCAGTGGCCTATAAGTTAAACACCGGCTTGGCGATCGTGCGCAAAAAAGGCAAACTGCCTTGGCGCTGCTTGGCACAGGAATATACGTTGGAATACGCCAGCAATACCGTTGAGATGCACCGAGACGCGGTTAAACCGGGCGAAAAGGTGGTTTTAATTGACGACATTATCGGCGGCAACGGCCTGGATGACCCGAAAATTTTGAAGAAAAAATCGTGCATACGCCCATGGCTGAGCCGTTTTGCGTTAATTTGCGGCAATTATTGATTGCGGGTGCGCAAAAATTGAAAATTCCTTATCACGCGACCGGAACAATTGTTACCATTGAAGGCCCGCGTTTTTCCACTCGCGCCGAAAGCCGTTTTTTTAAGATGATCGGCGGCGATGTCATAAATATGTCAACCGTGCCGGAGGTGATTTTGGCGCGCGAACTGGGCATCTGCTACGCCAAGTTCGCCATGTCCACGGATTACGACTGCTGGCGCCAGGGTGAAGAAGCGGTCAGCTGGGAAATTATCACCCGGGTGATGAAAGATAATTCTGATAATGCCAAAAAACTTCTGCTTGAAGTCATACCAAAAATTGATTTTACTGCCGGCGCGCATTGTCAGGCTTAATCATCCCTTATATGAAAAACATTTTAATTTATTCCACTTTGGATTCGGCTTATTTCGCCGAATTGATCGCCAAGCAGCTGGGCGTGGCTACCGGGAAAATTATCCGTTTTACTTTCGGCGACGGCGAGCTTTACCATCGGTTGGAAATTAACGACCCCGGTGATTTATTGGGTAAAACCGCGATTTTTGTGGCCAGCACCAATTCGGATAAAAATTTTGACGAACTGGAAAAAATCGGCCAGGCTTTGGCCGCGGCCGGCACGGCCAGAAGAATTTTTGTAATTCCATTTTTCGGCTACTCAACGATGGAGCGCGCGGTTTTTCCCGGAGAAATCGTCTCGGCCAAGATTAACGCGCGCCGCCTGTCCAATATCGCGGGAACCGATCGGGGCAATGTTTTTTTAATGCTGGATTTGCATACTTCGGGAATTTTGCATTACTTTGAGGGCGACTGTTCGCGCTATGAGCTTTATGCCGAGCGGGTTTTAACCGAAGCGATCGCGGATTTAAAACTTAAAGATTTTATTTTCGGCACGGCCGACCTGGGCAAAACCAAATGGGTGGAAACTTTTGCGGACAAATTTAAAACCGATATTGTGTTTATCCGCAAATCACGCTTGTTCAAAAAAACTAAAGTAACCGAGGTGATTGGCCAGGTGGCGGGGAAAAATATTATCATTTATGACGACATGACTCGCACCGGCGGCACCCTAATTCAGGCGGCTCAAGCGTATTTGAAGCTTGGCGCGGTCAAAATTTACGCGGTTTTAAGCCATTTGGCCCTAAATGACGAGACGGTTATAAAAAAATTGGAAAAATCGCCGCTCGCCAAAATAATCACAACAAATTCTCATCCTATGACCAAGCGCAAATTAGTGAAGCGCTCCAAAAAAATTGTGGTTAAAGATATTTCGCCGGAATTCGTTAAAATTATCAAAAAGCTAATATAAAATAAAATCCCCCTAACCCCCTTTGTCAAGGGGGTATAATACGAATATGGATTTTTCTAAAATAAAAAAAATATATCTGGTCGGCGTCAAGGGCGTGGGCCTGACCATGCTGGGCCAATATTTAGCCGCGCAGGGGGTCGAAGTGAGCGGGTCGGACGGGCCGGAAAAATACATGACCGATGAAGTTCTGGAGAAAGCCGGCATTAAAGTTATAGAAAAATTTGACGTGAAAAATCTTCCGGCCGACGCGGACCTGATAATCTATTCCACGGCTTATAGCGCGGCCACCAACGTTGAAGTGGCCGCGGCCTTGGCCGGAAAAATAAAAACTTTGACTTACGCCCAGGCCCTGGGCGAGGTGTTTAATCAAAAATACGGCATCGCCGTGGTGGGTTCGCACGGTAAAACCACCACCACGGCCTGGCTGGGCTATCTTATGGAAATGTCCGGACTGGCGCCCAACGTGATGGTGGGAGCGCGCGTGCCGCAATTTGACGGCTGTTCGCTAATCGGCAATTCGGATTATTTAGTGATTGAAGCCGATGAATACCAAAACAAACTGGAAAATTACCAGCCCCGCGCCGTACTTTTAAACAACATTGATTACGACCACCCGGATTTTTTCCCGACCGAAGCGGATTATAAAGATGTTTTTATTGAATTCATAAAAAAAATTCCGGTTAGGGGATGGCTGGTGGCCAATTTTGACGACCCGACAATCAGAAAGGTCGCGGCTGTAAATTGCCGCGCCAAAGTTATTACTTACGCCATCAATGAGGCGGCCAATTACGTGGCCTACGGCCTGAAAAGCGACGGGCAAAAGCAATATTTTAAAGTTAAATTCGGAGTGGAAGATGAAGATGAAAATCCCCCCAACCCCCCTTTATCAAGGGGGGAAGAGCTAGGCGATTTTTCCATTCAGCTTATGGGCAAGCATAATATTTTAAACGCTTTGGCCGTGATTGCCGCCGGCATTGAACTGAACATTGAATTATTTAAAATCAGAAAATATCTGGAAGAGTTCAGCGGCCCGGCGCGCCGTTTGCAAGTGCTCGGGGAATTTAAGGGCGCGACCATCATCGACGATTACGCCCATCATCCGACCGAAATCAGAGCCACCATTGCCGCTCTGCGCCAAAGATACGGCCAAAGGAAATTAATCGTGGCCTTTCATCCGCATACTTTTTCCCGCACCAAGGTTTTGTTCAACGACTTCGTCAAGAGCTTCGGCGGCGTTGACGAGCTGATTATTTTAAACATTTACGGCTCGGCGCGGGAACAGCCAGCCTTGCCAGACGCGAGTCTAGGCGGGCAAGGCGGAGTCAGTAGTCAGGAACTAGTGGAAAAGATAGGTGGTAACACAAAATATATTCCAAGCCTGATGGACTGCGAAAAATATTTGCGCGAACATGCGGAGCGCAATGACGTGGTCGTGCTGATGGGCGCCGGCGATATTTTCCGGGTGGGGGAGAATTTGGTTAGAAAATAATATTATGGCTGAAAAAGAGTTAAAATTTAAATTGGACAAAAAACCCATTAAGCTGCGCCAGTTTTGGTCAAGGCTCTGGAGTTTGATCGTGCCGTCGCGCCAGCAAATTATTTATGTGTTGGTTTTGGTCGTGGCTTATGAAATATTTAAGTTTGTCGGCCCGTATTTGCTTAAACGGATTATTGATTTGATTACCAGTTTTAAGCCAGAATACATCAACGACATCTTGATTTTTATCGCCCTGATTTTAGTTTTTGATTTGGTGGTGGCCCTAATTGATTATTTCGCCGACAAAGCGATTTTTAAGATATTAACCGAAGTGGAAAAGTACCTGTCGGTCAACGCCCAGACCAAGATGGTGAGATTGGGTTTGAGTTATCACGAAAGAGAAAACACCGGCAATAAAATATTTAAAATTCAGCGCGGCATTGATAAAATAATTGATTTATTGGGCAATTCGTTTTGGGAGGTTGGCCCGACCATCGTCCAGGTAATCCTCACCGCCCTGATTATGTTTTTCGTGGACTGGCGTTTTGGCTTGATTTTCGCTTTGTTCGTGCCGCTGTTCGCCTGGCTGACGGCTAAACTTAATTTGGAAATCGCCCCCTTGCGCAAATACCGGCATGACCAGTACGAAGCAGCGGCCGGCAAGATGGCCCAGACGATTATCAATATCAATACGGTAAAATCATTCGTTCAGGAAGACCGGGAAATAAAAGAGTTCGGCAAAATCAAGCAAGCCACCAAGCAGGTGGCTTTGGGTGTTGCTTGACGATAAGCCATTGGCCGAATACGATTTATACAGTTTTAGAAAGTTTATTGCCATCGTGCCGCAGGACGTGGAAATTTTTAACACCAGCGTCAAAGACAATATCGCTTACGCCCGGCCGGGCGCGAGTTTTAAGGAAATTGCCGCCGCGGCTAAAATCGCCAACGCCGAGGAATTTATCGCCAAGCTGGCGCAGGGCTATGAGACGTTGGTCGGGGAGCGGGGCATCAAACTTTCCGGCGGCCAGCGGCAGCGCTTGGGCATTGCCCGGGCGGTTTTAGCCAATCCGAAAATTTTGATTTTTGACGAGGCCACCTCCAATCTTGATTCAGCCAGCGAAAAATTAATTCAGGAAGCTTTAAGTAAAATCAGCAAAGACCGGACGGTCATCGTAATCGCCCATCGTTTGAGCACCATTCAAAAAGCGGATAAAATCATCGTTTTAGAAGACGGCCAGGTGGCGGAACAAGGCAGCCGCTTAGAGCTGGCCAGAATGAGCGGCGGCTTATATAATAAGTTGTTAAATCTCCAGCGAATGGGCGATATTAAATAACGCGAATTATGATAGCCAAGTTAATAACTAACATTATACTTATAATTAGTTTGGCGTTAGTTCAGGTTGCCTTTATCAGCGGACTAACCGGCTGGCTTAATAATCTGAATTTGCTGTTGGTGGTTTTATTATTTATTTTGGGTTTCGCCAATTTGGATTTGGCGCTGGCTTGGGCGCTTGGCTTGGGACTGGCGTTGGAATTATTTTCTTTTTTGCCTTTCGGCGCTTATCTGGCGAGCTTAGCGCTCACGGTTGTCGCCGCCAATTTTTTATTAGATTATTTTTTTACCAATCGTTCGCTTTATTCCTTTTTAGCGCTCACCGGTTTGGCCACGGCGATTTATGAATTAATTATTTACGCCATGGTTTTTATTTTGGCCGAAATCAGCCCGGGTGAATTTTCGCCGAGCGGCGATTTTTTAGCCGCCAGCTTTAAGCAAATCGGCCTGAATCTTTTAGGCACGCTGTTAATTTTTTACATTATTCATTTTTTGTTAAGAAATTTTAAGCCGGTTTTTCTGGTAAAAAATAAATCATGATTTTTCTTAAAAGACAATTTAAAAAAAACGACCCGTTTATTATTCAGGAGGGCAGCGTCAGGTCGGGAAAATTAAGCCGGCACGCTGGCGCCGACTGGCTGGAGCAGTCGGCGCTACTCGGTCAGCCAGGCGGAGAAACCGTGGGCAAAAGTTTTGCCGTCGGCAAAGTAACCATGATAAGTTTAGTTCTGCTCCTATTGTTCGGCGTGGCCATCGGCCGCGCCGCCTGGCTGCAGCTGGTTAAGGGTGATTATTATTACGATTTGGCCGAGGGCAACCGCATTAGAGTGGAGCGGCTGGAAGCCAAACGGGGCGTGATTTACGACCGGACCGGCCGGCCCTTAGTCAGAAATTCGGCCAATTTTTTATTGTATTTTATCCCGGCCGATTTACCTAAAGACCAGGCGGCGCGAGCCGAGATAATCCGGCGCGTGAGCGAGAATCTGCCGGACCTGGCGCCGGCGGCGATTGAGGCTTTATTGGCCGAAATCAAACCAGGCTCGCTTGACGCCTATCAGCCGCTTTTTATTGCCGACAATCTTGATTATGAAAAAGCTTTAAAGCTTTATTTGGAGCAAGACAACCTGCCGGGCGTGGTTTTAACCAATAAAACCAGGCGGGAGTATGATTTATACAGTTTGTCGCTGTCGCACCTTTTGGGTTATACCGGGAAAATCAGCCAAGCCGAGCTGGTTAAATTCGGCAAAGAATATTTGCCGATTGATTACATCGGTAAAACCGGAGTGGAAAATTTTTGGGAAAACGAAATGAAAGGCATTAACGGCAAAAAACAGATTGAAGTCGACGTTTTAGGCAAGGAGAAAAAAATTATCAACCAGGAGGCGGGCGAAGACGGGCATAATTTGGTTTTGTCGCTTGATACTCTACTGCAAAAAAAAATGGAAGAGTCCTTAGCGAGTGGATTAAAAAAGCTCCGTTTGAATAAAGCCTGCGCCATTGCCTTAAATCCGAATAACGGCGAAATTTTGGCCATGGTGAGCTTGCCGTCGTTTAACAATAACGATTTTGCGCACGGCCTGACGGTTAGTGAGTACCAAAAAATTGCCGGCCATCCGGACCAGCCCATGTTTAACCGTTGTATTGCCGGCGAGTACCCGTCCGGCTCAACCATCAAGCCGGTGGTGGCGGCGGCGGCTTTGGCGGAAGGGATTATTAATGAGAATACCAGCTTCTTAAGTACCGGTGGAATTAAAATTGACCAGTGGTTTTTCCCGGACTGGAAAGCCGGCGGCCATGGCTTAGCCAGCGTTAGGCGGGCGCTGGCCGAATCCATTAATACTTTTTTCTATTATATCGGCGGCGGTTATCAGGATTTTAAAGGCTTGGGCCTTGATTTAATGACCAAATATGAGCGACTGTTCGGCTTGGACGCGCAAACCGGCGTTGATTTGCCCGGCGAAGCCTCGGGCTTTTTGCCCTCGGCCGGATGGAAAGAAAAAACCAAGGGCGAAAAGTGGTATATCGGCGACACTTATCATCTGGCCATCGGCCAAGGCGATATTCTGGTAACGCCGCTTCAGGTGGCGGACTATACGGCCGTGTTCGCCAACGGCGGCTCGCTTTACCGGCCGCATTTAATCAAGCAGGTTTTGGATAGCCAAGACAAGCTGATGGTTGAAGCCGACGCTAAGCCGATTAGAAGCAATGTCGTTAGCGCCAAAACCATTGAAATCGTGCGGGCCTGCTTGCGCCAAGCCGTGACCAGCGGCTCGGCGGTGAGCCTAAACGAACTGGCGGTGCCGGTGGCCGGTAAGACCGGCACGGCGCAATGGTCAACCACTAAAGCCCCGCACGCCTGGTTCACCGGCTTCGCGCCTTATAACCAGCCGGAAATCGTCATTACCATTTTAATTGAGCAGGGCGGCGAAGGCTCGGCTGCGGCCGTGCCCGTGGCCAAGGAAGTGCTGGATTGGTGGTTTAGCAAGCATTGAAACCCCCTTGATAAAGGGGGCTTTTAGCACTCTCTTGACCCCGTACGCTCGCAGGGCTCGCTACGGGGCAGGCAAGAGCGCTTTTCTGATATGTAAATTAGCACTCTTGACAGGAGAGTGCTAATTGGTGTAATATGAAAATATAGTGAAATTTTATGGATAAACGCAAGGAATTAATCCTAAAAACCATTATTAAAGAACATATTAAAACCGCCCAGCCGGTCGGCTCCGAAGGCTTGGTTGATAAATATGATTTGGACATTTCTTCGGCCACGGTCAGAAATGAAATGGCGGATCTGGAAGCTGAAGGCTATATCGTGCAGCCGCACACTTCAGCCGGCCGCATCCCTACGGAAACGGCTTATAATTTTTATTTGGAAAATTTAAGCGAGAAAAAAATAAGCGACGCCGAGGCCAGAATTTTTGAAAAATTATTGGCTAAAAAGGATGAAATCAGCTTTAAGCAGGCGGCCAAGGCCATGGCCAAAATTTCCGACAGCGCGGTTTTTTGGGCCTTTCACAAGCATAATCTTTATTACACCGGCATTTCCAATCTGCTCCATCAGCCGGAGTTTTCCGAAACCGGCCTAATTTACGATATTTCCGAAGTGATTGACCGGGTGGATGAAATTATCGGGCAAATTTTTAACGATTTGAAATTCGGGCCGCAAATCATGCTGGGTTCAAAAAACCCTTTTAGCCAGCACTGCAGCGCGGTCATTACCAAATATCGGCTTGATGACAATATCGGCCTAATCGGCATTTTGGGTCCGACTAGGATGAATTATGAAAAGAATTTAGCCCTGATAAAATTTATAAATAGCCTATTAACCGAAAAATAACATTATGAGTGAAGAAATAAAAACCGGAGTTTATCGGCATTATAAAAATAAAGATTATAAAGTTTTGTATACTGCTGTTGATACGGAAACTAAAGAGGAAGTCGTCGTTTATCAAGCAATTTATGGCGAGGGTAAAATTTGGGTCAGGCCCAAAAGAATGTTTTTAGAAGAAGTGGAAGTTGACGGTAAGAAAAAACCTAGGTTTGAATTTATTGCCGAGAATGATAACGACTGGCAAAAAAAATATTTGCGCGCTTTGGCCGATTATCAGAATTTACTCAAGCAGACGGCTAGGGAGAAAATGGAATTCACGGTTTTTGCCAATGAGCAGATGTTAAAAGAAATTTTGCCGGTCTATGACCATTTAAAACTCGCCATTGAACACCATAACGGCGAATCAACCGACGATTGGCTTAAAGGCGTGGAGCATGTGGTGAAGCAGTTTAAGGATGCCTTGGTGAAGGTCGGCGTGGAAGAAATAAAAGTTAAAGAAGAGAAGTTTGACCATAATTTAATGGAAGCCATCGGAAGCGAAGAAACTGAAGATAAAAGCTTGGACGGCAAAGTGGCCAAACAGGTTAAGGCCGGCTACAGGTTAAACGGCAAAGTAATTGAAGCGGCCAAAGTGATAGTTTATAAAGTAAAATAATATAATTGTCATTGCGAGGAGCCTGTAATCAGGCGACGAAGCAATCTCCGGTTCTACGGCACGTACGTGGATTTTTACCAGAGATTGCTTCGCCACGATTACGTGGCTCGCAATGACAGAAAAAAGGAGAATAAATTTATGCCAATTATAAAATGGACGCCATTCCTTGAACCGTTCGAGGATATGGACAAGATGTTTTCCGATTTTTTGCCGGCGAGGAACAATCTGACCGGTTATATGCCGGCTGTGGACGTTTATCAGGACAAAGATAAAGTCTATATTGAAACGCAATTAGCCGGGATTGACCCGGAAAAAGTTGACATTTCCATTGAAAACGATGTTTTGATTATCAAGGGAGAAAATGAAAAGAAAAGCGAAGTGGAAGACAAAAATTATTACCGCAAAGAAATCAGGCGCGGCAGTTTCTACCGCAGCGTGCCTTTGCCGTCGCATGTTATCGGCGAGAGAGCTTCGGCCGAAGCGGTTAACGGGACACTGAAAATTTCCGTTCCCAAAGCGCCGGAAGCTAAACCAAAAATGATTAAGATAAAGATGGGGAAGAAGTAAATTTCATCTGTCATTGCGAGGAGCCTGTAATCAGGCGACGAAGCAATCTCCGGTTAAGCGGCACGTACGTGGATTTTAACCCGAGATTGCTTCGCCCCCAAATGCGGGGCTCGCGATGACAATCTCCAACCTGTCATTCCCGTGACTTGCCCCGTGAAATGATTTGCATATTTCACTGGGGAGGCGGGAATCCAGAAAATATGGAAAAAAATAATAAACAATTTTTTGAACCGCAAAAAATTAATAAAAATAAAAAAATAGCAATTTTTAGTTTTATATTATTAATAATTTTAGCAATAATTTTTGGCGCACTTTCATTGCAATCCAAATCAGCAATATTTTTATATATTTCCTGGACCTTTGTCTACCTTTTAGCTTATATGCATGGTAAAATTCAGGCGAAAACAGAAGACGGAAATTTATTAAAAGAAATTGATAAAGAAATAAATATCATTGATAAAATTAAAAATTCAAATATTGTAGAATATAAAAAAACAATTTTTGAAGAAAAAATAAAGAAATTGATAAATAACTTGTTAAAATAATCAAACCATTTTCTGTCATTCCCGCGCAGGCGGGAATCCAGCCTGTCCGCCCCTGGCGGAGGTGGGCAGTAGGCATGAGCCTAACGCTTGGCCCGGGGTTGTGTAAATAATGTAAAATTTTATGGAAGAAATTAAACCAAATATAAATGAAAGTTTTACTGAAGAAAATATTTTAAATATTGATGAAGAAACGAAAAGAATATTATTAGAGACAATGAAAGCGGAGAAGGGCGATTATTGGGAGAAGACAATAATAGCCGGGGAAATGGCTTTACTTGGTATGAACGTTTTGGATAATTTGTCCGAGGAAGATAAAGAAAAAATGAGACAAGAATTAGAGAACGTAAGAGCGTCACTTAAAGATACAGAAGATAAAGAAGATTATGTTGATTTGGCGAGAGGAATATATAGATTTAAAAATATCGAGTTGAATTATCCGCAATTAACAGATAAAGAAAAAGAGATTTTGGAAAGTCTTCCGGCTTTATTTCGCCAAAATCCAGAATGGCATGGGCACTTAAATTATATTCCGCAAATAGCCAAAGCACTTAATAAAAATATAGACGAAATATCAAATAATAAAGATTATGAATTGGCCCGTAAATATATTGAAGAAAAATTAAAAGAAGACGGGGAAGAGGAATTAATGAATATGATTTTATCTGGGTTGTTGGTAGAGTTAAATGAAGACGAGGCCAAAAAATTGCTCAAAAGTGAAAGTTGGCACGAAAATAGATGGTCGGAAGTGTTAAAAATGGTTCGAGAGGCGAAGAATAATGAGCAGGGATACTTTTTGGCAAGATGTCTGCCACCATTAAGAAAATTAATTGAGTTTAGGGAAAATATAAATTTTAGAAAATAATATTATTAATTAAATAGATTAAAAATAAAATCAGTATTTAAATAAATAATATAATAAATTAATTTACCATTGT